>JAABUN010000770.1_pt1 | contig 79326 bp, 60 predicted proteins | sample 5559311 | NCBI WGS metagenome assembly JAABUN01 (sample SAMN10711877, study PRJNA513370) | rock metagenome | isolation source: Antarctica rocks | place: Antarctica: Victoria Land, Siegfried Peak sud | reverse complement strand
ACCATTCTCGCCCGGATCCGGATGCCGGGCGTTCGCCTCTTGAACCTGATTGGTCCCGGTGGTGTTGGCAAGACCCGGCTCGCGATTGCCGTCGCCGGGCAAATGAGCGAAGACTTCCCCGATGGGATCCGTTTCGTTCCGCTGGTCGCTGTCGAGGATCCGGCGCATGTGCTGTCGATGATAACGGGCACGCTGGGCATTCGCGAATCCGGCCGGTCTGTTGCGGGCGATCTCGCACAGTTCGTTGGTGGGCGACGCATGCTGATCGTGCTCGACAATCTGGAGCAGGTCATCTCCTCGGCGTCGTCTCTCGCGCACCTGCTCGGACGCTGCCCAAATCTTGTGATACTTGCGACAAGCCGGGTCCGGATGCAGGTCTCCGGTGAAAACGAATATCTGGTACGGTCCATGCACCTTCCCGATCTGGCCACTCCCTTGGCCGCCGGCGAGATCGCGTCGTTCGATGGTGTGGCCCTTTTTATCGATCGCATGCGCGCGATCGAACCGGAATTCGTGTTCTCCGACGTGCAGGCGAGGACGATTGTCGAGATCTGCCATCAACTCGAGGGCCTCCCGCTCGGGATCGAACTTGCCGCAGCCCGCACCAGCATCCTGTCGCTGGCCGATGTGCTCACCCGGCTGCGGAATCCGCTCGATTTCCTGACGGGAGGCGCAGTCGATCATCCGCCGCACCAGCGCACGATGCGCGATACGGTTGCCTGGAGTTACGAGTTGCTCTCACCTGTCGAGCAGCAGATCTTTCGCCGCTTATCCATCTTCTCCGGTGGATTCACGGTCGAGGCTGCGTCGATCGTTGCGACCGTGTCTTCTCTCGATGTTCTGGAGGACCTTTCATCGCTGGTTGATAAGAGCCTGATCCGCAAGATGGGAAACGATGTCCAGGAAGCGCGTCTCACCATGCTCGCCGTGATTCGTGAGTACGGCTTCGAGCAGCTGAAACTGGCCGGAGAACTCATCCTCGTCAGTGAGGGTCATGCGTCCTTCTTTCTTGCGTTCGCCGAGGAAGCTGATCGCCACCTGGTCGGACCCGATGCCTCTACCTGGCTGAATCGGCTGGACGCCGAGCGGGCGAACTTGCGGACCGCATGCGGGTGGTTTGCCGGCGCGGGTGATGGAGAGCGGTTTATCCGCCTGATAACCTGCTTGCAAAAATTCTGGATCACTCGTGGACACTACAGTGAGGGTCGTCAGTGGTTCGCCCGTGCAATCGAGGTCGCGAGCATGCCTGATGCCGACCCCCGCTGGCGGTTCGAGGCGTTGCGCGGGGAGGCCTGGATTGCGCTCCGTCAGGGCGATGGTGCATCTGCCAGCCGCGATAGCGCGGCGAGCCTGGCTCTCGCACGGGAACTCGGCGACCGTCGTCAACTGGCACGCGCGCTCGAACTCGCGTCGGCGGTCGCACGGCGCGTGGCGGATGACACCCTGGCGCTCGAATTCCTGCGGGAAGCGCTGGAGTGCAGCCAGGCGGAACAGGATCTCGCCGGTATCGCCCAGGCGCTTCACCAGATCGCGACCGTGACGATGAACCTCGGGCGGCTTCAAGATGCTCGCGACCTGTTCCCGGCCGTGATCGCCGCCTATGAGGAGACTGGCGATGCGCATGGAGGTGCCATCGCCCGCGATTCGGAGAGCATCGTCCTGTATTGCCTCGGTGATTTCGTGGCAGCAGACGAATCGGCGCGAATGGCTGTCCGTGTCTTGCGCGCTGTCGGTGACAAGCGTGCGCTGGCGGTAGCTTTGGGCCACGTAGCCAAGTGCGCGCAGGAACGTGGCGATCTCGAACGCGCCTGGTTGGCGCACGAGGAATGCCTTCCCATGCGACGCGATATCGGGGATCTTCGTGGGCTCGCCGTCTGGCTGGAAGGGATCGCGATGCTTCTGGCCAAATGCGACCAACCGGAAGCTGCGGCGATGGTGCTGGGAGCGACCGGAGCTGCGCGGGACCAGGAGGGCGCTCCCTATTACGGCAACGAACTGATCGATCACCAGCGAACCGTCGCCCTGATTCGCGCGCGAGTGCATGAGGATCGTTACGAGTCGGCCGTCCGCACTGGACGGGCAAAAATGATCGATGCGGTGATCGACCACGTCGTCCGGATCGTTCCGGATGTCCTCGCGACCGCGACCGCCACGTCCACCGCCGTGTTGACTTCTGAGGCGGAGGCATTTTCGTTTCCCGCCGCCTGGGGTTTGACCCCACGCGAAGCGGATGTCTTGCGCCTGATCGCCGCTCGACACAGCGATCGTGAGATCGCCGATGCGCTCTTCATCAGCCGGTATACGGTTGCCCGCCATGTTGCCGCACTCCTCCGCAAGCTCGATGTTCGGTCCCGTCATGAAGCCGCCCGTCTGGCGCTCGAACATGCTTCCGACCACAACTGATCGCACTCGTCATTGAGCGGGTCTCGTCTGCATGGCGTGTTCCGTTGGCAGACACCGCTGGTCGCACCGCTGGCTTGTCCGCGATCTTTTCTGTTCCCCTAACCTCCTCGAAGCAGGTCTTCATCTGATTGGTGGCTTGGAAGGTCGGGACTAACCATGTCCTTCCCGAGATGCTGCAGCCGACTAACCATATCCCTCGCAGCAAATGCTTAATCTCTACCGATGCCTCCACCGTCACGCGCACCCATGATCGTAAGACCAGTGCGACGTGCAGGTAGCCGACGCTCGGCATCGCGCTGGATCGTATTGATTTCGTCGTGATGGCGGAGAACGTGTCAGCAGCGACTCCGGTATCCAGCGTCGATGGGAGTAAAGACATGTCGCACCTAGGACCCAATCGGTATCGCCCGGCAGGCCGGAGATCGCAACAGCGAGCCCGGCTCCATCTGTTTGTCACGATCTTCGCGATGATGGCTTTGGTATCCACTTGGCTTTCACAGACGATGCAGGTTGCTGCTTCGGCTCCCGGTGATGAAACGCCGACGGAGCAGGTCGAGCAGCCGACCGAGCCGCCACCAATCGAACCCACGGATGAACCTGCGCCGCCCACCGAGGAAGCCGTACCGACAGACCCGCAGGTGACGGCCACTGTCCCGGAGACGCCACCGGAAACGACGGAGACGCCTGCGCCGACCGTCGCGAACGAGCTGATCGGCACTATCAACGTCTACTACGCCGAGTGCCCGGCCGGTGTCGATGTGACGAGCGCGACGAGCGACGATCTCACCAACACCTGCGTCACGCAGCGAAACGGGGTCCAGTTCCAGATCAGTGCCTCGGGCACAGTGATCGGGACGCAGGCAACGGGGTACTTTGGCGACAGCTTCGTCGGCTTCGACCAGGTGCCAACCGGATCTGTCACCGTCAAGCAGTCGACGGCGCCCGCAGCGCTTGCCGTCTATTGCAACGGCATTGTCTCCCACGGCGGACCGGAGACAGGGCTTCAGCGTATGCCCGTCTCTGGCAGTGCAATCACCTGGAATCTCCTTGATGACGAGATCGCATACTGCTCGTGGTTCGTCGGAGCAGAAACCGGCGCACCGACGGCCGGTTCAACCGTTTCCTCCTCGCCGACTGCCAGCCCGTCCACCCAGGGCGAGCAGCTCGGAAACATCAATGTCGAGTACTGGCAATGTGCTGCCGGGTTCGATCCCTCGGCGGCGAGTCCCACCGATCTCGAAACCAACTGCACCGCCCAACCCAACGGCATCGTTTTCAAGATCAGCAATGCATCTGGTCCAATCGCGACCGAGACGACTGGTGACGACGCCGACGGAGCGGTCGATTTCAGCGAGGTGCCCACGGGATTGACCACGATCAGCCAGGTTCCGGCTCCCGGATCGGCGGCGGTCATCTGCCACGGCATCGTCTCCAACGGCGGTCCCGAAACGGGCGACATGCGTTTGCCGGTCGCGAATGGCGCGGTGACGTGGAATCTGATCGATGAGGAAATCGCCTTCTGCAACTGGTACGCCGGTGGTGTCACCGGCACGCCGTCCAGCCTCGCCAGCATTGCCATCCATGCCTTCACCTGTCCGGCAGGATACGATTGGTCCACGAACGCCGTGTCACCCCGGAACGCGTGTGTGATGCCAATGGATCGCGTCTCGTTCGACATGACCGATTCGCTGCCGAACAGTGCGGGGTGGATGTTCGAAACCGGTGGAGACGGTACCGGCGTGGACTTGATCGAGGGACTTCAGCCCGGTTCCTACACGTTCAAATCCTCGCCACGCGCGGATACCTCCCAAGCATTTCTGTGGGATTGCTATCCTGCCGATGGAACGTCCTCCCGTACCTCACCGCTGGCCGAGGGACTCGATTTTTCCTTCAACCTCCCGGCGAACGTGAAAATTCGCTGCGATGCGTTTCTCGTGCCACTGCCATCCGAGACCGGCTCGCTGGTAGTCCAGTACTGGACGTGCCCCGCGACGTTCGATGTCACGACTGCCACATCCGATATCGCGCAAACGACCTGCACGACGAGTCCCGCCGACATTCAGTTCCAAACCCAGAATGTCGACGGAATGAGCGATGCAAGAACGACCGCAGCATCGCCCGGTGGAGTGATCTTCGATCCTGTCGCCGCCGGATCGATCACCGTCGTTCAGACTCCGGCCCCGGCCAGCGACGGGATGGCCTTCTGCCAGACCTTTGCACCAGGACTGACGTCGATCCCACCGGTGGAGAACGTCGCGATTCAGAATGGAGCCATCAATCGCACGATCGTGGCGGGCGGCATTCTCGAATGCAAGTGGTACGTGGCCGATCCGAATTCCGGGTTTGGCACGGTGTACATCAACAAGCATGCCTGTCCAACCGGATTCGAGGCCTACAACGCCACCATCTATCAGATGGCGGCCAACTGCCACGACAACGCGGGCGCGGTCGACTTCTCGCTCCATTACCCTGATGGCGTGACAGCGCAAGGAGGGACCACCACCGGCTCGGGAATCAACGATGTGCGATGGACAACCGTTCCTGCGGGCAAAAGTTCGATCTGGGAGGACAATCCGGCAGGCTATGGTTCGCCCGTGGTGTTCTGCAAGGTGGAACTCGAAGACGGAACCGATGTCCTCCCCTATGCGGAGATCCCGACAATCGACGGCCGCGCGATCGAGTGGAATCTTGCCGGGGGTCAGCTTCTCTCGTGCGACTGGTACAACGTGCCGTCCGGGACGGGTACGGTCCACATTCTGAAGCATGCCTGCGCGGCGGGCTACGATATCACCGGCAAGACGATCTACAACTTCGCCGCCGATTGCCACGAGAATGCTGGTGCAGTCGAGTTCAAGGTGAATGCCAGCGGGACGATCTACACCGGCACCACAACCAACAGCGGCATCAACGATGTCAACTTCCCCGGACTGCCGGCGGGAACGATTTCGGTCACGGAAACCCTGGCAGCCGGCACCGGGTTGGGCATGCCCGTCGTCTTCTGCAAGGTCGATCTGGAGAATGGGACGGATGTCGTCCCCTTCGCCCGGATTCCGGTCGTCAACGCGTCCACGATCGATTGGCAACTGGGCACCGGTCACGTCCTCTGGTGTGACTGGTACAACGTCCCCCAGCCCACACACGTTTCCGTGACAATCTACAAGTTCGGTTGCGGTGGCAGCCCGAACACCTATATGACCGGCGGCCTGCCGGATTATCAGAAGTTCAACAGCCTCTGCACCAATCCACTCCCGGGAGTCGTGTTCGCCGCGACGAATGCAGGCGGAACCGTCGCGACCGGTACGACGACCAATTCCAATCCGCTCACACTGGCAAACATCCCGGTCGGTACCGTCTCGATCTCCGAAGCGCTGCCCACCGGATACGGGATGCCATACATCTTCTGCGGTCCTGACTACGCAAACGGATTGCAGGTGGCCACCGACGCCACGATCACCCTCTCATTGACCGGACCGAGTGGAATCATCTGCAACTGGTACAACGTGCCAACCACTCCGGGATCGCTCAAGATCTACAAGTGGACCTGTCCACAGGCGTACGACTACACAAAGCCAGGTGCGAACCCGGTCGTCGATTGCACGGAGCCGACGAACGGGATTAATTTCACCGTCACGGATTCGAACCCGGCGACGGTCGATCTTCAGACCATGACTGGTGATTCCATTCAAGGCGCGGTCACGTGGGGTGGCCTCCCGAATGGCGATTACACCGTCAGTGAAACGGTGCCCGATGGCATCGCCCAGGTTTTCGTGCTCGATTGCACGGGGAGCCTCGTTCCAGCCATTCATCCGACTCCGCTCTGGGTCGGCAATCCCTTCCGGATTTCGGTCGGCAGCGGTGATGCCATCGTCTGCAACTGGTACAACGTGCCGAAGAAGAGTGCAGATACCGGCGACCTCACCATTCATGCCTACATCTGCACGACCAGCACCTATGTTTCGGACGTGCAATGCGAAACCTACGAGCAAGGCAGGAAGTTCTCTATCCAGCCGGGCGCGCTCTCGGGAACGACCAACCAGTATGGTGTGCTTGCACTCCAGGGCCTGAATGCAGGCAATTACACGATCGCGGAGGCCGATGATGGCCAGCCATGCAGGATGGTCGCGACCCAGCTCGACGGGAACAACACCGCCGTGAACGTGCTCGACTCGAGTGGCAGTGTCAAGGTCACCGGTGGGCGGGAGACCGTCGTCGGTGTCTACAACTGCACAGCCAAGCCGTCCGGGGGCGGCAAGCTGCCCACCAGCGGCAAGCTGCCGACCAAGTTTCCGAACACCGGCATGCAGGATACCCAGGTGATTCAGCCGGAAACCGCTCCTGATGTCGCAGGAACACCGGTCGGCGAATCCTGCCTCCCTGCCGGAACGCCGACCGCCTCGACCCCTGAGTCGGGCATCTCTTGCGGATCGGTCCCGGTGTCGATCCGGATCGACGCGATCACCGTCGATGCGACAGTGGAAGTGCTTGAAACAGTCAACGGAGAGATGCAGCAGCCAACAGGTCCGTCCGATGTCGCCTGGTACAAGGAAACTCCCAAGCTGGGAGCTCCTGGCAACATCGTGATGGCGGGCCATCTCAATTACTGGGGCGTCCCGGAGGGCGTCTTCTTCAACCTGGCCACACTGCGGTCTGGCGACCGCATCGAACTCACCGGCGATAGCGGCAAAGTCTTTGTCTACCAGGTTGAATCGGTTTCGCAGGCGGATGCAACACTGCCTCCTGCGGAGGGTGTGCTCGGTGTCACGACTGAGCCGAGCCTGACGCTGATCACCTGCGGAGGGCCATGGAACGCCGAAACTTCGCTCTACACCGAACGGACTGTCGTCCGCGCGGTACTCGTTCAGCCCTAAGCTGGACGTGCAATCAATCAACGCCGGGCGGACTCGATGTCCGCCCGGCATCTCTTGATTCACATTCAACCGCTGGCCCTGCGTACCATCGTAGAGGCGACCTCAGGGTTCGCCTCTACGATGGTGTCAGACCTCCGGATCAAGATCGGTTGCCGCAATCGCATCTTGTCGTTCCGGCAGCCTCAATATCCACTCGCACACCAACGACTCCGATTCCGATTCCGCAAGAAACGTCAAACGCTCACACCCTGGCCGCTCCTATGCTTCTCTTCTCCACATGCTTGCTGTCCGTTCTCGCTACGACGCGACCCACCTCACCCTTGGGCGCACCGACCAATAACGGTCCCCGCAATTGTCACGCCGCATTTCGGGATCACGAAAGCAGCTTGGCCTTCTGCTGTTCGAACTCCTGCTGAGACAGTATCCGTCTCTCTTGGAGTGAATTGAGCTTTTCGAGCTCGTCTGCCACGTAAGAGAACGTTGAAGGGCTGGAGGCAACGACAGCGGGATTGACCGACCTATCTCGCAGATCATCAATCTTCAGCTTTAGTAGCCGGAACTGGTCAAACTGTTGATTATTGGCAATCGTGATACTCAGTTCGTCTTGTACAGCACCCCAAATCCCTTGCTGCAGGTTAGTATGCCCAGGTGCGCTGAACTGGATATAACCCTTCGTGGTTCCTGGTCTCTTCAGTTGTATGCCGGTGATATCCCGAATGCGTATCTCTGAGGTTCCGTCAGAGCGTCTATTGATCTTTGACAGGACACCCTTATGACAGAGCACGACTCTATTGTTGAAAAGCAGCACATTTCCATCGGCGCCAACAACCTCCATCATTAAACTATCATTCGGTTTGACGCTACTCTGAGCCTGCAAGGAGCGAATATGAGCCAAAAGTTCTCTCATGGCGTCTGCATCGTTCTTGCTGGCCAGCAGAATCGAGTCCTGATCCTTCACCGCCGTATTTCTCGACGGTGCGGGAGTATGGTCTCCAGCCAGTCGGATAGTGGCAGACCCACGTGTGCCCCACATGGGTGGATCTGTAATCTTGATGGCGCCTATCTCGGATACCTGATAAACATTCAAGTTGGTGAAACCTCGAAAGACTTTGGTCGCAACGCCTTTTCGACGTAGCTCAAGCCGGTCTTCATACAGTTTCAAGGTACCGTCTACGCTACTTACAGAAAAGATCGGGGATTGGTCTATGCCCATTGGTTGCTCCACTATCCGGGGAATGGCAGGAATGCGGTTCCTGCTAGAGTAATCAACAATATCACGCTTTCTTGGAGTCAAGGGACACTCTCGTTGCCCTTGACTCCTGCGTGAGGATGGACAGGTATGTCCAGCAGTTAAAGGGGTAAAAGACAGAAAGACAACTTAGTGCGCAAGTGCCACGGCCGTACAACAAGACTCATTCGGCGGATCGGCCCGTTGCGCTGGTCATGCGTAGGCAAATTCTTTGACAACCGCAGTATCCGTCGGCAAGTTTGACTCGTTCGTGGACGAGCAAACTCCTTGCGAAGACCGTACCTTTCATCCCTGATCGGCCTTTTCTATACCGATCGGTATATTAATTATTTAATTTCTTCATGCATCTAGGCGCTGACACACGCGCCTCTATCCGATGTGCAGAAGCGAGACGAGCACCAGTGCCATCGTCACGAGGAGCACGGTCAGCCCCGCGATCACGATGGCAACTTGCGCACCGCCCTGTCGTACGCTGCGCACGTCGACCGTCAATCCCAGCGCAGTCATCGCGATCGCGGTCAGTACCTTGCTGACATCCTGTGCGTGCGTGCCGATCGTATCCGGGACCACACCGAGTGTCCGCAGGATCGCGAGGAGCAGGAATCCGATCACGAACCATGGCAGAAAGCGGGTTATCTTCGATAATGAGAAGGCCCGCGCCGTTTTCTCGGGGACCTCGGTGCAGTCTCGGAATATCCAGGCAAAGATCGCGACGACCGGTCCGAGCAACAGGACCCTTGTCAGCTTGACGAGACTTCCAATCTGACCGCTCTCCACGCTTACGGGGAATGTCGCGGCCAGCACTTGCGGAACGGCGTAGACCGTCAAGCCGGCAATGACGCCGTAGCGTTCGTTGGAAAGATTGAGTGGTGAGATCAGCAACGGGAGGGTGAGCACGACACCGACACCAAAAACAGCGGTCAGGGCGATCGCGCTCGCGACTTCCTGCTTCTTCGCCCTGATTACGGGCGCCACGGCGGCGATCGCCGAGTTGCCGCAGATCGCGTTTCCAACTGCGACGAGGATGGACAGGCGCGTGCCGAGACCGGCCGCCCGCCCGATCCCCACTCCCATCAGAATGGTGATCGTGACACTGATCAGGACCGCGATCACGAGTTTGGTCCCGGCGTCGACGAGCTTGTGAAGATCCAGTGACGCGCCAAGGAGGACAATTGCAAACTCCAGCAATTGCCTGGACGCGAAAGTGATTCCGGGCGTGAACAGGTCGCCGAGTTGCCAAAAACTCCGAATCGCGATGCCGAGGATAAGCGCCAGCACCAGCGGCTCCAGCAACGGATAGCCGATGATCGCTTCTTCGACCTGCGCGAGTCCGATCGCCACCAGGGTGATGATGGCCGCTATCGCCAGCCCGGGTGCAATGCGCCGCAGCCAGGAACCGTTGTCTCGAATATCAAACGTCGTCGTCAGCCATAATTGAAGGTCGTGAATTGGTGTATCCTCCATCTCCGCCGCTGATCATCGCATGATTTTCGCCGCTCGCAACATGCTTGGGGCGCTCCGTTTGCGGAGCGGGATCGTGCGATGATATCCGCATGACAGCGCTCGACATCGAATCATCCAAATTACTCGGGAGATTGAACCAAAAGTGACTACTGAACGAAAGCGCGTGCTGGTGACCGGAGCCGACGGGTTGATCGGGAAAATGGTGATCGATGCGTGGCGAGACAGCCCGCGATTCGAAGCCATCGGGCTCGCCCGCAAACCTGGTCCCTACGCCGATCTGGTGGGAGACATCGCCGACCTCGATGCGATCCGACCGGCGTTCGACGGGGTTGATGCCGTGGTCCACCTCGCGGCGACCTCGGCCGTCTCGTCATCGTGGGATGACGTACTGGCGAGCAATCTGATCGGTCCCTACAACGTCTTCGAAGCCGCTCGTCTGGCTGGCGTGAAGCAGGTCGTCTTCTCATCATCGAATCATGCGATCGGAACCAACGAGACGCAGAACCAGCCTGAACTTTGGGAACTCGATGATCCGCGAGTATGGGACGAAACTGCCGAGATCAAGCCGGACTCCCTGTATGGTGTGTCGAAGGCATACGGTGAGGCACTTGCCCGCTACTACGTCGATCATCATGGGTTGAGCGCATATTGCCCCCGGATTGGTGGTACCCGTGGCAAGGATGATCCAACCCATCCCGCAAACCTCTGGAAGACGGAGTTCGATCGCGATCCCGAGAAGCTGCTTACCCGCAAGCGGATGCGGGCGGTCTGGCTCAGCGAACGCGATTGCGTTCAGCTGATCGAGCGATGTCTCGACTCTGACGAGCGCTGGTTCCTTGGGTATGGCATCTCCGACAACCCGCGCAAGTTCTGGGATATCGAACATGCAAGGCGGGTGCTCGGCTACGATCCTCAGGATAGTGCCCCAATGGAAATCGTCCCCGATCGCAGCGGGAACCAGTAGGTTGTTGCGTCTCGATTGAGGGGCAGCATGACACTCATCCGCTGCACGAGTGAGTTGTCGACCTCCGACGTGCTGCCCGACGTGCAACCCGAGGCGCGGCAGAACTGACGGGAAGCTCGACGATGTCGCCGTCTCGGTTCCCGGGACTCCCTGACGAGCCGGCGAGCTGGATACCGGGCTCAATCCAATCATGTTTCTAGAGCACGAGGAAGCGCAGCGAATGATCGAGTCGACGCCAATGCACGCACCCCTGACATCGACCGTCCACCTGGTATCTGAAAGTGAGGGATGGGCGATGCACACGCGTCCAATTGACCCTGCATTGAACGGTCTGGTGATTCGCATGTGAGGGTTCGCGGACGTCGCCCGTGCCGGGCTGGTTCGACGCGAGTTGCCCTTCGCGAAGTCCCCCCGCTGATTCTCTCGTTCGGCGCGCCCTACCTTCTCAGTGAGGCGACTGACCCCGATCAGCCGACCGTCGCCCGTCGAAGTTTTGTCGCCGGTCTGCATGAAACCCGCACGACGTGGAAAACGACCGGCGCCACCTAGGAAGTGCAGATCGATCTCACGCCAATCGGGGCGTATCGGATTTTCGGCCTGCCGTTGAGCGATCTCGCGAATCTGGTGGTCGATGCGACGGACCTGTTTGGACATGGCATCGCTCAGCTCGAACAGAGACTCTTTGATGCGCGATCGTGGGATGACCGCTTCGATCTGATCGACGGGTTTCTGATGGCGAAGCTGCTTGTCGGTCCTTGCGAGTCGAATGAAATCGCATGGGTCTGGCATCAGGTTCGATCGACAGGCGGCAACGTGCGGATTGCCTTGCTCGCCGGTGAGCTCGGGTGGAGCCGCAAGCGATTGATCTCGGCCTGTCGCGATCGGCTCGGCCTGTCTCCCAAGATGCTTGGCCGGGTGCTCCGCTTCCAGCACGTGCTGAAACTGAATGACAACGATGGCTCGGCGTCATGGAGCGACCTTGCGTACAAGAGCGGTTATTGCGATCGGGCCCATCTTGTCCGGGAGTTTCGGACTTTCACTGGGATTACCCCCGGGATGTATCGGCGAGATGCGGCTGCGGCAGTCGCCGGGTAACTTTTATCCAAGACGGCGCTCGGATCACTTCTCATAATCGGATTGTGGTTGAACGCGCGGTTCGACCTCTCGATCCCGGACCGAAGGAGATTCGCATGACGCCGACATTGTTCGCGACGCTCAAGTACCAGGATGCACGGAAAGCGATGACATGGATGGCCGACGCATTCGATCTGCAACTGGGCACCTATTCACCAGAGAGCGGTGACACTGTCGATCACGCCGAGATGTTCCATGGCAACGGCGGCATCATGTTCGGCTCGATGCAGGACAACGAGTACCCATTGGCGGCGGCCTCCGGATCCGCGAGCCAGGCGGTTGGCATCTACATAATCGTCGAGGATATCGATGCTCATTATGCCAGGGCGCAAGCCGCTGGAGCCGAGATGGTCATTGATTTACAAAACACCGAGTACGGTTCCCGGGAGTACACCGCGCGGGATTTCGAAGGCCATCTCTGGAGTTTCGGAACCTATCAGCCGGATGGCCTCCGTTCTGAATCACTGTGGCAGTTTCGCTTCACTCAGCTTGCGCGCTGCACCCGTCGCGGCGAGCAATTCGCGAAACCAGTCGGCTCGAGTGGGAAACCGCAGCGGCGCGAGTCGCAATTCCCCCCGTTCGTTCCAGCCGAACTCATGGGCACGTCTCATCTCAAACACACAGGGTGAATGGCGAGTTCTTGCACGCCATTCACCCTGTGTTCTATCCATCTTGACCCTTTGGCACCTTGTCACGTGGATGAATCGGATGCGTGGACTGGCTTCCGGCCTCACGCACTCGCTATCCCTTGATGCCCGTATGGGTGACACCTTCCATGAAGTAACGCTGGAACAGGAAGAAGAGGGCGATCATCGGGATCGTAAAGATGACGGACGCTGCCATCAGGAGCGACCATTGCGTCCCGAGCTCCTTGAATGAATCTTTCAGGCTTGCCAGGCCCAGGGCGAGTGTGTAGTTGTTGGGGTTGTTGAGATAGATGAGCGGGGACATGAAATCGTCCCACTTGGCGTTCGCCTCGAAGATCGCCACGGCGACCAGAGCGGGCTTGACCAGCGGCAGCATCAGGTTCCAGTAGATCCTCAGGAAGCCTGCCCCATCGACTCGCGCGGAATCGACCAGGTCCTGCGGGATGGTGAGCATGAACTGCCGCAACATGAAAATGTAGAACGCGGAACCGAACAGGTTGCCCGCCCACAACGGCCAGAAGGTATTGACAGCGCCCAGCTTGTTCCAGATCAGGAACGTGGGAATCAGGGTCACCGAACCCGGCAGCAGGTAGGTTCCCATCACCAGGCCGAATAGCGCACCCTTGCCCCGGAACCGGATGCGCGCAAACCCGTAGGCGACGAATGAGCTGGACAATACCACCGAGACGACCGCAAGCGTGGTGATGATGACGGTGTTGATCAGCCACTGAAACACCGGAGCCTGGTTGAACACATCGCCGTAATTCTGGAACCTCAACGAGGAGGGAATCCAATTGGGCGAGAAGATCTCGTCGGCCGGCTTCAGCGACGTAACGATCAGCCACAGGAATGGTACGCAGAAGATGATCGCCAGCGCCGAGAGCGCTACATACGTCCCCAGTTCTCCCATCGACGGGATCGAGATCTGCCGCCGCGGCGATCGCGTTGCGGTTGTACGGGCAGGGACCCTGAGTATTTCTTCACGAACAGCCATCACTCCCATCTCCCCTGTACGGCATGCAGGTTCAAGCGCTTAGGCGCCCCCATCATGCTCGTAGTAGACCCAACGCTTTGCCAGCCGGAACTGAACGACGGTGATGACCAGGATAATGAGGAACAGCATCCAGGCGATCGCAGACGCGTATCCCATCTGAAAGTAGCCACTTCCGAAGGCCCGTTTAAAGAGATACATCACCACGAACAGGGCGGAATTGTCCGGACCACCATCCTTGTCGAACATCACGTACCCCTGCGTGAAGACGTTCAGGGAGGCGATGATCGCGACCGTGGCAATGAAAAAGGTGACTCCTGAGATCAACGGAAGTGTCACATTCCGGAATCGGCGCCAGCGACCGGCACCATCAAGCGTCGCCGCCTCATAAAGATCCTTCGGAACGCCTTGAATAGCTGCCAGAAAGAGGATCATGGCGCCGCCCATCATCCAGACCTGCGAGATGACGATCGTCGGTTTTGTCCAGAACGGATCGACGGTCCAGGCGGGAGCCGGAATATGCAGGGTGCGCAACGTCCGGTTGATCAACCCGTCATTGGGGTTGAGAATCCAGACCCACAGGTAGGCAGTCGCGACCGCCGGTGTCATCGAGGGCAGGTAATACGCCGTCCGGAAGAACCCTTTCATCTGCCGAGCCTGGTTCAGGAGCAGCGCAACACTGAGCGCGGCGATGAGATGAAGCGGAACGTACATGAGCGCATAGATGAACGTGTTTCTTAGCGCGATCGGAAACAGGCGGTCGTTGGTGAGCAGCCGCCGGTAATTCTCCACGCCAATCCATTGTGGCGAATGGATCACGTCGTATTTGGTGAAGCTGAAATAGAGTGAGGCAATGAACGGGAATGCGGTAAAAACAATAAATCCAATGATCCATGGGCTGATCGTCACCCAACCTGCGGTAGTCTCATCCGACGGACGGAGTCGTGACCTGAGGCGGTTCCATCGGCTTGGATTGCTTCCCCGGTCAAACGTAACGTCGGCCATCGCATGAATCCTTTCCAGGACGCACCTGCATCTGCTGGACGTGGGTATGGGGATAGCGTCCACTATCCCCATACCAGCCGCGAACATCAGAACGAATCGATCGCATCCTGTGCATCGGTGTTGGCCTGGTCGAGCGAATCCTGTGCCGAGGATTTCTTGCGGAGCGCTGGCTCCACGCCTTCCTTCGCCATCAGGTCATCGAGCTGACCTGCGACCGGCGACTTCGAAATCTCGCGGTTCTCGCTTTGTTCCAGCAATTGCGGGAAGAATTTCACGGCCGCGTCGAAGGGACCGGCGATCGGTTCGTAGAGCTTGTCGATTTGCAGCTTGTCGGCCGTCTTGCTGCCGGTCAGTGCGGGAATGTACGGTTTCTTCTGACTGATCCGATAGTCCTTGGTCGCTTGCGCCCCGATCATCCACGTCTGGTCCGAGTGCATGAATTTGATGAACTCCCATGCGGCGTCGGGGTTTTTGGCATCAGCCGTGATGTACCAGGAATTGCCGCCGATGAAGCTGACCATCTTGCCGTCCTTGCCGGATCCCTGCTCGCGGATCGGCAACACGGTAAAGTTCATGTCTGGTGCGACAGTCGAAATCGGACCGCTCATCATCCACTGTTCGTAGAGGGTCATGGCAACCTGGCCACGAGGGAATTGCTCGTCACCCTGCCACGTCGTCGCGACACCCTGATACGCCTGGTATCCGCCCTGCGCGTCATAGGCCTTTACGCCCCAATCGAGGGCTCCGACGATTTTTTCGTCATTGAACGTCGCTTCGGTCCCGTCGTCATTCATGAAATGACCGCCGTTGCCACGACCCCAGAGCCAGAAGTTGGTTGCCTGGATCTTGGTGTCAAACCCCCAGCGCTGGATGGCGTCGCCATTTTTCTTGACGAGCTTGCCTCCCCACTCGCTGAGTTGGTCCCAATTCGAGGTATCGATCGATGCCGGGTCGACGCCGATCTCCTTCAATGCATCGAGGTTGACAAACAGCGCTCGAACATCCATCCCTCCCGGAATCCCATAAAGTTCATCCTTGTATGTCGATTCGTCGAGCGCGGATTGATAGAAGTTGGAGGTGTCGTAGCTGTCCCGCTTGATGTAATCGGTCAGCGGTTTCAAGACGTCGCGACTGGCCCACGTCGCTGTCTCGAAGCGATTCAGCCAGATCACGTCCGGTACGGTCTTGGACGCGGCTGCGGTCAGCAGTTTCTGATCGTCGAAGGTCTCGACCACTTCCAGCGAAATATTCGGATACGCTTTCTGAAACGCCTCGACACGTGCCTTGGCGAGTGGATTGGTTTCCTGAATACCGAAGCCCCACTCGACAAGCTTTCCGGATGCCTCGGGCGTTTGCGCGGCGGCCCCGATCGACGAGCCCAGCAGGCCAGGGGCAATTCCGGCTGCTCCCAGCAGTGCCGACGATTTTACGAGTGTTCGGCGAGACAGATCGTTGCTCCAGCTCGTCATCTTTCTCATGTTCGTTCTCCTGCACGATGAATTGCGTTCAGACCGGGACGACCCGTGAGAAGCAGACGCCACCACGCCACCCTCAAGGCAATGAAGGAAATCTGCAATGACGTTCCCCTGCCCAGTCACAAGTCAGAGGTGATGGAATGCATGCATACAGTGTGCCAGCGGATCCCATATGGGTACGCGACAGTGCGAACGTGCGCGGTTTATCGGTAGCTTCTGGTGCAGGTGTGTTGGTGTCAGCGCAGGATTACCGGGACCTGACAACCCATCGGATTGTTTTCCGCATTGTAGCAAGATATGACGCGATCGCGGGAAATATCAGGAGCCAGTGGAACCGCGACAGTAATCAGGGGAGACGATTGTTCTATCGTCGGCTGTCCGGACGCAGGCGGCACAGCATGAACGTGAAGGTGCTGGTCCACCGGCAAGGCTTGGGAATCCCTCGATCTGATTGGGACGTCAGAAGGCGTGCGCCCATTCAGCCTCCGTTCGGTGTCAGCACTCATCGCTCGGGGATGGTGAACCGGAACGTGGTTCCCTGGCCGACGACGCTCTCAACGGTGATCGTGCCACCATGTGCCTCGACGAGCTGACGAACGATCGTCAGTCCGAGACCACTGCCGCCAGCCTTGCGCTTGCCGCGCTCGGCCTGGTAGTAGCGATTGAAGACATGCGGCAGGACGTTCGGCGGGATTCCCCGCCCCGTATCCGTGATCGAGAGTTCGACGAAACCGGTTCTGGCGACCGCCTGCACGATGATCAGCCCGCCTTCCGGTGTATGGCGCAGGGCGTTGTAGAGAAGGTTGTTGATGATCTGACGGACGCGCGCACGATCGGCATAGACCAGTGGCAGATCCGGCCGCAAAAGCGTCTCGACTGTCACCTTCTGCTGGGTCCATGCCAGATTGCGCATGCCAGTGACCGCTTCCTGCACGACACCTGCCAGTTGAAACGCATCGAGCTCGAGCTTGAGGCCGTGCTCCTCGATTCTCGCCATGGTAAAGAGGTCATCTCAGCCGCGTCAGCATCGTGGTCTCGTCCTGGATGACCTTGAGTGAGGCAGGGTCGATCGTGCCTCCCTGATCGGAGACGAGGAGCAATCGTTCGGAGGTGCCCTGGATGATCGCGACGGGCGTGCGCAGATCGTGTGACACATTCGAGATGAACGCTCGCCGGGAGCGATCGGTGTCTTCCATGTGTCGACCCATCTCATTGAAGCTTTCGGCCACCTGACCTATCTCGTCATGTCGGGTGACGGTCACACGAGTTTTGAGATTGCCGTTGGCAAGCGCCGAAGCGGCCCCTGCGAGACGATCGAGACGTCGCGAGATCGATCGCGCTCTCCACACGCCGAATGGTATCGCGACCAGGAGCGCCGGAATCGAGAAGATCCAAAGCTGTCGAAGATACGTGAGCGCAAGTGTACGTATGACGTCAACGCGATCGGATCCCACTCTGTCTTCGAACTCGGACCCTTCCAGCAACAACGCACCGTATATGGTGCCGTTGAGTCCGATCACGGGATAACTTGCAAGCGTGCGCGAGTTGTCGATCGTCATCGAATAGAGCGAACCCGTGGCAGGGTCGACTGTCCCATGTAGCTTCATGGTTCGTCCGGCGAGAGCTGCCATACTGGGAAAGGGGAACGTGGCTATCTTCTCGCCGATCGCTGCCCAGGACGGGTTCGAGGTAGCAATCACGGTTCCGCTGGCATCGATGATTGCCGCGTATGAAACCCTGGAGGAAATCTTGGTCGGCTGAGGTGGCTCAAATCCTGGAACGTCATCGGCCACGATCCGGCGCAGATCGCTGTTCAGGGCCTGGTGGTCTGCCATTGATGCCTGGTCGGTGGCTGCGCTGGCGATCTTTTCGGTCCCGATCCATTGCGTATATGAACGCGCGCGCTCTCCCAGATAGGGATCGATGGTAATTTGCTCGATCCCGAAAAGCTTCGCCGCCGGCATCCAGAAGAGGGATCCGATAATGGTCGCCTGCAGCAAGACGATCGCAATCATGACGGCGGCTACATAACTCACGATCATCTGAATGCTGGTACGCTGGCGAAAGAGACGAAACGGCGTGAACAGCCAGGAGATACCTTTGTCCAGCCACCGCCTGCTGCGCCGTTTGGAAGCCGGGGATACTGGTAAACTCATCGGCTCACGGTTCGATATCGTCATTGTGAGTCCTCGCCGCGACCTGGGGCGAGCCCGTCCGCTCATACTTGTAGCCGACACCCCAGAGCGTCGCGATTCGATCCGCCGCGGCACCGGATTTTCCCAGTTTGCGACGTAACCGCTGGATATGCGTATCTACCGTACGCTCGAACCCGGAGAACGAATCGCCCCACAGGCGATCGAGCAGGTAGTTTCGGCTGAACACACGTCCAGGATGCGAGGCCAGAAGGTAGAGGAGATCGAATTCCTTGGCGGTCAGGATGATCTCTTCACCGTTGGCCATCACATCTCGTCCGCGAGGATCGATTTTCAGTCCGTCATGAACGATCGGCTCGTCACTCGGATCCTGTGTCCGTGATTCGACTCGCATCATCTCCACGCGACGCAGAATCGCGGAGAGGCGAGCTTGCAACTCGCGCAGCGCCACCGGCTTGGTGAGGTAGTCGTCCGCGCCGAGCTCAAGTCCGAGAACCTTGTCGAGTTCGGTCGATTTTGCGGTCAGCATGACAATCGGGACAATGCGCTCCTGGCGAATCTTGCGGCAGATCGTCAAACCGTCCACATGAGGCAACATGAGATCGAGAATGATCAGGTCCGACTCGGTGAAGTCGGGACCGCTCAAACGATCGAGCGCCGTCTGGCCGTCACTGATGATGTCCGCCATATGGCCATCTTCGCGCAAGGTCTGGGCGATAAGCTGAGCAAGTTCGCGCTCATCCTCGACGATGACGATGTGGGCCATGGATGAAGTACTCCCGATGGGTGATGTGGCAGGAAATCTTTTCGCCGGTTCGACGACGGTTCCATATGAGTTTAGGGCAGACCGCTGGTGTTCTGCCGGAGATTGGGAAACCCATGGGGGAGGCGGGACGGTTGAGACTGGCTGGTTCCAAACCGTCCCGTGGGGAAGGGGAGTCGATGGCAGGATTATCGGTCCGGTGATGGCCGGGTTTGATGGCTGTGCTGCCTCGACTCCCTTATCATGGGACGAAGACAGGGAGAAACTATGGAGCATGTGTCACGAAACTGTGACATCGTCCGAGATATCCAGGATCGCCAGGCGGAACGACGGACAGGAATTGATCCAGGATATATCTGTCGGCAGCGCTCGGCGTTTTCTGCAAAACCGCTCCACCTGACAGCCCAATCCGCCGCCAGCGCCCTGCAGCCGCTTCGAATTTGCAAAGCGCAGATGCCCCGCAGGAGCGCGTCGCGATTGAATGCATGAACGGTGTTCTTCGCAGAGGGCACAATCAACTCCAGGCATGAAGGACGTGAGGCTTCCAAATGCATGACTTTGTGTCATAATCGTTCGGGGATTGATAGTGATCCAGAACACACCTCCAAACCAAAACGAGCTTTGTCAGTGAGAAGATTCATCTCGAACCACGACCAGAAAGCATGTCAGGTCTCGCTTGGCATCCTGTTGCGTCGTTCGATGGCTTCTTCTTCGCCTGCTACGATCGCGATCTTCGTGCAAGCACAGGTCTTCATCTCGTCTTGCTCGTGTCGACCGGCAGTCATTTCGCTGCCAGCACATAGGGAACGGGGCGAGTCGAAGTGATTCGCGGTCTGGGCCAGGCATGAGAAACATCTGGGAATACAGGGATTATGGCGCAGCGATTGCCCGCGACAACGACAACCGATGTACCGTCTCGGCGTGCCGGGATCAATGCTGGACTTCCACATCGCCTTCACGGGATGCGGCGGACCATACGCGATCGGGTGCGTTTACTCAGTCCGGTGCGCATGAACTCGGATCAGTCGAGGGCGGATATACCGGCTGAAAACGACCCCAAATACGGGTCGCAGCTTGCCAAAGGTGTATCGAAGTTTGCCATTCTGCTCGTCTCGCTGATGCTGGTCGTGGCAGTCGGATTGTTCCTCTTTCGTGTTGCCTACAGCGATAAAATCTACCCAGCGGTAACCGTCGGCGATGTGCCGGTCGGTGGTCTGACTGTTGGCGAGGCGGAAGCACGGCTTGACCAGCGTGCCACAGAGCTCAAGGGCGATTCGCTGGTCTTTTCCTACAATGGAAGAACCTGGTCCCCAACACTTGCCGAACTTGGTGTCGATGTCGATATCGATGCGTCGCTCGCGAGCGCACATGACCTCGGACGCACCGGCGACACCTCTTCCCGGCTCAAGTTCGCGCGCGAGCTCCTTCAGGATGATCAGGTTGTTCCTCTCCAGACCCGGATCAACCAGGGCACGCTGGCGAAGTGGTTCGACAAGGTCGACGTGGATATCGACAATCGGGCGATAAATGCCGGAATCGTGGTTGAAGGGTCGTCGCCGAAGATCACCGCGGAGTCGACCGGCATCATGGTCGATCGCAAGCACGCATCGGCGCTCATCCAGTCGACGCTGCAACAACTCGAATTCTCGCAGATCGCGCTGCCAACCCTCGTCGAGCAGCCCACCATCGTCGCAGCTGATCTCCATCAGTATCTGGATGAGATCGCGGCGATCGTCAGCAAGCCGATCGTGGTGACGTTCGAGAACGAATCCTGGAACATCGATCCCAAGGATGTCCTCGATCACATCACCGTTGAAACGACCATGTCGGGTGGCAAGCCCAACGTCCACGTCACGCTCGATGTCGACACGCTCAGCTCGTATCTGAACGAGCGGTTCTCGAGCCTTGTCAATCGCAAACCGACCGACGCGGTGGTTGGGTGGACTTCGGATTCCGGGTTGATCTCAACGACGCCGAATATTGACGGGGCCACCCTCAAGCCGAAGACATTCGCGGAAGCACTCAACGACGGATTTCTGAGCGGGAAAGCAGTGGCCATTCCTCTCGTCGTCACCAAACCTGAGATCGATTCCAACAACCTGAAGGCGCTCGGCATCGAGAACCTGATCAGCCGGGGGGATTCGAACTTCTCCGGTGGTGATGCGGCCAGGGATACGAACATCTACATCGGGGCCGAGCTGGCGAGTGGCACGCTGATCCGACCAGGGGCCGATTACTCGTTCAACAGTGCAATCGGTGCCATCACGGAGGACAAGGGCTACGTCGTCTCGAACGTCATTTTCGGGGAGACGCCGGGAGTCGACATCGGTGGCGGTATCTGCCAAGTTTCGACTACCGTTTTTCGGGCGGCGCTGCTAGGCGGATTCCCGATCACCGAATGGCACCCGCACAGCTTTCGCATCTCGAATTATGAATATGACGGCTGGGCACCAGGGTTCGACGCATCCATCCTGCAATTGGGAGACGACCCTTCGACATGGGGCGACTTCAAATTTACCAACGACACGGGCGGCTGGCTGCTCGTACAGACGTGGGCTTCGTATCCTAATGTCATCGTCGAGATCTACGGTACGAAGATGAACCGCACGGTGGACATTTCGGAACCGTGGACCGGAACATCGGAAAAAGGTGCGCTCACGACCGGCTTCGTACGCACGGTTCTCAATTCCAAGGGCGAAGTCGTCTACGAGCGGGAGTTCGTAACGGCATTCGTATATTGATTGTGGCGTGATCGAGCACAGGCAGGACGGGTTCCATCGCCGTCATGGATGAATCCGGATGCCGTGACAGGACGTTTACAATACGAGATAGACGCTGCTTCACGCGTTGGTGGTCGCGCGTCGTTTTCGCGCCAGAGGTGGTATCCGCTCCCTGATTGCCTGCAAATCATCTGCAGGGATTCGTCCAGGGTGAACAACATTTGACGCGAGTGCACGTACAAAGCTTTCGGCAAGACGGTGTTCAGCGTAGAATGTCGTTGATACCGCCGGTCAGAGCGGATTGATCATTAGTGGATCTGGCATTCGGCCGATCCGGGTACTGGGGTAAGAGAGTATGGCGCAGAGATCATCCGCACAATCCGGGAGTATGCAGGGCTTCGGGGAGGCAGTGCGCGGTTGGACTTCTCGTGGCAAGGATGGGTCCTCCTCGGACAAGCAGCCGCGGCGACCGGGCCAGGCGCATGCGACCGGAAGTGGTCTTCGATCCAGCCTTTCGGCGGTTCTCCCCCGGGTGGGAATTATCCTGACAGCGCTCGTACTTGTTGCCGCTGCCGGGCTTCTCATTTTCCGGCTGACATTCAATGACCGGATTTATCCTGCGGTCGTTGTTGGTGATGTGCCGGTTGGTGGATTGTCGATGTCTCAGGCTCAGGACAAGCTCGACCAGCGCGCGAGCCAACTTGAAAACGGCACAATCACCTTCAACTACGAGGGCCGCAACTGGACGCCGAAGCTCTCCGAGTTGGGTGCTCAGGTGGACGTCACCTCCTCGCTCGAAAAGGCCCACGAACTGGGTCGTACCGGCGATGCTTCGTCTCGTCTGGCTTTCACCGGAAATCTCATCCAGGGTGACCAGACTGTCCCACTGCGTACTGCGATCGATCAGAACCAGCTTATGGGGTGGTTCGACCAGGTCGACGCCGATATCAACCATCGTGCGGTCGACGCCAACATCGTGATCGACGGCGGCACTGCGAAAATAACACCAGATGCCACCGGCGTCATTATCGACCGCGACGTTGCCACGAAGGAAATCCTGTCAGCCCTCCAACGCCTCGAGCCGGTCAGTCTGACGTTGCCAACTGTTGTCGAGCAGCCGCAGATTCGCACGGCAGACCTTGAGGCTCATTTTTCGGAGCTTCAGGCAGCACTTGCACAACCCCTCACTGCCCAGTTCGAGGGAAATCCAATCCGGATCGATCCGTCTACGCTCACAAAGTTCCTGACGGTCAAGACGGCGCTCGTCAATGGCACGCCGGATGTCGCGTTGACCCTTGATAACGCGAGCCTGGCGTCAAGCCTGAACGAGCAGTACTCCAGCCAGGTAGATCGCAAGGCCGTCAATGCTGGGGTCGCATGGCAGGATGGCACGGGACTGATCGCCACCAGCGCCAGTGTCGATGGCGTGACCCTGCAGGCCGATGAGCTCGCCAAAGCAGTACGCGATGGTTTCCTTGGCGGCAACAAGACATTCGACATGCCGGTGGTGATTACGAAACCGGATATTGATTCCAACAACCTCGGCGCCCTCGGTATCACCAGCCAGCTTTCCACCGGTGATTCGGATTATTCCAACGGTTCGGCCGACCGCGACAACAACATCGACGTCGGAATCAGCCTTCTCAACGGAACACTCGTCAAGCCGGGAGCCGATTTTTCGTTCAACGGGGCGATCGGCGAGATTACCGCTGACAAGGGCTACACCGAGGCCGGCGTGATCGTCGCCGAGCGTGTTGGACGTGATATCGGCGGCGGGATCTGCCAGGTATCTACCACGACATTTCGTGCCGCGCTCCTTGGTGGTTTCCCGATCGGCGACTGGTGGCCGCACGCGTATCGCCTGGCTGGGTATGAAGCCGATGGCTGGGGTCCGGGCTTCGACGCCTCGATTCTTCAGGAAGGCTCCGATCCTGCAGGGTGGGGTGACTTCACCTTCACGAACAACACGAGCGGCTGGCTGCTCGTCGATTCATGGACCTCCTACCCCAAGGCGTACGTCCGAATCTATGGCACGGACGATGGTCGCAAAGTCGACATTTCGAAGGCCACGATCGGCGAGCCAATCACCAACCATCCTGACATCGAGGTTGTCGACGACACCTTGCCAAGCGGCACTGTCGAGCAGACAGAATATCCTCAGGATGGCGTCGAAGTCAGTTTCGAGCGAATAGTCACCGACAAGAGTGGAGCAGTGGTCGCCGATCATGTCTTCGACAGTCCCTATGGCGGCCGTGGCAATGTCTACAAGGTGAGCCCGGATATGGCAGGGCAATCCCCCGCTAAAACCGGATCGTAGTCTGAGTTCCGAAAAAATCGAAGCGTGCAGAAAGCACCGATGGTCGCGCGACCATCGGTGCTTTCTCGTTGGAGAAGTGCTGTCGAGGTCGATTGCCTGATCTCCGGGTAAGAACATCGTTCACCTTCGGTAGATGAATGTTGTGGGTATGGGGTATGGTGATCTCATCGTACGTTTGCGGTTGAGGCCGTTTCAAGAGGTGAAAGGCCGTAATCTGCCCGGGGAATCGCTCGCTTTTATGCGGTTGGGGCCTAGTGATCTTGGATGTCAGCGTGCCTCGCAGGCGATGAGATCAGCGGATCAAGGGGAGCTCGAGACCATGCAGCATGACCAGCCGAATGACACGGGAACGACCATCTCGCCACTTTCTCGCGCTCGATACCGGGAGATCCCAGGACGACCACTCGATCGTCGCGTCGTTCTGAAAGCCACGGCCGCCATGAGCGCCATCGCCGCAGCCGGAGGAATCGGTGCCGGTGTGTCCAAGGGAAGGAATGTGGCCCTTGCCGCGGAAAGCGGTGGCACACGCGCAAACCGATTTACGCCGTCTAACCTGCGGAACTCCATCGCCACCGCCTCGGTCGAGGAATTCGTGACGTTCCAGGCCGATTATCCCTTCTTTGCGCTCGGCGCCAACTGGACAAAGGATGTCGGGTACTGGCCGATCGTCGACATTCAGGCCAGCACCGATGGGATAACGTGGACGGAGACGCAGCAACTCGCTGCCAACTCCGAGGATGGCGGGCGTCCCAATCGCGAAGACCGGCTTTTCACGCCGCTGATGTTCACCAATGGCGAATCCATCGTGCGCTATCGGACGGTGGACGCCGAGGGAAATCCGGGAACCGTGAACGGGCTGTCGTTCACCTATATCGACGCGTCGGATGGCCCCTGGGAAAAAGACATCGACGGTGAGCGGTCCTTCACCGCATTGACGACGGACGATCGCGTGCCTCCCCAGATCGTGACGCGGGAAGCATGGAATGCGGATGAATCGTACCGGTTCGACACCTACGGCGAAATTTGGACGCCCGAGTACGAGACCGTTCACCACGTCATCATCCATCACACCGATACACCGACGTACCAGGATCCACTGGTTGCGATCCGTTCGATCTACTACTACCACGCGGTCGACCAGGGATGGGGCGACATCGGCTACAACTATCTTGTCGACCGCAATGGCCGTATCTATGAAGGTCGTTACGGTGGTCAGAATGTCATCGGCGGTCATTCGTATGAATACGCGAACGGCAGTTCCGGCATCTGCATCATCGGCGACTATCAGGAGGTCGCGGAGAGCGCCGCTTCCCAGGCGGGGCTGGTCACTATCGTCTCGTGGGTTGGCCGGGATCTGGATCCCTTCGGACGCCAGGACTTTCTCGAAGCGCCAAACCTGCCGGTCATCTGCGCCCATCGCGATGTGAACTCGACAACCTGTCCTGGCAACATGCTGTATTACGATATCCCCGAGATTCGCAGCCTTGTGGCCGCCACGCTCGATGCCGGTGATCTCGATACGAACAATCCTGGCGGTATCGCCGTGCGGGATCGGGTGATCGTCCAGACAGACGATGGCGGTCCGCTCAACGTTCGTAGCCAGGCCAACGCTACCAGTTCCATCGTTGGTCAACTCGCACCTGGTGATAGTGCCCTTGTCGTCGATGGACCTGTCGTCACGGCGCAGGAGAACTGGTACAAAGTCAGTTGGTCCAACAAGACCGGTTGGGTCTCGGCGCGATACCTGATTGTCTCTGCCCCGCAACCACCGCCAGAGGCGGGTGATTATACGTTCGGCGTGAATATTCGCTTTACCACGACGACCAACATCCGGCGTCAGCCAACACAGACCGCTGGCGTCATCTCATCCGTTCCTCGCGATACATGGGCGTTTGTGATGTCTGGACCCATCGCTGCCGAGGGGTTTGACTGGTATCAGGTTCGGGCCTATCAAATCGGCGACGGATGGGTGGTCAAGGACAACTTTGTCGCAGCTCCCCTTGACAATGCACCGGCCAACGCCAAGTTCAAGGTCGGTGATACCGTTCAGGCCACCGAGACGATCAACATCCGGCCGCGTCCGGGTATCGCTCAAACCATCACCGCCACAACCTATGCAGGCAGCCAGTTCAAGATCACGCAACCCGCGCTCAATGTGACTGAATTCAACTGGTACGGCGTGTATGGCAGCTTTGGCGGCGGCTGGGTCGTGGAAAATACCCTGCGAGGGATAACGGTACCACCACCTCCGGCGGGTAAATTCGTTGTCGGTGATACGATTCGTGTCACCAGCATCATGAACTTCCGATCGGGTCCAAGTACCTCGGCGTCGGTGCTGAGCCAGCTCACGGAAGGGACCATCGGGACAATCCTCGCGGGTCCTTCCGCTGGTGATGGCTACGTCTGGTACCAGTTCAGGACGAGCGGTGGAACCACTGGCTGGGGCGTGCAGGACTGGCTCGAGAAGACCACCGTCACGCCACCTCCTCCAACCACCAACAAGTTCGCGGTGGGAGATACGATCAGGGTGACGGAAGCGATCAATTTTCGATCGAGCGCCGGAACCTCGGGATCGATCATCTCGCAGCTAACAGCCGGGACGACCGGAACCGTCGTCGGCGGACCGACCGCCGCGAACGGATATACGTGGTACCAGTTCAAGACAAGCGGGGGGACGACTGGCTGGGGCGTGCAGGACTGGCTGGAGAAAACGACCGTCACACCTCCTCCTCCAACCACCAACAAGTTCGTCGTCGGCGATACGATCAGGGTGACGGAAGCGATCAATTTTCGATCGAGCGCTGGCACGTCCGGCTCGATCATCTCGCAGCTAGCAGCCGGCACGACGGGAACCGTCGTTGGCGGACCGACTGTGGCGAATGGGTATACCTGGTACCAGTTCAAGACGAGCGGCGGAACCACCGGCTGGGGCGTGCAGGACTGGCTGGAGAAAACGACCGTCACGCCACCACCGACAACCAATCGATTCTCGGTGGGAGATGCCGTGAAGGTGAACCAGTCGTTGAATCTGCGGTCGATTGCCAGCACGTCTGGCAGCGTGATCGCGATCATGGACACTACCACGACCGGTACGGTTCTGGCTGGTCCAAGTTCCGGTAGCAGCTATATCTGGTACCAGATCAAGACCTCCGGCGGCGTCACCGGCTGGTGTATCCAGGATGGAATCGACAAGAGTTAGCCACAGCGAACACTTCGCAAGAATGGAGATCGACCGGTACGCCCAGGCGTACCGGTCGATCTCCATTCTTGTTCCTCGCGGCCGCGTGGGCCTTAGCGCTCGACCGCCTTGCCTCCCGGATCAGGAGGACGGACTAGAACACCGGCTTGCTCATCACGAAGATTTCTGCCGGCATGCCACGGATGACGACCGGAATCGACTGCTCGAAGATCAACCCCGGCCGGTCCTTGAGTGCAGATCGCATCAGCCGACCCTCGCTCGTCAACAGGACCATGCGTCCGCCCGGTTTCAGCACACGCGACCATTCGGCAAGCGCGGCAGGATAGAGCAACTGGTTGTCTGCTCGCGATCCAATCTGCTTCCCGAACGGCAAATTGCTGCCAATTGCCGAGATCTCGCCATCCGCGAACGGCAGTTCTCGCGCATCCCACTCCCTGATCTCGAACGGTCGATGACGATTTCCGAAGTTTTCAAGCGTCGCCTGTACCGCCTGGTGGTCGATATCACCGCCTTCGAGCTTTGCGTAGCGGCCGACTTGCGCACGTTCGATCATGATCGTGCCGGCTCCGCACATCGGGTCCAGGAAGATATCATCGTCGGCAGGACGCGTCAGCGTGACGATTGCCCGGGCGACGGTCGGCTTCAGAGACGCTGGAAGATTGATCATCTTGTAGGTGCGTTGGCGCATGGTCTCGTCAGAGAGGCGCAGCCCAACAATCAGGCGATCCTGTACGAGTTGGGTCCATATCTCGAAACGTGCATCCTCATCAAGGGCCCAGGACGGCTGGCGACCTTGCACGGCGACTTCGGTTGCCGTTCGGAGATCGGTGCGTCGATAGGCATGCTCGCCCGATTTGCGGGCAATCACCCGAAATGTCGGCTTGCGGCGATTGCCGGGAAGGATAGGGTTGGCGATGCTGACCGCCCGTTCGAGACCGGGACCTGCCGTCAGACCCTGGATCGTACTCAACGCCGCGCGATTGCCGGCAATCCCCTGACGATCGACGATCAAGGCGAATACATCCTCAAAGTGCTGAAGCCGGAGCAGCTCGACGGGATCGCTGGGCCACGTGAATAGCAACAGGCTCGTTCGCTCGTCGAACTGCTTCAGCGTTTCGAGAACGGTGACGTCAGCTTCCTCGAACATCGATGTCAACTCGCGCGCCGCCAGCTTCTCGAGGCCCGGCACGACATGACCGATGTATACCTGCTCCCCGGTCCGGGTCGCCTTCGTGGTGATTGGCGCAGGAGCCAGGGTCGGTTTCTTGCGCTCGACGCGAAGTCGGGAAGCATCACGCGGTGGTCGGGGTCGGTCTGGGCGCTCGGAGCCACGTTCGACTGGTGCGCGCTTCTTGGGTGTGCGAGTGGGACGATTATTGACACGTTTTGGCACGAGAGATTTCCTTAGAGTGTGGTGTCCCAGACCAGGGGACCGTGGGAACGAATGCTGAGTTGCTTCCCCTATTGTCACCTATATGACGCAATCGCGACGAATCCGCGCATCTGACGCATGGAATGACACGTCGCTCCCGGTTCTCCTGGCTGGTCGACGTTCTGACGTCATGCCCGATACGGTATCCTTCCGCGGGGCTGGCCGACATTGCGCAGGTCACATAAGAGGGATCGTCGTGAGCACAGCGGGCGCATGGTGGCACTCGCTGGAAGTGTATGCAGGGGATGACATAATCAATGGAACAGACGTTGACGCAGGAGGCGGACTGCGCCGCGCCGGATCATACGGGAACCTGGTCCAGGTTTCGTCCCGACTTCTTCGCCCTGGCAGCACTCGCGATCATGACCGGGATCGTCAGCTGGCATCGTTTCGTCAATGACAACTGGCTCAGCCGGCATGACCTGTTGAGCTTCTTCATCCCCTGGTATGGCTACCTCGGCGACAGGCTCGCCAACTTCCAGATTCCAGCCTGGAATCCCTATCTCTTCAGTGGCGCCCCGTTCGCTGGCGATCCGGAGTCCGGCTGGATGTATCTGCCAGCCATGCTCACCTTTCCATTCTTCGAAGTAACCGTCGCCTTCAAGGCGTTCATTCTGGTTCAGCTTGTGATCGCGGGCATCTCGACGTATGCCCTTGGGCGAGTCCTCGGACTGGGAGTATTGGCCTCTCTGCTCAGTGCGACCGTCTACGAATTCGGTCCCTTTCTTTACGGCCAAACCGATTGCTGCACAGTCGGCACGCAAACCGAGACCTGGGTCCCGCTTGCCCTCCTGGGCATCGAACTCGCCTATCGGGCGAAAACCTGGCCGTCCCGCATCGCGTGGTGGTTTGTCGGTGGCCTGGCGATAAGCCAGCTTTGCGCCGCCTGGCTGGGGCAGGGGCTGTTCGACACGATGCTGCTGATCGCGGCGTGGGTGGCCTACCGGGGCATTATCTCGCCGGCGATCGACGGTCTCTCGCTCAGAAGCCGGATCCGGGAAACCCTGATGACCGGGCCGGCTGTGCTGGTCATTGGGTTGGCGCTCGGTGCTGCCGGTATTCTGCCGAAGCTCGCGGTCAACGCGGCGTCGACAAATCCTGGTGGGACCTACGAGGGGCTGGCGGGTGCCACCGATCAGGCGTTCCTGCCTCTCTACGTGATGATGAAGACGCTCGTCTACGACACCTATGCCCAACAGGGTGCCTCGCTTGCCGGCGTGACGATTGTGCTGGCATTACTCGCGGTTGTGCTGGCTGGAAAGAAGTACGCGACGCCGTTCTTCTTTGCGGTAACGGCAGTCATCTACATGCTGGCGATGGGTACCGAACCGGTTATTTCCATCTTCGATCTGATTCCCGGCTTCCGGGAAATCCATATCCACAGTCCCGGGCGTATCATCTGGATCCAGATGATCGGTCCCGCGATGTTGGCTGGTGCCGGGTTGCAGGGTGCGCTCTGCCGCCGGAACTCGGCATGGCTCGCACCGTTCGTGATGCTGCCTTTGCTTGTGGTCGTGCTGGCCGGTCAATGGCTCTCAAGTCATACGCTGTGGATCGGGTGGACGGTGTATATTGGCGCCGCGCTCGCCACGATCTGCGTCCTCGTCTTGCTGTACCTTCCCAGGGAGGGGGGGTATGGGACGTTGAGGTGGGACACGTTGGCCCGGGTCATGGCGATCACGCTGATCGCATTGGCATTCATCTTTCCGGCCGGCAAGAACATCATGGATTCGGTCTTCGACCTCGGTGATGACCGGATGGTGCAGTTCATGTGGGGACGCGACGACGTCACTCAGGCGGCGATTGCGCGAAACCTTGCGCGTACCGATCCCGGCACCGGCGCCGAGTTCCTGCAGGAACAGGAACGCACCCAGCCAGCGTTTCGCTATGTGGGATACGGAGGCCGTGGATACGAGAACGAGGGTTCGTTCACGTATCCCGACCTGCGCATCTACCCTCGCATCATGGCGATCATGACCAACGGTCGTCCATTCCGGCTGGGGTTGGAGCAGACCCAGGGGTACAACCCCCTCCAGTTGAAAGCCTACGCCGACTACGTGACGGCGCTCAACGGCAAGCAGCAGAACTATCATTATCTCGACCTGCTGTGGCAAGGAGCACAATCACCGCTGCTGGACATGCTGAATGTTCGGTACATCGTCGTCGACCTGTCCATCCCATCGAACCGCGCCGATGTTGTGGTATTGAGTCAGGGGAGGACGGAAGCTTATCGGGATAGTCAGGTCGTCATCTACGAGAACCCGAAGGTGTTCGATCGGGCGTGGGTCGTCCATGAGGTTCAGGCCGAGAACAACGGGTCGGGGATGAACCTGCTCGCGACCGGAGCCGCCAACGGCCATACGGTCGCATTCGTCGAGGGCGAGCTTCCTGCCGTTGCCCCGTTGCCAACCGGCTCGAGCGATACGGTGACCGTCTCGTCATCGCGGCCGGAGGTGCTTTCGGTCGATGCGACAACCGCCTCGCCAGGCATGCTGGTTGTGAGCCAGATCTATGAGAAGGGCTGGCATGCCTACCTGGATGGAAAGCGCGTGGACCTGCTCCAGACCAACGGGGCATTGCAGGGTGTCGCGCTCCCTTCAGGGCAACACAAGATCGAGCTTAGGTACGAGCCGATCGAGTTGAAGGCGGGCGTGATCGTCTCCGGCATCGCAGGCGTCGCGATGCTGATCTCCTTCGCGGGAGCTGGCTGGTATGCGCAGCGCCGACCGAAAGCGGGTCCACGGTTGAAAGAGATGCCAGAGATCCAGGTGGACCCTGCAGCCTAGTGGAGGGAAGCGAAACAGGCGGTTGCTCGTCCCAAAAGGGAGGAGCGGCCGAGTTGTCACGGTCACAACGATCACGTCTTGAGGTCGATTTCTACGACGTCTCTGAATATGTTGACCTCTCGAACAGCATCATCTGGAATAAACACTCCACACCGTTCAATCGAGGGGTGAAGCCGGGTTACCTCGATCATGAGTCGGGACACAACGTCAAGCGTCGTCTCTGGATCCACGGTTCGAATGGAAGGCATGGAAGGCGTGGTTCCAGCAGCTGCACGGGGGACTTCAAAAAACAGGCTGACATGGGCGCATTCGCGAGCGTGTTATCCCACATGTTCGCGGCATCTTGACGCGAGAGGAACCAGGTATCGGACGTAGTTCATTACCAGCACAAACAACCAATCGTGGCGGGATGTGTTTCGTATAAGCTTGTCCCTCGCCGTGTTTGAGGTGACATAAGACGCTGATCGCCTTCTATCTTTGCCTTCTATCTCTTTTGAGAGTTTGCCTCTCGCGATGTTCTCACGCAGATACGGTGAGGAACGGCGGAACAGCAAGCCCTTGACATGTGATGTCGTTGTCGGGTATTGTCCTGTGGCGCTCGTGACAGACATTACGATAGCGGGGTGGGGTGTCTCCTGGACGCCGTGTTCCTGTACCTGTCACGATTCATTCCTGGACCATGCAGTAGCTTGCTCCAGTGGCGATCGTGAAGGGCACAAGGCGGCATTGCTGAAAACGGTTCGGGTCTTGTGAGCGCAGGACGTCCATGATGTACTCACGTCGTTCGTTCTTTCGTAGGCGAATGTAATCCGCTCCGGCGGCAGAAGACAGAGGTCACGGGTTGATTCACAGATTTGAACATCCTGGTGTCGAGCAGGAGTTGCTTTCCCGCTCTCCCCAACGGCGGCCCTCGCCGCGTCGTCTCCGAACGACGCGCTGACGGTCGCCGACCGCAAGCGCAAGCGTACGACCAAACTCCAGACCAGCATTCGTCCGTTACACAGATTTACACCTCACGACATCCCGCGATGACGGGGAAGAGTACGAGGACCGAGCATCGAAGCGACCCGGGGATGGTGCAAGCCCGAGATTGGTGCAGTTCCTCCGAACGCGTCCCGGAGCGGCCAGCCGAAGAAAGACGGTCCCTTTCGCAGGGGATCGATCAAGTAGGCCCGGATGGGTGGCTCCCATGGTCACAACAGCTGAGAGATGCGCGAGCGATCGATTCGATCCGCTTTCGCAAGAAGGGTGGTACCGCGAGTAGTGACGCTCGCCCCTTCGGTCTGGTCGTCCGATCCCGGGATCGGTCCACAGGCCGGCGTCCGCATGTTATTGCGAGCCGTGATCGAAGGGAAGTTTTCATGCACCATCTCCACGTGTCAGAGACAGCCGGTTCCGAGAACGTGTCCGGCACTTCCACGATTCTTCATACCGTCCCCAGCGTGCAGCAGCTTCCTGGCCAATCGGCTCAGGATCGCACCGTCGTGCTCGGCGGACCTCATGCCCTCAGCCAGCCGGCATTCTCCGTGAGCACGCGATTGCGCGGCCGACATGTGCTTGTGGATACCGACCTGACACCGGACGAACTCTCCGAGGTGCTCGATACCGCCGCTCGCATCAAGCGCGCCTGGAAGACCGGGCAGCCGCATGCGTATCTGGCCGGCAAGACACTCGGATTGATCTTCCAGCATCCAAGCACGCGAACTCGCGTCTCGCTCGAGGCCGGAATGGCGCAACTGGGTGGCCAGGCGATCTTTCTCGGGGTCAACGATCTCCAGATGAAACGTGGCGAAACGATCGGCGACACGGCCCAGATTCTGAGCCGATATGTCGATGCACTCGTCGCTCGTGTGGCGGATCACGACGATCTCGTGACGCTCGCCTCCGCCGCTTCGATCCCGGTCATGAATGGTCTTTCCGACAAGTGTCATCCGCTGCAGGTGTATGCGGATATGCTGACGTTGCAGGAAAACTTTGGAGCGCTCAAGGGTTTGAAAGTCGCATATCTCGGTGACGGCAACAACATGGCCTCGTCCCTGATGCTTTCCGGCGCGGCGATGGGCGTCAGTGTCTCGATCGCCTCGCCAGCGTCGCTGCAACCGGATGCAAGTGTTGTTGCGCATGCTCAGTGGATGGGCAAGACGTCCGGTGCCCGGATCGAGGTAACGACAGATCCCTACGTGGCCGTCAAGGACGCGGATGCGATCTACACCGATGTCCATGTCAGCATGGGTCAGGAAGACGCCGCCGGTCGGGCAGTGGCCCTCGCGCCGTTCAAGGTAACGGCGGACATCATGGCGACGGCTCGTCCGAAGGCGGTCTTCATGCACTGCCTTCCCATGCATCGCGACGAAGAGGTGTCCACGGTAGTCGCCGACGGTCCGCAATCGATCATCTTCGACCAGGCCGAGAATCGGCTGCACATGCACAAGGCGCTCCTGTTGCTGACAACCTGCTAGGAGGGTGCGAAGAGCACACCCAGTCCGGGGTGATATGACCCTGCGGGGCATCGGAACGACCCCATCCGCAGCTGCGAGACCGATTCCTGAAGACGCAGACAGTCGTTCATATCGTCATTCCGAGCTTGTCGAGGAATCTCTTTTGGAGGGCCGCAGCCCGACGAAACACCTCAAGGAGAACCATTCGGTGGTCGAACTGGATCAGGACCCTGACGCAATCGAGATGGGATCGGCGGAGACGACAGAAATGCCGGAGCCAGTTGTCGATTTCGATATCCGATTGCGCGGACGGAGCATTCTCACCGACACCGACTTGTCGCCAGCGGAGATTGTGGAGATCCTCGATACCGCTACGACGCTGAAAGATCTGAGACGGCACGGGATATCGTATCCATGGCTGGCGGGGAAAACGCTCGGGATGATCTTCCAGCATCCAAGTACGAGAACCCGCACGGCGTTTCAAGCGGGTATGGAACAACTCGGTGGGCAGGCCATCTTCCTGGGTGTGCAGGACCTGCAACTCAAACGTGGGGAAACGATTCGCGACACTGCGGCGATGTTCAGCCGATATGTGAGTGCAGTCGCGGCCCGCATCTCCGATCCGAATGACTTGAACGAATTCGCAGCGGGTTCGCAGGTTCCCGTCTTCAACGGCCTGACGTCGATCAATCATCCGATCGAAGCGTTGAGTGATGTCATGACGTTGCGAGAGCGATTCGGCCACTTGCAGGGGCTCAACTTCGCCTATCTGGGTGATGGTAACAATGTCTCTCATTCATTGCTGCTCTCCTGCTCGGCAGTAGGCGTCAATGTGCGGTTTGCAGGACCGGAGGCGTTTCAGCCGGATGTGCGTATCGTGGAACAGGCTCGGCAGTTGGCTGCGTTGTCCGGCGCCACGGTGACGATTACCGATGATCCGTTCGAGGCGGTGTCGGGCGCAGATGCGGTCTATACCGACGTTCACGAGAGCATGGGGGAGACCGTCATCCCAGGAAAACTGATGGCGCTCGCGCCGTATCGGGTCACGAAGGGCATCATGGTGGTGGCAAAACCAACAGCGGTCTTCATGCACTGCCTGCCATTGCATCGCGGACAGGAAGTCGAGGCGGCGGTCGCGGATGGTCCCCAGTTGATCATTTTCGATCAGGCCGAGAACCGGCTTCATGTACACAAGGCGGTGTTGTTGCAGGTGCTGCATGAGGAGCGTTGGGTGGATCGGGCCGAACCGGTCTTGATCGCCTGACCATCTCAGGTGCAACGAATTTTCGGACGTGTCGATGTGGTGACGATGAGCCACGAGATTCCAACACACGTGTTGGAGAGGATCACAAGCAATGGCAATATGCCCCGAGTGTGAAGCGGACGTTAATGTCGAAGGTGTCGAGCAGGGCGAGATCGTTCCATGCCCCGAGTGTGGCGCCGATCTCGAGGTGCTCAGCACCGAACCGGTGAAGCTTGGTCTCGCGCCAGAAGAGGGCGAAGACTGGGGCGAGTAGGTCCACGACAGGCTGCAGCTACCGAACCTGCCGGCTGTCGGGTCACGAAGTCAGGAGCATCCACGGTGAAGGCGATTGGCGTGCTGAGTGCACGAGTGCGGGTCGAAGAGAAGCAGATCATTGCGGCAGTCGGCATGGCTGGTGCTGTTGGACTCTGTGTGCCTCCCCCTAGCACGGCCATGCCTCCCGGCCCGGCGACGCTTGATTTTGCGTCGCTGGGGATCGACCAGGCAGCTGCAGTCGTGGAGACTCCGGGTCTCGATCGGTCGTTGTCGGCGGTGATCGATCGCTGCCAGAATCGAACGATCGCTGCCGTGGCGCTTCCCATTATGCGGGCGTCCGGGATTCTGGTGCTTGATGCCGGCATGGTCGCCGAGCGCAGCAGACTCGATGTGGCCCGGGCGCTGAACGCCGCCGGTATCCCTCGTCCAAATTGCATGGTCGGGTTCTCGGAAGAATCCGGAGTTGAGGCGGCCCGGGCCGTTGGGTTTCCATCCACGTTGCTGCCATTGACGGCTGGAAGCATGACGACATCACTGCTCGACTCGGATACCGCCGAGGCGGTGATCGAGCATCGGGTTGTGCTAGGCAGGTCGACTGAAACGATTGTGCTCATTCAGGCGGGATCACCGAGTGCGGCGGAGCGCACGCTTGTGCACGTCGTTGGTGGTCGCGCGGTGGCGATTGAGAACGCCTCCGTGGGAGCGGTCGGCTTGAAGATGGCGGAGCAGGCGGCAGATGCCGTCGGCGCGAGCATCATCAGCGTCGAGTTGGCGATGCTCGATGGAACGCTGGTTGTCTGGGATCTTCATCCGGTCGGAGACTTCCGGTTGGCAACGGTCCTCGGTACGCAGAGCGTGGCCGAGGCAATCGTTGATCTCGCGCTGAATGGCATCCGTTCAGCGAGTTTCGCCCAGCGTAACCCGAAAGGTGTGGTCCCTCGCTCTTCGTGGGACGTGGAGGAGAGACATGGCGTCGCTCTCACCGCCTGACCTTGGTTCGGTCGTCCACACAGCCGCAGAAGAAGCCGACATCCTGATGTTGCAGGAACTCGTATCGATCGAGAGCCTCTCCCGTCACGAATCGTCCGCCGTCGCATTTCTGCGTGGCGCGATGGCGGCGCGCGGATTTCGGGTCGAGCAGGACGCGGTGGGAAATGCCGTCGGCACGATAGGTTCCGGTGAGCGGCACATCGTCCTCCTGGGCCATATCGATACGGTCACCGGCCATCCTCCCGTAAAGATCGAGGACGGTGTCCTGTGGGGAAGAGGTGCGGTTGACGCCAAGGGCCCGCTTGCCACGTTCGTGGCAGCCGCCAGTGCTGCGGCAGCCGACCTGAAGGTGAAAGTGACCGTCGTTGGCGCGATCGGCGAGGAAGCGATTCATTCCCTCGGTGCAACTGAGGTTGCGAATTGGCCGGCGCCTGCGTTCTGCATCATCGGTGAACCGAGCGGGTGGGATTCCCTTTGCCTCGGCTATCGCGGCTCGCTCTCCCTGATCTATCGCTTGCAAACGGACATGCGGCACACCGCCGGTCCGGGTGAATCGGTCGCTGAACAGGCTGTCGCATTCTGGAATGGGGTGCTGGCAGAAGTAGCGGCTCGCAACGAGGGAGCGAAAAATCTCTTCGAATCGATCGGGCCCGGACTGCGCTCGTTCAATACGTCCAGCGATGGTTTGAGCGAGACGGCTGAGCTCTCGATCGGGTTGCGACTGCCTCCAGATCTCGACGTTCCGGAGTTACTGCAACGGGTCGAAGCGTTGGCGGGGGAAGGTCAGATCACGGTCGATGGCATGCAGGAGGGATATCGCACCACCAAGCAATCGAAGCTGGTGCCCCCATTTCTGCGGGCGATTCGTGACGAAGGCGGAACTCCCCGGTTCAAGGTCAAGCTCGGGACATCGGACATGAATGTGGTGGGTCCGAACTGGAAATGCCCGATCGCCGCCTATGGGCCGGGTGATTCCTCGCTCGATCACACGCCTGAAGAGCGAATCGACCTGAGCGAATACCTTCGCGCGATTCGCGTTCTTCGCAATGTCCTGATCTCGTTCTCATGACAGGCAAGTTCCAGGAGCCTTCACGATGGTAACCATTAGCCGTGGGCATGGCCTGAAACTGGGCGTGCTTGTCTCCTTCCTCCGGCAGGAAGAAAAACTGATTCTCAACGCGGCGCGTGCGCGTGACATGGATGTGACGCCTGTCTTCGATCGCGAGCTGGTGCTCAACATTTCCGCTCCGACCGCGAAGGACAGTGGTGTCGATTTCGACGTGTTGCTGGATCGCAGTGTCGTCCATTCTCGTGCCGGATATACGCTCTTCGCGATGGAGCGGTGGGGCATTCCCACGCTGAACTCTGCAGCGGCGGTCTCTGTCTGCGATGACAAGGCACGTGCCAGCATGGTCCTGGAGGCCGCTGGCATTCCGTCGCCGAAGACAGTCGTTGCCTATTCGGTCGAGTCAGCCCTTGCGGCCTGTGAGGAGCTGGGGTACCCGGCGGTCATGAAGCCGGTCACGGGATCGTGGGGACGACTGATCTCGAAAGTGAACGGTCCGGAGCAGGCCAAGGCGATCATTTCGCAGAAGTCCGAACACGGGTCGTTTCATCACGAGATCTATTACATCCAGGAATTCATCGAGAAGCCGGGCCGTGACATTCGGGCCTATGTAATTGGCGGTCATATCGTGGCGGCCTCATACCGGACGTCGCAGCACTGGATCACCAACGCCGCTCGCGGCGCGGTATCCCTGCCCTGTCCCATCACCCCCGAGATCGAGGATCTTGCGCTGCGATCGTGTGCGGTCGTCGGTGCCCGCCTCGCGGGTGTCGATCTGATCGAGACCAGTGAGGGTCTGAAAGTCATCGAGATCAATACGGGCGGTGAGTTCAAGGGGCTGATGACCACGACGGATCGTGACATCGCAGGAGAGATCGTCGATGAGGCGGTCAGGATTGCGGAGGAGGGCTCGCCAGCTACATTGGCACCATCCTTCGCGCGTGCGCTGTGACATGGGCTCACCGCAGCCGCAGAATCCAAATGCGTCATCATTGATACTATAAGGACAACAGGCGTTGACGGGGAACGTGTCATGCCAGGGGTGCCCGCAAGCGAGCGGATGACCGGTGAGAGGTCCGCAGGTGCGCCCGGCATGAAGAAGACCCCAGAAGCCGTCGGAAGAACATCGTCGAACATGCCACCGAGCGCGCGCGGGGAACGACCTCGTGTCGATTCAGGGCATGACCCATGACGACTACTAGAACCGACCGGGAGCTCCCGATAGCGAGCGAGGGTGCGACATGGTGCACCCGAAAAGGCGGTTGCCTGTGAAGGCACGGCGAACAAAGGTGGTACCACGGCGTGAGATCCGCCGTCCTTTGGACGAGGGATTTCACGCCTATTGTGTCGAGGAACGGCGATCAGCCATGACAGGACACATGTTCGAAGGTGCGGCAAACGGCCAGCACCGGGAAGGAAACATTCTGTGGTCGACTACAATCGGATACCTGAGCAACCCTTGATCGTCGGCGTGTTGCTGTCGCGAGTTCGCGTGGAGGAAAAGCTCCTCCTCGCCGAACTCGAAAGCCGAGGGGTGACGATCGTCCGTTTCGACGATCGCGAGTTCGTGCTCGACCTCCAGTATCCTTCACCGGCAATGCTTGCCTGCGACGTCTTCCTCGAGCGATGCATCAACCATCTGCGAGCGCTCTACACCCTGCGGGTGCTCAACGATTGGGGGATCGCGACCGTCAACACGTACGAGGTCGCCAATATCTGCGGCGACAAGTTGCTGACGTCGACCGCTCTGATTCGCGCGGGTGTGCCAACACCGCGTACCCGGATTGCGTTTACCCCGGAGTCGGGAGTCGAGGCGATCGAGGATTTGGGCTACCCTGTTGTGCTCAAGCCGGCGGTTGGTTCGTGGGGAAGGTTGCTGGCGCGGGTGAACGACCGTGACGCCGCCGAAGCGCTGCTGGAGCACAAGGTCACGCTGGGGTCGTTCCATCATGGCGTCTTCTACATCCAGGAATATGTCGAAAAACAGGGACGCGATATCCGGACGTTCGTCATCGACGATATCACGATCTGCGGGATCTACCGGGAATCCGACCATTGGATTACCAACACCGCACGAGGCGCGAGAGCAAGCAATTGTCCGATCACGCCGGAACTGGACGAACTTTCTCTCGCGGCGGCTCGTGCGGTCGGTGGCGGCGTTGTCGCAATCGACCTTTTCGAGACCGCCGACGGCCTGCTTGTCAACGAAGTGAACTACACGATGGAATTCCGTAACAGCATCGATACGACGGGGGTCAACATCCCTGCCAAAATCGTTGACTACGTGCTGAAACTTGGTTACGAATCTCGCGCCAGCCGTGCCCGCCCTGCCCGCCGTGCCGATACGCGATCGGTCGCGGCAGATTAGGGATGGACGATGACCGGATACTCGCCATCGTGCCGAGCGCCCATCCGTCATTTCGAGCGCAGTCGAGAAATCTCACCCGGCAATTGCCGCCATGATCGATGACTCTCGGCAGGCAGGCGCCCAGAATAACAGGCCGACTTTTTACTGGGGACGATCCGCGTTTCGGCTGGCGGAACTCGCAGGCGAGATTTCTCGACTGCGCTCGAAATGACGGGGCTGGCTCAGTGGGGCGGGAGCCTGGTCGAAATGACGGGGCTGGCTCGATGGGGCGGGAACCTGCCCGAAATGACGGCAAGAACGCGAATTACTGGAATGAGACTATCCATTTGAAGGAGATTCGTACTCATGCTTGACGTATCGATCATCGGCGGCTCCGGATATGCCGGTGGAGAACTGACCCGGTTGCTGCTTTCCCATCCCGAGATCACCATCAGTCAGGTGACTTCGGAGCGCAACGCTGGAAAATTCGTGCGTACCACCCATCCCAACCTGCGCAATCGGACCGACCTCAAGTTCGTCAGGAGTGCGGATCTTGAACCATGCGACGTGCTGTTTCTTGCCCTTCCGCACGGCGTGTCGATGGAAAAGCTGTCCGACGTGCGGGATATCGCACCGATCATCATCGATCTGAGTTCGGATTTTCGGCTCTCGAATCCGGACGATTACCCGATGTGGTACGGCCACGAACATAATGATCTGGAGGCGCTCGGCAAATTCGTCTATGGTATGCCGGAGCTGCATCGCGAGGAGATCCGGACGGCAGACTGGATCGCCAGTCCGGGATGCATGTCCACCACGTCGATCATCGGCCTCTATCCACTGTTTCAGGCTGGTGTCGTCGATCCCAACATCCCGGTCATGATCGAGGCGAAGACGGGATCGTCCGGGTCCGGTGGATCGCCCGGGCTTTCATCGCACCATCCGGAGCGGGCGGGAGTTGTGCGTTCATTCAAGCCGACAGGTCATCGCCACACGGCAGAGATCGTTCAGGAATGCACCTTCAACGGGTGTACGCCGAAAATCTCGTTCTCGGCAACGTCTACCGATGCGGTTCGTGGAATTCTCGCCACCTCGCATGTCTTCACCACGGAACCATTGGCCGACAAGGATCTGTGGAAGATCTACCGCAATGCCTACAGGAACGAGCCGTTCATCCGGATCGTGAAGGAGAGTGCGGGCATTCACCGCTATCCGGAACCGAAGATCCTCAGCGGTTCGAATTACGGAGATGTTGGTTGGGAGAAAGACCCGCATTCCAACCGGATCGTGGTTCTCGCGGCGATCGACAACCTGATGAAGGGCGCGGCCGGTCAGGCAGTGCAGGCGATGAACATCAGGCTTGGCTTTCCCGAGGAGACGGCTATCGATTTTCCAGGTCTGCATCCGATCTAGTGGAGCGTCAGGGTAGGGAACGGCACAAGGCCGTTCCGATCGGGCACAGTGGGGCAAGCAAATAGCGCGCGACAGATCGTGATTGGCGTGTCGTGGCTCAGTTAGTGGCGGACGCCGCTGCCAGCGATTCAAGCGTGGGCTGCCACCAGGCCACGCACGTTTGCAGGTCGACAAGGAGTCGACCCGTACGAACCGTGCAATGGTGAATCTGTGTCGCTGGACGAGATGACGTGGGGCATTTACGAGCAGAGATGGTGGGAGCAATGGCCGAGATAGCAAGACTGCCAATCCGTGGGTACGGGGATGCCCTTGTCCCGAACCAGTTCCTGAAACAGGATGGGAATGCAAATGGGCTAACCATGCTGCTTCCCGGACTTGGTTATACCTGCGACATGCCGATCTTCTACTCCACGGAGTTGCAGTTTCTTGTCGGCGGATTCGATGTACTGCGTGTGGACTACGATTATCGTCAGCTTGGCTTTCAACCTTTGTCTGATCCAGAACACGAGCGGAGGCTGGTTGAAGATGTCGTGGCATCCTTTAATGTTGGTGTATCCCAACGGTCGTACGACATGGTGACGATTGTTGGCAAGTCGCTGGGCACATTGGCCATGACCCATCTTGCGAAGAGTGGCGTGATGTCTCCGTCGTGGTGAAGCGTTTGGCTAACACCCTTGTTGCGACAGGATGTCGTATGGGAGTCGATGCAGCAAAGGCCGTCTCCAACTGCCGTCGTCATTGGAACCGAGGATCATCACTTTGATCCGATGCGTCTGGCTGCGCTCGAAATGCAGGAGAATGTAACAGTGATCACAGTTGAAGGCGGCAATCATGGTTTGAACGCAGGCGAGACCGCCGGAGATTCCGCTCGGGCGTTAGCAGACGTTATCGGCCAATTGGATGCGTTCTACGATTTTCCTCGTCATGAAACCAGCGAATTGGATTGAGGGAGCCTGGGAAATCATGCTTGTCATAAAGATTGGTGGAGGCAAGGCGATCGACATGGATGCCTACACCCGCTTTGCGAAAGACGTGGCCACGATCGACGAGCCGCTGGTGATCGTTCACGGTGGAAACTCGGAGTTCAGTGCCCTGTCCGAGCAATTGGGAATGCCGCCACGCATGGTGGCATCTGCATCAGGGCGGGTTTCTCGCTACGTCGATGCGCCAACGATGGACGCGATGCTGATGGCGTATTGCGGCAAGGTCAACAAGCGCCTCGTTGCCGCGTTCCGCCATGCCGGTGTGAATGCGGTCGGGCTTAGCGCGATCGATGGCGGGATCGCCGTCGGAACTCGCAAGCCGGTCATTCGCGGAACCGAGGATGGCAAGACGCGCGTGTTTCGCGACGATCACGCTGGCTCGATCCATACGTTCGATCCCTCGCTGATCGTTACGCTTATGAATGCTGGCTATGTCGTGCTGGTAACCCCACCAGCTCTCGCCGATGAAGGCGTGCCGATCAACGTCGATGGTGACAAGCTCGCGCTCGGTCTCGCCGAGGCACTCGGCGTCCGCGGGTTGTTGTTCTTCTCCGACACACCGGGATTGCTGGCAGACCGCTTCGATGAGTCGACGCTGATCCGGACGCTGGATGCCTCCAATCCCGAACAGGCTCTCGCTGCAGCGGCAGGTCGCATGATCGTCAAGGTCGAATCCGCGATCAAGGCCGTCGAGCGTGGTGTCGGCCAGGTGATCTTCTCGGATGCGCGCGTCGAGCGCCCAATAACGCGTGCCTTGGCAGGTGAGGGGACCGTCGTTCGGGCGTCCGAAGGTCAACCGGTAGCGTGAAGACGTGAGGATGTGAGGAAGGTTCAGGGCATGGGTGTGGTGCAGGCGATCGTATTCGATCTCGGAGAAACGCTGGTCGATGAGACTCGCATGTGGAAAATCATCGCGCACGAAGCGCAGGTTCCCTTGCTGACGTTTGCCGGTGTCCTTGGGGGCGTCATCGAGCGCAGGTTGTCTCATCGCGCGGTCTTCGACGAATTGGGCATCGAGCTGATCGAGGCGTCCGATCACGGATATTATCTCGAATCGTCCGACTTCTATCCCGATGCGATCCCAACGCTCCATGCGCTCCAGGAACTGGGATATCGGCTTGGAATCGCAGGGAACCAGCCTGTGGGTATCGTCGAGCAACTCGCCGGGCTCGATCTCCCGCTCGCCCTGATCGCGTCATCCGCGACATTGGGTGTCGCAAAACCTGACTCCCGATTCTTCGAACAACTTGTCGAGCAACTTGGAGTTCCCGCCACCTCCATCGTCTACGTCGGAGATCGTTTGGATAACGATGTCCTTCCAGCGCAGGCGATCGGCATGCAGGCCGTCTTCATCCGGCGCGGTCCGTGGGGGTATATTCATGCCAACTGGCCGCAGATCGCGCGGGTGAAGTATCAGATCTCCAGCCTGAGTGAACTTCCGGATATTCTGGCTCGGATCACGGACAATGGATAAGCTCATACTCGAGCCGCGGTTGATAGCGACTGTCGGTTTGCCATTCTCGGGGAAGTCGACCTTGGCCCGTGCCTTGGCGCGAACCCTTCCGGCGGAACTCGTCGAGCTCGATGTCGCGACCGGAGATGTCCCTGCCCTTGCTGACGATACCGTCGCCTGGATCGAACGGTATCGCCTCGCGCACGAGCAGATCCGCCGCGTCCTCGCCGAAAGTGACGAATTCGTGGTCTTCGACGCGGTCAACCATCGTCGGCACCAGCGTGATCGCCTTCGGAACATTGCCACGGGCGCGGGTGCCGGGGTTCGGTTCGTGTGGCTGGATGCACCGGTCGGGATTGCGCTTGCCAGATTGCGCCGAAACTGGCTCGCACCTACCCGCCTTGACGTGCCTGAGCATGCGTTCGCCGAGATCGAGGACGCGTTCGAGGCGCCGGATGGCGAACCTGATGTCCTGGTCTTCGATGGCACCCTGCCCGTCGCACGGTGGGTCGAGGATCTGGTTGACGCGCTTCTGATCTCGGGCGACCTCCGAACCGACGGTGGTCTGGCCTTCCGTCGATGTTGAACGAGCCTTACTGAGCGCCAATAGTGCCGATCATGCGTATCCCGAAATGGGAGAACACGAGCAAGGATCAAAGCCCATGAGTATCGAAACATCCACCGATCAATTTCCTGCCGCTGTGAGCGACATCCTCGAGATAGAGCGAAGCCGGCAGATTCCTCTCTATGCCAAGCGCGATATCGCGTTGGTGCGTGGGGAGGGCTCCTACCTGTACGACAGCGATGGCCAACGCTACCTGGACGCCATGAGCAACTACGGCGTTGCCGTGCTGGGTCACGCCCATCCACGCTACGCGGCGGCACTTTCCGATCAGTTGCTGACGTTGACGACCGGACATCAGAGCTTCGGCAACGATGTCCGGGCAGCGCTGTTGCTTGAACTCGATTCGATCGCGCCAGAAGACGTACGTCGTTCGTTCCTGAGCAATTCCGGCACTGAGGCGATCGAGGCGGCGCTGAAGTTCGCCCGCGTGGCAACCGGACGCCACAAGATCGTCGCCCTTCGGCGCGCATATCACGGCAGAACACTCGGGGCGCTCTCGGCGACGGCGGACAAGAAGTACCGGGACCCGTTCGAGCCACTTCCGATTCCATCCACGCATGTGGCGTTCAACGATGCCGACGCGTTGGAGGCGGCGATCAATGACGACACGGCGGCCATCATTCTCGAACCGATCCAGGGCGAGGGGGGTATCCATCCTCTCGACATCGAATACCTTGCACGGGTCCGCGAGATCGCGACGCAGCGAGGTGTCGTGTTGATCGCAGACGAGATCCAGTCCGGATTCAGGACGGGTGCGCCTTTTGCGAGTGTCGCGATGGGAATCACCCCTGACATCCTGTGTACAGCCAAGGCGCTCGCCAATGGCTTTCCCATCGGTTTGACGCTGGTCACCGAACAGATCAGCGGTTCGGTCCCGGGAGGTGCCCATGGATCGACGTTCGGTGGCAATCCGCTCGCGATGCGGGCCGCGTTGGAGACGCTGCACATTCTCCGGGACGACAGACTGTATGACCGGGCCTCCAATCTCGGAGCACAGATTGTCGAGCGGATAACTGCATTGAAGAGTCCCAGGGTGAGAGCGGTTCGTGGCCGAGGATTCATGATCGGCATGGAGTTGAAGGCAAAGGCGACCCCGGTTCTTCGCGGTCTGCAAGAGCGGGGAGTGCTTGCATTGCCTGCCGGGAACCTGGTGATCAGATTTCTGCCGCCGATGATCTGGGAGCAGGCGCAGGTCGATGAATTGATGGTCGCTGTCGAATCGGTCCTTGCCGACGGTGACTGACATGCAGCCCACACGTCCATCGTGCGCAGGGAGCGTGGTGAATCGTCGAGTGCTGCTGCGTGGCCTTGCCGGGTTCGCTGGCGTGGCAGCGGCGGTCGCGGCATTTCCGCGATCCAGTCGCGTGCAGGAGGCATCGCCGGCGCGGAACGTGGGCGGACGTCCTGTCGTGGCACTCGCACGGATTCCGACCGGAGGCGATGTGGCAAGTGGGATGCGCCCCGAACTTTCCTGGATCGGCAGTCTCTGTCACGACACCCTGACCATGCCGGACGACAAGGGGATGCTCATCTCCGGTATCGCGATCGCGCCCGTGCTGAGTTCGGAAGGGCGCGAACTCGTGTTCGGGCTTCGCCAGGGGGTTATTTTCCCTGATGGGTCGCCGATGGTCGTCGAGGATATCGTGGCAAGTCTGGAGCGAGTCAGAGGTGGCGGGGCTGGACCGGAGCACAGCTGGCGGTTGGAGCATATCGAAACCGTCGAGGCGCTCGACGCTCAAACCGTCCGGTTGACGCTCTCCCAACCCGATTCCGCCCTGACCGGCTGCCTCTCGTCGCCGATGATCCCGATGTTGCCGGCCACTGTCGCCGAAAATTACCGGATCTTTGGTCTCTCCGACATGCCAGCCGGTTCGGGACCATTCGTGCCGGGTGCGGTGCCTGATGCCGAGACATACGAGTTCGTCCGCAACGGTGCCTATTGGCAGGTGGGACGTCCTTATCTCGATGGCCTGACCCTCACCAGCATCGAAGAAGATGCCCAGCGCACGATCGCGCTCGTGACGGGGAGCGTCGATCTGATGATCGATGCTCCGTTGCTCGATATCCCCAGCCTCAAGCTGGATCCGAACATCGCGCTGGTTGGTGGTTCGAGCGTGCGCGCCTGTGTCCTGATACTCAATGTTCAGCGGGGCGGGATGGCCGATCGACGGCTGCGAGCGTTGGTGTCGGGGGCGATCGATCGATCTGCGTTGGTGCGGACAGCAACCGGAAACGAAGCATCGGCCGAGCAAACGCTCTTCCCAAAATCCTCCTGGCCCGGTCTCGATGAGCCGCCAGCGCCAACGGATTGGGCTCAGACGCGAACCGATCTGACCGACCTGGGGTATCCGATTGGGTTGCCGCTGCGATTGATCGCAGACGACCGGGATGGTTCGCTCGCCAACGCGGCTGTTCTGATGCAGGAGCAACTCGCCTATGCGGGAATCTCGTTGACCCTGGATCTGCTCGATGAAGCGGCGCTGCGGCGCGCGCTCGCGATTCGGGACTACGATCTCTATATCACCTATACGCCGCCCTGGGTCGATCCCCACGAACTGGTTCGCCCATTGCTCATGTCTGACGGGCCCGACAATCTGATGGGGTATCGAAGCGCTCGTATCGACCATCTCATTCGCCGTGCAACGCTCGTGAGCAAACAGGACGATCGAGCCGAGATCTATCGTCAGCTCCAGCGGATCCTGCTTGAGGAACTGCCAATCCTCGTCCTCTTCTTTCCGAACTATTACGACGCAATGTCCTCGCGTCTCAAGGACTTTCGCCAGTATCCTCCGATGCGAGCATTTGGCTTGCGGACTGCCTGGTTGGAGGCGACCGAACCTTCCAGCTGAGATCATGGCATTATTAGTCGGCAAACGTTGAATCGCGGCGTCGAGGCTCCGCACTTTCCGGATCGATGCCATACAAGGAGTACCAGCGCACTGATGAAGACGAACGGAATGATCAAACGGGGCTTGACGGCATTGACCGCCGCCGCAGTCCTCGCCTCGACATTTGTTGGATTGACCGGAGGCATCGCTTCCGCCCAGGACGCGGGCGCCACACCGGCTGCCTCGGCATCTGCATCTCCTGCCGCGATCGGCGCAGTCGATACCTCGAAATGTTGGACCACTCCTCCGACGTTTGCGGCGGGGTACGCCCAGTGGAGCGTTGCTCCCCAGATGGTGATCGATCCCGCCGGGAAATACACGGCGACGATGTCCACCAACAAGGGCGATATCACGATCGAGTTGTATGCGGCCAAGGCGCCTATCGCCGTCAACAACTTCATCTGCCTCGCAGGCAATGGCTATTACGACCTGACGCTGTTCCATCGGATTCTGGCCGGATTCGTGGTCCAGGGTGGAGATCCAACCGCCACCGGTCGAGGCGGCCCGGGATATTCGATCGCCGATGAACTGCCAACTGATCTCAACTACGATGCGGGAACCCTCGCCATGGCGAATGCGGGTGCCAACACCGGCGGCAGCCAGTTCTTCATCTGCCTCGATGACTTGAGCACCAAGCTCCAGAAGAACTACACGATCTTCGGCAAGGTCACCGGCGGCATGGATATCGTGACCGCACTCGGCCAGCTGCCGGTTCAAGCGAGTTCTCAAGGCGAGGTGTCGTCACCGGTATCACGCGTCGGGATCGTCAGAATCACGATCGTCAAGCAGTAGCACTACTCGGAACATCACGATCCTCGATAGAGACCCCGGAGCTGGTTCGAACCAGCTCCGGGGTCTTTGCATGTCTGCGGATGGTTCAGGATGCTTCGCCCTGCCCGCCCTGCCCGCCATGCCCGGCACGGCCGCAACGCCCGAGGGAACCGTTCGACGGCCGTCAGCGTCCTCTACATGTATCTGTTGTGACCGCGTCGTGACCACCGCGTGGTCACGTGCCGTTCGCCGTTCACCATTTTGAGGAGTGTGCAGTGAACATCGTCATCTGGATCATCGTCTTTTTGGTGGGTTTGCTTGGGGCTGGTAACGGTGCTCGCGGTGCCGGGGATGGTGTGGACCATCCATGCTCGTCCGCTGCGCCGGGCTGTGCCGTTCCTGCTCCATCATGGCCGCGGATCACGACGAATGGCGTGGATGGGGTGATCGTTCCAGAGCAACATGTTCCCGAACTTGCTCCATGGGGAGCACCTGGCCCTATCGAAGGCGTGTGGACGCCGTCAGTCGGCGATATCGCCCCGCTGGAGGCACAGATAGAGGACTACGCGAAGACCAGTGACTCTGGGGCCGGCAATCCCCCGCCAGCGACGCTGATCGACTACAAGCGTCAGTATGCGGGCATCCTCGAAGGGGGAGAGCGCAAGATTTTCGTGAACGGATTCTGCTGGACAGATGGCGATTCATGGACGTCACAGGCATACATCGTGATGGATGGCGGTGATTGTTACTTCGCAGCGGTCTTCAACGTCGATCGGCAAGAGTTCGAGCGGTTCCGCTTCAATGGCAATGCCTGAAATGCCTGAAATGCCTGAGATCATCGCGGCCCTTACCCTGCCGCCACCGGGAACGCCGGTGAGGCGGGACGTCTCCCGACCGTATGTGCCGCTACGGCGATGCCCAGCATGCAGACGGCGATCGCGATCGCGATTGGAGTCACCCCGAAGATATCCATCGCGATGCCGGCGATCAGCGTCGGTAGCAGCGAACCTATATTCCCGATCAGGCTCTGCGTGGCGATCACCTGACCCCGGACATTCGGTGGCGTTCGCTTGAGCAGGATCGAACGTGCCGCGACATTCACGATGGCCGAAGCGAACCCGGCGGGAATCGAGATGAGCATCGCCATGGCGACCAACGGCGGAATCCGCATGAGATTCGTGACGTCGTCCAGCGGCAGGCGGAGCATGTCGTTCAGGAAATTGTAGGTAACCGTGACGAAGCCCAGTGCACCGACGCAGAGGGAGAAGAGCACAAGGCCCACGATTGCACTCGCCTGTTCGCCGATCACCCGGCCAAGCCTCGGCGCGAACCGCAGACCGAGGACGAGCCCGAGCGCGGCAGGCGCGAAGACGAAGACGGTATTTTCCTTTGATGTCCGGAGTACCCGTTCCAGATAGAACGGCATGATCACGATCAGCGAACTCATGCCAACGCTGACGAGGACATCGTCGATGATCGCCTCGAAGGTTGGGCGATCACCGCGGATGAATCGCCAGCCGTCTCCGAGCGAATCCCGCAGCGATCGCCGCTGCCGCCGTGTGAACGTGCCCCGACGCTCGCGGGCGGTTGGCAGAAGGGCCGTCAGGGCACCGGCAACCAGGAACAAGGCGCCGGCCATCGCGAACACGAGCTTCGGTCCACCGATCTTGAGCAGGATGGGCGCTGCGACAACGAGTCCGACCGCCTGAGAAATCGTCAGCGCAAGGTTGAACATGGCCTGGGCCGACATGTACCGCGACGGCGGCACGATCTCGGCCAGCATGGAGGATTCCGCTGGCGAATAGAACTGGTGGATGATCCAGATCCCGAGTGTCGCCGCGAATACGCCTGCCAGCGATGCCTGGCTTCCGACCAGGAAGAGCATGAAGATGAATCGAAATCCGTTCAGGGTAATGAGCAGCGCCTTGCGAGAGATGGTATCGGCCACGACCCCGGCGGCAAGACCGAAAACGATCGATGGGATGTTGGAGCAGATGACGAACAGCGAGTTGTAAAGGGAACGATTCGAGAGATCGACGACCATGATGAGCAGCGCGTACAGCAATGCTCCCTGCGCGGTCTGCGCGATCAGCCGGGAAAGCCAAAGTGTTCGGAAAGCTGGATCAGCAAGAACGGAGGGCTCGGGGATTGCCACCGCGCGGTCGGACGTGCGCTTGAGATGACGCCCGTTGCCGATGACGGGAGATGGGAAGTCGATCGTGGCCAGATCGGATGAATCCGCCGTGGCGAACAACCCTCCGAGCGTATGGGATTCGATCACATGCTGGTGGGGCTCCTGGAGGTCGAAAGTATCGATCTTCTGGGATCTGACACCTCCACCTTCGGCAGTCTGTCGCGGTGTCTTCGACCGGGGGGAGGGTCCGGAGACAGGGCGTGTGCGTGCGGTTCGACGAACGACCGGTGGGCGCAAGGGAGCAAATCTCGCCGGTTCAGCCGACGTATCGGACGAATGAGCCGGGGGTGGTTCATTTTCGGATGATGTACCGGCCATTGACCCACGCTCCTTCTCATCGCGGCACACCGGTCTGCAGCCTGCCGCAGGCCACAGATGCTTGTGTAAAGGTTCATGTGGCGCACCATACCGAGGTGCTCACAAGTTTCTTGCTCACGGCACCTGGACTCGCACCCTGGTGAGACGGAACCAGGGACGTCCCCGCCCAGTGTCGATCGCTCGGTGTCGGAAACCATCAACTGACTGTGTCCAACAACAGGCGCGAATCGGACCGGATGCCCTGAAGCGATCGCTCGGTCCCCCGTTCCCCCTAGATAAAGGGAAGAATGTCCCGCAATCCGTTTTCGATACCGTCACGCACCGTCTGCAACGACGGGACCATTTCCTGAAACGCAGTGAAGAGCAGGACAGCGCCGACAACCAGAAGAACAAGCACCGCAATCGGTCCGATCAATCCCAGCGTTTCCATCAGTTTTCCAAGTCGAAACACATTCAGACTGAACAGCAGGAACAGGACCCATCCGATCCCGACCAGGAGCCCACCGAGGGCGAGCCCTTCCGGGTGAGGAGGATTCCGCCAGATGAGGATTGTGACGCATCCGATAGCGAGCAGCGCACCGGCAAGGACGAAGACCGCAATAAATCCCCAGGATGCTTGCACCCAGCGCGCGCGCGGAACGAGCCGGCTGACTCGACGCTGATTGGGCCATGCGCCTTCGATCGCGGTTTCGATCGCCTGAATCGTGAAAACCAGCGCGACGGTCAGAAAAATCAATAGCCACCACAAGAGAGTATCGAATGGACCGAGCGGAAGGCGGTCGAAGCTCAGATCGTTAAGATGCAACCAGTCCGGCATTGGTAGATGTTTCGCTCTTGATCTTCTATCGAATCGCGGCGCGATGCCACCTTGATAAGCAGATCGGTCAGGACCTCGAAGGGTTGCGGCGACTCGACCGCCATCCTTCCGGATCCACACGGGCATTGCCGGAGTCCGTTCCGGCGAGAGCGACAGCGCTGGCTGCCCGGCGTCTGAACGAGACGCTCATGGAAAGGTAGCACACCGTGCACGAGACCGGATTCACGCAAGAATCCGGTCTCGTCTGCTGCCTTTTTACTCCTGTCTGGAGCTGCCCGAGCGAATGGCTTCTGCCAAACGACGAATGCCTTCCCGAATGCGATCCTCGGCGACGGTGGAGAAGCTCAGCCGGATCGTATTCGTGACGGCCCGGTCATGGTAGAACCAGTCTCCGGGGAAGACGACGGTCCCGAACGACGCGGCCTGTGTGGCGAATGTGTTCACGTCGAACGTTTCTGGCAGCGTCATCCATATGAAGAAGCCGCCGGCAGGCTTGGACCAGTTGACCTCTTCCGGCATGAACTCCTTGAGTGCAGCCAGCATCGTGTCGCGATTGGTCCGATAGATCGTGCGTGCTCGCTCGATGCTTGTGTCCAGGTCATTGACGGCTGTGTGATACACCGTGCGCTGGGTAATACGGTCGTTACTGATATCGGCGATTTCCCGGGCGGCAACCATCCTCCGATAGGTTTCCGGCGGTGCCACCGCCCAACCCGTGCGGATTCCCGGTGCGATCGTCTTCGAGAATGTGCCCAGATAGATCACCTGGTCGTCGAGCGCTCTGAGGGGGGGAACATGCTCGCCGTCGTATCGAAGTTCGACATACGGGTCGTCTTCGACGATCTCGACTCCGTACTGCCGTGCGAGCGCAATCATGCGGTACCTCCGCTCAATCGTCATCGTCGTACCGGTTGGGTTCTGGAAGGTCGGGATGGTGTAGATGAACTTCGCGGTCGGTTCCGCTTTCAGCACGGCTTCCAGCGCATCGATGTCCATGCCTTCCGCGTCGACGGGCACGCCCACGACGCGTGCCTCATACGACGAGAAGGTTTCCAGGGCGCCGAGGAACGTCGGCCGTTCGACGATCACCACGTCGCCCGGATCGAGCAGGATCTTGCACGCCAGATCGATTCCCTGAGTACTGCCAGCCGTCACAAGGACGCTTTCCGGAGAGACAGATGCGCCGAGCGCCCCCATCCGTGCGGCGATCAGGTCACGAAGCTCCTGGAAGCCGCGCGAATCGCCGTAGTTGAGAATGTCGAGCGCCGATTCCCACGCGATGCGTGAACTTTCGCGCAGGCCATCGATTGGGATCGCTTCCCTGGATGGCGAACCGTCACCGAAGTAGATCGGATCGTCGTGCTGACGAAAGAGATCGAAGATATCGGTCCAGATGGAACTGCCGTAGGTGTCGGTTCGCTTTGCGTAGCGTGTGCCAGCCGGTTCAACGGAGAGGGCCGCAATCTCGATCGCCGCTTCGATCTCGGCGGCGGCCTCGACTTCGGCCTCGAGAACGTCGTCTTTTGTACGGTTGATCGTCGATGCCTCGGTTGCGGCAGAGATGTCAGTTGCCACGATGGCCTCCCTTGTTTGTGAGAATGGTTGAAGATGGCTTCATCAGGTGGCGAAGGGGCGGGACAAGAGCACATCTTCGTGCGTCCGCCGAGTCCACACGTGCCTGGGCAAACTTGTGGAACAGTGCGGGAGGCCTGCATCGAACCGGTGGGAATCCGGACGATCAGGCGTTAATAGGGGGGTCGATCAGCGCAACGGTCAGTGGAAAACCGTAGAGCGGATGCTGGTCGGGCAGGGAGATCAAGGAATACGCGACATGGCAATGCGATTCGCCGGTCGAGGATTCTGTATCCTGGTGCATTGCTATGGCGTTTGTGTGGGCCAAGGCCGCTCCCTGTGCTGATTCGAGGTCGGACAGGACAAGACCGCGAATGGTCCGCGTCAAGTTGACTGGTCTATTCATCATAGGGGGATGGTCGAAGCCGTGCAACCCTCTTCGACGTTGTTGGTAACGCGGTGGAACGAGAAATCCTTGCCTTGTTTGAGAAACGATGCGGATGAGGGGGGACCATTTGCCAACTGGGGTTGTCAACGAGGCACAAATTGGGTAGTCTACTGAGTGTACGTACACATGTTTCGTAGTGATACGTAGGTCTCGGCAATCGGAAGTACGGTACCCAGGCGCGTCACCCCGCTGCTTGCTTGGGAGCGGAGGGGATTCAGCATGACGATGGAAAACCGTACTCGAACTGGATTGTCCGTGGATGGCTGGTGCGATCGGCAGGTTCGCCAGGTAGGGGACGAAACCAACGGCTGCGTGGTACTGTCTCCCGGTGAAACGATGCTGGATGTTCACGGTCGGCGAGGTATCTGGTCTGAAGCACGTCGCGTCCCTCAGCGGCATCAGCCTGATGCAAGGTCAAAACGTGAGCGAGAGAAACCGATTGGCGTTGCTCGAACGTATTATGGTGGTGGCATTATCGGCATGTACGCTGAGCGAAACTACCGCCAAACGGGGAGGGTCCGTCTCCAGCCGGTGAAGGATCGTTCCGAGGCATCACGCTTGCAGGTCACGTCCCGTCAGCCGGTGGCGATCGGGCGGTGCACAGATGCGCATTACGAGTCGTTGCATCCTCAAAAGAGACCATCGTATCGACGCTTTCGTTGGGGAAACTTGAGACTGTCGGGGGAGACAGGAGGGGAGATGACACTATTGGCTGAACGGAAGAAGCTTTCAAAGGGGACGAATTGGTCTATGCGATTTCCGCGAACACGCGCGCCACGACGCATGGTGCTGGCGTCACTCGCCGCGCTCGTGCTCATGCTTGGCGCGGTTGGCACAAGCTTTGCCGGCCAGTATCGATACGAAGTGCAGGACGGCGATACGCTTGAATCTCTCGCTGCGACGTTTGGCGTCGATCCGCAGGCGATTGCTGCGTCGAGTTACATGCCGAACGGTGACACGCTGACGGCTGGGCAGGTCATCGTGATTCCGGAGCCAGGCCAGAGTCCGTCGGATGCTGCAGCTATGGCAGCATCCAGGGAAGGCACGAGTCCGTGGATCGCTACTGTCCACGCCGTGCAGTCAGGTGAAACCCTTGATGAAATCGCCGCCGCGTATGGTCTCGATGCCCAGGCGATTGCAGATTTCAACGCGATCACGGATCTCACAAGCATTGCCGTCGGGCAGCAACTCGCTATTCCTCCATTCCGAGATGGCGCCGGTGTGGTGACATCCGCGCGGGTAGCTACCTCGACGCATGCCGCCGATGTTGTGGTACCAGGTGTGCCGACCTATGCACAATCTCGCAACCTGAGTTGCGAATACGCCTCCGTTCATATTGCGACTGCCACCTTTGGTAACGCAATCCCCGAGGACGTGCTGATCTCCAGCATCCCGATCGCCAAGAATCCGCATGCTGGATATCGTGGCAATATCGATGGCTGGTGGGGCAATACCGACGATTACGGCATCTACCCGGAGGCGCTCGCCCCGACCGTCAATGCCTACGGTTTTGCAACGGATATCTTCTACGGCGAAGGTGACACTACTCAGCTGAAGAACGAACTCGATGCGGGGCATCCCGTGATAGTCTGGATTGGCCTGTGGGGCGATACCCGTCAGGGCCTGAGCGACGATGGAAGTTACAGCGTCGCGTCCGGCATGCATGTAGTGGTCGCCTACGGATACGACAACGATGGGGTCTACGTTTCGGACCCGGCACATGGCAACTACAACTTCTATTCATGGGACACCTTCGTCGGCATGTGGAAGGTTCTGGACGGAATGTCCATGGCTGTCTACCCGTCGAGCTAGCTGCAACCCTGTATCCAATCTTCAACGAACGGAGTGACCCCTCAGGTGCTGGCCTGGGGGTCACTTTGTGTGCTGTCCGGCAATCGAGCCAGAAAGAAACCGTTATCGACTCAAAGCAATCGAAGTAAGAAGTAAGAAGATGCGGTGGTGTGGCGAGGCGATGCAGATCATTAAGGGTAGGAGTGGGAAGCTATCGGCGGTAGTGAGCTGAGCACCCGGAAGCCGGTGGACGGTGTCCCGCCTGCCTTGCTGATGAGGGGATATACCCCGCTGGTATATCCGGCAACCGGGGCATTGACGCCAGTTGACCGGACTATCCATGCGACTTCCGGGACGGCTCGATGACGAACTCGGTTCTCCTCCACGGCACATCGCGGCCCAGGAGTTGATCCCGGTCGTCGGTCGAGTTGCATTGACCTCGCATTCGCCGCTGCTGTTCAGTGCTTCCGGGATTGAGAGATGCGCGAGATGGCGAATGCCACAACGAATGCCGCGATGGCCATGATGATCGTCGCTCCGACAGCACCGGATTGCCACCAGGTGACGAGTCCGAATCCTGCAGCCGCGCCGAAACCGGCGATGATCTGGGAAGACAATCCCTGGATTGGCTCCCTGCGGGCGGGCGGGGAAGGCGGGCGAGACTCGTTGTTCATTGTTTGTGACTCTTTCGCGGTCAGCCTATTCCCATTCGATCGTGGCGGGCGGCTTGGACGAGATGTCGTAGACAACGCGCGTGATGCCGTTCACCTCGTTCACGATCCTGTTACTCATGCGAGCCAGGACATCGTAGGGCAGGCGAGCCCAGTCCGCCGTCATCGCATCCTGGCTGGAGATCGCTCGAACCGCGCAGACGCGTCCGTAGGTTCGATAATCTCCCATCACTGCTGTCGAGCGAACCGGCAGCAAGACCGCAAAATACTGCCAGACATCCTTCGCCAGTCCTGCCTGTTCGATCTCCTCCCGGACAATGGCATCCGCCCGGCGCAAGAGGTCGAGATCGGGCTCGTTGACGTCGCTCATCGTGCGCACGGCGAGTCCCGGCCCCGGGAACGGCTGCCGTTCGACGATCTCCTCCGGCAACCCGAGCGAGCGCCCCACGGCGCGAACTTCATCCTTGAAGAGGAACTTCAGTGGCTCGACCAGCTTGAACTTCATATCTTCCGGCAACCCGCCAACGTTGTGATGGGTTTTTATCTTGGCCGCTGCCTTGGTGTCTTTGGTGGTGCTCTCGATGACATCGGGATAGAGCGTGCCCTGTGCCAGAAATTCGAACGGTCCGGCCTTCTCGGCCTCCGCTTCGAAGACACGCACGAACTCCGTCCCGATGACCTTGCGTTTTTCCTCGGGATCGGTGACGCCCGCGAGCTTCGTCAGGAAGCGCTCCGTGGCGTCGACATAGACCAGTTTCATCCCGAAGTGACGAGTGAATACCTCCTGCACGAGCTCGGCCTCACCGAGTCGCAGGAGGCCATTATTGACGAATACCGGTGTCAGTTGATCGCCGATTGCCTTGTGAAGGAGCGCCGCCGCAACCGAGGAATCGACTCCACCGCTCAACCCGAGCAGGACCTTGCCATTCCCGACCTTCTCCTGAATCTCGCGAATCGAGGCGTCGATGAACGATTCCGGCGACCAGCTCGGCGTGATTCCCGCGATCTTCGTCAGGAAGTTGCGCAGGATATCGGTTCCCCGGGGAGTGTGCTGGACCTCGGGGTGGAACTGGATCCCGACCAAGTGACCGCGCACCATTGCGGCAACCGGAGAGTTCTCCGATGTCGCGATGACGTCGAAACCTTCGGGTGCGCGGTTGATGTGATCGCCATGACTCATCCAGACATCGAGATGATCGGGGAGATCGGCGAAGAGTGGACTGTCGCTTCCGGCGTGATCGACGTCGAGTGTCGCCGGGCCATATTCTCGGCGGGTGGCGGGCGCGACCTCTCCCCCGAGGTTGTGGGCGAGCAACTGCATGCCGTAACAGATACCGAGCACCGGCAAGTTTTGCTCGAGTACCCAGGCGGGAAGTTTCGGTGCGCCCTCGGCGTAGACGCTGGCCGGTCCACCGGAGAGGATGACTGCCTTCGGATTGAGCGCCGATACCGTGTCCCACGTCACATCGTGATGAACCAGTTCACCATAGACGCCCACTTCGCGCACCCGGCGGGTGATGAGCTGGCTGTATTGTGATCCGAAATCGAGGACGACCACGGTATCGATGGCAGTGCCCCCATTTTTCGCAGCGGTCACCAATTGCGCGGTCTCCGCAATTGGTGGCTCGCCAGCCGGCTGCCCTTCGGTCGCATCGATACCAGGTGGCGTGGATAGTGGGTTTGATTCTTCTGAGTCTTGTGTCGACACGATGGCAGAACTCCAGGGGTGAGGGCGGACGTGCACGCCGCCCGATGAACGACTGGGCCGATGAGGAACTACTCGTCACCTTCGGGGTGCAGGATGGGTGGGACCTGCATTCATTGGTGCAATTCTACCCGAAGCGATGCCGCAGCACTCTCGGACTCCGCATCCGGTTCCCTCAATGGGACGTTCTCCACCGCCTGGTTTCATCACGTTCCGAAGCCCCGGCAGCAAGATCAGATCGATCAGTCGTATGCAAGGCGCGGCAGGTTTCGATGCTCGGATCGCCAGCGGTGCCCGTGTCTCGTGCCGAGAGATCATTGTTCTGCTGTCTCCACACAGGGGTACCACGCCTGCTCCCGGTAGCTGGAGGCAGTGGGCTGGAAGATGGTCGCGCGTTCAGAGATGTCAGATCGCACGGCACCACGTATCATCGCAGTTCCACAGGTCAGGCTCGGCTTGACTGTCCCAATGACGATCACATTCATATGACACTGGAGTTGGCATGTATTTTCAACATTCGAGTGAGATTTGGACAGATTTCCCGGAACTCGTTCCTGGAGCACTCGCGGTCAATGGCCTATCCAGAGATGTTAGTGCCGTGCCTCAAATCGAGCGGTTGAATGCGATGGCGGAGGCCAGACTCGCCAATGCCTCCGAGGGACAGATGCCTGAGATACAGGCGTGGCGGCATGCATTCTCGAAAATGAGCCTCAAGCCGACGCAATATCGCTGTGCTTCGGAATCGCTGTTGCGACGCTTCCGGAAGGAACATGCCCTCCCACAGATTCATCCGCTGATCGATCTCTGCAATGCGGTTTCTCTCGCATTCGCGATTCCGGTGGCCGTCTTCGATGTGAGCCGCATCGCAGGTGATCTCGAGGTTCGATACGCCACTGGTGACGAGACATATGAGACGTTTTCGGGGGAAACAGAATCTCCCAACCTTCACGAGGTCATCTTTGTCGACGACGCCGCACACGTGCACGCCCGGCGCTGGACCAATCGCCAGAGTGGCCTGTCGGCAATTCGGGACTCGACGACCAACATCCTTATCGTCGCGGAGGCGATGCACGATTCGGCGTCCGAGGATATCAGCAGGCTCCTCACGACCCTCGAAAGCGAGCTGGACGCCATCTGGTCGGCAAGCTCGAAGACCGCATTGCTGGACGTGTCCTCGCCACGGTTCGAGTTCTGAAGAATGTCTGTCGGAATGAACGTTACACGCAGGAAACAGATACCTCAGGTCGACCTCACCTGCGGGGCCTAGGGGATGGGACGAGACCATGCGCTTTCTTCGGTCGTGGTGCGTCAGCTACAGTCCGAATCAAGCGGGTAGGGAGTAGGCAAGGCAGGGAAGCGTCGTGCTCGGGAGACAGGCTCGCGATCGATCGTTTGGGCCTACTCTTTGTCGGTCTCGGGAACTCCGAGATAGACATATTCCCGGTCGAACGTCCAGTCGTGGATGGTTTCGAGTTCGATCTCCAGGCGGGGGTGCCGTGGGTCGATCTGTTTGGTCAGATGCAGGTCGACCACCGCCCGGTCGTCGAATCCCAGATTCGTCGCCAATACATCGAGCGCGATCTTGAGCCCGCCGTCGAGATCCCGGCGCATCGGGGTCTCGAAGTAGAACGTCAAGTAGACGCCGATCAGCGAATCCTTCAGCCGCCGCTCGATGTCGGGCGCAAGCTGACCCTGCTCGCGCATCGCCGAGATCAGTTTTCCAGCATCGCGCTTGAACGACTGCGACGGTTTGCTCAGCACGCGTCGTTTCCCTACCGTCACGTACTGATTGTTGATGCCAGGCGGCAGGGGCAACGTCAGCCTGATGCTGACCGGCTCGGATGCACTCACTCCGATTCATCCTTGGCCAGCAACGACTTCAGGTCCCGCTGCATGCTCCAGACATTGCAGTCCTGGTTGGCGAGAACGATGCTCGACGTATCGGTTGCGGGATAGTAGATCAACTGAGTGGCAACCCCTGGGTTCCGGCCGTCCTTCCCGATCTCCAGGATCTCGCCATCCGATGCAACCTTGAAGTCGAATGCGAAGCCATTCATCGACCAGGATACAAGGGGACCGCAGCATCTCCCGACTGGCGACGGTGACCAGATCACCCGAGAAGATCGAGCGCACAAAGCGGTCGAGATCGAGTGCGGTCACTGTCGCGCCCCCGTCGGGTGAACCGATTGGCGGGTAGGAATAGATGTTCTTCCGCCAGACGATTGAGCCATTCTCCTGTTCGATCGCCTTGTAGCCCTCCGCGAGATCGCGATTGATGCCGTCCATCGCGCAGAACTCCGAGTCCGTCATGCCTGCCCGGGCAAACACCTGCTGCTGCACGTAGGTGCGGTAATCAACGCCGGTTGCCTTCTCGATCACGAGTCCGAGCAGGACGAACGCGCAGTTGTTGTAGCGCGCATCTTCGCCCGGCGCGAACAGAGAAGGCTTGAAAGCGAACTGAGGCAGAAAGTCGCCGGTCTCGCGGACGGAGTAGTTGGGCTTGTCGACGAAAAGCAGCTCGTAGTCTTCGCCAGCCTCCTCGTCGGCGTCATCGGCGATTCCGGACGTGTGCGTCAAGAGGTGAAAGATCGCCACGTCGTCCGAAATGGCTGTTTCAGCAATCTCAAGGTAGGGCATGACCGCGGTGTCGAGCCCGATCAGGCCGCGATCGATCAACTGCCATATGGCAACGGCAGTGAACAATTTGGTGATCGAGGCGGTGTCGAAGCGCGTCGAGAGCGTGTTTGGAATCTGGAACCCGCGATGGGCGAGGCCGTATGCCTCGTGAAAGAGAACGTCGTCGCCCCGTTTCACGAGGCAAACGCCGGAGAAGTCGTGCATCTCGTAATGGTCCTGCACGATCGCTTCGATGTCGGCGTGCACTTCGAATCCCTTTGGTTGCAACAATCGGCGCTACGATATCGATGGTGGTGAGGAACCCCTGTGCATCAATTCTACGATTTGAACACGCGTGTGCACCGCAACCTGCTTCGCAATGCGTGAGCCCTTTCTCATGTGTGTCCAGAGGTTCAAGGTAATGAGCGCTAGACAGCACCGACGCATCACCCGTCCTGCTGTTGCAACCGTCGGCGCCGGTAGCCGCCGGTAGCCTTCAGGAAATGATGTATCGGCAGATTTCAATCCGCCCTGGATGACCGGATGGTGCATGTCATACTCGTCGGACCCACTGGTGGCATGAGCGACATTTCGCCTCACTATATATGGCAGGCCGGCGGGCCGGAAATCGGCGGAGGAAAACGCGACCATGCACTCGGAACAGTCACAAGCCATGGGTCGATTCGATGAGGCTTATGCGGTCCTTGTTGGCTTGCGACCGCGTCTCTTCGAAAATGCATGCCGCATGCCTGGCAGTTGATCGCATCGTTCCGGACCTTGCGCCGTGACCGGGCACTAGACCTCGATGCGTCGCAGGTGTCCGACGAGTTCGACGTGATGTGTCTGCGGGAACATGTCGTAGCCACGGACGTCGACCAGTTCGTAGCCTCCGTCCATCAGGCCGCGGATATCGCGCGAGAAGGTGGCTGGATCGCAGGAAACTGCCGCGATGTGTGCCGGTTTCATCTTCACGATGGCGTCGATCACTTCCGGGCCAGCCCCGAGGCGCGGCGGATCGAAGACCACCAGTGCAACCTTGCCGAGGGGAGAACGATCGCCACCGAGCCATCGCTCGACTGGCGATGTCACGATTCGAGCCTTCGACTGCTGCGCGTGCTCGAGGTTTTCCTCGGCGTACTTGGTCGCCTCCGGAAAGCTCTCGACACCGACCGTTCGCTTGAAACGACGCGCCAGCGGCACAGTGAACAGCCCGACGCCGCAATAAAGATCGAGGGCCAGACCTGGTTCGGCCTTCGCCACGTCGGCGATCTCGATGACACGTTCCATGAGCTGCTGGGCAACCGGCAGATTGGCCTGGAAGAAGCACTCGGCGGTGAAGCGGAACAGTTCGTCGCCAATCGTGCGCATCACCAGTTTCGATCGAACAGTAGCTGTCGGCTCGAGCACGCTGCCGAAGTCGCCCTCGACCGCGCGATATTCACGTGCGGCAGCGGGGACCAGGCTCGCTTCGACATCGTCGCGAAGCGCGGTCAGCAACATCTGGACGTTCGGCGTGAGGATCGGACTCTCCTCGACATCGACGACGCGGTGACTCTGCGCGGCGAAATAGCCGATTGCCTTGTTCTCGCGATCGATATGGAACTCGGCCCGAGATCGGTATCCCCACTCCTGTGGTGACGCGGCAACGGAAACCTCAGGCATGGGATCGAGCTTCGCGATCCTCCGCAGGCTGTCCTCGATGATGCCCGCCTTGACCGTCAACTGATCGGCATAGGCGATATGCTGCAGGTCGAGTCCACCGCTGGCATCGAAATCCGCAACGCGCGGGTCGACTCTCATTGGTGACGGTGTCACGATCTCCAAGATATCGGCGTGATACACCTTGCCCTGCTTGCGCATGACCCGTGCGCGAACGACATCGCCCGGAGCGGTGCGCCCGACGAAGACGGTCTTGCCATCGAGGAAGCCGATCCCTTTGCCATCTCCGACAATGCGGTCGATGGTAACAGTGATCGGATCCATATCCGGCACCGCACGATCGGATGCCAGAGGACGACGCGGTGACGGATGATTGCCCCGTTTGTCACCCTCCTCGCGAGGAGGGCGCTCTGGTCGTTCCGGGCGCGCTGGTCGTTCGGACCGTCCTGATCGCTCCGGTCGAGTATCTGCAGCTGCATCCGTCGGGAACGCACCGGGGTTTGGACGCGAGCGCCGCTCCGGACGTTCAAAGGGACCCCGCGATGGGCGTGATGGGTGTGAGGTTCGGGTAGGTGGCATGAGAAGGTGTCATTTCGTTGCGTGTGCAAGACAATCGTCAAACGATCCTTGCAGGTACGAGCGCGACAATCATGTCGCGTAGAAGGGGGTTGGTTCCGGGTTGCCAGACACCTGATCGGTGATGAGGTGGGGTTCCGGCGGACATCGCGAGTCCAACGTCGGAAAAGGGCTATTCGCGACATTCGTTCATGGAGGCGACATGTTGGCGGAAATCATCCATCCGGATGTCGCTACGGGAAAACGAATGCGTGAAACCGTTGTCCGTTTCGTTGGCGCTGGCGCGGATCACAGACGCGAAAAGATTGTTCCGAAAACCTGCCGGGTCTGAACCTCGACAGATTCCGTCAATCGACAGGCGACAGGATGGCCGTCAGTCATGATTTGGCATCCTCCCTGTGAGACGTGCTGTATCTATTGTACCGGGTTATTGGTTGCAGATGTCGGATAATGAACCGACGACAGTGTCAGAAGCAGCCAGGCTCACGAAGACAAGCGATAATTCGAGGAAAACATGACTTCAGGCAGAGCGGATGTGGTAAATGGCAACGTCTTGTGCGAGCAGCGGGAACCGCGATGGCGGGTCGCGGTCTTGCTCTCAGGGGCAGGACGAACGCTGCATAACCTGCTCGGCGTGATCGCTCGCGGGGAGCTTCCACTCGATGTCGTGGCGGTCGTCAGTTCCGTGCCGGACGTGCGCGGGTTGTCCGTGGCGCGCGATGGCGGGATCCCGGTCGCCACGGTCGCGCGCAAGGCGTATCCATCCGTCTCGTCATACAGCGACGCCATCTACGCGACCATCGCTCCGTTCTCGCCGGATCTGATCGTCATGGCGGGGTTTCTTCGCCAGGTTCTCGTCCCTCCCGGGTGGGAGGGACGTATTTTGAACATTCATCCCGCGTTGCTCCCGGAGGCAGCTCACTACGCGGCCGGCAAGGGCCTCTTCGGCGAACGCGTTCACGCCGCCGTACTCGCCCATGGAGACACCATGAGCGGCGCTACCGTGCATCTGGTGACCGACAGCTACGACGAGGGACCGCCCTTGCTGCGAACCGAAGTGCCGGTACTTCCAGGTGACGATCCGGTCACGCTCGGCAGTCGTGTGTTCCATGCCGAGTGCGATCTCTATCCCGAGGCGATCCGGCGCTACATTGCCTCACGACCCGATCTTCGCAAGCAGCGTTCGATCGGTACGGGTGCCAAGGCCTAGTACGTACGGGTTCGAAGTTCCTTTCGGGCGAGGGAAACCTTGCCGCTTCAGAGCCATTCGGTGGTGAAACCGGATATCAACGGATCCCGTAAGTAGCTGCAAGGCATGGTGAGTTGCCCTATCGCCAGTGACTTTCCGAACATCACCTGCGCGATACGTGGCTGGCGTATGCATTGATGTTCCGGACACAGATACCGATTCTTCAGATGTTGCGAGAACACGTAGTGACTGGTCACTTTGCCAGGCCGTGGTCATCGTGACGGCTGGAGAATGAGCCTTGGAGGGCGATTCATGTTCCAGAGTTCACGCAATCCCATGAGTCAGGATGCGCAACTTCCCACGGTGGGATATGGCCCCCTCGTCTTGAGAGTGGTAACCGGACTCGTGTTTTTCATGCACGGCACGGATACCAGAAATTGTTCGACAACGGACGTTCGGCGACGCAGGGCGGCTTCAATGCGATGGGTGCGCCGCTGCTTGATATCACCGCCGTGATCGTCACCTTTCTGGAGCTGATGGGAGAGCTGACGCTTATCCTTGGCGTTCTGACTCCGATCGTCGGCGCACTCCTCGCCATCGACATGCTAGGTGCCTTCTTCCTCACGCACATGGGGACGGCTTCTTTGCCAGCACCGATGGGTATGAAGTGGACGCCGAACCATTCGTTCGGCGTCCGCTCCTTCGGCCTAGGTGCGATTCAGGACTGGCGTCGTCGATAGACGAGATCTCCGGTTTGCATGAGCGATGGGGCATCGGACGTTTGGCGATAGGTGCCGTTGAATCCTCGGGTGCCCTGATGCAGGAATTGCAGCGCCTCGGTGATCCCCCGATCGGCGGTGCGTTCCGGTGAATATCGCATCGAGAACTTCGCGAACTCGACACACGGCGCGGCAACTTCCAGCAGATCGACGCAGACGTCGCCATCTGGCCCAACCACCACGACACCGTCGTGGAGCTCGTCCTCGCGATAGATTCGCGACGTTTCGATGATGATATTCTCGCCTGCGACGCCCAGCGTCAGGTGCGGACCGAACCTCCCTTGCATACGCAGGTAATGCGAGGTAAATCCGAACGAGACCCCGTTCTCGCCCCGAAATCGCGAGAGCGCATGATCTCGGTGGTGAACATCGTTCAGGACGTGCTCGGCATCGGGATCCAGGCCGACCACACCACCGGTATCGATGCGCAGTGAGGGGACGACGGTGATTGCGGCAGGGTCATACCAGCTGGCGGGGCGCTGGCCGAACTTCAGCGGCCTTACCTGCACCTGCAAGCGAACGATGGGGCCAATCAATTCAAGACCCTCCCGGCCCTCGATCACTTCATGCTGTTCGAATGGCATCGTGGCAGCGGACAAGCGGGTGCTCCTTTGAACGGACCGGCGAGAACGGTGGGCACATGTATCGCAATCATATTCGTAGGGCGGGGAGACAAGCACAATGCTGCGAGAACGCGTGCCTCGTCCACAAGGTCGTTGGTCGATCAGGTCCTGTCCGGGGTGATTCCCCAATGAAGGTGGTCGTCGGTCAGCGCCGCCGACCATACCGAAGGACGCCCAGCAACTCCGGGCCGCTTGTCTGGAGATCCCTGATCGCCAACCGCCCACCGAACCAAGCAGCAAGTCCTCCCGTGGCAATCCCCACCGGCACGCCGAGCCATTCGAGCGGCGCGATCTCCAGTGCATACCCCGAGAATACGATCGAGGCTGCGGGAACCATCGCGCTTGCGACGAGAAACATGGCAAGGAACGTCTGTCCGGTGTTATCGGCGGCAGCCATCAGATTGCCGCTTCGTCGTGCTTCCTCGGGAACGGGCACGACTCCACGGATGGAGATGATGATCGAGACCCCCGCTCCCGCACCGAGGGCGGCTGGCAGGATCGCCAGGATCCACGGCCACGCCCATGTCTGCTCTCCCAAGGCGGTGAACAGGATAGTGGCGACAATCGCCACCGGAGCGAACACGATCAGGTAGGCCACCTGTTTCCCCCGGACATCAACGCCCTCCGCCCTTGGAGTCATCAACGTCAGCCAGAAGGAACTGCCTTCCAAAGCATATTGATTGCACGAGCAGGCTGCCGCGAGCAGGGTGAGGATCACCCCCACGAACGGCACGATTTGAGTCCAGTTCAGTGAGGCAGGGATGAGCACGATGAACAGGCTAGTCAGGATCGCGATCCGGAGTTCGAGCGCGTTGCGCGGCTCCCGCGACCAGCTGCGCAATTCTCGTCCGATCGACGCGCCAAGCGGGGATACCGGGACGATCCGTTGCAAACCAAGCGGCAGGCCGAGACGTGAGGACCCGCGTCGCGTGATCCGTGTGGTCAGGCGGCGGCGCAACTGCTCGCCCCAGATCAGCAGCAGGATGCCGTTGAGGGCGATCAGGCCAAGGAGCGCACCGCCCATCAGGAGCCACTGGGAATCGTCGGCCGCTTCGACCGCGACCGGACCCCATCCCGAAGGCGCGATACGGACGAACAGCGCGAGCCCGGACGGCAGGTCGTTGGTCACGAACGACTTTGGCCCGTCGAAGAGATTGTGATTGCCGGCGAGTGCCGCCGGGATCATCCAGCCGACTGTCGAAAGCGACACGATGATCGCGTACTGGAGGGCGGCGAACTCCATGCCAAATCGGGATTTCAGCGCCGAGCTGGCGGCTCCGAGCACGACTTTGGAGAGCAGGATGGCGAGTCCAATTTGAAGCGGAAGTGCAGCGATGCCCACGAGGGCAGGCACGATACCGAGCTCGAGTCCGAAGATGACCAGGCTCGAGAAGGCAATCAGCGTAATCAGCGGTCCCATCCCTACAAACGTGGCAGCCAGCAGCCCGACTGCCAGTTTGGATGAAGGGAGCGGCAGCAGGGCGAAATGTTCGGGCATGATCGGTTCATCGGCGCCCGCCCCGGTCTGGATCGGGGCAAGCACCCAGCCGAGAGTCCACGATCCGAGCACCATCGCCATCAGTCCCGTCGCAATCTCCTCGCTTGAAGAGGGCCGAGTGGCTATCAGGATGGAGGCCAGTGCGAGGACCAGACCGACGATGGTCTTCCAGTTGAGGAGCCCACCCGGCGCCCGGCGCAGCATGGTGAGCTTCATCCTGATCAGGATTCCAACCACTTCAGCTCCTTCGGTTCGCAGGCGCCGCCACGCACCAGCGAGACAAACCGGGCTTCGAGGCTCAACGATCCCCGTACCTCGCTCAGACGACCGGATGCGGCGACCATGCCGTGATTGATGATGGCAACGTGATCGCAGAGTTCCTCGACGAGCGCCATCACATGACTCGAGACCACCACCGAGCCACCCGAGGCGACAAATCGGGAGAGGATGGTCTTGATCGTCGAGGCTGAGACGGGATCGACCGCCTCCAGCGGTTCATCGAGGATGAGCAGGCGGGGCGCATGCAGGAGGGCGGACGCGAGGCCGATCTTTTTTCGCATGCCAGCCGAATATTCCATGATCAGCGTCTGCTCGGCGGAGGTGAAATCAAGCACTGTCAGCAGGTCATCGGTGCGTTGCCTGACCGTTGATTCGTCGATCCCGCGCAGCAACCCGAGATACGTCAGCATCTCGCGACCTGTCAATCGTTCCGGCATCGCGAAACCGTCCGGCATCACACCCACAAGTGCTTTCGCCCGCAAGGGATCCTTCCATACGTCGACCCCGAAGATTTCGGCACTGCCAGCGTCTGGACGCAACAGGCCGACAGCCATGGAAATTGTGGTGGTCTTGCCTGCTCCGTTTGGTCCTACCAGCCCATACATCGACGCGCGAGGAACACTCAGATCGATGTCGCTTACGGCGAATGAATCACCGAACGCCTTGCGGAGATCCTTCAAGCGCAATGCCGGTTGGTCTTTCGCGGTGATCGGAGATGAACGCATGCAGGTGTTCTCATGGGATAAGGGAAGAATCCCGCCCAGCTGGTCAGGATAACCATTATTGTCGCATGGGGACCCACACGGCGTTTGCATGCGTACTCGATAGTGAGCCACGGTGATTCCCAGAGAGAGAACCAGTGCCTCAGATGGCGATTCGGGATTCGCGTTCGCGTGTGCGGTAGCGCCGGATGCGCGCCGCGTTTCCGCAACCCGTGGTGCTGCAGAACCGACGGCTGTGGTTCTTGCTGGTATCGATGAACAGCCAGTCGCACGCCGTCCCTTCACATTCGCCAATGCGACGAACGGCGTCCGTGCCGAGCAGGTCGATCGCCGAGATCGCGATCGGCCAGAGAATGGCGTCAAGAGCATTCTCCTCGCTGAATTCCCAGGTCAGGTATCCATCGCGCATGATCAGCCGCTGCCGAGCGCGGGCGAGATCCAGTTCCAGGGAGAATGCGTCCATCGCCGCAAGTGGTTGAGGTTCGTCCCATCTGAGCGCGTGGACGATCCTGACAAGAGCTTCTCGCAGGTGGATCGCCCGCTGCCGAACGGCTGCTGCCTGTCGTCCGTCCTTGCGAGCGAGACGCAGCAACGATGCATGCGTTTGCTCGTCGACTGTCCCGGCATGGGAGGACCAGGCAAGCAAGTTCGCATAGCCGGGGGCAAGATAGTCGAACGTCGGCGCGGCATCAGGTGCATGCAGATCGACGGTATTGATGAAATCGAGACAGAGAGCGCCTCCAACAGGTGGTCGGTATTCGGCCTCGGCAATCATGCCGTTGACGGCAACACTCGAACGCGGCATGGGTCCTCCTCTCGACGACGGTGGAATCAGACGAACCACGTCTGCTCGGGCGTCGTTTCACCTGATTGCTGTAACGACCAAAAAGAGTATAGCGCGTTCGAATCACTGCTTGAAAATCGAGGTGTCCCGATCGCTTCCTGCGTCTTCCTGCGTAGCCATACCTTTAGTCCGGCCAGGCCGGCGACCTGTTGGAGGAATGTGTGGACAACCGGATGCGCATGCGTGCTGAAGCGTTTTGAGGCTTGGCCTGCGTGACGGCAGCACTCGAGCAGGGTCGCCCGGGCGCGTCCAACCGGTCGAATGCTGCCCGATAGCTATCGCGCGCCGGACCGCATGGTGCAGGAAATGCATCTCAGGAAATGCATCTGCCAAAAGCATGTCGGGGAGATGTGGGTTGACGGGGCGCATCTGCTGCGAGATCTCGGGCACTTGAGGGGAATAATGCGTGAAAGATTCGGAGATTCGGCAAGCGGTTCGCGATATTCTGAAAGCCAATACGCATGAGGGTTGGTCAAAGAAGTTTCGGACTGAATACTGTTACATCCAGCCATCTCCTGGCACCTATCCCTACCAGTATTTCTGGGATACCTGCCTGCACGTGTTCATCCTGACCGCATTGGATGAGCATGAGCTGGCGAAAAAGAACATCCTGAGTCTCTTCGCCATGCAGAACGAAGACGGCTTCGTGGGTCACATGCTGTTCTGGACTCGCCCGCTTCCCGCCAAGGCAACCGATTTCTTTCAGGGTCGTCCAGGATCGAACCTGTTCCAACCTCACATGACCGCGCTCGTGCAGCCACCGCTCGTTGCCCAGGCAGTTCAGCGCATCCATGAGGGAACGCAGGACAAGGAGTTCTTGCGAGTCATCGTGCCGAAGCTGAAGAAGTATTTCGACTGGCTGGCTGCCCATCGCGACATCGACGGCGATGGACTGATCTCCATCATCACTCCATTCGAATCCGGCATGGACTGGAAACCGACGTTCGATGAGGTAGTGGGGTTCAGGAAAGGTGTGGGGAACCGGGAGCTCTTCTGGAGAGTGGTGAGTGTCGACGCTCGCAACTTCCTCCACCGGTACAAGATCTCCACCCTGGTTCGCAGGAATTACTTCCGGGTGAAAGAGGTCGGTTTCAACGCGATCTACTGCCAGAATCTCACGGCGATGGCGGAACTCTGCGACGTTCTGGGCGACCCCGATGCAGACCGCTTCCGGGTGCTGGCTCGAAAGGTCATGAACGCCATGATCGAACAGATGTATGACCGGGAGGCCGAGGCGTTCTGCGACATCCATGCAAAATCCGGGGAAAAGATTCTTGTCCTGACACCGACCATCATGTTCCCGCTGGTCATTCGCGAGATGCCGTCCGAAATTGCCGGAGCGCTTGTTCGTCGTCACTTGTCCGATGAGCCAGAGTTTGGAACTCCATACCCGTTACCATCGGTGGCCAGGAACGACCCGTCATTTTATCCGTATGAATCGGAATACCTCTGGCGCGGTCCGACCTGGATCTTCTCGAACTGGTTCATCTATCAATGTCTCTACTATCACAATTACAGGGAAGAGGCGGAGCTGCTGCGGAAAACGATCAGGACACTGATCGAGCAGAGCGGGTTCCGCGAATATTACAACCCGTTCACGGGAGAAGGATATGGAGCCGAGAAGTTCACGTGGTCAGGGTTAGTGGTAGACATGCTGAACATCGACGGGGGCGTCTCCGGTGATTCAGAGAGCTCGCGGGCCGGATAAGATGTTGCTGAAACCGGTGTACCTTGACCTTGCGTTCGGCACGAGATGAATTGCTTCACCGCCTGCAGCGCTCTGGCCTGGATCATTGCAACTGCCACCGCCATGCGGAACAAGCTGCAATCGCGATCGCCAGATCGACTGCCCGTCACACCACCTGTGATTTGCCGCTTGCCGCTTGCCGCACGTAACGGATTTCAGGGAGCAGGTGAGATCCGGCAGATAACACGAACCGGTCATGGTGTTGAGACCCGTGACTGTTTGTGGGCCTTGGAATGATGAGATCTGGTCTGGCCTGTTCATCACAAGACTCTCGATCCGGCCGACGATCGAGAGTCGCGTCAGAGTCAATGATGCGCGTTTGAGGGCCTTACGTCCCGTGCGAAAAACGAGGGGACCTGTCCGTTGCTGCCTTGCCGCGCTGGAAGCCACCAAGGCGATTGCGTCGTCACATTGAAGATCATCGATCGGAAGCAGTTTCACCGAGCCCGTTGCGGAATCGGCCGGGCAGTACTTGCCCGGCACGCCATCAGGTCGAAGTCGTTTCGTTCGGAAGCAGCGCGACGATCGTATCGACGAGTGCGATCACCGTTCCCTCTGGCGTGCCGTTACCCTCGCCGTTTGCAAGCACCACGATATTCGCTCTGCTGGCCGGGTCATGACCAGCGAAGCTCGTATAGCCCGGGATACCGCCAGCGTGGCCGATCAGGCGTCCGTGGGTCATGACGCCGAGTCCATACAGGAAGCCGTCCTCGCCAGTGGGTCGGAGCATCATCCTCTCGCGCTGAAGTGCCGCGCTGAGAGATACCCCATCGATCAGCGCGTGCAACCAGCGGTCGAGATCGGCGACCGTCGAGACCAGCGCCCCCGCGCCCGCCGCAATCGACGGTGGGATCACGGTGGTATCGATAATCTCGGATGGATCCGTCATCGGTGGCGGGGAGACGGCTTCCTTCTCACCATCCTGAGCCTTGGCAGTATCGGCCTTTGTCGGACGTGGGAGTGCAGGATCGCGTCCGTAGCCATGGGCGAAAGGCTCCGGCATTGCCGGTGAAGTGGGCAGAACGGTCTCCGCCAAACCGAGCGGGGTCAGGATGCGCTCCTGCAACTCTTCTCCGAACGGGCGCCCTGTCGTGCGCTCGACGATCATTTCGAGCAGGATGTAATTCGTGTTCGAGTAGTGGAACTCGCTTCCCGGCTCGAAATATGCATCTTGCGTGCGGGCGATAGCGATCAGCTCCGGGTGCGTCCAGAAGCGATTCGGATCGACGACCAATGTTGAGAACGTGAGTTCGTCCTCGGTGTAATTGAAAATGCCACTGCGCATGTTGAGCAACTGTCGGAGCGTGATCCTTTCGGCATGGGGCAGATCCGCCGCGTCCGGGACCAGGCTGGAAAGAATGTCGTCGAGCGAAAGCTTGCCCTCGTCCACCAGTTGCAGCACGATCGTCGCTGTGAACATCTTGGTGATGCTCCCGACGCGGGTGTGCATGGCGACCGTCATCGGCGTGCCGGCTGCGCGGTCGCCAACACCGAACGATGCCATCCAGGTCTCTCGATCTGGAGCAGAGACAAGCATGATCGCCCCCGGGAACCCGATCTCGGTGACACGCATGCCAACTGCATTCGAGAGGTGTTCATTGCTTGGCCATGCGGTTGTCGAGGACGTGAACGACATGCACGTTTCCTTTGCTGATTGTCCGGCGGAGCAGAAATTCCGTGACGGAGTTGGATTCGTCTGATGAAGGGTGGGGCCGACGGTCGGATGTCTTGCCTGTTCAGAACGATGGTTGAAGCGGCCGTTACGTCTGCAGGCCGATGAGCTTGCTCAGTGCGATCGCGATGGTATGGGCTGGTGCCTTGCCACCAGGACCGGTATTGATATTCGCAAGAACGATGATGTTCGCTCCGGTTCCCGGCATATGGGCGGCAAAGCTCTGAAACCCGGGAATGCCCCCGTGGTGCCCGATCAACCCACCGAAATTGGCAACCCCAAACCCGTAGCCTCAACCACTGCCGCAATCATCCGATCCGGGAATTGGCTCGAACCTCATTCGCTCTTCCTGGAGTGACAGGCTGATCGATCGGCTCTCGGTCAACACATCGATCCAGCGATCGGAGACGCCGAAGCTTGCAACCCAGGGATTTCGGTCGGGAGCCGAGATCATGACATTGACGCCGGGGATGTCGAGTTTCACCATCAGTCCACGAACCGCAGATCCCATCACGTCGAAACTTGGCCAGTCACTGGCAGGTTGTGTCGATACCACTGGTATTGTGTCCTGTTCGCGTCATACGAAGAAACGTCCCTCGATTAAAAGCTCTGTCATCTTCGCACGACCTTGCGCTGTTTGGGAGAACGTGCCACGACGCCGGTTGCAGCAGCATCACATCAGCGCCCAGTGCGTGATCCTCGAGACGCCGGACCAGCGCCAGCTTCGTGTCTCAAGTGCCTCGAACACAGTCCGAGGTGTTCTGTCAGCACAAGGTGATTGCAATCGTCGCCTCTGGCAGGGGGCGGAATACGTCAGGCGAGAAAGGAAGTCCAGATGCCATGGCATCAGCGGCGCGCATTCCCTGAGGGCAAGAGACACACCCATCCGGTCGTTGGACGTTTCCTGGAAGGACGAGGACATGCAAGAGGGCGATCGAACCCCACGCGAATACGAGCCGAGCTATCCCGATTGATCCGGGTTGGCGCCGATGTCGTGGTCGAATACATCAGTGATATCGGTAACTTGTGTGCCTGTTTGCCAACCGTGAAGCATGCAGGGTCTCAAGGTGAGGATCGAGTTCGGCTCGATGTCGAAGTCCAGGGACACAAGCATTCGGCTGACGGGTATCTGCGAGCGGATCATGCAATGAGGCGGCTGGAAAGCTGGAATGCTGGAATGGGGTAGTGATCCAAACGATTAACGTGGCTGGGTGACCGTCTCGGCTGAAAATGGTCAATCCCCCGTGATCGTTGATCTGTCATTTGCGGGCCGCTCTGGCTATCCGGAGCGGATCGAGGCCAGCACCTCGGAACCGGACCCGATCGATCATGGGCTTGAAGCGTCGCTTGACTCGATCCGGAATCTTCTTGAAGGTCTTGGCGGCAAGGTGGTTCCCTCGGGCGCAGATGCATAGACTGCCGTGACATCGTCAGCCGGCTGGCGGAACGGAACTGATGATCGGTCGTGACGGCAAGGGAATGGGACTGCACACAGGTGCAGTCCCATTCCCTTGTTTCGTCTCGGCCCGGGCCGGTCTCCTAGTCGGCAGCGCTGGCTTCCAGTGTCGCGCGCACCCGCTTGGCGGCGGCGACCATGTTTCTCAGTGCCGCGGTGGATTCCTCCGGCTTGCGGGTTTTCAGACCGCAGTCCGGGTTGACCCACACCTGATCGACATCGAGCACCGTCAGGGTCTTGGTGAGATTGCCGGCAATCTCGTCAGTCGGGGGAACGCGTGGGCTATGGATGTCGTAGACACCCGGCCCTACGCCCTTGTCGTACCCTTGCTCCTTGAACGATTGCAGCAGTTCCAAACCGGATCTCGCATTCTCGATCGAGATCACATCCGCATCGAGATCGCTGATCGCCTGGAAGATATCACCGAACTCGGAGTAGCACATGTGGGTGTGTACCTGTGTTTCCGGTCGTGCTCCGGCGGCGGTGATCCGGAAGCTCTCCACCGCCCAGTCGAGATAGCCTGCCCAATCCTCACGACGGAGCGGCAATCCCTCGCGGAGGGCAGCCTCGTCGATCTGGATCATCGCGATCCCCGCTTGGTCCAGATCCGAGACTTCGTCACGGATCGCGAGTGCGATCTGCTTGCAGGTCGTGGATCGAGGCTGATCGTCGCGCACGAACGACCAGTTGAGGATTGTGACCGGACCGGTCAGCATCCCCTTGACCCATTTCTCGCTCAGCGATTGAGCGTAGGTCGCCCACCGCACCGTCATCGCCTTCGGGCGGGAGACATCACCGTAGATCACCGGTGGTCGCACGTAGCGGGACCCGTAGCTCTGGACCCACCCGTTCTGGGTGAAGGCGAAACCATCGAGTTGCTCGCCGAAGTACTGAACCATGTCGTTGCGTTCGGGCTCGCCGTGGACGAGAACGTCGATGTCGAGTTCTTCCTGATGATCGATCACAGCCTTGATGGCCTCTTCGATGAAGGTATCGTACTCGGCCTGGCTGATATCGCCCTTGTCGAACTTCCTGCGCGTGCTGCGCACATCGCTCGTCTGGGGGAAGGAACCGATCGTCGTCGTCGGCAATTTCGGAAGATGCAGGCGCTCCTGTTGGATCCTTGCGCGCTCTGCGTACCCGGTGCCCCTGCTATCGGCATCGGCCGGCAGCGACGACAGTCGTTCCTGCACGATCGGGTTGCGTCGTTTCGGTGAGAGACCGGCGGCCTGCAGAAGTTCCTTGTTGGCGGCCAGCTGCTCCGAAATCGCGTCCTTGCCCTGGGTCAGCCCCTTGGCCAGGATGACCACTTCGGTCAGCTTTTGCTCGGCGAACGCCAGCCACGAGTGCACCTCGTCATCGATGCCGGTCTCCCGGCTGACATCGTGGGGAACGTGCTGCAGGGAACTGGACGTCGAAACATGAATGCGATCGGCATCGACATGACCGGTCAGGCCGGTAAGTGTCGCGAAGGAGTTGTTGAGGTCGTTGACCCAGATATTGCGTCCGTCGACGACTCCGGCAACGAGAACCTTGTCCTCCGGAAAGCCGTGTTTGGTGATGAATTCGAGGTTCCTGGCGCCGCGCACGAAGTCGAGGCCGATGCCGTCGACCGGAAGGTTTACCAGCGTCTCGTAGGCGTCCCCGACATGATCGAAATAGGTTTGAACGATGATCTTCGCATCGCCCTTGGCCGCCGCGATCACCTCGTATGCTTTTTTCAAGGCTTCGAGCTCGCCGCCGGCGAGGTCCTCAACGAGAATTGGCTCGTCGATCTGGATCCACTCGGCTCCGCCCTCGGCCAGCTTGCTGACGATCTCGGCATAGGCCGGCAAAATCCGGTCGAGCAACGACAAGCGGTCGAAGGACTCGTCCTGTGCCTTGCCAAGCAGCAGGAACGTGATCGGTCCGACAAGCACCACCTTGCCGCGAACCCCTGCCGCCCTGGCGCTCGCCAGCAACTCGAAGGGCTTGGAGCCAGACACCGAGAACGTCGAATCGGGACCGAGCTCGGGGACGATGTAGTGGTAATTTGTGTCGAACCACTTCGTCATCTCCATCGCTGGAACGTCTTGGTCGCCGATACGGCCGCGTGCCATCGCGAAATACGTTCCGAATCCGGGGGCCCCGCCATCCCAGTCGTAGCGAGCAGGGACCGCACCGAGGAGCCCGATGGTATCGAGCACCTGATCGTAGAAGGAGAAGTCATTAATAGGGAGGACGTCGATTCCGGCCGTGGCCTGAACCTCCCAGTTGGCACGCTGGATATCGTAGGCAGTGGCGAGCAGGTCATCTCCGGTGGTTTTCCCCGACCAGAATGCTTCCAATGCCTTCTTGAGTTCACGGTTCTTGCCAATGCGCGGGTATCCCGGAATGGTGGCGACTGCCATGTAGACCTCTCTGGTCACTATCCCTGCGACGGAACGTCGATCCCAATGACCGACGCGTGAAGCGGGGAGGCTTGTTCGGTGGTGAGCCTGAAGCGCGGATGCCGCGTCCGGAGCGAGCACCTGAAACGGACGAGACGTCCGTCTTGCGCAGGTCACACCGGAGTTCCCACTTCTCACTTTCGCGAAGTGGTTGAACCTTGAGTATATCGCTGTCCGACCACGCGGGGTGGTGGGAGATTGCCTGATCGCTGAGGCTTTAAGGGGCTTGTGTCTTCGCGATGGTCATCCTATACTCGAATATATCAACACAAACGGAACTCGCACATCGGGACCCTGGGACCCCGCGAGGCATTCTACCTTGCTCATTCGGGAGAAGGGAGCAGAAGCGACATCCCTCCCTACCACCCTTGAGCTTTGCCATATATATATATTGAAGAGGGTGAGTGACTGATGCGACATCTCTGGTGCCGTATTTCTCCCCCGATCGTTGCCGTACTGCTTTTTGCGCAGTTCGCAGTGGGTATCCCTGCATCTCCCCAAACACGTAAAGAGCAGAGTACGCGCGTTGCAATGCAATCCTGAAGTTCCGGTGAGGGGACGGCAGAAGGAGGTGGAGGTAGCTGGGGGTGTGCTGAGAAGGTTTGGTTCGTTTCTGAGGAAAGGCCACATTTGACGATACAAGGTCCCGCCATGTCGCAACGACAGAGTGGGCGAATGTGGTGTTACCCTGGGCTATTTCTGTTCGCCTAACAAACAAAATACCTTTTGGATCCAAGTCTGGTCTGACAGTCTTGGTGTCACTCCACAGAATCCATGGGTGAAGTTTGGCTCTCCCCCCTGGAGCGTCTGCTGTATCGTGCGTTTCGGGTAAGAATACTTATCCGCATTAACTTTTTTGCGGCTCTACCGATCAGCTCCTCGACATCAGCAGAGGCGCGCCCGACGCGGCCACTGCCAATTATGGCAGGAGGCAGAGGAGCCCGCGCGATCGACTACGCCCATCGCCGAATCGACGACATCCACTTCGTTGCTGTGGGGCCGATGGCTTCAAATATCTGGTTCAAGCATAGCCAATCGTTCGCGCACCTTCTCACTGATGGCGGTCAATATCGCCAGTTCTGGCGCACTGAGATGATCGATGATGACGGAGCGAATATCGGCTACATGCTGCGGAGCTGCGGCTTGGATCAGCTCCCTACCCCGTGAAGTGATGGCAACGACCGCTCCCCGACGGTCGTCGACGCTCCGCTCGCGCGACACCAGACCCCGAGTCTGCATCCGACCGAGGTGTTGGGAGAGACGACTCTTCTCCCAGCGCAGCAAGTGAGCGAGCTGGAAGGAACGCAACCGCCCCCCGGGAGTCTCCGAGATGTGAGCCAAGACCCGATAGTCGGCGGTCGAGAGGCCGCACTGGCTGCGCAGCTGCCTGTCGATGAAATCGCCGAGGCCCTCCTGCATCGCCACCAAGCTCCGCCAAGCCTGCTGTTCTCGATCGTCCAGCCAATTCACGTCGTTCATGCCGGTCAGTTTAGCATGTGGTTGACATGGGAACCAATCCACCTATAGAATATAGTTCACACATTAACCAATCCGCTCTAGGAGGTCGCATCACTCTCTACGCAATCCATTGAGATAACACTGGCCAGTCAAGACGCTATCAGATTCTCGGCAGTGGTCTGCCGCATGTAGCGCTTCATCCATGCCATACCAAGCTGAGCAAGACCCGTTCAATTCAAGGGAGACCAGAATGAAGATTGTGACAATCGGACGAGGAACGGTCGGTGGAGGGCTGGCCAGGCTCTGGCGGGACGCAGGTCACGAGGTCGACGAGCTCGGCCGTGACGGTGGGGATGCATCGGGCGCGGACATCGTCTTGGTTGCCGTGCCCGGCGCAGAGATCTCGCCCGCTCTGAGCAAGGTGACGGGGCTCGAAGGGACGATCGCGATCGATGCCACGAACATTCTGCCCTTGCGTCACGGCGACTTCCCGTCCTATGCCCACGAGGTGCAGTCCTTCACCCATGCCCCGGTCGCCAAGAGCTTCAACACGAATTTCGGGAAGCTGTTCGGCGCAGCGCACGAGCAGCGGGTGCGACCGAGCAATTGGTACGTCGCCGATGACGGTGCCCGCGCCGTTACTGAGCAGCTCATCCGCGATGCCGGGTACGATCCGGTTAGCGTCGGCGACCTCTCACGAGCCCGCGATCTTGAGAACGTGGTGTGGCTCTTGATGGGGATCCAGCCAGTCGGCGGGGTGTTCTATAGGTTCGCCGTGCCCGGAGATCTCTGATCGGGCTGAGTTGCTCAACCATGAGGGTCTGTCGACCCAAATCTACCAGCTCGCCGACGAACGGGCTGGCGATCCCTACTGATCGGTAACAGTCGGGGACGAGTTCCGAATGCTCTTCGTGAATCGGCGACCGTCGGCGTCGCGAGCGCATATCGATTTGCAATAGATAGAGAGAACAAATGATGAAAGCTGCAATCGTCCACGGTCCCAACCGTACACCTGTCTACGGCGAGTTCGACGAGCCCACACCGCAAGACGGCATGGTAGTCGTTCGTGTCGCGGCCTCGGCACTCTCCAACGCAACGCGAGCGCGGGCTGCGGGCAGCCACTACTCGATGACGGGAGGGTTCCCTCTCGTGCCCGGTATCGACGGCGTCGGGCGGACCGAGAGCGGCGAGCGAGTCGGGTTCCTGCTGCCGGAAGCGCCCTTCGGTGGCATGGCTGAGAAGACGCTCGTGCGCAACGGTCTGTGTGTGCCGGTCCCGGACAATCTCAGCGACGTGCTTGCTGCGGCGATCATCAATCCGGGGCAGTCACCGATCGGTGCGCTGATTGCTCGTGCGTCGCTGCAACTCGGCGAGGGCGTCCTTATCAATGGCGCAACTGGTACGACTGGTCAGATTGCCGTCCAGATCGCCAAGCACCTCGGCGCCAGCCGCGTGGTCGCAACGGGCCGAAACTCCGATGTGCTAGCCAGGCTTCGTGAGCTTGGGGCCGATGACACAATTGACCTCACCGGCGATGTCGGCGCTGTTCACGACGCGCTGGCAGCGCACTTCGCTGAGGGCGGAATTGATGTCGTCCTCGACTACCTCTCTGGCTCACCGACTGAGATCGTATTGGGGGTAATTGCCCGCAGCCAAAAAGGGGGGAAGACGATCCGGTACGTCATCGCCGGCAGTTCCGCAGGCTCGTCGACCAGCGTTCCGACCAGCGTGTTGGGATCCACGTCGCTCGTACTGATGGGCTACGGCATCGGGTCAGTGAGGGTGCCTGACATCGTCCGGTCTGCTAAGGAGGCCCTGCAGATCGCCGGATCGGTAGACCTGCGGATCGATCTGACCGTGTTGCCGCTGGCGCAAGTCGAGGAGGCTTGGACCAGTGAGCACGACCGCAACCGCGTCGTCTTCACGCTCTGAATCCGACTTTCCACGAAATTGATTGGGATCGGCAATGCCGAGGACGTGGCCCATGCCGGAGGCGTTCCTCGATGCACTCTAGCGGTACGAGTTGGCCCGGGCGGACTCAGCGTCCAGCGCTTGGTGGGATTGGCGATCCGGTCCTCATCGCTGACCGAGAACCAGTACTTGACGAGAATGATGCCAGCGCGGAGCAGCATGGCCTCGAACTCGGGGACGGAGCGCAGGAACTCCGGGTATTCCTCGTCGGTGCAGAACCCCATGACGT
>JAABUN010000769.1_pt1 | contig 79390 bp, 76 predicted proteins | sample 5559311 | NCBI WGS metagenome assembly JAABUN01 (sample SAMN10711877, study PRJNA513370) | rock metagenome | isolation source: Antarctica rocks | place: Antarctica: Victoria Land, Siegfried Peak sud | reverse complement strand
CGGCGAACAATCTCGCACATTTTGTCAAAGGTTTTTCGCCCGACACCGCAGTATCGTTTGAAATCAGTATTAGATAGTTCTTTTAGTTTTTCGTAAAGCATCCTTCTTTTGATGCTTGGTGTTTATTTATCTATGCCACTTTTGCAAGAGGTCTACTGAATTAAACTTGTATTATGCAGAATTTTTATATTCCGTATTAAAAGTTAAGTCAACGAATAATTTGGCTTGTCTGATTTCTACTTCCAATTTTCCTGTCAAAACATGATTCCGCATAATTAATTTAACGGAATTCTCATTCTTAAAAAATTGAGCAAACTTATTTTATTGTCGATTGCAATTCTCTCAATAAATCGCCGGTTGTCCATTCGTTGCCGGAAAAAACCTTTTGCACTTTGCCTTCGGGCGTGATGACGATTGTTCGAAGCGAATGATTGAATTGTGTTTTGTTGTTTTCGTCGGTTTCGTAACGCAAGCCGAAAAATTCGGCGACGTCTTTTACTTCTTTGTCCGTTCCGGTTGCAAGCTGCCAAACAGTGAAATCGGGATTTTCTACTCCGCGAAGATAGGCGAGTCCGTAATCTTTCAAAACTTTCGGCGTGTCGGTTTTCGGGTCGAAGGAAACGCTCAACAGGCGAATGTCATTTTTCAAATCGGAGGTTTGTAGTTGTCGGGCGAGGTCGGAAAAATTGGTTGACATTTTTATGCAGTATTCAGGCAGCGGACATTTTGTATAAATAAATGTAATCGCCGACGCTTTGCCGCGAAAATCCTTTAATGAAATACGCTTTCCGTCTTGGTTAATCAAAGTAAAATTTGGAACTTCCCTGCCGATTTGAACGACATCTTCCTTTATCGGCAGAGGCGTTTGATTCGGATTCGGCGCGGCGACGATGGCGATGTTTTCCAGCCAGAAGCCGTCTTTGTCAACCACCAAATCGCCGCGAATATCCGCGTCCTTCGACAATTCGTCAAAAACCCAATCGTCTTTAATCGGAAAATCCATCGTCATCGCGGGCATATAATCTTCCACCTCTTCGTGCGCGATACTCGCCTTTTTGTGTGCTTTGTCAACCGCGACGACTTTGCCGCGCAAGGTGTAGCGTTTGGCATCTGCCGAAGCGTTTTGCTGCTGCGTCGGCGATTTTTGACAAGATGAAAAAAGTAAGACCGAAAACAAAATTAATAAAAAATAACGCATAGAAATAATTCTGCATAAAACTAAAACCAAAGACAAATAGAACACTGATTATTATGATTAATTAAGATTGATTAAGATAAAATCCTAAAAAATCTTAACTGTCTTAATCAATCAGCGTCCTATTTTGCTTTTAATTTCTCGTCATAAAACATCTGATAAACGCGATAATTCGCCATTACTTTATAAACATAATCTTTCGACTGTGAAAAGACGATTTCGGGAACGTAGCGGTCGGGATTGTCGGTTTTGGCACGCGCCAGCCAGCGCGTCATATTGTCTTCACCGCCGTTGTAGCTTGCCGCGACTGCTTGCGGCTGACGCGGGAATTTTTTGAAAAGATTCGACAAATACTGCGAGCCGAACAAAATCGCCGTCGGCGGACTGTAAAGCTCGTCCTGGCTGAAATTTTTCCGGTTTAATTCGCCCGCGAGTTTATCGGCGGTGGTCGAGATAAACTGCAAAAGCCCGCGAGCCGCTGCGTTTGATTTGACATCGGCGCGAAAACGCGATTCCTGCCGCATAATCGCCAATATAAAACGCGCGTCAACATTTTTCGCGGGCGCAAACTGCAAAAGCGCATCAACATAAGGCGCGGGATAAAGCAGTTCGAATTGGTCGCGCGGAACGAGTTCGATTTGGTAATCGGCGGGAACGTTTTTCCAGAGCGGTTCGGCAAAAGCGACGGCGCGATTTGCCATCTCGCCGCGTTTATAAAAAACCGCCAAAGTATAATTGAAGTCGTTCGATTTTGGATTTTGGATTTTGGATTTTGGATTTAATTTTTGGTTATCGGTCTGGGACTTTGGACTTTGGACATTGGAGTTTAAAGTTTCCTCGTTTCGTAATTCGTAATTCGTAATTCGTAATTGGCTTGTTTCAAGTTCCGGCGTTCCTTCGTCGTAAAGTCCTAAAAAGAGAAACTCGTCGGCTAGATTTTTGTGATAATTGTCCGCTGATTTTTCGCCTCTTTCCTTTAAAATATTTTTGCGCCCGAATTCGAGCAGTTTGCCGCTTGGAATTTTTTGATAATCAGGCAAACTAGCATAAGATTTTTTTAATAACTCCAGCATTTTGGCGCGAATCTCGGCGTTTTCCGTCATTCGCAAAACGGCTTGCGCTGACTTTCTTTGCGCTTCGGCATTTCTCATTTCGATATTTCGTGTTAATTCGCCGAGTTTCCGCGTCGTAAAAGATATTGTTTTTTCATCGTTTTCCAACGCTTTTAATCTTTCCGTCGCGCGCCAGCCGTAGTATTCGCCGCGTCCGTCGGGGATCGAAAGATAAACGTCAATCGCTTCGGCGTATCGCCGGAGATTTTCCAAAACAAAACCTTTTAGAAAAGTAATTTCGGCTTTGTTCGTGCCGCCGGGAACGCGCGTTCCGCCCAAATCGGCGAACATCTGCAAATTGTTTAAATCATTGAGCGCGTTTTGCCAGTCGTTTTGCGTGATGTGGATTCGGGCTTGCGCGAAAAGCGCAATCGCTTCGGGCAGTTTTCCGCGAAAAACTTCCTGCGTTTTCGCGGTCCACTTTAACGACTCAAAATCTTCGCCTTTATCACGCAAAACGTCAACGATATTCAAATATGCGCGTTCCAAGTTGTCGGCGTTCGGATATTTTTCGATAAATTTCTGATAGCGCGAAATTGCTTCTTTCGGCTTGTTGACGCGGGAATAGACGGACGCGGTTTGGCTGAGCGCGTCTCTGGCAACGTCAGAATCGGGAAATTCGGCTTGCACGCGCTCAAACCAATTTACCGCTTCGTTATAATTACCTTCCTGAAGAAATCCGCGCCCGATTTGAAAAAGCGCGTCCTGAACATTCGGAGATTGCGGAAAGTATTTGATAATCGCCCGGTAATGAAGACGTGCCTGCGAAAAATTGCGGTTGAATTGATAAATAAAAGAGCGACGAAAATGTTCCGCATCAGTTAATTGCGGCACGTTTTTGCCAAAGTTTTTCGTGCCGACATCGAGTTCGTCCAAGCCTTTCGCGCCCGCGAGCGCAAAATCGTCGGGCTGCGCCGGATTCGGCAAATTCGTTACCAAACTCGTGAAAATTTCCCTCGCTTCGTTCAGCTTTCCACTTTGCCGGTAGGCTTGCCCAAGCAAAGCGAGATTTTCGCGCGCCTTTGGATTTCGCTCGTCCGATTTTGGATTTTGGATTTCGGACTTTGGGCTTTGGACTTTGGACTTCGGACTTTCTTCGTCTCGTAATTCGTAATTCGTAATTCGTAATTCGTTTTCCTGTCGGTTAAGCAACCGAATTGTCGCCGCGAAATCCGTGCTTTCAAAATAACTTCGCGCCATTCGCGCATTTGCCGCGTCGTTTAATAAACTGTTCGGCGCGAGCGTAAGAAGTTCGCGCAGGTAAATTCTTTCAAGCATCAAATTTCCCGAAACACGCGCAATCTGCGCCAAATGCCGCAGCGCGTATTCGCTCAAAATCGAATTTCTATTTACAATCGTTTGATAATTTGCCATCGCCGTTGCTAAATCACCGCTTTTTTCCGACACTCGCGCCAGCAGATAATCATAATTATTAAGCGCGAAAAGTTTTTTGTCCGTGCGCTCAAACTTTTGCAACTCATTTATCGCGGTTTGATAATCTTTGTTTTCGACGGCATTGCGAATTCTGGAATGAATTTCATCCGTGTTTTGAGCCGAAATGTCGAGCGTGAAAAGTAAAATAAACGATAGAAAAACGAATTTTTTCATAGCTGAATGTTAGCTTTATTTCAGAAAATAAAAAAGAGAAAGCCCGCGCCTTTCTCTGACTTTGATAAAAGTTTGTCTAAAATTTACGGAATGGGAACAATACTCGGTTTGACATTGACTGGCGGAAACGAAATATATTTAACTATCCTAAAACTGACAATAAAGAGCTGTTTCCTGCTAAAATTAAAAAAATATGACAGCTAGAATTTTAAGCGGCGCGGAAACTGCCGAAGCGATAAAACGAGAAGTTGCCGAAGAAGTAAAGGAATTGAACGAAAAATATAATTTTCGTCCGTGTTTAACGGTCGTGCGCGTCGGCGAAGATAAAGCCTCGGAAGTTTATGTCGGGAATAAAGTAAAAACTTCCGCGGAACTAGGAATCGTGTCCGAACACCGGCATTTACCAGCCGAAACAACGCAGGAAGAACTTTTAAAAATCGTTGAACAATTAAATAATCGGGAAGATGTCGACGGAATTCTGGTGCAGCTTCCGCTTCCCGAACAAATTGAGGAAAGCGCGATTTTGGAACAAATCAATCCCGAAAAAGACGTTGACGGTTTTCATCCCGTGAACGTCGGACGACTTTCACAAGGACAATCGGCACTCACGCCCTGCACGCCCGCCGGTGTGATTGAAATTCTCAAACGCTCGAACATCGAAATTGCCGGGCGACACGCCGTTATCATCGGCAGAAGCAACATTGTCGGCAAACCGATGGCAATTCTGCTTTTGCGGGAAAACGCGACGGTTACGATTTGTCATTCGCGCACGAAAAATTTAGCGGAAATTGCCAGCCAAGCCGATATTCTCGTCGCGGCAATCGGTCGCGCCGGATACATTCGCGCTGAATACATCAAAGAAGGCGCGACGGTTGTTGATGTCGGCATCAACAGTGTTTCTGATGAAACACAGGCGCGTGAATTGTTTGACGAAACAGAAATTGAAAAACGTCTGAAGACAATCGAAAGGCGCGGATTTACTCTGGTCGGCGACGTAAATCCGAAGGAAGCGCGAATGAAGGCGGCATATTTTACGCCTGTTCCAGGCGGCGTTGGACTTTTGACCGTCGCAATGCTGATGAAAAACACGGTTGAGGCTGCGAAGAAGAGAAGATTGGGAAAGTGAAAAGTGATAACCAAAAATCAATCGTTTTTCACCTATCACTTTTTTAATATTTCGGCACGCTCGAATCGACTTCGTTTGACCACGCCGTAATGCCGCCTTTCAAGTTCGACATTTTTCCCTTAAAACCGGCTCGCGTTAAAATCTCGATAGCCTTTGCGCTTCGCCCGCCTGCTTTGCATTGCAGAACGACTTCTTTGTCCGCGTCAATTTCATCCATTCTTTGCGCGATTTCACCGAGCGGGATCAATTTCGCTCCTTTAATTTTAGCGAAAGCGTATTCATCGGGCTGGCGCACGTCAATCAACTGAACGTCGTCGCCCGCGTCCATTCTCTTTTTTAATTCGGTTGCGGTAATTTCCTGCATTATGTTCACCTCAATTTTTTGTTTAAGTTTAGATAATAAACACTCGCTTTGACAAATGATTGACACGAGAACTAAAAAAATCAGCCGCAAAAAGGCACAAAATTCGCAAAAAATATTGGAAAAAAGGTCTTTGCATTTTTGCGCCTTTTTGCGGCTATCCTATTTTACAGCCGATTGAGTTTGTTTTTTCAATTCCTTTTCGGTTTCCAGAATCGAGTGCGTGGTTTGAATTACCGTATCGGGATTGAGCGAAATCGAGTCGATACCTTTTTCGACGAGAAATCTGGCGAATTCGGGATAATCCGACGGAGCTTGCCCGCAAATGCCGATTTTTTTGCCGTTGCGTTTCGCCGCTTCAATCGCCATTGCCACCATTTTTTCGACCGCGCCGTTGCGCTCGTCAAACAGATGCGCGACCATTTCCGAATCGCGGTCAAGCCCCAAAGCAAGCTGCGTCAAATCATTTGAGCCAATCGAATAACCGTCAAAAACCGCTAAAAACTCGTCGGCAAAAACGACATTGGCGGGAAGCTCGCACATCGCATAGATTTCAAGTTCATTTTCGCCTTGAATTACACCGTATTCCGCCATCAGCGCGATAACTTTTTCGCCTTCTTCGACCGTGCGGCAAAAGGGAATCATCGCTTTGACGTTCGTCAAACCCATATCTTCGCGGACTCTTTGCAAAGCCAAACATTCTAACTTGAAACCGGCTTTATAGCGTTCGTCGTAATAACGCGACGCGCCGCGAAAGCCGAGCATCGGATTTTCTTCTTCGGGTTCATACTCGCTTCCGCCGATAAGACGCGCATATTCGTTTGATTTGAAGTCGGACATTCTGACAATGACGGGTCTCAGGTAAAATGCCGCCGCGATTTTGCCGATGCCTTCCGCCAAACTTCTGACAAAAAATTCCTTCGGGTCTTCTTCACCGATTCTTCGGGAAATTTCTTCAATGTCAGCTTGTTTTTTCAAGTTCGGATAATTAACCAGAGCCATCGGGTGAACGCCGATGTGATTGTTGATAATAAATTCAAGCCGCGCCAGACCAACGCCGTCGTTCGGAAGCTGCGCGACTGCAAAAGCGTGGTCGGGGTCGCCGACATTCATCATCACTTGCGTTACGGGGCGTTCTTCGTCGGTGATAATTCGTTTATCTACTTTGAAACCAATTGTGCCGTAATAGATATTGCCTTTTTCGCCTTCCGCGCACGAAACCGTAACATCCGTGCCGGTTCGCAAAACTTCCGTCGCGTTGCCCGTTCCGACAATGCACGGCAAACCTAATTCACGGCTGATAATCGCGCTGTGGCAGGTGCGCCCGCCGCGTTCGGTAACAATCGCCGAGGCGCGTTTCATAATCGGCTCCCACGCCGGGTCGGTCATCGAAGTAACCAGAATATCGCCCGCTTTGAAATCTTTTAGTTTGTCGGGATTGAGCAAAACGTGAACTTTCCCGTGTCCGATTTTTTCGCCGACCGCCACGCCGGAAACGAGCGGCGCACCGTGATTTCCGGTCAAATGATAAGTTTCGATGACATTTTGCTCTTTTTGCGTGTGGACGGTTTCGGGACGCGCCTGCAAAATAAAAAGCTCGCCGGTTACGCCGTCCTTCGCCCATTCGATGTCCATCGGCTGTTGTTTTCCGGCGCGTTTCGAGTAGTGGTCTTCGATAAGGCAAGCCCATTTCGCCAGCTCTAAAACTTCAAAACCGGCGAGACAAAAACGATTGCGCTGTGATGCGACGACATCGCGGACTTGCGTTCCCGTGCCGTCATCGGCAAAAACCATTTTGACTTCTTTGACACCGAGTTTTCTGGTTACAATCGGACGAAATCCGAGTTTCAAAGTCGGTTTGAAAACAATCCATTCGTCGGGCGTTGCCATTCCCTGCACGACCGCTTCGCCCAAACCCCACGCGCCGCTTATCACGACTGCTTCGCGGAAACCGCTTTCCGTGTCGAGCGTGAACATCACGCCCGAACAGGCAATATCAGAGCGCACCATCGGCTGCACGCCGATTGATAAAGCCACGTCGAAATGGTCGTAACCACGATTTGCGCGATAAGAGATAGCGCGGTCAGTCCAGAGCGATGCGTAACATTCCCGGCACGCTTCAATAAGACGCTGCTCGCCGCGCACGTTCAAAATCGTGTCCTGCTGTCCGGCAAACGAAGCGTCGGGCAAATCTTCCGCCGTCGCCGAGGAACGCACGGCGACTTCAAAGATTTTTTTGCCAATGCGCTCGCTCAAGCGATTATGCGCGTCGAAAATCGCCGCCTCGACCGCTTTCGGAAACGGTGTTTCGAGCATTAGTATTCGCGCTTCACTTCCAACCCGCGCAAGCTCTTCGAGATTTTCAACATCTAAATCCTTTAGCAGTTTTTGCAGCTTCTTTTTCAAACCGCCGGTTTCAAGAAGCAGCCAATAAGCGTCGCTGGTCGTCGAAAAACCGTCAACGGCTTTCACGCCTTGCATAGTCAGTTTCCGAAAAAGCTCGCCGAGGCTGGCACATTTCCCGCCGACAATCGCTACATCGTCGGCACTGACTTCACTCAAATCAAGTACTAAATGTTTGATTGTGTCCATTTGTTTTTGCTCCGCTTCGGGTAAAATTTCAGTAAAAATTTTATTTAGTAAAAACTGAATCCGCAAAGATTCTTTATAAAATGGTTTGGTTTCAACTTATAACTTTCTTATTCGTTTTTGTCTAGTTTTATTCCGAAAAGAAAATCGCGTAGGTTTTCAAGCACAAAAAACAAATTGCACAAAGAAAATTCGTCTGTGCAATTCGTCTGTTGATTTATTTGCGGCTTCGCGTCAAAAACCTTTTTCAAAACAAGAAGTTTTACAATCATTTATTCTGGTCATACAAATACAATCCTAAACCGAATTTTGATGCCGCGCGGCGCAGAGCCATGCTTTCGGAATTACTCGATGAATTACCGTATGTTTCCAAATCTTCGTCTTCCTGTCCAGTAGCTTCTCGATAGACAACTCCTTCCAAACACGGAATCGAAAGACGCACAATCATAATCAATTTACCGCTGACCGAATCAATCGAGCGGATTTCATAACACCAGCCGGGCGCGAAATGGTCGAGATATTTCACCGCGTCGTGCCACGCCAGATAAATTATTTCCTTGCCGCCCTGCCGCCGCTTGCGAAGATGTTTCTGGGCAATCGGCTTCGACAAGTCCTTAACAATTTCGCGGATTGACCGCAGTTCAGACCTGAATTTTTCTTCATTGTCAGCAGATTCGTTGCGGCTTTCGGTTAATTCCTGCTCGACCGGGGTAGTAGTTGGCATAATTTAGTCCTTTTCAAAAACTTAACAAGTTTGTTTCACAGATGAAACAATATCATTGATATAAGTGCAATTCAAACGGCAGAAAGGTCTTTCAAGCAAAATTTTACAATGTGATTGCCTCGCGGTACTCACCCCATACTCTCCGCAATTGATTTGAAATTTCGCCGACCGTGACATAATTTTCTACGCAATCGAGAATTTTCGGCAGCAGATTTTCCGTGCCATTTGCCGCTTCTTCCATTTTTGCCAAAGCGTTTGCGGCTTTTTGGTTATCGCGCCTTTCGCGCAAGGCGCGCAGACGCTCGATTTGCCCGCGCTCGATTTGTTCGTTGACTTTCAAAATCGGAATCGTTTCGGTTTCCTCGATTTGAAATTTATTCACGCCGACGACAACCGCGTCATTTGTTTCGACGGCTTTTTGATATTGGAAAGCCGCTTCCTGAATTTCGCGCTGCGGAAAACCGTTTTCAATCGCCTTCAGCATTCCGCCCATTTGGTCAATTTTTTCGATGTATTCGACGGCTTTTTGTTCAAGTTCGTTGGTCAATTCCTCAATCGCGTAGCTTCCCGCGAGAGCGTCAACAATGTCGGCAACGCCCGACTCGTGAGCGATAACTTGCTGCGTTCTGAGAGCGATTCGCGCCGCCGTTTCGGTCGGCAGAGATAACGCTTCGTCCATTGAATTCGTATGCAAAGATTGTGTCCCGCCGAGAACAGCGGCGAGTGCTTGAATTGTCGTTCTGACGACATTTACTTCCGGCTGCTGCGCCGTCAAAGTCGAACCGGCGGTTTGCGTGTGAAAGCGAAGCATCAACGATTTCGGATTTTTCGCGCCGAATCTATCTTTCATAATTCGCGCCCAAAGTCTTCGCGCCGCGCGAAATTTTGCAACTTCTTCCAAAAGATTGTTGTGCGAATTAAAAAAGAACGACAAACGCGGCGCGAAATCGTCAACCTTCAAACCGACGGAAATTGCCGCGTCCACATAAGCAATTCCGTCTGCCAGAGTAAAAGCAATTTCCTGCGCGGCGGTTGAGCCGGCTTCGCGGATGTGATAACCGGAAATGGAAATCGTGTTCCAATTCGGAACTTCCGCAGCGCAAAAAGCGAAGGTGTCGGTAATCAATCTCAAGGAAGGTTTCGGCGGATAAATGTAAGTTCCGCGAGCGATGTATTCCTTCAAAATATCGTTTTGAATCGTTCCGTTCACTTTGTCGAAACTGACATTCTGTTTTCTGGCAACCGCCAAATACAAGCATAAAAGCGTCGAAGCCGTCGCGTTTATCGTCATCGAAGTCGAAACCGTGTCGAGCGGAATTTCGTCAAATAAACGCAGCATATCTTCCACCGAATCAATCGCCACGCCGACTTTGCCGACTTCACCTACCGCAAGTTCGTCGTCTGAATCCAAACCGATTTGCGTCGGCAAATCAAACGCAACGCTCAAACCGGTCGTGCCGTGCGCGAGCAGATATTTATAACGCGCGTTAGATTCTTCTGCGGACGCAAAACCGGCGTATTGGCGCATTGTCCAAAACCTGCCGCGATACATATTCGAGCGCACGCCGCGTGTGTATGGAAATTCTCCGGCATTTCCCAAATCCCTTTCATAATCAATATCTGTATTGGTCGGATTAAAATCGTTCGGCAATTCGATGTCCGAAGATGTCTGAAATTTCTCGCGTCGTTCCTTCATTTTAGTTTAGAGTTTTAAGTTTTATGTTCAAAGTAATAATTAAAATTAACTCAAAATGAATGAATTATGAAAGTTTGAAATTGAAACTTTGAACTTGAAACTTATGAGAGTCTCGCGTAGCATTTCATTTTACGAAAATGGAACTCGACCACAATGCCAAAAAAGCCGTGCGCGAACTCGGCGACGCGATAAACGCGGCGGTTGAAAAGTCCGCGCGCGTTTCCGAAGCGATTGAAAGTTTGCGCGAAATCGGGTTTGAGCCGAACCTAACTTTGAAATTGGAAATCGGGTTGCAGGAAATCCAGGACGGTTTCGGAGATTTCCCCGAAGACATCGAACTCGAATTGACCGACGAAGACGTGCAAGCCCTGCGCCGTATGAAAATCCGCCTTGAATAGTGGAAATCTAAAAAGAAAAACTAACAATTAAACGGTTTTCCACTTTTCACTTTTTACTATCTTGAATTACTTCAATTATTTTTCCGAAATCGAAGAAACCTTTATTCGCCGTCGCGGACGCAATCTGTTGCTCAGCCCGCTTGATTGGGCTTTAATTGAAACCTGGCAGGAACGCGGCATTCCGCTGCGCATCGTTCTTCGCGGCATCGAAAAGGTTTTCGACGGCGTGGACAAACAACCCGCGCAAAAGCGAACGGTCAAATCCTTGATATATTGCCGCGAAGAAATCGAAGCGCAATACGCCGAATGGCTTGAAACGCAGGTCGGGAAAAACGGAGACAAAAAAGTTCAAAGTTCAAAGTTCAAAGTTCAAAGTTCAAAATCTCCAGACTCAAATTTGTTTTCCGATGAAGCGATTATTGCGCATTTGGAAAAAGTTTCGGTTGATTTGAAAAAAGCGCGGCAAAAATCTGAAGCCGAATTACGTGAAACTTTGGAAAATGTTTTGCAGCACTTGGCGAAACTCAAGCAAAATTCTCAAGAAGCCGAATCGTTGGAAAAATCTCTGGAAAAATTGGACGCTCAGATTGATGAAGTTCTTTTGAAAACCTTTGAAACGGAAAAGCTGAAAGGTGAAATCGAAAAGCAAATCGCTTCTTATAAAAACAAAATGGAGCGGGAAGTTTATCAGCGCACGTTTGATTTAATGCTTCTCAAACGCTTGCGCGAGCGGGCGGAAATTCCACGTCTGAGTTTGTTTTATTTGTAAATTATGATAAGAACAATCTGATTTTTTATATTCAAAACAAAGGAAGGAAAAATTCAAATGAATAAACTTAGAATCAACAAAATGGGCATTCTTTCCGTTGCCAAAATATATGCGCTCATTATGTTGGTTGTCAGCTTGATTATCAGCATACCGTATGGGCTGTTCGTAATGTTTTTCGGCGCGGCGATGATGAGCGCGGGCGGCGAAGGCGGAATTCTCGGCGGCGGCGGCGGTATTATCGCGGGTTTGCTTCTTATGATTGGAATTCCGATTTTCTACGGCGCGTTTGGATTTGTTTTTGGAGCGATTGGAGCTTTGATTTACAATATTTTCGCCGGAATTGCTGGTGGAATCGAAATCGAGGTTGAAAATATACATTGAGCAAACGGCGCGAATCAGGCGAAACTCTCCAAGTAAAAATCGAAAAAATTGTGCCGAACGGTTTTGGTCTGGCGTTTGCCAAAAACTTGACCGTTTTTGTCGCGCTTGCCGCCAAAGGCGACCGGCTTCTCGTTAAAATAATTCAAACGAAAGGGAAAACCGCGTTTGCCGAGATTGTCGAAATTCTCGAACCTTCGCCTGACCGAACCGAGCCGCGGTGTCCGTATTTCGGGCGTTGCGGCGGCTGCAATTTTCAGCAGTTAAAATATGAAGCGCAGCTCGAAGCAAAAGTTGGCATCATTAAGGATTGTTTATCGCGCATCGGAAAAATAAATTACGAAAAAGAAATTCCGATAATCGCCAGCCCGCGAGATTATGATTATCGTTCACGCGCTCAGTGGCATTTGGACACGCGAAAGGAAAAATTCGGTTATTTCCAAAGAAAATCGCACGAAATTATTGACGTTGAAGTTTGTCCGATTCTCACGCCCGAACTTGAAAATACTTTGACCGATTTGCGCGAAGAAATCGCTTGGGAAAGTTTTTGGAGCGAGATTGTCGAAATCGAAGCCGCAAGTTCAGGCAAGGAAATTTCTGTCTATTCGGCGGAAATAATCGAGCCGACGGATGAAATTTCTTTTGAGACGCGCGGCGACAAATACTTTTACGACGCGACAAGTTTTTTTCAGGGCAATCCGTTTTTAATCGAACAGCTCATCGAAACCGCAATAAAAGACGCAAAGGGTGAAACCGCGCTTGATTTGTATTGCGGTGTCGGGCTTTTTACTTTGCCGCTGGCGCGAAATTTCCAAAATGTTTCAGGCGTTGAAGGATACGAAAAGGCAATTGATTTTGCCGAGAAAAACATTGCAAACGCCCGGCTTTTCAATGTTAAATTTCACCGCGAAAACGTCGCTGATTGGTTAAAGGAAAACGCGGAAAACCTGAAAAATCTCGATTTCGTTTTGCTCGACCCGCCGCGCGTCGGCACGGAACGAGAAACGATCGAAAACCTTATAAAATTGCAGCCGAAGGAAATTTCCTATGTTTCCTGCGAGCCTTCGACTTTAGCCAGAGATTTAAAGATATTGACGGAAAATAATTATCGAATCGAATCAATCACCGCGCTGGATTTATTTCCGCAAACACATCACGTCGAAACGGTTGTTCGATTAAAATTAAGTTTCGTTTGATAAAAGGTTCTCAATATGCGAACATTGCTTTGGTAATTAATGCGCGTTATCAGCCGAAGAAAATTGAGGGAATTTTGGGAGGTTACAAACGAAGCGGAAACGCCGCTTGATAATTGGTATCGGACGGCAAAAAAAGCAGAATGGCAAAACATTGTCGAGGTTAGAGAAAAGTATCCGCACGCCGACATTTTCGGCAACTGCGTGATTTTTAACGTCGGCGGAAATAAACACAGAATAATTGCTAAGATTGAATTTATTAAACAAACCATCTACGTCAAATTTGTTTTGACGCATAAAGAATACGATAAAAATACTTGGAAAAGAGATTGCTAAGGTTTTGTTTGGAACACCAATTTTTATTAAAAGAAGAATAAAACTATGCACGATTTAACAGACAAAAAAAAATACGGCAAGCTATTGGCGGAAGTTTTACCGCGCCGCATCGAAACCGAAGAAGAAAACGAGCATTATTTAAAAATCGTCGAACAAATGATGGATAAAGGTGCGGAAAAATTTTCGCCTGAAGAAGATAAGCTGTTTGATTTATTAGTTACGTTGATTGAAGAATTTGAGGAAAAAACCTATCCGATGGGAAATACAACGCCGCGCGAAATGCTGCTTTTTTTGATGGAACAGCAAAAGCTGAAACAATCTGATTTGCTGGACGTTTTCGGCTCGAAAGGTATTGTGTCGGAAGTCGTCAACGGCAAACGCGCTATCAGCAAAACGCACGTCAAGCGGCTGGCGGAAAAATTCAAAGTTTCGGCTGAACTGTTTATCTGAACTTTTTACAACTTTTCCGCGTTTAAAACATCACAGATTCATAAGTTAAATTATCTGAAACATCAACCAAAAATTTAAAATTATGCCAAATAAAAATTCATCAGCCGCGATTGCCGAAAGATACAGCGTTCGGTGTCGTTATTGCGGTCAAAAAAATTCCGTCAAGGAAGATTATAAAAATGGTGATGCTGTCTGCGGTCGCTGCCGCTTGCCTTTGTCAAACGCGCCGCACAAAAAGTTTGCCGATTTAAACAAGCACGAATACGTGCATCCGGCGGACAGCAAAGCGCTTGCCGCGCTGCGGGCGATTCCGGGAATTGATTCCGCGCTCAAAAAACTTTTGTCGGTTACGGGCGAATCGGCGATTCGCGTTACGTTTATGGCGAGCGCGGTCAAGGTTACACCGAAGCAATGTCCCGATTTGCACGCCAAACTGCAAATCGCCTGCACGACTTTGGGTGTTGATATGCCGGACTTTTTTATCCAGCAAAATCCGACTGTCAATGCTTTTACGGGCGGCGTTGAAAAACCGATTATCGTAATGCATTCGGGACTTCTCGAACGGCTCAACGACGAAGAAACACTCGCCGTTATCGCGCACGAAGTCGGACATATTCACGCCGAGCATGTTTTGTATTTGACGGCGGCGCAGCTTCTTCTTGCGGTTGCTACAATTCCATTGGCGACGCTGCCGGTTGCGGGAATTATCAAAGACCTCCTTACGGCTTCGATGCGCGGCGCACTGCTGGCGTGGATGCGCCGGGCGGAACTTTCCTGCGACAGAGCCGCGCTGCTGGTTACGCAAGACCCGCATGTTATCGGCAAAACAATGATGAAACTGGCAGGCGGAACTTTTGCCTACAAAATGGATTATGAGGAATTTTTGGGGCAAGCCCGCGAGTTCCAGAAAAACTATGACGAGAAAAAACTCGACAAATTCTGGGCTGATATTTTGAACGCCGGACTTTCGCATCCGTTTCCGATTTGGCGCGTGTCTGAGATTTTAAAATGGGTCGAAAGCGGCGAATACGACGAGTTGATGAAGAAATAAAATTGGGAATGGCTGCAAAAATGCACAGAAGGCGCAAAAAATATAATTTTACTCTTATGTTTCTTGCGCTTTTTTGCGGCTAAAATTTTATGCTGGTTGTTTTAACTACAACTCCAAACATTGAAGAAGCCGAAACGCTGGCGCGGAAAATCCTTGAAACAAAACTTGCTGCCTGCGTTCAAATCCTGCCGCCGATGAAATCGTTTTATTTTTGGGAAGGCACGATACAAAAAGACACGGAACATCTGCTTTTAATCAAAACTCTTGCCGAAAAGTTTGCCGAACTTGAAACATTTATCAAAGAAAATCACAGCTACGAAGTTCCCGAAATCATCGCGCTTCCGGCAGAAAAAATTTCGGTGAATTATATGGATTGGGTAAAAGATTATATGGAGAATGAGAAATGAAAAACTGAAAAATTATACTTCTCACTTTTCATTTCTCAACTCTCATTTCACTTTACCGTTTTCTCCGTCTTCGTATGTTTTAATCACAAAGTCAACTGCGTCTTTCGGCGAATCGGTCAGGTAAATCAAACTCAAATCTTCGGCGTTGATGTTTTTTTCATTGAGCATGACGGAAGTCATCCAGGAAACCAGTCCGCGCCAATACTGCGAGCCGAAAAGCACGACCGGAAAATTGCGAATCTTGCGGGTTTGAATCAAAGTCAAAGCTTCAAAAACTTCGTCCATCGTGCCGAAACCGCCCGGAAAAATAACGTAGGCGTTGCTGTATTTGATAAACATCGTCTTGCGGACAAAGAAGTATTTGAATGTCAGAGATTTTGTCTGATACGGATTTTGTGATTGTTCAAACGGCAATTCGATATTGCAGCCAACCGAGATTTTTCCGGCATCGCGTGCGCCGCGATTTGCCGCTTCCATAATTCCCGGTCCGCCGCCGGTGATAATTTCAAAACCGGCTTCGGCTAATAATCTACCGGTTTCGCGGGCGGCGATATAATTTTCGTTGTCCTCGGTCGTCCGTGCCGAGCCGAAAATTGAAACGCCGCGCGTAATTGTCGCAAGCGAGTCGAAGCCGCCGACAAATTCGCCCAAAATACGAAAAACGCGCCACGAATCCGAGCTTTTAAAAACGTCGTCCGGTTCAGGCGAGCGAAGCAGAATTTCGTCTTCGGTCGTTTGCCAGTAAGAATTTTCTTCCAGCTTTTTTGCGTCGGCGACAGTTATCGGCTCGGTTAGCTTAACCGCGGCGGGTTTTTTAATTTTATTACTTTTACCGCTTTTAGTTTTGTTTTTAACTTTACTTATTTTTGCTTTTGTTTCTGCCATAAATGAGTTTGTAGAGTTTGCCGAGTTGACCGAGTTCTTTCTTTAACTAAGCAAACTCAAATACCAATGATGTTAAAGCCGCAATCGACGTAAATGGTTTCGCCCGTGATTGCCGAAGCTAAATCGCTGACCAGAAAAAGCGCGGTGTTGCCGACTTCACGCGCTTCGACATTTCGCCTGAGCGGTGCTTTTTCGGCGATGCGCCCGAGCATCGCGCCCATATTTTTTACGCCGCGAGCCGACAAGGTGTTAATCGGTCCCGCGCTGATGGCGTTGACGCGAATGTTTTGCTTGCCTAAATCTTCAGCTAAATAGCGCACGCTCGATTCGAGCGCGGATTTGGCAACGCCCATCACGTTGTAATTCTGCACAACCTTTTCCGCACCGTAATACGTCATCGTCACGATACTTCCGCCGTCTTTCATTAACGGAACTGCGGCAAGCGCAAGCTGCGTCAGTGAAAAAGTACTGATTTCCATCGCGGTTAAAAACGCTTCGCGTGAAGTCATTACGAATTCACCGTCGAGTGCTTCTTTGGGCGCAAACGCTATCGAGTGAATTAGAAAATCGAGTTTGCCGAATGTTTTTCCGACTGATTCAAATGCCGCATCAACTTCCTGTTGATTTGTTACATCACACGGCACGACAAGTGCGCCGTCCAAATCGTTTGTCAATTTTTCGACATTTTCTTTCAGGCGTTCGCCTTGATATGTAAAAGCGAGTTTCGCGCCTTGCGCGGCGCACGCTTCGGCGCACGCCCAGGCAATCGAACGCTTGTTTGCCACGCCGAAAATCATTCCAGTTTTATTTTCTAAAAACATAATTCAAAAATCGCTAGAGTTAGCGAATTGCAAATTGTATATGGAAATTTTCAGTTTGTTAAGTTAAGCTATTCAACACAATTTAAAAGCAAGAGAAAATTAAACGCTTATCTGATTGAAAAGTAAGCAATTAACCGTCTTTGAACCGAATGAAATTAACATTTGAAGAATATCAGCAACAGGCGAGCAAAACGGCTTTATATCCGAAACGCCTGCAAAATCTCGAATATCCGACGCTCGGACTCGCGGGCGAAGCGGGTGAAGTAGCAAACGTCGTCAAGAAAATTCAACGCGATTTCGGCGGAAAATTAACCGATGAAATTCGCCTTAAATTAAAAGACGAACTCGGCGACGTGCTTTGGTATATTTCCGCCTGCGCCGACGAACTCGATCTGACTCTGGAACAAATCGCGGAGTTTAATGTCAAGAAATTAGCGCAGCGTCATAAGAAAATTTAGGATGCTGAAAATCGGTTTGACAGGTTCGATTGCCGTCGGCAAAAGTTTTGTTTGCGGGATTTTCCGCGAACTTGGCGCATTTGTTCTTGACGCTGACCAAACGGCGCGGGAAGTTGTCGAGCCAAATACGGAAGGTTTAAATGAGATTGTCGAAAATTTCGGTTTAGGCGTTTTGCAGCCGAACGGCGAGCTTGACCGAATAAAATTGGGCGCGATAGTTTTCACGAACGAGCGAAAACGGCAACTTTTGAATTCTATTGTGCATCCATTAGTTATCGAAAAACAAAACAAATGGTTACAGATGCGAGAGCGTGAAAATCCGAATGCGATTTGCATCGTTGACGCGGCGTTGATGATAGAATCGGGCGGTTATAATCGCTTCGACAAAATAATTGTTGTCTGGTGCGAACCTGCGATACAATTGCAAAGATTGATGCTGCGTAATAATCTAAGCGCGGAAGATGCCGCAAAACGTATCAACGCGCAAATGCCGCAGAAAGAAAAAAAGCGTTATGCGGATTTTTTGATTGATACTACGGAAGGTTTTGAAACTACGCGCAAACAAACAATAGGAATTTTCCAGCAGTTGAAACTATTAGTCTAATGTAAAGCGGAAGATGGAAAATTTCCCAAAAAATGAAACCACAGATGAACCTAGGCAATTCTAGTGAAAAACGAATAGTGAATAGTGAAAAGTCTTTTACTTTTCACTATTCACTGTTTTGTCTATGGTTAATTTTTTCTGTTTTGTTTTCTGCTTGTAACCAGCTCGAAAAACCGAAACCACAGCCTTTTTATTCGCAAACCGCGCCGCCTTTGAAGCAGGAATTTCGCTGGAGCAACGGCAAAATGCCGAAATCCTTTGACCCCGCGCTTGCCGCCGCGCCGCCGGAAACCGATATTGTCCGCGCCGTTTTCGACGGTTTGACCGATACAGACGCGAAAACTTTGCAGACAATTCCGGCAATCGCCAAAGAATGGAAATCTTCCGACGACGACAAAACCTGGACGTTTTCTTTGCGCAGAGACGCAAGATGGTCAAACGGCGAAACGGTCAAAGCGCAGGATTTTGCGCGCTCTTGGAAACGTTTGGCGGAAATGGGCGACAAGGTTACGCATCACGAATTGTTAAATAATATCGTCGGTACGCGAATTTCGAGCAGGGAAATCGCGCCGGAAAAAGACGACAAAAAGCTCGACGTTCTTTCAAAGAATTTGCCCGCCGAAAATTTACAGTTGTTTCCAAAGACATCCAATTCCAATTCGGCAAACCTTTCGCAAAGCGGCGAAACCAAACCGCTGGAAGCTGAAAAAAATACCGGCGAACAAATTAAAACCGAGCCAAAACCAAAAGCGGAAAATAAAACGGAAATCAAATTCGGTGCTGAAGTCGTTGATAACTTCACGCTAAAAGTGTCTTTGGTCAAACCCGACAAGGATTTTCCCGCTTTGGTCGCGCATCCGATTTTTCGCCCGATTTACAGCGACGGTAAGCAGTTTGAAACGGGCAAATTAAACGCTGACATTATTACCAACGGCGCGTTTCGCATCTTCAGCGTCGGGCAGGACGGCATCACGCTTGACCGCGCCGATTATTATTGGAACAGAAAAGATGTCGAAATTGAGAGAGTGCGGTTTGTGCCGACGGAAAATGCCGAAAAAGCATTGGAAGCGTATCGCGCGGGCGAAGTTGATGCGGTTACGAATGCCGATTTTGAACCGCTCGCTTTGAAACTTTTAACGCCTTTCGACGATTTTCGCCGCACGACGCACAGCGCGTTAAATTTCTATGAATTTAATTTGAACAGAAAACCTTTTGACGACCGCCGCGTGCGCGAAGCATTGGCGATTGCCATCGAACGCGAGCGTCTGACCGAAGACGATATGGACGGCGCGAGTCTTCCAGCTTTGAGTTTTCTGCCTTTTGACGAAGAAAGCGACGCGAAATTCGCGCAAGACACAAATCGCGCAAAAAATCTTTTGGCGGAAGCGGGATTTCCCGACGGTAAAGATTTCCCGACCGTCAGATTGTTGGTAAATCGTAATAACATCCAGCAGCGAATCGCCAGAAGCGTGGCGAAGATGTGGAAGCAAAATTTGAATGTAGAAACGGAAATTGTCGTCAAAGATTCCGCTGAACTCGAAATTGCCGCGCAAACAGGCGATTTCGATATTTTAAGACGCGGCGTGGTGCTTGCGACGACGGATGAAACGATGAATATGTCGGTAATTTTCGCCGGACGGGGAAAACTGAAAAACGAAGATACAGAGAAAGAGATTATTGATGAAAAAGGCGAAACGGATAAAACTTCGGAAAATCCGATCGTCGCCGGCGTTGCTCCCGAACAATTTAGTCAAGCGGAAAATTCATTTGACACGAAATCGTCCGGTGAAAATTTGGCAGTAGAAAATTTCGAAAAAGCCGAAGAAGCGGGGAGGATTTTGACCAAAGAAGAAGCTGTCAAACAAGTTCACGGAATTCCGCTTTATTTTCCGACATCGTATTCGTTGGTTAAATCCTATGTTCAAGGTTTTGAAATTAATACTTTGGACGCGCCGTCGCTCAAAGATGTCAAGATTAACAACGATTATCAGCCGAAAACGGCAAACGGCGAACAGTAAAAAACAGATAAGAAACGGGCTGTTCGTCTTATATTGAATCTCGCTTTCGGCTAATCTTTTCTTGCCTGTAACTACAGGAACGTGATAAGTTTATCGCAGTTTCAGATTTATTTAACATCTCTTCCCAAAGTCTGATTTTAGGCTTTTCCACATTTAGCAGTTCCAAAAAGGAGTTTTAGGTTATGACGCGAATCAGTTTAAATCAAACTCGGTTAGTGGTTGCGTTAGTTGTTTTGTCTTTATTTTTGGCAAGCTGCACAAGCTCTGCAAACAGTCGCTATTTCGGGCTGACACAACCGCCGACAGATAACATCCTGCGTTATGTAACCGGCTCGGAGCCAGAATCGCTCGACCCGCAAATTGGAACGGGTCAGCCGGAAGCGCGTATTTATATGGCTCTTTACGATGGCTTGGTCGAATATCATCCGAAAACAATGGAGCCGATTCCGGCGATTGCGGAGAGTTGGGAAGTTGGAACGGACGGCACGGAGTATCTTTTTCATTTGCGTAAAAACGCCAAGTTTTCCAACGGCGAACCGATAACCGCGAAAGATTTTGTTTATACTTTCCGGCGCGGACTTTCGCCGGAACTCGCCGCGCGCAACGGTTATCTTGCTTATTACCTGAAATACGCCGAAGCCTACAATTCCGCGCAATCGTTCGTCAAAGACGCTAACGGTCAATTTCTGCTGAAAAAGGATTTTGCCGAACCGGATCCGAATCAGGCGGAAACTGCTAACGCGCCTGCCGCGCCGTCGCACGACACGCTCGGCGGCGACAGCGAATTTCATCGCTTTCTGGATTCGCCCGAAAGATTGTATGTGCCGACGGACGCAAAGGAACGCGCCAAAATTTTTGAAAAAAATGCCAAGCTGAAAATCGCCGTCGAAGGTAAGGAACTCGTGCCGGTCAAAGCCGAGGACATTGGTATCGAAGCCGTTGACGATTACACTCTGCGCGTCAAACTTTATCAGCCCGCGCCGTTTTTCTTAGGTCTGCTGGCGCATCAATTCTTCCGTGTTTTGCCGCAAAAAACTATCGAGAAATTCGGAGCTGATTGGACAGAGCCGAAAAATATCGTCACGAGCGGAGCGTTTAAGGTTTCCGTCTATAAACCTTATGACGAATTGGTAGTCGTCAAAGACCCGAATTACTGGGACGCGGCGAATGTCAAACTCGCCGGAATTGAATTTTACCCGCTCGACGAGCAGACGACGATGATGAATCTGTATAAAGCCGGACGGGTTGACGCGCTTTACAACCATACCGTTCCCGGTCCCTGGAATGAAAGTATTCGGCAATACAAGGATGAATACCTGCTGCACCCGGAAGTTGCGACGGAATTTTACGTCATAAACGTCAAAAAACCACCGATGGATAATTTGAAAGTCAGGCAGGCATTTGCTCTGGCGATTGACCGCGTGGCACTTGCCGAGTTTCGCAGAACCATCAAGCCCTTGAACGATATGACACCCGAAGGAATTTTTCCGAAATATGAAGAAGCGCGGAAAAAAGTTTATGCGGAAAAATTAAAGGAAAACAAAATCTCGCCGGAAGAGTTTGCAAAACGGACGTTTGACCCTGAAAAAGCGAGGCGACTGATGACCGAAGCCGGTTATCCGGTGCAAAAGAGCGGCAACGGTTATGCGACACCGAGTTTTCCGCTTAACAATGTGAATATCACCTACAACACTGCGGAAGCAAATAAAGCCGTCGCCGAATTTGTGCAGGCGCAGTGGAAACAAAATTTGGGCATCACCGTTCCGCTCAAAAATCTCGAATTTAAGACGTATTTGCCTCTGCTTTCAAAAGTCGAATATGACGGATTCGGACGGCGCGGCTGGGTCGGCGATTATATGGATCCGTTCACTTTTTTGGGACTTTTCTATACGCAGGTCAATGAAGGCGCGACCGGTTGGTGGGACCCGAAATATGACAAAATGCTCAACGAAGCTAATAATACGGTCGACCCGCAAAAGCGTTTTGAAAAACTAGCCGAAGCCGAATTTTATGTCTCGCAGCAACAAATCATTATTCCGCTTTCAACCAATGGCACAAGCTGGATGAAAAAGCCCTATGTTAAGGGAATGTATCCGAATCCGGGAACGCTTCACGCCTGGAAATTTGTTTATATTGAAAATGACCGCGAACGCTGGAATGCGAATGTTGACAACATTATGAAAGAAGAAGACCCGATAGTTCAGGCGCAGCTCAGTGAACTGACCAATACGCAGGAGCAGATGGAAAAGTCCAAATCAACCGAAAATAAAACGGCTGAATGAGTTAGTGCAAAAACAATGGACGAAGAAAAAATAAATAATACGATTGAAATTCTTTTGCAAAATCAAGCGCGGTTTTATGCCAATTTGCAAATGATTCAAGAAACCAACAAAGAAGCCGAAAAGCGTATCAGCGTTTTGGAAAGAGCAACCGTTAATCTTTACAACGCGACAACAAAAACCAGCGAAACGGTTGATAAGTTAGCGGGTAAAGTTGATGAATTGATTGACGCTCAAAAGAAAACCAACGAGTGTTTGCGGGAAACCGACGGACGTTTACGGGAAACTGATGAACGTCTAAATGCGGCAATCTTTATGGCGGAAAAATTTCTCGGCGGTCAAAACGGTAAATCCGAATAAAAATACAAAATGTTAAGTTTCATAATTCGCAGATTGTTAATCATTATCCCGATGGCTTTATTGGTTGTAACGGTAACGTGGGCGTTGATTCGCATCGCGCCCGGCAATTTTTATTCGACCGAAAAGAAACTGCCGCCCGCTATCGAAGCCAATATCAAGAAAAAATACGGGCTTGATAAACCTTGGTATCAGCAATACGGCATTATGATGGGCAATATCCTGCGGTTTGATTTCGGTGATTCGCTGAAATATCAAGGGCAATCGGTCAACGAAATTATTGCCAGACATTTTCCGTATTCGGCGACGATTGGACTCTTGGCATATATCTTGGCTTTAATCATCGGTTTGGCGGTTGGGATTCTCGCTGCGCTCAAGCAGAATTCGGCGTTTGATTATGGCTCGATGTCGCTGGCGATGCTCGGACTTTCCGTGCCGAATTTTGTTATCGGTCCGATTTTAGTGCTGGTTTTTTCGTTGTGGCTGTATATTTTCCCGCCCGCGCGCTGGGGCGGAATTCAAGGAATAATTTTGCCGGTTATTACATTGTCGGGAATTTATGCCGCGTATATCGCGCGACTGACCCGAGCGGGAATGCTGGAGGTGATGCGTTCCGATTATATTCGAACGGCGCGGGCAAAAGGCTTGGATGAAAAAACCGTTTTGCTGCGCCACGCTATTCGCGGCGGTTTGATTCCGGTCGTTTCATTTACTGGTCCAGCTCTTGCCGCCTTACTTGCCGGAACGGTTGTCGTCGAAAGAGTTTTCGCAATTCCCGGCTTAGGCAATATTTTTATCCAAGCGGTTTTGAACCGCGATGAGCCTCTAATTTTAGGCATTGTTGCATTTCTTTCGATTTTAATTATGATTTTCAATCTGCTGGTTGATATTTCCTACGCATTTTTAGACCCGCGAATCCGTTACGAATAAATAATATGACGACAGTTGTTCAAATAGAAAAAATATCGCCGCCCGTGCCGAAAAGATTTCGCGTCGAAGATTTCCACAAGATGACGGAAGTCGGTATCTTGCCCGAAGAGAGCGGCTGGGAAGTTATTGACGGATATTTGATTGATAAAATGAGCATTGGAAGTAGACACGCCGGAACAGTAAAAAGATTAAATAAGTTTTTGACAAATTCAGTCGGAAATATAGCTTTAATTTCAGTTCAAGACCCGGTTCATATAGACGATTATAACGAGCCTGAGCCGAACATCGCTTTACTCAAGCCGCGTGAAGATTTTTATGCGAAAAGTCATCCGCTTCCACAAGACGTTTTACTGCTCATTGAAGTCTCCGATTCGACAATTGAATATGACCGCGAAATCAAGAAAACGCTTTATGCCGAAGCCAGAATCGTTGAGTATTGGCTGGTGAATCTGCAAGATAACACGATTGAAGTTTATTCGCAGCCGAAAAATGGAAATTATCGGTTGGCGAGAATTCTCGAATCGAGCGAAACAATCGAAGCAACCGCAACCAAAAATCTAACATTAAAAGTTGATGAAATTTTAGGATTGTAAAATTTTATGGAACAGCAGCAAGAAATAGTAAAAGGCGCATCGCTCTGGCAAGACGCTTGGAAGCGTCTTCTGAAAAATAAGTTAGCCGTTTTCGGTTTAGCAGTCGTGGCAATTATGGCGGTTGCCGTCATCATCGGTCCCGCGATTATCAAATGGACAACCGGTTTTACTTATGATTTTATTCCGCGCGAAGGCGAATACATCAAGTCATTTCCGCCGTCGTTGCAGCATCCGATGGGAACGGACGATTCGGGACGCGACATTCTGGCGCGTGTTCTGCAAGGCGGCAGAATTTCACTGATGGTCGGTGTTATTTCAACAATTGTTTCGTTGATTGTCGGTGTCAGTTGGGGCGCAACCGCTGCTTATTTAGGCGGACGAATTGACAATTTTATGATGCGGATTGTGGATATTATTTATGCGATTCCGTATATCTTAATTGTCATCGTTCTGCTTTCCGTTTTGGGGGGACCAAACACGCCTTTTTTGATCGGATGGATTCCGATGATTGTAGTAGCTATTTTGGTTCTCTTTATTTTTGCATTCATCTTTGGTTTTATTTACCGGATGATTTTTAAATCCGAAGAAAGAAGAAACGACAGTGTTTTGAAATTTATTTTTGGCATTTCACTCGCGGTTACTTATTTTGCCTTGATGTATTTAATTTTCCACTCGTTGCAGATTAGTGGTTTTACACCCCTTGTGCATAGCTTTGGACAACAATTGGCAGAAAAATATTCCAAAAATGTAAATCAAGGCTTGAGCCAGATTTTTCTTTTATTTATTACGCTCGGTTTAGTTTCGTGGCTGACGATGGCGCGGGTTGTGCGCGGTCAGATTCTCTCGCTCAAAAATCAGGAATTTGTAATGGCGGCGCGGGCAACCGGCGTTTCCACGCCAAACATTATTTTCCGGCATCTCGTTCCGAACGCGCTCGGTCCCGTAATTGTTTATGCGACGCTGACGATTCCTTCGGTAATGCTCTCGGAAGCGTTTCTTTCGTTTTTGGGAATCGGCGTTCAAGCACCGTTTGCATCGTGGGGAAGTCTCGCATCCGATGGAATTAAAAACATTGCTATTTTTCCATGGCAATTGATTTTTCCGGGCGTAACGATGGCTTTGACTTTGTTTTCATTAAACTTTTTAGGCGATGGTCTGCGAGACGCGCTCGACCCGCAGACACGAAAATTTTAACCGGAGAGAATAAACAACCGTGAAAAAACTCATTTTTCTAATCTTTTTGTTGACTGCCGGTTTCGTTCAAGCGCAAACCGATGATAAGGAAACTCTCAAACAAATCAATCAAAATGTGCTTTCGTCGTATAAAAATCAAAAGATGGATGACGCGCTGAAATTCGCCAGGCAAGCCGTTGATTTGAGCATCAAGATTTACGGTGCGGAAAATCTGGAAACGGCGACGGCTTACACAAATTTGGGAGTAATTTACCGGGAAAGAAGAAAATACAAGGAATCAATCGAAAATCTGCAATTGGCGACGAACGTTTACCAAAGACTTCCCGGCGCTAAAGACAAAAAATTAATCGAAATTTATGAAGAGCTGGCTCTTTCGCAACTTTTAGACGGACAATGGGAAGAAGCCGAAGCAACCTATTTGAAAGCCGCCGAAACAGCCGAAGCTAAATTTGGGAAGGAAAGCAAAGAAACTTTCTCGACAACTCTGAGTTTAGCGAATTTGTATGCCCGCGCCGGAAAACCTGAAAAAGCCGACGAGTTTTATTTAAAGAGTTATACTGTGGCGATTAAAAACTTTGGCAAGCAAGGCAAGGAAATAGAACAAATTGAAGATTCGAGAAGCTGTCTATCCGGCGGACAAAGTTTTAACGTCGAGAAAGAAAAAATCTTCAGCGAAGCTAAACACAAATTATTTGGAGCGATTAACGAACAAGGCGCGTCGCTTGTAGGAAAGGCGAAATCTCTTCCAAAACCTCGTTATCCGGTAGAAGCGAGAGAGAAAAGATTAAGCGGAAAAGCTCCCGTCAGAGTGTTAATTGACGAAGAGGGAAACGTCATTGAGGCAAAATCTATTTGCAGAGACGATATTTTAGCAAAAGCGTCGGTCGAATCGGCGAAGAAGGCGAAGTTTTCTCCGACCATCATCGACGGAAAGCCGGCAAAGGTAAGCGGAATTATAATTTATAGCTATATTGCGCCGAGATAAGAATGAACAATCAAAACGGAAACATTTTAACGGTCAACGATTTGAAAACTTATTTTCAGACTGAAGACGGCGTGGTTAAAGCGGTTGACGGCATCACGTTTACGCTCGAAAAAGGCGAAACTTTGGGAATCGTCGGCGAATCGGGAAGCGGAAAATCGGTAACAAATCTATCGATTATGCGCCTGATTCCCGAACCGCCGGGAAAAATCGTCAATGGCGATATTGTTTTCGACGGTATTGAGGTGCGCTCGCTTTCGATTGACGACGTGCGGAAAATTCGCGGCAAGCGCATTGCGATGATTTTTCAAGACCCGATGACTTCCTTAAATCCGTTTTTGAAAATCTCGACGCAATTGATGGAAGTTACGCGATTGCATCTCGGGCACACAAAACAAGAAGCCTATCAGCACGCAATAAAAATGTTGAAAACCGTCGGTATTCCCGACGCAGAAAGTCGTGTTGACGGTTATCCGCACGAGTTTTCCGGCGGTATGCGCCAGCGCGTGATGATTGCGATGGCTTTGTCTTGCGAGCCGGAATTGTTGATTGCCGACGAGCCGACGACGGCTCTAGACGTTACAATTCAAGCGCAAATTCTTGAACTCATCAAAAATCTGCGAACCGAACTCGGCACGAGCGTTATTTTGATTACACACGATTTGGGCGTGGTTGCCGGAATGACCGATAAAATTATCGTGATGTATGCCGGAAAGGTTTTTGAGCAAGCACCGACGGCTGAACTTTTTGCTACATCCGCCAATCCATACACGAAAGGTTTGCTGAAGAGCGTTCCCGACCCGGCGCACGAGCAAGGCGCGGAACTTTATCAAATTCCAGGATTGCCGCCGGATGTCGCGCATCTTCCGCCCGGCTGCCCGTTCGCGCCGCGCTGTAATTGGGTGCAGGAAATTTGTCATCGGGAGTTTCCGCCCTTCGTGCAGATAAACGAAAACCATCAATCGCTTTGCCATTTCGCGCAGGAAGTTTATGCCGAATCTTTGAAGGAGAACAATGTCCGAAATGCCTGAAACAAACGAGAATAATCTTATCTCGATTCAAAACTTAAAAGTTTATTACACGGTCGGCGGCGGATTTTTGAAAGAGAAAAAATTTGTCAAAGCCGTTGACGATGTTTCTCTCGACATCAGAAAAGGCGAAACGCTCGGACTTGTCGGTGAATCCGGTTGCGGAAAATCAACTTTGGGCAAAGCGATTCTGCGTCTGACCGAACCGACCGGCGGACAGGTTTTTTATAACGGCAAAGATTTGGCGCATCTGTCGAAAACGGCGATGCGCGAAGAACGCAAAAACTTGCAGATGATTTTTCAAGACCCTTATGCTTCGCTAAATCCGCGAATGACGGTCGGGCAAATTATCGGCGAGCCGATAAAAACTTTCGGTTTGACAAACGGAAAATCAATTGATGAAAAAGTGCAGGAATTGATGGAAACCGTCGGAATGAGCCGCCGTTTTGTGAAACGCTATCCGCACGAATTTTCCGGCGGGCAACGCCAGCGCATCGGAATCGCGCGTGCTTTGGCAGTTGACCCCGAATTTATTGTCGCGGACGAGCCGATTTCCGCTCTAGATGTTTCCATTCAGGCGCAGATTATGAATTTGATGGAGCGTCTGCAAGCGGAAAAGAATCTGACATATCTTTTTATCTCGCACGATTTACGCGCCGTTCGGCATCTTTCTGATAGAGTTGCGGTAATGTATCTCGGCGAAATTGTCGAGCTTGCCGAAGGAAAGGAAATTTACAGCGAGCCTTTGATGCCTTATACGAAGGCTTTGATTTCCGCCGTGCCTGTTCCAGACCCGCAGATTGAAGCTAAACGAACTAGAATTATCTTGACTGGCGACGTGCCTTCGCCGATAAATCCGCCGTCCGGCTGTCATTTTCACACGCGCTGTCCGTATATGATTGAAGAATGCAAAAAAATCGAACCTAGTTTAGCCGAGATAAAACCGCGACACCGCGCGGCTTGCATTCGTATCTCGCCCGAATATCCGTATATCGAAGAAAACGAAAAAAACGGTTTGGGCGTTGTCGGAAGCGGAAAGGATTTTGTTGAACTGGTCGCAGCGTAAAAATTTAAGTTGATTTTACAACTTATAACGGTTCGTGAAATTTACATTATTTGTCGACAAACATGGATTTTTAAAGTAAAAAAAGGGAGCAGGAAACTCCCTAAAAAACAGTGATTAAAATGAACTCGAAATTTTTCTTTCTACGTTGTCGCAGCTTTTACCGAATCACGCAAATCTCTAATTTTATCGTGTGTTGCTTTAACGGTATTAAACTGATTTTGAACCGTCGTTTTAACATTTGCCGGTAAATCTTGTTCCGCCGCTTTTTGGTAAGCGGCTTTGGCAACATCTTCGCCGCGCTCGCATTCATTCAAAATAGCCGTTTCGTCTTTGCCCGTAACAATTGATTTAATGTCTATCCAGCCGCGATGAACGGAGGCGGAAACGCTTCCCGCCTCTTCCGGGTCGCCGCCGAGTTCTCTGACTAAAGACTGCAATTCTCCCGCAAATTGTGAACGCTGTTGCGAGCATTCATAAAAAAGCGATTTCAAATCTGATCTTTCAATTCCTTCTGCCGCTTCTTTGAATCCGTTTTGCCCGTCTTTGCAGGTTTCTATCAAACCGTTTAGTGTTGAAATGGTATCTTCGTTTGTCATTATTTGTAAAATCCTCCGTAAAAATGAACTCTGTCTTTTCGCTGTTAAGTGAACGCTTTTGACTTGTAGCTTTGCACAATACAAGATGCGTGCCAAATCAAATTCCGCCTTAGTTCAAGCGGTTTTTAAACTTGAATCTTTTTACCGTGAAATGTATTCAGACGTTGCGTGTATCGAATACATTCACGCGCCGACAAATCAAAAAATATGAAAATAACGCGAAAACTTTTCGGATGATTACCCGCAAATTAATTTGAGCGTTCTCTTACTCCAACTTATTAAATACCGTTCGGGTAAATTTTTGTGTCATAATGGCATATCACAAAAAATGTTTAAAACCAGAGCCGATTAAATGTATCTAGCACATAAGCATAAACAAAAATCCCTGTTTTTTATTTGCCCGAAAAACATTTGAAATTTTATGTTTCTCTGTAGTCAATGAGTGTAAATCAAGCGCAAAAAGAAAAAAATGGCAGTCGCTGCAAGACCGTTTAGCTGAGAGCAACAGTTTGGCAATTGTTGTTGTCGACGAAGATTCGCCTAGCAGCGAAGAGAAGGATACGCTTTTGCAAATCGTCGAAGAACCGCAAACGATTAAAGAACCAAAAATCGTTGGCAGAACAATCGTCGAAAGTAAAACTTCTGAAAATTTAGACGGCGATATTGTGGAAAAACAAACACAAAAAATCAAAGATACGGAAGCGTCGCAGGCAAATAAAATCACCGAATTAGTCGAACAATTTTACGATGCCGCCGAAGATTCGGCAATCATTTCCGAAAAATTCACCAGACAAAACAGCGAAGAAGCCGAAGAAATCGGCGAGTGGCGTTCGCTGCTCGACTCGCTGTTTGATTTAAGTTATCGTCGCGCTTGCGAATCGGTTTCGCAGTTTGTTTCGCAGCGTTATTCGGTTTCTTCTCTGGCTTGGCTCGAACGCAAGGAAAATTGGCTCGAAGCGGTTTTTGCAAGCGGAAAGTTGCACTCGCAACAAATGCGGTTGAGCGTTTCGGCTGATGACGAACGGTTGCTCGATGCGGTAAAAAGAGAAATTGCGCTTGAACTGCGTGAGCGGCAAAGCCCGGAGAAGACTCGCGCACCGCAAACAGTTCACCTTTTCCCTGTTGCCGTCGGCGGCGAAGTTCGGAGCGCGTTAATCGTCGGCGACGAGATTTTGAGCGAAAATACAAAACGCCATATCTTGCGGTTTTGCCGGACTGTCGCGTCGGAACTCGAAATTTTGCGACTGCGCGAAGAATTAAACAGACGCGGTCGGCTGGAACGCGCCGTACAAAAATTTAACGAAAGCGTCAAAGACATAGATACTGATGATTTTTGGGCGAGTCTGGTGCAAATTTCCGCCGAACTAATGCGAGCTGAGCGCAGTTCGCTGCTCGTTTACGACGAAAAATCAAATTGTTTGTCGATAAAGTCGACTATGAACGCGCGCACTGACATTATTAAAAAAGGAGGAGAAAATCTAGGCGAACGAATCGCACGAAAGGTTTTGCAGACCGGGAAACCCTTGGTTGTCATAGATATACGGAAAACCGAAATTTCCACCGCGCCTGTTGAATGGAACTATAAATCAAATTCCTTTATCAGTTATCCGATTATGATTAGGCGGCGGAAAATCGGTGTTTTGAACTTAACTGACCGCGCTGACGGCGAAAATTTCAGCGAACTCGATTTAGAAATTTTGAATGCGATTATGCCGCTATTGGCTGTTTTGATGGACAGCGCGATGCTGAAGGACAAAGTGGGCGAATTCGCGCAGCTTTCGGTAACGGACGCTTTAACCGGCTTGCTCAATCGGCTGTATTTGGATGAACGTCTTCCTGAAGAAATCAGACGCTCGAACCGTGAAGGTTTTCCGATGAGTTTTTTGATGATTGACGTTGATGATTTTAAATCCTATAACGACAATTTCGGACACGCGGAAGGCGATAAGGCTTTAAAAATTGTCGCTCATTGTTTGAAGGATACCCTGCGTGGCGCGGACGTAGCGGCGCGCTACGGCGGCGAAGAATTTTCGATTCTTTTGCCGCAGACGACATCGGATGAAGCCGCAGCGATCGGCAAACGCATCCGTGAAAAAGTCGCGTCAACCGAATTTCCGAATCGGCAGGTAACAATCAGCGTCGGCGTTGCAAGTTGCTCAAACATCACCTGCACGGCACAGGAAATAATCAAATGGGCGGATGACGCGCTCTACGAAGCGAAACGGCGCGGCGGAAACAACGTGCAGATTTATGAAAATTTATAAAGCAATCTCACCATAGAATAACCCAAATTGCTAATTACGTAACGCCAGCGTCTCGCTGGCTGTTCTGAATGCGTCTCGCACTTAGTTTCCGTTAAAGTCCGCACTTGATTTAATTAGATATATTCGGGAGGGTAGTAGTCTATGGCTAGCTCTAAAGAAAATCAAGAAGCCCATGAGCCACTGCTGTTTCTGCCTGTTCGGTGGTTTAGTTTTTTTCGATTGCATCCACACTCTTTTTTAGAGCCTACTTACCTATTTAGTATTTCTACTCAGACGCAGACGTTACCCAATTCTCTGGGATAATGTTATGGAGGCTGAAAAGCGACGTATACTAAGAAAAAACGAAAAAGAAGAAATTAGAAATATCACCTTGTAAATTGAAAACTCATTTTACTGTGAGCGCAAAGTTGCGAGCGGTTTTCGGAAAAGCACGTCGAAACTGGCGATTGCGCCGACGAGCATTACTAAAAATGCCGTAATTAAAACGCCCGAAATTAACAGAGAAAAATCGAATTCCCAATCAATTTTGAAAACGTATTTGGAAACGGCAAAAGACAGCAGCGCGGCAAAACCCGCTCCGATAATTCCCGCCAAAACGCCGAGAAGTCCGTATTCGGCAAACAGAATCGCAGCTAAAGTTTCGCGCCTCGCGCCTAAGGTTTTCAAAATCGCGTTTTCGTAAATTCTCTGCGATTTGGTCAGCGCGATTGAGCCGATTAAAATCAAGATTCCGCTCAAGATTACAAAACTTCCGACAAATGAAATCGCCAAAACAAAATTGTTGATGAGTTTCTGCACCGCCGCGACAATATCCGCAACGTCGAAAATCTGCACGTTCGGAAATTCGTCAATGATTTTGCGCTGGAGTTTGGCGCGTTCGACTTCGGGAATTTTTTTGAGAACCGTGGCGACGAAGGTTTGCGGGGCTTTATCCAAAATTCCGGGACGAAACACGAAGACGAAAGCCGTACGCGTATTTCGCAAATCGAGCTTGCGGATGTTGGCGACGCGGGCGGGAATTTTTCTGCCCGAAATATCAAAGGTTATCGAATCGCCGACGGAGATATTCAAAGTTTTGCTCATTGCTTCTTCGACAGAAACTTCCGATTCATTCGAGCCGGCGTTTTCATTCCACCAATTTCCCGCAAGTAGAGTTTCGTTTTCGTCCAGATTCGGGCGATACGTTACGGCAAATTCACGCCCGATTACGCCTTGCTGCCGGCGAACTTCGCGCTGTTGGAAATCAAACGGCTGATTATTGACAAAGGCGATTCGCGCGCGGATTGTCGGGACGATTTGTATCGCTTCACTCGTTCTCTGCTCAACGATTTGTTTAAGCGCGTCAATCTGACTTTTTTGAATGTCTATAAAAAACAAGCTCGGAAGTTTTTGATTGCGCGTAAAATCGAATTCGCGGACAAGATTTGTTTGCAGAGATTGAACCGCTAAAACGACAAACGCGCCGAGTCCGACTGCTAATAAAATTATGCGCGTTTGATTTCCCGGACGATACAGTGAGTTGACGGCTTGCGCGATGGAAAACGAGCCGAAATGTTTGATTCGCCTTAGCAGCAAAGTCAAAACAACCGCCGCAAAATATAAAACCAGCGATGTCGCGCCCAAGCCGACGAGAAAAAACGCCCCGACTTTTAGCGAACCGGCTTGCCAGACGGCAACCGCGAGAAGTCCGGCAAGTGAAACCGCGCCGAAAATTGTTTTTGTCCAATCAAGACGACGCAATTTTTCGCCCGTTTCGTCTCGAAGCAGCAGATTCGGCTTTATTGCGCGAACCTGCAAAAGCGGCAGCGCGGAAAAGAGCAGAGAAATTAAAATTCCCAACAAAATACCTTGCCACGCGGTTGAAAAATGAACGGCGTAGCTCATATCTTTCGGCAAAGCGTCATTAAACTTAAACTTTGCAAACCACAAAAAACATTGCGCCAGTAAAACGCCGAACAAACTTCCGACGAAACCGAGTGTCAAAATTTGTAGAAGATAAACCGTGATAATTCGCGTTCCGCTCGCGCCCAAACACTTTAAAACGGCGATGGATTTGCGCTTTTGCTCGACGAAAACACGCGCCACATTCCACACGCCGACACCGCCCAAAACTAAAATTAAAAGTCCGGTCAGCGATAAATAATTTTCCGTTTTTTCAAATTGCTCGCCTAATCTTTCCTGCGTTTCGCGGTAAGATTGGACAGTTAAAATCGTGCCTTTGACGGCTTCGCGCAAATTTTTAACTAATTCAGTCGGATTGTCGGACGTGCGGTAAAGAATCCTTCTGCGGATTCTGCCGCCGTTTCTGATGATTCCGGTTTCATCAAACGCTTTTTTCTCGATGAAAACCCGTGCGCCCAAACGAAAACCGCCCGTGCCGCCGGGTTCTTCATCAAAGGTCGCGCGAATTTGAAAGTCGGCTTCGCCGATGCGAATTTTATCGCCGATTTTTACGCCTAAATCTTCTAATAAAATTGGCGCGACGACCGCGCCTCGATTTTCCAACAGCTTAAAATCGAAAGGTTTTCCGTCCGATAAAGTAAAATTTCCGACTAGCGGAAACGATGACTCGATGCCTTTGAGTTCGACAAAACTGAAATTCTGATTGGAAGCCTCAATCGGTTTTGCCATCGCCGAAGTCGTCATTGATTCATTTCTGGCTTCGACGATGTTTGATTTTCCGACGACCGCTTCTATTTTTTCAATTTCCGTCGGCGTAAAATCGGTGGTCGAGCTAATTTCAAAATCCGCCGTCATCAATGCGCGCGCATCGCTGCCGACCGATTGGCTCAAGTTTTGAATCAGCGAGCGCAGCGCGACAATCGAGCCGACACCGATGGCAATGCACAAAAAGAAAAACAGCAAACGCCGCCAGGACGAGCGGATTTCGCGCCGGGTTAAATTGAAAATAAAATTCATAAAACAGTTAGCCGCAAAAAAGCACAAAAGACGCAAAAAAGATTAGCTTTTCTTTTTATGATTTTTGCGCTTTTTTGCGGCTATTTTTTCTCATCGCGCAAAACGCGCCCGTCTTTCAAGATAATTTGCCTTTGCGCTTTATGAGCAAGCTGTTGGTCGTGAGTCACCAAAATTAAAGTTACGTTATTTTGTTTATGTAAATCGGTCATCAAATCAAAAATATGCTCGCCGTTGCGCGAATCGAGATTTCCGGTTGGCTCATCGGCTAATAAAATTTTCGGGCTGTTGGCAAAGGCGCGGGCGATAGCGATGCGCTGCTGTTCACCGCCGGAAAGCTCCGTCGGATAATGATGTCCGCGATTTGTGAGTTCGACATTTGCGAGCAAATTGTTAGCTCTCGATTTAGCGTCCTTTAATCCTAAAATTTCCATCGGAATCAGGACATTTTCATACGCCGTGAGACTCGGAATCAGATGAAACGATTGAAAGATAAAACCGATTTTTTCACTTCTCAAATTTGCCAGCGCGTCTTCGCTCATTTCCGTTACGCTCGCGCCGTCAATCGAAATATCGCCGGAAGTTGGCGCGTCGAGTCCGGCGATTAAACCCAAAAGCGTTGACTTTCCAGAGCCGGACGCGCCCGTGACGGCGACAAATTCGCCGTCGGGAATTTCCAGCGAAACCTGGTCTAAAATTGTCAAATCTTCCGCACCCGAACGCACGACTTTGGACACATTTTTTAGTTCAATCATAAAATTTACGGAAATTTTTCCACGAACTCGCTTATTTCATCCGAGATTTCATCGAGCGTCCCTTCCTCAGCGTCATTATTCGCTGGAACTAAACTCAAAATTTTCTCCAAATCAATCTTCATCTCGTCAAACTCTCGATTGGCTTCGTCTTCGTCGGGAAAAAATCGCGCGTGAGACATCCAACCGTAAATCGTGCAGGTAATTGAAAACGGCGCGGAACTACCGTCTTCTTCGAGCGTCATCCGCGCTCCAAAAGCATGTTCTTCGTCGCGCAAAATCAACCCGCCGTCAGAACCGCTTGTTCCGATAGAAAACTCATCATCGTAATCATACCAATTTGTTTCGTTTATCATCTCGAATTAGACAATCCCTTGTCGTAAGTGTGAAAATTAATCATAGCTTGCCGAAAAGTTACGAACAAGTTCGGCAAAAATTGCATCTTAAACAGAGTTTGAAAACGAAAGTCTTTTATCGAAATTATGTTTTATTTCATTCGGGCAACAGCAATTTTAAGTTTTATTTCCTTAGCAATTTTCCTTTCGGCGTGCGGCTCGTCGTCTGCCGAACAACAAACGAACAAGAAAGTCGAAAGACCAATTTTGGCTGCGGAATTAAATTCGGATAAACCAAAAATCATTGCTTTCGGCGACAGCTTGACGGCTGGTTTCGGGCTGACGGAAAAAGAATCGTATCCGTATCTTTTGCAGCAAAAATTAAAAGCCGACGGTTACGATTATGAAGTGATAAATGCGGGTATTTCGGGCGAAACTTCGCTTGGCGGACTCGAAAGAATTGATTGGGTTTTAGAGCAGGAAAACGCGCGGATTTTGATTCTCGAACTCGGCGCAAACGACCTTTTGCGAAACATTCCCGTCGCCAAAATGAAACAAAATTTGAGTCAAATTATCAAGAAAGCGCAGGCGAAAAAAATCCACGTTTTGCTGTGCGGGATGCTCGCGCCGACGACGATGGGCGCGCAGTATCAGCGCGATTACATTACCGCTTTTCCCGATTTGGCAAGCGAATATAAAGTTCCGTTTCTGCCGTTTCTGCTTGAAAACATCGCGCTGGAAAAAAATCTCAACCAAGCCGACGGCATTCACCCGAACGCGGAAGGCGCAAAAATTATGACCGATAATGTTTATAAAGCGTTGAAGCCGTTGCTAGCAAAATAATCAGCTCAAAGAAATCAGGCGCGAACAAACACGAACGGACACGAAAGAAGATTGATAAAAATTTTTCGTGTCTTTTTGTGTTTGTTCGTGGCTAAATCTTTTATTTTTCGTTAATCTTCCAAAATATGAACGTAACACATCTGGAATGCGCCGCTTGTCATAAAAGTTATGAAGCAAACCGCCTGCATAATCTCTGCGTCGAGTGCGGAAAACCGCTTTTGGTTCGCTATGATTTAGAGAAAGCTGCCAAAACTTTGACGAAAGAATCTTTGAAAAATCGTGCGTCAAATCTCTGGCGATACGCGGAAGTTTTGCCTGTCGAAAACGAATCGAATGTCGTTTCTTTCGGTGAAGGCTTCACGCCGTTATTAAAAGCCGAACGCCTTGCCGAAACGCTTTCTGTCAAATTAAATCTTTTCATCAAAGACGAATCGCAAAATCCGACGCAGAGTTTCAAAGCACGCGGAATGTCCGCCGCCGTCTCGATGGCGAAAGAGTTGGGCGTGAAAAAAGTCGCCGCGCCGTCGGCTGGAAACGCGGCGGGCGCGCTCGCGGCTTACGCTTCACGCGCCGGAATGGAAACATTTTTGTTTATGCCGAAAGATACGCCGCGAGCGAACATTGTCGAATGCGAACAGACTGGCGCGAATGTAACTCTGGTTGACGGTTTAATTACCGATTGCGGAAAGATCGTCGCCGAACGCAAAGACACGGAAGGTTGGTTTGACGTTTCGACTTTGAAAGAGCCGTATCGCGTCGAAGGCAAAAAGACGATGGGCTATGAACTTGCCGAGCAGTTTGATTGGAATTTGCCCGACGTGATTTTATATCCGACCGGCGGCGGAACTGGTTTAATCGGAATGTGGAAAGCATTTGATGAAATGGAACAGATGGGTTGGATTGATTCTTTTAGACCGAGAATGGCGACGGTGCAGTCAATCGGCTGCGCGCCAATCGTCAAAGCGTTTCACGAAGGAGAAACTTTCGCTGCTGAATTTCCAAACGCCGCGACGGTTGCATCGGGCTTGCGCGTGCCGAAAGCCATCGGCGATTTTCTAATTCTGGACGCGCTGCGCAAATCCAGCGGAACTGCGATTGCCGTCACGGACGAAGAATTGATTGCAGCCGTCGCGGAAATCGGCGCGGCGGAAGGTTTATTCTGCGCCCCCGAAGGCGCGGCTTGTTTGCCCGCTTTGCGAAAAATGATTGAGCAGAATCTGGTGAAAGAGAACGAGCGCGTCGTAATTTTCAACACCGGCGCGGGCGTCAAATATCTCGAAGCGTTTGGCGCATAAAATCTTAACGAAGAAGTTTTTACAAATCGTTAAAATAATTTGTGCTGTTCATCCGTTTGTTTGATTCTTTCGGCTTGTTTGAAAGTGATTGAGCTTGGCGGCATTTGCACTTCTTTACCGTTTGATTAATTAGATTTTCTCTTAGATACAAAATCAATTAGTTTAAGCCAATCAATTTGATTGACAGTCATAAAGTTTTCCATAAAATCTTGAGTCATTTCATTTATTTTTGCAGCGTATGACTTTTTGAAAACTTCATCTTTCTCTCGCGCTTCTTGGTCAATCGGTGTAATTATTTCTCGATAAAGATTGTCGTCACCGGAGATGAATTGCCAGAAATCTTGACCTGCATATTTATAGTATTGTTTTTCTTCGTCAATGTGTTTTTTGAGCGGTGAGCCATCCTTTCCATAAATGCAACCGTTGACCGCAACAATCTCATTTGTAATACCTCGTTCACGCAAAATCGTTCTGTTAAGTTTGAAATTATTACGCATTGCGGTTATTTGGTCGGCGTTCGCCCATTTCGTGCCGGACTTTATGCCAACCATAAAGTATTTATTTTCGCGCTCAAATTCCAAATCAACACTTTTTAATTCTGATTTGAAGCCATTGTATAAATTCTTTGAGACATAAACAGCAAATCCTTCGAGAAGATTTCCGAAGATAGTTTCTTCTTGCGACGAAAGAAAAGCATCAACAATACCTTTAACTAAATCACCAGCCAATTCAATGTTTTTGGCTTTCATCAGATAAGGATTCTTGTTTTTAAGAACGTCTTTTAATCGTAGTTTATTGAGTTTCTCAAATCTGCTATGGTAGAAAGGTGTAATGACGTGTTCAGAAAGATAATCGTAATAATCTTGATACCTTTTTATACTCATACTAAAGTTTGCTGAACCGGAATTGTTTGTGCCTTCTCAATATTTTTCTCTGCCACTTCAAAATACTCACGTTTAAGTTCGATACCGATAAATCGGCGATTTAATTCGTGCGCCGCAATGCAAGTTGTCCCCGAACCTGCAAATGGGTCAAGAACAATATCATTTTCTTCCGTGAATAATTTAATAAACCAGGTCGGCAAAGGCTTCGGAAATGCCGCGCTGTGGTTCTTGTTACTGCACTCAGTAGCAAGATGCAAAACATTTGTTGGATATGCTTTGTCACGTTCCGCCCAATTTGAAATATTTTTTCCGAAACCGCTTCCTACTTGTGAATTGAATCTGATTTTATCGTTTTCACTAAGATTTTTGAGGCGCGTTTTTGCCCAATCTCCCATTGGAACCATTACTGTATCCTGAAACATTTTGAACTTTCTTTGTTTATTAAAATGCAGGCATCTTTCCCAAGAATCACGAAAGCGATTTGACCATTTGCCCGGCGTAGAATTGCGTTTATGCCACATATATTCTTCCGTCCAAAGCCAGCCTTGCTTTTTCATTGCAAGGATTAGTTCGAGAACATAAGTATGTCTTTCGCCGTCAACTACTTTCTCTTTAATATTCAAGACGAATGAACCATCATCCTTGAGAACTCTTTTCAATTGAGCCGCAATCGGTATAAACCATTCTACATATTCGTCCGGTGAAACGCCACCGTAAGTGTTCTTACGATTATCTGCATAAGGCGGTGAAGTCACTATGAGATTAGCTGAATTTGAAGGAATGTCTTGCAGCACATTTAGACAATCACCCAAAACAAGTTTGTCCAAAAAGATATTCAACGGAATCATACAAGCATACTAGCAAAAGTAGATGATTCGTTACAATAAGCAAACTTTGTCCGATTCGTCTTTGAACAAAACATTGTAGTTGCGATTAGAGTTAAACGGCGGGTCGAGATACACGAGGTCAATTGTTTCGTCTTTGATATATTCGCGCAGAATCTTGAGATTGTCGCCGTAGTAAAGTGTGTTCATATTTTCATTTGTAAGCGTTAGTGGAAAGATAAATGTTTCCGTGCAAAATTTCAAACAAAAAGATTCTATCAAAACGAGCAAAGCATTTGTTATTCGGTAATTCGCAATCCAATAAATACTTGAAATCCAACGGTTAAAGTTGCATTATTTGAAAGTGGAAATCTTTGAAGTCATCAGCCAGATTGAAAATATCGAAATTATCGCCGCTGAGAGCAGTATCCGCGACATTGAAAGACTGCGGAAAACTTACGGAAGCAGTCGTTGGCGAAAATTAAAGGGACTTGCTTTTGTGCGGCTCGCAGATGGATTTGAACGCCAAGCCGAAATTCATTGGTATGAAGCGCATAGCATTGGCAAAAGGGAAATGAAAATCAAGGAATTATTCGATTAAGTTTATGAATACGAAAACAAAGTTTGTCGTTTGTATCGAGAATAAGAATTATCCGGCATCGCTGGAATTCGGAAAAATCTACCGCGCGGTTGAGGACGAAAAAGCCGCGCAACATAAAATGATTCGTATTATTGACGAGTCGGGCGAAGATTATCTTTACGCGGAAAATTCCTTCGTCGCCATCGAATTGCCGCAGATTGCAAAAGACGCTTTTATGGCTTTGGCATAAAGAAAAAGGCTCTGCCCAAACGAGCAAAGCCTTTTTATACTTAGAAAAATCCAAAATCGGAAATCTAAAATCCAAAATCGGACTACATTCCCATTCCCATTCCGCCCATACCGCCGGGCATTCCGCCTCCCATGCCGCCGTGTTCGTCTTTTTCCTGAACATCGGCAATCATTGCTTCGGTGGTCAACATCAGTCCGGCGATTGAAGCCGCATTTTGCAGTGCGGTTCTGGTAACTTTCGCCGGGTCAATGACGCCGGCTGCAACCAAATCTTCAAATTTTTCGCTCGCGGCGTTGAATCCGTAGTTTTCGCTGTCGTTTTCGCGGACTTTGCCGACGATGACCGCGCCTTCCTGACCGGCGTTTTGCGCGATTTGACGAAGCGGTTCTTCGAGCGCGCGTTTGACGATGGTGACGCCGATTTGCTCGTCCGCGTCTTCGGCTTCGGTTTTGAAGTCGTCGAGAACTTTGGAAGCGCGAACCAGCGCGACGCCGCCGCCTGCCACGATTCCTTCTTCGACCGCCGCGCGGGTCGCGTGCATCGCATCTTCAACGCGGGCTTTCTTTTCCTTCATTTCGGTTTCGGTCGCCGCGCCGACTTTGATAATCGCCACGCCGCCGACTAATTTTGCCAGACGTTCCTGCAATTTTTCGCGGTCATAATCAGACGAAGTTTCTTCGACTTGCGCGCGAATCATTTTGACGCGCCCTTCGATGGCTTCGCCCGCGCCCGCGCCGTCAACAACCGTCGTGTTGTCTTTGTCAATCGTGATTTTCGCCGCTTGACCCAAATCATCAACAGTGATGCTTTCGAGTTTCACGCCCATATCTTCCGAGATAACCGTTCCGCCCGTCATTACCGCAATATCTTCGAGCATCGCTTTGCGTCTGTCACCGAAGCCCGGTGCTTTGACAGCCGCGACGTTCAAAGTTCCGCGCAATTTATTGACAACCAGAGTCGCCAGCGCTTCGCCTTCGACATCTTCAGCAATAATCAAAAGCGGTTTGCCGAGCTTGGCAACCTGTTCGAGAATCGGCAAAAGATCCTTCATCGAAGAAACTTTCTTTTCGTTGATGAGAATATACGGATTTTCCAAAACCGCTTCCATTCTTTCCGGGTCGGTGACGAAATACGGCGACAAATAGCCGCGGTCAAACTGCATACCTTCGACGACTTCCAAAGAAGTGTCCATCGTTTTCGATTCTTCAACCGTGATAACGCCGTCTTTGCCGACTTTATCCATCGCCTGCGCGATAATCGTGCCGATTTTCGTGTCGCCGTTTGCCGAAACCGTTCCAACTTGAGCAATCGAATCGCCCGAAACCGGCTGTGCGAAACGGTGAATTTCTTCGACGACTTTTTCAACCGCCTTTTCAATACCGCGTTTCAAAGCCATCGGATTCGCGCCCGCTGCAACCGTTCTCACGCCTTCTTTAAAAATAGATTGCGCCAAAACCGTCGCCGTCGTCGTTCCGTCTCCGGCAACATCAGATGTTTTGCTGGCGACTTCACGCACCATCTGTGCGCCCATATTTTCCAGCGAATCTTTTAATTCGATTTCCTTCGCCACCGTTACGCCGTCTTTGGTAATCGTCGGCGAGCCGAATTTTTTGTCAATAACGACGTTGCGTCCTTTCGGACCTAATGTAACTTTTACCGCGTCGGCGAGTTGATTAACGCCGCGCAAAATTGCCGCGCGTGATTCTTCGCCGTGTATTACTTGCTTTGCCATATTTTTATAATCTCCTTTTAAATATTTTCGATTTTAGATTTGCGATTTGCGATTTATAAAGAAAAGTTCGTATTCAATCGAAAATCGGCAATCGCAAATCGAAAATTAGCTGGCGTTTGCGCCTGCTCGTTCGATGATTCCTAAAATTTCGTCTTCGCGCATCATCAACAATTCTTCGTTGTCGATTTTGATTTCCGAACCGCTGTATTTCCCAAAAAGAACGCGGTCGCCCGCTTTCACGTCAAGCGTTTGACGGGTTCCGTCTTCCTTATATTTGCCTTCGCCGACGGCGATAACTTCGCCTTCCTGCGGTTTTTCCTTTGCCGTGTCAGGAATAAAAAGACCACCCGCCGTTTTATCCGAACTTTCTTCAATACGACGAACAATCACTCGGTCGTGTAATGGTTTTATTGTTGTTGCCATTTTTGTTTTTTCTCTCCTTTCAATATATTTTTATTAGGTCGAAATAATATATTTTGTATTTTTAGCAAACTCCGCTAATGAGTGCTAGAATACAAAACAAAGTTTAACCTGTCAAGTTCGAGAATGTAAAAATTATTTTAGAAAATCTGATAAAGGTATTATCAAGTTTATATGTTTTTGTCTGAAATAAACGTCTATCCAATAAAATCCCTCGGCGGAATTTCTTTGAAAAGTTCGGTGGTTGCCGAGGGCGGCTTGCGGTTTGACCGGCGTTGGATGCTGGTTGACGCGGAGAATAATTTTTTAACGCAACGCAATTTTCCGAAAATGGCAACCGTTAGTTTGGAAATTTTGGGAAACGGTTTACGAGTTTCCGAAAACGGAAATGAAACGGTTGTTCAGTTTGAGCCGAACACGAACGAAACGGCGAGCGTCAAAATTTGGAGCAGCCGATGTCGGGCGAAAGTTTATGAAAGGGAGACAAACGATTGGTTTGCCGATGTTCTGCAAATTGATTGCAAACTCGTTCTAATGCCCGAAGAAACGCGGCGAAAAGTAAACTATTTTTATGCAGTTCACAAAGATGATACGGTAAGTTTTGCCGACGGTTATCCGTTTCTGCTGATTGGCGAAAACTCGCTGGGAGATTTAAATTCTAAACTCGAAAATCCAGTTCCCATGAATCGTTTTCGTCCGAATTTCGTCGTGTCGGGCGCAAACGCATTTGCCGAAGACAATTGGAAGCAAATCAAAATCGGCGCGTCTATTTTTCACATCGTCAAACCTTGTGCGCGTTGCGTGATAACGACGATTGACCAGGCAAGCGGCGAAAAACAGTCAGTTGAACCTCTGAAAACTCTGGCGAGTTACCGCACTCCAAAGAGTAGCATCAAGAAAAAAATCCTCTTCGGGCAAAATTTGATTGCGGAAAATGCCGGAGAAGTTTTAAAAGTCGGTGATAAAGTCGAAATAATTCAAACCAAAAATAATTTATGATTACCGTTCTTCTTTTCCAAACGAATAAATATCTGATTTTCAATTCTTGACCAATCGGAAACTTTGCAATAACTTTATTGGAGATTTCCAAAATTTCTTTCTAAAAATAAAATGACAAATCGAATACACCGTGAAGTCATCGGCGGACACTTATTGGTCATCGGCGGTGCGGAAGACAAATACAACGAACGGCGTATTTTACGAAAATTTCTGTCGCTGACGGGCGAAAAAGATGCGGAGATTTTGATTGTGCCTGTTGCTTCGGACTTTCCCGAATTTGCGGCTGATGTTTATGTGCAGGCGTTTCGCAATCTCGGCGTGGCAAATCCGCGCGTTTTGCGGGCGACTTCGCGGCAAGATGTGTTTCAAGCCGACGCGGACGCTTTGCTTGACGGCGTGAAGGGAGTTTTTATCACCGGCGGCGACCAGATGCGTCTGGTTTCCCTTTTAGGCGGAACAAAGTTTGCTCAAAAGCTAAGTGAAATGATTAGCGAAACCGATATTGTCGTTGCCGGAACGAGCGCGGGCGCGGCGGGAATGAGTGCTTCGATGATTGTGCGCGGCGAATCAACACCGCATCCGCATAAAAACTCCGTGCGCCTTTCGCCCGGACTCGGTTTTTTGAAAAACATTATTATTGATCAGCATTTTACAGAGCGCGGACGCATCAGCCGTCTGATTACGGCGGTTTCATACAATCCTTATAACCTGGGAATCGGAATTGACGAAAACACGGCGATTATTCTTGATAATAAAGGCGTGCTGGAAGTCTTCGGCAACGGCTCGATTACGATTGTTGACGGTTCGCAGATTACTTATAACGAAATTGCCGAAGTTGACGACAACCAATCTTTCAGCGTGTGCGGCTTGCAGCTTCACATCTTAGGCGACGGTTTAATTTACGATTATTTTGCCAGAACGCCGCTTCAGCCGCCGAATGAATTTTTACTGCCCGACATTGAATAATTATTTAGTGGTAAGTGCCAAACGGTAAATGGTAAGTTTTCGGATTTTCACTTACCATTTACCGTTTAGCACTATAAATATGAACATTCTCGAAATCAGAACACTGCGCGGACCAAATTATTGGAGCGGTTATTGGAAGCGTTTGATAATAATGCGGCTCGACATTGAAGATTATGAACAAAAGCCGACCGATAAAATAGAAGGCTTTTATAACCGTTTGAAGGAAGCGATGCCGAGTATTCAAACGCACGGTTGCAGTTATCAGGAAGCTGGCGGATTTTTGCGGCGTGTTGAAGAGGGAACTTGGGCAGGACATGTTATCGAGCATTTCGCGCTTGAACTACAGACGCTCGCCGGAATGGATGTCGGTTACGGTAGAACCAGAGAAACCGGAGAATCGGGAATTTATAATGTCGTTTTCGCATATTTTGAAGAACAAGTCGGGCGTTATGCGGCACGGGCGGCGGTCAGACTTTTTCTGGAATTAGCAGAAGGCAAGCCGATTGAAGAAATTAAGCAAACGCTTTCCGAAGAAGTTCAGGAAATGCGCGAAATCCGTGAAGAAGTTCGTTTCGGTCCCAGCACCGGCTCGATTGTCGAAGAAGCCGAAAAGCGCGATATTCCATACATTCGCCTTAACGACCAATCGCTCGTCCAACTCGGCTACGGCGTTCACCAGCAGCGCATTCAAGCCACGATGACCAATCAAACCAATATGATTTCGGTAGACATTGCCGCCAACAAAGCCGCCACCAAAAAACTTTTGGGCGAAATGGGTGTTCCGGTGCCGAAAGGTTTTCGTATCAGGGATGAAGAAGAACTTCGCCGAACTGTCGAATCCGTTGGCTTTCCCGTCGTTATCAAACCGCTCGACGGCAATCACGGACGCGGCGCGACCGTCGGCATCGAAAATTTGGAAGACGCGCGCGCGGCATTTCACAAAGCGCAGGACGAATCGCGCTCGAAATATGTCATTGTCGAAAAAATGCTCGCGGGAAATGATTTTCGCGCGCTTGTCGTCAACAATCGCCTGATTGCCATTGCCGAACGCACGCCCGCGCACGTCGTCGGCGACGGCGACGGCACAATTCAAGCGTTAATCGATAAAGTCAATGCCGACCCGAGACGCGGTTACGGACACGAAAACGTGCTGACGCAAATTGACATCGACGCATCGACCGAACAAATTTTGGCGTCGAAAAATTACACGCTCGAAACGGTTTTGCCCGAAGGCGAAATTCTTCATCTAAAAACGACGGCGAATCTTTCGACTGGCGGCACGGCGATTGACCGCACGGAGGAGGCTCACCCTGAAAACATTTTCTTGTTTGAACGCATCGCCAAAATCGTCGGTCTGGACATCTCCGGCATTGATATTATCGCGCCGAATATCACCGAACCGCTCAGGGAAAACGGCGGCGGAATTATTGAAATCAATGCCGCGCCTGGTTTTCGGATGCACCTCGCGCCGTCCGAAGGCATCGGCAGGAATGTTGCCGAACACGTCGTCGATATGTTGTTTCCGCCCGGCAAGCCTTCGCGCATACCAATTTTCGCCATCACCGGCACAAACGGAAAAACGACGACGACGCGGCTCGTCGCGCATATTCTGCGCGGCAGCGGTTTAGTGGTCGGTTACACGACGACCGACGGAACTTATATTCAAAACAACCAGATTGTCGCGGGCGATAATACAGGTCCGGTTTCCGCCCAACTTGTTTTAAAAGACCCGTCGGTGCAAGTCGCTGTTTTGGAAACGGCACGCGGCGGAATTATCCGTTCGGGTGTAGGTTATGACCATTGCGACGTTGCCGTTGTAACAAACGTCGCCGCCGACCATCTCGGTTTGAAAGACGTGAACACTTTGGAAGATTTGGCGCGTGTGAAAAATGTCGTGCCGCGCTCGGTTTCGTCAAAAGGTTTTGCCGTTTTGAATGCCGAAGACGAAAATGTCTATCAAATGAGAAAAACGGTTGACGGAACAGTCGTTTTGTTTTCGATGGACGAAAACAACGAAAACATTCGGCGACACGCCAGGCGCAATGGAATTTCCTGCGTTTATGAAAACGGCTATATCACTTTGCTCAAAGGTCAATGGAAAGTGCGCGTCGAAAAAGCCAACAACATTCCGCTGACTTACGGCGGACGCGCCGAATTTATGATTCAAAACGTTTTGGCAGCAACCTTGGCGTGCTTTGTTCACGGCATATCGCTCGAAGATATTCGCGTCGGTTTGACGACGTTTACGCCTTCGACGGCGCAAACGCCCGGACGACTAAATTTTGTCGAAGTAAAAGATTTCACTGTTTTAATGGATTTTGCACACAATCCGGCGGGACTCGACGGTTTGCGAAACTTTATCAATAAACTGCCATACGAAAAAAGAACCGGAATTTTGAGCGGTGTCGGCGACCGGCGCGACGAAGATTTGCGCGAAATGGGCAAACTTTGCGCCGAAACTTTTGACAAACTCGTCCTCCGGCGCGGCGATTATTTGCGCGGACGAACGCAAGAAGAAGTTTTTGAGCTTTTGGAGGAAGGTGTGAAAGAAAGCGGTAAAAAAATAGACTTCAAAATTATACAAGAATCAAAACAAGCAATTTTTCAAACATTGAACGAAGCCGAAAAGGGTGAGCTTGTCGTGATTTTAGCGGACACGGTAAGCAAGGATATTGCTCTAGTTAATGAATTTCGAGACGAATTCAGCCGGAATGAAGCCAAATTATAATAGTTAGATTCCAAATTCCAAATTTCAGATTCCAAATCAAAAGATTCGATTTGGAATCTGAAATTACTTTTCCGCATACCAATCTTCGTGCAGAGAATTTTCGCCGCAGCGCAGACAGGTTGTCCAACGCCATTGATGGGCGCAAACCGGACATCGTCCGCGTGTATCAAAAGTGTTCCAACTCGTGCCGCAAGCCTCGTAAAAGTATTCGGGAAAGTTTGTATCCGCACACCACCAGCGACTCGATTTTCGCGGCTGCCATTTGCACAGCGGACAGCGAATCCGGCTGAAATCTGTTTCGGTTTTGTCCGATTCCGTTATCCTTTCGGCAGCATCTTTTGGTAACGGAGTTTTTTGAAACAGTGAAAAGACGGGAAACAACGGGTAAAACTCAATCATAAATTTCAAAGGTAGTTTTGTTTAACGACTCTCAATTATTTCTTTAGTTCCGTAATTTAGAAATGTTGCCAAAGCAGCAAAGCCGAAAAGCAATGTCCCGATGAAAACCTGCGGCTCGCCGATAATAAACAATCCGACGATAAACAGAAGCGTCGAAAAAAGATTTCCCAGCAAACACAATATCCAAACAATCAAATCTTTTTCGGTGAACTTGAGAAACATCAAATTTAAAAATCCGGCAAACACAATTGCCATTCCCGAACCGACAAACCAAAAAGCATCCAGTGAAAATCCATCGTAAGCGCGAACTGTAAATAAAATGTGAACTACACCCAAAGCGACTATCAGATATGAACAAATTAAATGCAGTTTTTTGAGCATATTATTTCATTCGCCGCCAATGCGAAAAGACGTAGGAATAAACCGCGAGATTGATTGCCAGCAGCACAAGTCCGAGTAAAATGTGAACCCAAAAGCCGATGCCGGGATAAAGCAGCATTAAAATATAATGTTCGATAAATCCGCCTTCGTATCCGGCTCCGCCGCCCAACTGCCGAAACCAATTTTCAAGCGGCGTTAGCGGGCATTGCCAGAGGAAAATCTGAACCAAAATTCCCCATAAAAGCGCGGGCAGATGCGCGAACAAAACGACGCGCCGACGCAATACGAGCAATCCGCCGAAGATGACAAAAATCACAAAGGCGAAATGAATAACCAGCACGGCATCGGCTAAAATACGGTAAATCATTTCTATTCAAAAAAGATTACTGTTCAAAATCTTGCGATTATTCTCCGTTCCACATAGCGTTTTGTAAAGCGATTTTTTATTAAAGCGCTTCCACGCCCGCTTCGGCAACCGCGTGGTCTTGCTCGCCCGAACCGCCGCTGACACCGATTGCGCCGACGACTTTGCCGCCTTGTTTGAGCGGAATGCCGCCTGCGAAAATCATCACTTTGCCGTTGTTCGAGGCGTGAATCCCGAAAAACTGGTCGCCCGATTGACTGTTGTCCGCCAAATCCTTTGTTGAAATGTCAAAAGCTCTGGAAGTCCAAGCCTTTTTGATTGAAATATCAACGCTGCCGAGCCACGCGCCGTCCATCCGCGCGTGCGCCACCAAATTTCCGCCGACATCGGCAACCGCAATGTTCATCGGCTGACCGATTTCCGCAGCCTTCTTTTCGGCGGCGGCAATTACTCTTCTGGCATCTTCTAACGTAACCATAAAATTATTCCTTTCCTTATAAATTGTATTAGGATTTTATTATTGCACAAGCGCGAGTCGCGTTTAAAATTTGCCCGAAACAAAAACCTTTCAATCACCTTTTTGCTCGATTCAATCACTTTTGCCTTTTAATTCTTTGATTTGTTTTTTCAATTCTTTCATTTCATCGCGCAGACGCGGTAGAGATTTAACAAGCGCGTTTTGCCGCTTGTATTCGTCCAAAGGCTGAACGGGAACGCCCCACCAAACGCCTGCGCGGACGATTTTGCCCGGCAAAACTCCGGCTTTCGAGCCGATAATCGCGCCGCTCAAAACCCGCGCGTGGTCGCCGAAACCGACTTGTCCGCCGATAACGCAATCGTCTTCAATAACTGTGCTTCCCGAAATTCCGGTCTGCGATGCGATAACGACTCGTTCACCGATTCGGACGTTGTGCGCGATTTGCACGAGATTGTCAATTTTTGCGCCTTTGCCGATGCGCGTTTCGCCGAGCGAGCCTCGGTCAATGCAGGAATTTGCGCCGATTTCTACATCGTCTTCAATTACGACAGTTCCGATTTGCGGAAATTTTATGTAACCGTTTGCGCCGTCGCGCACAAAACCAAAACCGTCCCCCCCCAAACAAACGCCTGCGTGAAGTTTGACGTGATTGCGGATTGAAACATTTTCATAAATCACGACATTTTGAAAAATAAAACAATCCGCGCCGATTTTTACATTTTCGGAAATTTTCACGCCGTCGAGAATTTGCGTTCCGTCGCCGATTTCCGTGTTTTCACCGACGCAGACGAATGCGCCGATGAAAACGTCTCTTCCGATTTTGGCTGATTCTGAAATTTGCGCGGTTTTGTCAATTCCGATTTTTCTTTTCGGTTGATGCAAAACTTCCGCGATTTTGGCAAATGCGAGCTTCGGATTTTTGACCTGGATAAATGAACAGGGAAGTCCGTCACAAAAATTTTCGGGAACAAGCAAACAAGATGCTTTTGTCTGCGCGGCTTGCTCGGCAAATTCCGCTTTCTCGATAAAGGAAATTTCATCTTGCCGCGCGGTTTCGATATTTGCGACGCGGTGAATTTCCGTCGCGCCGTCGCCGCTTAATTTTCCGCCGACAATTTTAGCAATATTATCGATTGTTTGCGACATATAAATCTTAATTTCTTTCGGTTTCTTTGATGATTTTTTGCAAAAATATCATCAAACCTGCGATTTCAAAGTTGTGTTCGCGTTCGAGACGTTTCAAAATCGGCGCACTCTCGCTGTCTAAAAAATTTAAATCAGCGAAATCAAGCGTGATGTTCTTTTGAGTTTTGCCGCGTATATCGAGCGCGATTTTCTCCAAAAGCTCCGCATCCTCAAGCGTCATCGAACCTTCAACATGCAAAATAGTTTTTCCGCTCTCCGTGTCTTCAATTTGTGTAATGTGTGTCGGCATATTCGGTTTTTAGTGATTTAACGAAATAATCACGTCAAAAGCAAACAGATGAAATAAAAACGGAAATACCGGCGGCGCGTCAAGCAGATGCGAAAGAATTTGTTCGGCAGAATTTACATTTCTTTACACGGATTGAATACGCTTTGCGGTAAAATCCTTGCATCGAACAAATTAGTAATATAAAAAGAATTCAACGAGTTATGAACCGAATTTTAATCATTGACGACGACGAAGAGCTTTGCGAGCTTGTTTCGGAGTATCTGACCGTGGAAGGTTTTCAAATCGAAGCCGTTCACGACGGTGAAAACGGTTTGCGGAAAGCACTGCGCGACGAGCAGGATTTAGTGATTTTAGATGTGATGCTCCCAAAGAAAAATGGTTTCGATGTTTTGCGCGAGCTTCGCCGGACATCGAAAATTCCCGTGCTGATGTTGACCGCACGCGGTGAAGATAACGAGCGCATTGTCGGTTTGGAAGCGGGCGCGGACGATTATTTGCCGAAACCTTTTAATCCGCGCGAACTCATCGCGCGTTTGCGGGCGATTCTGCGTCGCGCCGAAATAACTGATGAGACAAAGCAAATCGAAGACGACAAAATACAAGTCGATGATGTCGAAGTAAAAATTTCCGCGCGTTCGGCAATCAAGAACGGCGAAGATTTAGGCTTGACTTCAGTCGAATTTGAACTTCTGGCGATGCTTCTGAAAAATGCGGGGACTGTTGTCAAAAAGGAAGATTTGAGCGAACAGGTTTTAGAGCGCAAACTCTCCCCGTATGACCGAAGTCTCGATATGCACGTCAGCAATTTGCGAAAAAAACTCGACGCGCGCGGCAGCCAAGAGGAACGAATCAAAACCGTGCGCTCGGCGGGATATATCTATACATTGGACATTTAACATTAAACATTTAACAAGTAGATTCTGATAAATGATAAATGATAAATGATGAATGACGAATGACACTTTTTCTTAAAATTTTTCTCTGGTTCTGGCTTTCGATAGCTTTGGTTGTCGGCGTAGTCAGCTTTATCAATTGGTCAACGCAGCCTGAAAATCTCGGCAGGCAATGGCAGATTATCGTCGGCGACACCATCAACATTAATGCGCAGACGGCGGCGCAGATTTATGAAAACGAAGGTCAAAGCGGACTCGAAGAATACCTGAGCAGACTTGAAACATCCGAAAGAATTATCGAAGCTGGATTTTTCGATGTTAACGGCAGACAGATTGCCGGAAAAAAACTTGCTGAAACAACCAAAAGTCTTTTTGACACAGCATTTACAAGCGACAAAACGGAGTTTGACGTTTTGCCCGAAGACACTTTCGCCGCCAAAAAAGTCGAGTTGAAAAACAAAGAGCGATTTGTTTTCATCGCTCATTGGAAACGCCCGACATTTCCATCATCTCCCGATTGGGGAAAAAGAGTTCTGCAAATTTTAGGCGTAATTTTAACGGCTGGTTTATTTTGCTACGGTTTAGCGCGTTATTTGACTTCGCCGATTGGCAAACTTCGCCGCGCCACGCAAAAATTTGCCGACGGCGATTTGCAGACACGGGTTGCTTCGGAAATCGGAAACAGGCGCGATGAAGTTGCGAAATTAGCCGAAGATTTTGACGAGATGGCTGAGAGAATCGAATCTCTGGTAACGGCGGAAAAACGTCTGACGCAGGATATTTCTCACGAATTGCGCTCGCCGCTGGCGCGTCTGAACGTCGCGCTCGAACTCGCGCGAGCCAAAGCGAACCCTGAAACACACAGTCTTTTACAGAGAATAGAAACCGAATCATTTCGCCTGAACGAAATGATTTCGCGGCTTTTAACCCTATCAAAACTCGAAACGGATTCGGAAAATTTTGAAAAACGCGAAATAAATTTAACGAAATTGTTTGAGCAGATTGTCGCCGATGCCGATTTTGAAGCAAACGCCAACGGAAAATCAGTTAGTATTTTGCAAAAAGCGGAGACAAAAGTTTTCGGCAATGAAAGTCTTTTGCGAAGCGCGATTGAAAATGTTTTGCGAAACGCCGTGCGCTATACAAAGGACGAAACAAGCGTCGAAGTTTCGCTCGAAAAGAAAAACAAAAACGCGGTAATTACAGTCAGAGATTTCGGCGCGGGCGTTCCCGAAGCAGAACTCGAAAAACTTTTTCGCCCGTTTTACCGCGTGCAAGCGGCGCGTGACAGAAAATCCGGCGGCATCGGGTTGGGCTTGGCGATTGCCGAACGCGCCGTCCACGCGCACAACGGCACAATCAAAGCGGAAAATTTGAAGAACGGTTTACTGGTTAAAATCAGCTTGCCGCTCAAAGAGGGATGAGAAATGAGGGATGAAACTTGAAATAAGGGAGACGAAAGAATAAAAATTAAATTTTATTTCTCAAATCTCATCCCTCATTTCTCATCCCTTAGATACGCCGCGCGTTGATAAATGATTGAACGCTCAGAATTACAAAGAAAAGGCAAACGATTGCCATTGCCGCTTGCGACAGAACAGCGAGGGAAATTTTGATATTGTTTGCTTGCGAGATGAGCCGTATTGTCGGAATCAGAAAACCTAAAAGCCCGACGAGAACCGCCGCGTGCATCAAATGTTTTCGCAAATTCTCTTTGGATTTTGCGATTAATCCGAAAATTACCAACAGCAAACCGAACGCCGCCGGAATCAAAGCAGTCAAACTTGTATTTCCATCGAAAATGCTGAAAACATAACCCATAATTCCGATTAAAATTAACAAAACACCGCTTATTATCGAAGTTGAAGGCATAATTTTTCCTCTTAAAGTTAAATTTATTTCAAATACAAACTTAACAAAACTCTTACCAAAGACGAAATAACCGAAAATAAAAAAGCCGAGTTAAAAGACTCAGCTTTTAATTTTTGTATGGTTTACCGAATCTATTTGTTCATAATCGGCAAAACAATCATCGAAGCGTTTTTGCCGCCGAAATAAACTCTTTCCGTCGCTTTCTGGAAATCTGCCGCCGTCGCCAGCTTATAATTTTCCATATACTTTTGCGGATTACGCGCGACGAGCGGAAACCATGTGCTTTGAATCTGCACCATTATTCGATGTCCTTTTTTGAAAGTGTGCGCGATTCCCGGCATCGTAAATTCAAGTTTCGATACTTCGTTCGGCTTCAAAGGTTCGGGTTTTTCAAAGCTGTTTCTAAATCTGGCGGGCATCGGTTCGCCGCGCAGAAGCATTTGGTAACCGCCCGGCTGAAAGACCGAAAAGGCGGAGCTTTCCGGCGGTCTAACGCCTTCCGGGAACTTATAATCATCCGGGAAAACGTCAATCAATTTGACGACGAAATCCGAATCCGTTCCGCTCGATGAAATAAAAAGATACGGTTTGATGTCGCCCGCCACCGTCAAATCTTCGGTCAAAGGCTCGGTTTGATAAACCAGCACGTCTGGACGAGTCGAAGCGAAACGCTGGTCTTCGGTCATAAAATCACGCGGGTAATTCGACGTGATTTTCTGTGTGTAAGGCACGGGCTTCATCGGGTCGGAAACATATTCGTCAAAGCCGCCTGCCGCTTTTAGCGTATCCGGCGAGAATGAAAGTCCGCCCTTTTCAGTCAAATATAAAGCCGTGTCCGTGCCGTTTGTCGGGTTGTAATCGTTAAAAGTTCTCCATATATTCGCGCCGGTGTCGAATAGATTAACTTCCTTGATTTTGGAAATGTTGCCCTTGCCTTTCAAGAAATGATTGAAAAAGGGAAGTTCAAAATTTTCGCGGTAATACTCTGCGGTTTTCTGTCCGAAATAAGCCGTGCCGAGCCAATCACCGTCCGAACGCGCCCAGCCGCCGTGAAACCAGGGTCCGACGACCAGAACATTGAAAATGCCTGGATTTTGTTTTTCGATATGTTCGTAAGTTTTCAATGCGCCGTATAAATCTTCGTTGTCATACCAGCCGCCGACGGTCATCACCGCCGCTTTGATGTTTTTTAGTTTCGGCAAAATGTTGCGGTCTTTCCAGTATTGGTCGTAATTCGGATGCCGCATCATTTCATCCCAGAATTTGATGCGAAGTCCCAAACCCTTTTCGTATGAATCGGCGGTTTCTTTCAGTCCGCCGGTTTGTTTGAAATAATCGTAGCCGTCCTGCGTATCGCGGCGGTTAAATTTTTTCAGATAATCGCCGTTGTCGGTCGGAGTCGGGCGCGGCTGACCGAAATTACTGAAAAATGCATAATTTTGAGCGAGAAACAACGCGCCGTTGTGGTGCATATCGTCGCCGTGAAACCAATCGGAAACCGGTGCTTGCGGCGAAGCGGCTTTGATTGCCGGATGCGAGTCGATGATTCCAGCCGAAGTGTAAAAACCCGGATACGAAATGCCGTAAATGCCGATGCGCCCGTTGTTGTTCGGAATGTTTTTGACGAGCCACGCCACCGTGTCGTAAGTGTCGGTTGATTCGTCAATTTCGGTCGGTTTTGTATTGGCAATATCGGGACGCACGTCCATAAATTCGCCTTCTGATTTCCAGCGTCCGCGCACGTCTTGATAAACGAAAACATAACCTTCACGCGGAAAAAGCTCGTCGGGACCCAAACTTGTTTTGAATTGCTCGTTTCCTTCTTTATCTTTACCGTAAGGCGCAACTGTATAAGGCGTGCGGTTGAGCATAATCGGATATTTTTCCGCCTTAGCTTTCGGTTCGTAAATCGAAGTAAAAAGTTTTATGCCGTCGCGCATCGGAATCAACACTTCGCGTTTGGTGTAGTTTTCCTTGATATAAGCGGCGAGTTCCTTCTGCTGTTCGGTCAATTGCTGTTGTGCGAGTAGCGAAACGGAACATAATACAAACAGCAAAACGGCAATCACCGGATTAAAAAAACGATTCGGTTTCATAGTTTCTCCAAAATAAAAATGAACAAGATTATTCTTGACCATTTTCGCTCAAATGATAAGTTGAAACAAGCCTTAACGCGCAGACATCTCCGAAAAATTCAACTTTCTTCAATGAATATTCAAACACAACTTCAGGGCTAAGATTTTCATCCTTAACTTATATTTGTATGATGTCATACATACTTTTTGAAAATATTTTGTTAAACTAAAAACTTCAAAATTTGTTAAATTAAAAACTTCAAAATTTGATGACACGAGCCGTTTCTCCTCTTATAAAGTTATAAAGACGGCATTGGGTACTTTAAACTCATGCTAACAGCATGACTGACCAAGATTTACGGAGGTTAGATTTATGAAGAGATTTACTTATACGGTTTCGGCATTGGCGTTGGCGTTATTCGCTATGGTGTTTATTTTGTCACCCGCAACCAGCGGACAGCAGGATGACCGCGCTCAATGTCAGAAAAATTGCACGGAACAATATCAGGCATGCCGGCAAGCGGCAAATGCGGATAAAAAGCAGTGCAAACAAGCATTTAAGGATTGTAAAGACGCTTGCAAAAAAGGTAACAGCAATACCAACGGTAACATGAATGGCAACATGAATGACACTACCAACGGTAATATGAACGACAATACCAACATGAATGGTAATATGAATGATAATACCAACATGAACGGTAATATGAACGATAATACCAATGGCAATACCAATATGAACGGTAATATGAACGGTAATACCAATGGTAATATGAACAGCAACATGAACGGAAACATAAATGGTAATACCAACATGAATACGAACATGAACGGTAATACCAACATGAATGGTAATACAAATGGTAATACCAACATGAATGGTAATATGAATGGCAACACCAATACGAATAGCAACGACAACCGACCGGGCGTAAGACGCGGGCGAAATCCTGACCCTGGCACACCGCGCGGTCCCGTTAACAGAAACACCAATACCAACTCGAATAACAACGGCAATGTCAACAGAAATGGCAATGTGTCAATGTAAATCTATTGACGGTATTGACGGACATTTGTCGCTTTAATAAGCAGTAGCTTTTTTAGTGCTTTGTAAATCAAAACGGAAAAGTGTTTTTGCAGAAGAAAGCCTCGCAGTCAAATAATGCGGGGCTTTTCGTTTTTATTGATTTTGCAATTTGCTGTGAGATTGAAACTGCTACAGATTAAAAATTATCTCGTATAACAAAATTGTCAATTCACTTTTGCAATTTGCGGGATAATTTTTGCCAACACCAGCCACGCGTTAATCATCAAAAACTTTGAAAATAATGAAAAGTTTATTGATTTTAGCCGTTATCGTTTTTGCCGCTTTTGTTTTTATCAACAACTTCGCGCCGAACTCGGAGTATGCAAAATTTTCGACCGAAAAAGCCGTTGCGCCGTTTCGCTACGCCGCGCTTTTAGCCAGTGAACCCGAAGCGAAAATACAAATTCCGATTCGCCAAATCAAAGCCAAACAAATTGCCGACACGTTTCAAGCGCCGCGCGGCAGCGACCGCCTGCATCAGGGACAGGACATTTTCGCCCCGCGCGACACGCCCGTTTATTCGGCAACAGGCGGTTATGTCTGGAGAATCGGCGAAAATAAATTAGGCGGAAACACGGTTTGGGTTTTGGGCGCGGGCGAGCGAGTTTACTACTACGCGCATCTGGAAAATTACGCGCCCGAATTAAAAGTCGGCGATGCTGTAACGCCCGAAACGGTTCTAGGTTTTGTCGGCACGAGCGGCAATGCGAAGGGAACGCCGCCGCATCTGCATTTCGGAGTTTACACGCAAAGCGGCGCGATAAATCCGCTGACGTTATTTAATTAACAATTTCAAATCAAGAAAAACCTTTATCAATTTGAGTTTTCCGCTTCGTAAATCAGCTAATTGTCAAAAAGATTATTCTGCGTATCCGATTTAATCTTTTGCGCTCGTTTCGTAACTTCTTCCATCAACGGCAGATTCATTTTCGCGCCGCCCAAGATTTCTTGAACGGTAACGATTTGAAGTTTGTCGAACGCCGCGAAGTTTTCCGGCTTAAACTGTCCGGCGGCTTTCGCTTCTTGTTTCATTGGCGCGGTTGGCTCGTTGCGTGTAATTAAAATTCCGCAGGCGGCGTTTTCTCTTTCGACTACGCCGCGTAAATCTCTAATCACAGCCGCGTTGACGTTGCCCGATTTGACGGAAATCATCACGGGCAAAACTTCCGCCGCAGATTTGCGCGTGTAGGCAACGCCGTCAATGCCTTTGTCCGCGCCCTTCTTTTCGTTAATCACGGCGCGGTTGTCCGAATAGGTGAGAATCGCCCACTTTTCAAACTCTTTGCGAACGCGGTCATCTTTTTTATGAATCAGCGCGTCAACCGATTCCATATCACGCGGCACGCCGTGCAGTTCAACCGCGTCAACCGCCGCTTGTCCTTCGCTGTCCTTTAATCTTTTTAAAATGAGCGCGACCGATTGATAAGTGATGTCCATTCCAATCCAGCGGCGTTTCAAATGATTGGCGACGGTAACGGTCGTGCCGCAGTCGCAGAGCGCATCAAGCACGACATCGCCTTCATTGGAAATTTCTCTATTAAGAACTTCCAGCACCATATTTCCTCATAAAAAGATTTACTCCTTCCAACATTAAAGAGATCCTTCTTTTATCAGATACTTCATCCCATTCACCGTGAGCCGCGTGATTTCTTATTCCGCCCCAAGAGGTTAAATCTTTTGCATCCTGTTTAGTTATAAAATCGGCTTCCCGAAGTGTCTGTGAGTAATTCTCCAAACTAGGCTTTTTATTTCCGAGTGATAAATTTTCAGCTTCAATCCAAGTTCTTAAAAATTCTTCTAGCGTCGCGCCGATAATTACGGCAGGCGCGGCAGGATGAATGTCTTTAGCTTGTAGAAGATTATCAGCTTGTTCAAGAAAATCAGAAACTACATCTAATTGTGCTTGTCTTTCGGGCGATATACCTTCTAGCAAACCAGACTCAACATACTCAATAAATGAATTAAGAGTTGCAATCATACTATTCTTAGCAGCAGGAGGTGAATATCCAGTCGTAGAGTTTATTAATTTTACAAAAGCACTATTATCGCCAGCATACTTTTTGAGAAATTCAATAACTTGCGCGTAAGCTCCCTGTTGTTGCCATAAACTATCTTTGATTTTTTCAACGACAGTTATGAGTCTTTTTGTATGTTCTATTAATTCCTTTGTTTCCATATTCAAAATTTGCTAAATTAAATTGATATTATTTGATGTCGTTGGGTCGCAGTGCAGATAAAACGAACCCGTCGGCTTTAAGGCGCGGTGAATCTCGGCAATGCGGACGGTCATCGAAACGAGATAGGCGAACAATGCGCCTTTGCCCAGAACTTTCTCCAAACCGTTTATCAGCGCGATTGACTGCTGCGTCTGCACGCCGTTTTTGTTCGAGAGAATCTCGTCGAAACAAACGCCCGCGCGGCATCCCACGTCCACGTATCAACAAACGCCTGCGCCTGCGCGCGGTCTTCCTGCCCGATGTTGTTGTAAATCTGATTGTAGTTGCGCTTGGAATTAAACGGCGGGTCAATATATACCAAATCAACCGTTTCATCACGAATAAATTTTCGGAGAATATCAAGATTGTCGCCGTAAAAGAGTTTGTTCATAAATTATCTCCGCATCTCATCAAGCATTGTTTGAATCGTTTGTTTCAAATACTCGGTAACGGCTTTGTATTTTTGTTCGTCGGTCATTTCAGCCGAAATGATGTCTTTCGCGTGGAAAGGTTTGCCGAAATGAACTTTGACTTTTGCGAAATTGATTTTACCGGAACTGCGTCCCCAAACTTTATACAATCCGTCGAGCGCGACGGGAACAATCGGCACGTCTAATTCGGTAGCGAGAATAGCCGCGCCTTTTTTGAATTCGTGCAAATCGCCGTCAAAAGCGCGTTCGCCTTCGGGAAAGATGTTCAAAACTTTGCCGTGTTTTAATCCGGTTGCGCTCGCCTTCATCGCTTTCAGCAGTTGCGTGTCGGGGTTAATCGGCACGGTATTCATCATTCGGGCGACGTATTTCATAAAACTGCTTTGAAAAAATTCGCTCGCGCCGACGGTGAAAGTGTTGCGGATGGTTTCAGCCGAATAGTTTGAGCTGACGATAATCGGGTCAATAAAGCTCTGATGATTCGGGCAAACCAGAAAGGGTCGCTTTAATGTTTCGAGTTGTTCCGCGCCGCTGACTTCGAGTTTGAGAAATATTTTGCTGAAGGCGCGAAAAGCGCGAAACGCGAGGAATACAAGGTAAGGAAAAACGACGCGCTTGCGTAAAACGTGCTGAATTTCAGGTGCGGAATCATCGGTTTCGCGGACGATTTTGCCCCAGTTAAAATCAGTTTGGACGATTTCGGCGTTTGCGCTCCCGGTTTGTTCTTCGGTCAGTTTGATAACATCGGCGACGGTAAAGGCTTGCCCCGCTTTGTCTGAATCGAATTCAATGTTAAAGGCTTGTTCGAGTCCCGCGAAAACTTCGGCGCGTGAAAGCGAATCTAGTCCCAAATCAATTTCGAGATTCATTTCAGGATGAATCGTTTCAGCGTCAGCCGAATTTTGCTTGATGTATTTGACGAGCGTTTTTCCGATTGAAGAATCGAGCAGCGCGTTGTCTTCATCGGTAAATTTCCATTGTTTCGTCAGATTCGCCTCGCCGTCACCCGCGCCGTTTGTTTCGATTTCCTTTTGCAATTGAAAGCGTTTGACTTTGCGCGTCGCGGTGCGCGGCAACGGTTCGGCGCGGATAATGTAATTGCGGACGCGCTGATATTCGGGCAAAGCGCGCCCTAAATCGTCGAGTTCGTGGCGAATCGCTTCGCGCGAATTGGCGATGTTGTTTTTCTTTAAATACTCGAAATCCGGCACGACGACGGCGACGAGTTTTTCCGCGCCAGCCATATTTGACGTTTTATCTTTTACGCCGAGAATGCTTATCTCGCCGATGAGCGGCGTTTTTGAGTAATGAACTTCGATGTCTTCGGGATGAATGTTTTTACCGTTCGGTAAAACAATCACGTCTTTTGAGCGTCCGACAATGTGCAGATGACCGTGCGCGTCGAATTTCCCCAAATCGCCCGATTTAAACCAGCCGTCGGCGGTAAAAGCGTCTTTTGTCGCTTCTGGATTTTTGTAATAACCTTTGAAAACCTGTCCGCCGCGAATTAAAACTTCACCCGCGCCGTCGTCGTTTAATTCACCAAGTTTTATTTCGGCGTAATTAACCGCTTTGCCGACCGAGCCGACGACGTTATCTTCAAATCTAGTCGAGGAAACCGCGCCGGTCGTTTCGGTCAAACCGTAGCCTTGAATCAATGTAAAACCGAGCGCGTGATAATCGCGCGCGATTTTTTCGTCAAAGCGCGAACCGGCGGAAATCGTAATGTCCAACTTGCCGCCGAAGCCGTCGTGAACCTTTTTGAAAAACTTTTTGCCCAGATTGATTTTGAACGTATCGCGCAGAAAAGCGTTGGTTTTCAGCATCGCGTTGAAAAGAATTTGAACGGGTTTCGGCTGCGCCGCCACACCGTCGAAAATCTTTTTGTGAAACAGATACCAGAGACGCGGAACACCCGTCAGAAGAGTGATTTCTTTAGTCTTAAAAGCCTTTTCTAATTCGGCTGGCGCGATTTCTTTGACATACCAGACTTTCGCGCCGACGCTTGCCATAACCCATAAATTGACGACTTGCGCGAAAACGTGAAACAAGGGCAGGACGCTCAGCACGACTTCGTTTTCTGAGATGTTCATCACTTCCTGACAACCGGCGGTTTCATAAAAAATGTTACCGTGCGTCAGCGGAACTCCTTTCGGCGTGCCGGTCGTTCCCGACGTATACATCAAAACGGCGAGGTCGTCGGGCTTTGTCGAAAGCGGTTTGGAATCAAAATCGGCGGGGCGCGTGGTTTTCGTCCAATCTTCAAATGATTGAAAACCGTTGTTTGATTCAATGTTCTGCAAAACGACGGCGGGAATTTGTCTGCCGAGACGTTCCTCGACCTGGTGAAAATGCTTGATGAAATCTTCACCGATGAACGCGAGTTTCGCTTCGGAATTTTCCAGAAAATTACTGAGCGTTTCGATTTCGGCGTGCGGGTCAATTGGCACACAGACCGCGCCGCGATACAGCATTCCCAAATAGGCGATTGCCCAGCGCGGATGATTTTCGCCGATTAAGGCAACACGGTCGCCGAAAGCGATGCCTTCTTGTTCAAGGCGATAAGCGATTGAGCGCACCGCGTCGAGCATTTCGCCGAACGTATATTTGCCTTCCGCGTCTTCGCCGACAATCTGCATCGCCGTTTTATCACGATGCGACTCGCTACTGTCGATAATCAGTTGAATGAATGAATCGTGCATATTGAATTCCTGTAATAACAGCCGCTTTTTGTTCTACAAATGTGCTTTTTCAATCGTTACGGATAAATCTCCTTTATCAAGTTATTGATTGACGCTCTGGCTTTGATGCAGCCGTCCATAGCGTTTTTCGCGCAGGAAACACATTCGTTCAAATCGGGGACGATTGACGTTAATTCGTCTTTAAAGTTGTCGGGAAGATTCTTTATCCGCGCTTCCAAATTCACTATTTCCCGCTGATTGTCTTCCATTACTACATCGCAGGCGCGGCGGCTCGCGGCATCAATTGCCAGTCTGTAAGAATTCATATTTCTGCCGAGCTTTTCGATGGACTGAGCATCTCGCACAGTTGCGCCCACTTCATTTAAGACGGCGGTTTGTTTATTCTTTTCGATTTTTACATTGTCTGGAACTTTCGGTTTATCAGCCTTCGGCGCGGCGGCGCAGGATATAAAAAATAATGCAGTTAGGATTGTCACGGAGAGTTTCATGTTTTTAGTTTGATTTTACCACAGAGGTACAAAAGACGAAAAAATTTTGAAACCACAGGTACACACAGATAAAAGTAATAATGGATCAGGAACAATGAATGATGAATTAAATTAGGTGAAAATTCATCTTTTGCATTCATTCTTTACCGGTTTTAAAATCTGTGTCCGTCTGTGTTTATCTGTAAATAAATTCTTTTCTTTAATTCGTGTTTTTGCGGTTCAATTTACTTTCGGAACACGAACCTTTAAAGCCTTTGGAACGATTTCATAAACCGCCGGAAGTTTGCCCGGAAGCTCGCCGTCGGTTTCGATGAAAATTGTCTGATTCGCTTTTGCAGCCAAAACTTCGATGCGTCTGGCGAGCGTTGATTTTACTTCTTCCAATTCGAGATGCGAGCCGTTGTAGAGTTTGTAAGCATTTAATAAAATCTTCGCCGTTTTGATGTCCCCAATATTTACTACATCGAAAAAACCGTCGTCGAGTTTTGCGTCCGGTGCGATTTTCATGCCGCCGCCGAAGTAGCGCGAGTTTGCCACGCAGAAATTTATCGTGTTCAAAAGTTTTTCGTCCGCGTCGTCAATTTTTACGCGAACGGTTGTAAATTCCGAATCCAATACTTCCTGCAAAGTCGAGAAAGCAAACTTCGCTCGTCCGCGAATCGCGTCAAAGGGAAGCCAGCCGAATGAGTTTTTCGCTTTCACTCGCTCATTGATTGCCGCGCTCAAGCCAAAAGAAGAAACATTGAGAAAATAGCGCGAGATTTGCCGGTTTTGATGATTGAGAAAAGTTACTTTGCCGACATCAATCGTTTTCGTCGCGCCTTCGCGCAAACCTTTTGCCGCTTCACGCGCCGCGCTCGGCATATTTAAAGTTCGGCGAAAATCGCCGCCTGTTCCCGACGGCAAAATTCCCAACTCAATATCTTTTTCGCTTTCCAAAATGCCGTTGGCGACTTCGTTTATCGTGCCGTCGCCGCCGCAGGCAATGATGAATTTCCGCCCGTTTTCCGCCGCGCGTTTTGCCAATTCAATGCCGTCGCCCGATTTTTTCGTAAAGGCGACTTGAAACGCGCCGAAATGCGCCCGCAAATCCGATGCAATCTGCGCCCAGCGCGATTCGGTCGAGCCAGCCGCCGATTTCGGATTGACAATTACGAGCGGTAAATTCGCGCCTTCGTTGTTTGAAAAAGGTTTTTCTGTTTTATTTGACAAAATTTGGAGATGTTTTAACTGCAATAACAAAAAGATGAAGTCTGTGTTTGACTTCACCTTTTTGCATATCGGTTAATTTTATAATTTAGCCGCGATTCTGTATATAACTTGCCGCCATTGTCGCCAAATCGTCCATCGCGCTGCCGTCGTTGTTTTTGTCAAGATAACCGGAAATCATATCCATCATCGGATTGCCGGACGACTGCATTTGCTGCTGTTGACCTTGCAGCATCGAATTCAGACCACCCGCGTCGAGTCCTTGTTGCTGCTGTTTTTTACCCAAAAATCCCATTATAATCGGCGCGAGAGTAATCAATAATTGAGCCGTTTGTCCGAGACTCAGACCGCTGTTTTGGCTGACCTGCTGCGCGACCGCTCCTTGCTTGCTGCCGAAAATATGCCCGAGAACTCCTAGACCGTCGTCCGAATTCGGGTTATTGACGTAACCGCCCAAATTATTCAAAACATCGCCGTTGTGGTCTCGCTGCAACGCTTGATTCAATTGTTCCGCGCCTTGCGGCTGCTGTGCGTTTTGTGCCAATCCGCTCAAAATCATCGGCAAAGCCATTTGAATCGCGCTCGAAATCGCGCCGGGATTTGCGCCGAGATTGTTGCTCATCTGGTTGACGACTTCGTTTCCTTGCTGTTGTCCGAGTAAATCTTCTAATGAAAACATCGTATTTCTCCTTTTTCAAAAAAATTGCTAACCTTTAACTTGTTTCGCCATCATAACAAAAATTCCTCACGTTGTCGTTTGCGAAACTATCGGTTACAAATTATTCAGGAATGAAGATTAAGAAATACAAATTTTCCCACTCGGTAATTTTAATTTCCGGTCTCGGTTTGATTGTTTTATCATTTTTTCTCCTTGCCGCCTCTTACCGCGAAAGTGTCAAAGAGGGAAAACCTTTTTGGATTATCAAAAAAATCGCCGTTCCCGCGCCTTTTTCCAAAGTTCACACAATTTTAAATGAAGCGGAAAAAATCGGCGAGCCTTTCGGAATAACCGTCAGGGACGACGAAATTTTTTTCTCGGACGGCGAAACGGGAAGGATTTGGAAAATCACGAATTACAAGGATTTTTCGGTCGTAACCGACCGGTTTAATACGCCTTCGGCAATTGCTTTTGACCGAATCGGCGATTTGATTGTCGCCGATTCGGGAACGCACACGATAAAGCGCGTAAAAATTTTAAACGGCGCGATTGAAACGGTTGCCGGTGTCGAAGGACAAAAAGGTTTTGCCGACGGCGATGCCGGAAACGCGCTTTTTAACGCACCGATTGGGATTGCCGCGTCTGGCGATAAAATTTTTGTCGCCGACACTTACAACGATAAAATTCGCGTGATTGAAAATGGACAAGTTTCGACTTTAGCGGGAAGCGAACAAGGTTTAGCGGACAGCGTTGACGGTTTGACGGCAAAATTCGATACGCCTTGCGGAATCGCGGTGTTAAAAGACGGAAGTTTAATCGTCGCCGATACCGGAAACAAGCGTTTGCGCCGCATCGCGTCCGACGGCAAGACGACGACTTTTGCCGGAAGAGACAGAACGGAAGAAGAAAAGAAATTAACGGACGAAAAACCGATTCTCGACGGTCAGATTTCTCAAGCGAGATTCATTGAGCCGCGTGCCGTTTCGGTTGATAAAGCAGGTGTGATTTATGTCGCCGACGCAAATTCAATTCGCGCTGTCGGTAGAAAATCTTCAAATATTATCGAAACAATTTCCGATACCAAGCGCGGTTTTGCTGATGGAGATATGCCAATCGCGCGTTTTAATCGTCCGAGCGGAATGTTTGCCGATGAAAAGGGCAACTTGTTTGTCGCCGATGCGGAAAATCAAGCAGTCAGAGTTTTTACCGGCACGGATTTGGGCAGGGAAATAACCGAAAGGGAAGTTGAAGATTTGCGACTCAAACCTGAAGAATTTCGTAAACTTCAACCGCCGCGCTGGTCTTATGACCCGCCGGACGCGCTGCGCGACATCGCCGGAACGCTCGGCGAAATTCGCGGATATGTCGGTGAAGGCACAAGGTCTTGGTTTCACAACGGTTTGGACATTGCCGGAGAATACGGTGAAACAGCGCGTTTTGTTCGCTCGGAAAAAGTTTTGCGCCCCGTCGCGGCGGAGAATTTTGCGACCACGCGCGAGCAAATCCGAATGCCGACGCTCGGCTATATTCATATTAATCTCGGACGCACCCACGACTATCAAATTTTCAACGACAATCGTTTTCAATTTTCCTTTGCCGAAGGCAGCAAAAGACCAACGGGCGTGCGCGTTCCGCGCGGCGCGAGATTTGAAGCGGGCGAACCCGTCGGCACGCTCAATTCTTTGAGCCACGTTCATTTAATCGCGGGCAGAAGCGGCGCGGAAATGAACGCGCTCGACGCGCTTCTTTTGCCGGGTGTTTCCGACTTTATTGCGCCGACGATTCAAAAGGTTGCGCTGTTTGACGAGAATTGGCAGTCGATTGTCGAAACCAACGGAGCGGAGAAGCGTATTATAAAGCTCGCGGGGAAAACGCGCATTGTCGTCCGCGCTTTCGACCAGATGAGCGACCTCCGTTATCGAAAGCTCGGCGTTTTTCAAATCGGTTATCAAATTTTGAGCGCGGATAAAACGCCGCTCGCCGAAATAAATTGGACGATTTCCTTTGCGCGTCTGCCGGATGAAGACGCCGTTTCGCTCGTCTATGCGCCGGGCAGTCAATCGGGTTATTCGCCGCGAACGGTTTTTAATTACATCGCATCAAACGAAGTTCAAAACGGTATTGCGCGGGAAAGTTTTTTTGATGCCGCGCGGTTGAATTCGGGAAATTACGTTTTGCGTGTTTATGCGGCGGATTATTTCGGCAATAAAACATTTGAAGATGTTAATTTTGAAGTCCTTAAATAATAAAAACAGTTTTGGTAAGATATTCGTTTGTTATCCTGTATCTTCTGTAAATAATTTTTTTGAGGTAAATATGAAAAGTTTTTTAGCGTCCATTTCTTTATTTGTGTTTGCATTGTCGATAATGCCTTTAACTTTGAAGGCATTACCGACAGATAAAACCGAGCCGTCAGCCATTCGCGTTACGCCGCCGGCGCCGAAATTCACTGACGCGGAACGACAAGCCGAACTTGCGCGTCGGCGGGCAAATGTTGGCAAGGCGATGAGCAAAAATTCGATGTTGATTTTGTTTAGTACCGAGCCGCGCATTTATACAAACGATGTGGATTTTTTGTATCGACAGGAAAATAATCTTTATTATTTGACGAATCTCAAACAAAACAATGCGGTGTTGGTTTTCATAAACAACGGCGCGAGCGTGAAGGAAATTTTGTTTTTGCCGAAACGCAATCCGGCGAGCGAAACCTGGAACGGTAAGATGTATTCGGGCGAGGACGCAGCCAAAATTTCGGGCGTGAAGACGATTGCCGATTCAAGCGAACTCAATAATTTTATTCAATCAATCAAAGATAAAAAATCATTCGTCGCAAAAGACGGCGCGATTTCAAATTCAATGGTTGCCGAAACCATTTATCTTTTGTTGCCTGGCAGCGAAACGGATGCGAACGGAATGCGCGAGTTTCGCCGCGAAAACGAATTTTCAAAATCAATAACCAATTATAAAATCCAAAACGCGCAGCCGATTTTTGCCAGTCTTCGTCTGATAAAATCGCCGTTTGAAATCAAACTTCTTCAGCACGCGATTGACATCACGACCGAAGCGCAAATGCGTTCGATGGCGATGATTAACCGCGCTAAATGGGAATACGAAGTGCAGGCGGAAGTCGAATACACATTTCGCCGCCGCAACGCCGATTATTGGGGTTATCCGTCAATCGTCGGCTGCGGTCCGAATGCGACGACGCTGCATTACGTCGAATCGCAGGGCGCGGTAAAACAGGGCGATTTGATGTTGATGGATGTCGGCGCGGAATACGACCATTACACGGCGGACGTGACCCGAACTTATCCGGCAAACGGCAAGTTTTCAAAAGAGCAAGCCGAGATTTATCAAGCGGTTTACGACGCGCAGGAAGCGGCGGCGAAAACGCTTAAACCCGGCGCGAAATTTACCGAACCCGCGCAAGCAGCGGCAAAATCACTCGAACAATCTCTGGCAAGACTCGGTTTGATAACCGCCGTCGGCGCGGTTGTTCCCGGCACGGAGCGCGAATACACCGACAGCAGAGGCAGAAAGCGCCAGGGTGGAATGCCGCAATATACTTTGTGGTATATGCACGGCTGGGGACACTGGCTCGGAATGAATGTCCACGATGTCGGCGATTACTCAACACCTTTGCAATCGGGAATGGTGTTTACGAACGAACCGGGAATTTACATCCGCGAAGACGCGCTCAGTTATCTGCCCGATACGCCCGAAGTTAAAGCATTTATCACAAAAATCAACCCGGCGTTTGAAAAATATAAAAACATCGGCGTGCGAATCGAAGACGATATGCTCCTGACCGAAACGGGCGCGGAATGGCTGACAAAAAATCTGCCGCGCAAGATTAGCGAAATCGAAGCGTTGATGGCGAAAGCGTCAAAGGAAATGCCTTACAGCAGCTTGCCGAAACAAACAAATCCGGCTTTTGCCGTGCTTGATAATTATAATTTCGCAGCTGATAATTTTGATTGGAATCCGTTCGTGCCAAGCAAATTTATGAATGGCAAAACCGTCCGACGCGGCTGGATTTCAACCGGACGCGAAACGGCTTTTTCGGGTTTGCGTCACGGCGGACATCTGCACGGCGAATAAATTTTTTCTGTAAAATGTAACTTCAACAGTTAAAGAAAGAGCATCGGTTTGATGCTCTTTCTTATTATGATACACGGGCGAGGTGGTTTTGATTACTCAATCGGAAAACCGCCGTTTTCGCCAATTTTTTTATCAATGCTTTGCATCAATTCGACGGTTTGCGACAACGCTGAAACGACTTTTCCGTAATGTTCCAAATCGTCAAAGACGAGCGTTCTGCCTTTGCGGTCTTTGAGCCATTTTTGCAAAACCTGATAACCGCCGATGTGAAAATTCCAGACGGTTTCGGGAATGTTCTCGAAATACTGCGTTTTGTTGATATAAACTTTTCCTGAATCGGCGGAAACCCGCGCGTCAGCAAGGGTGTTCTTGCTGACGCGCGGGTTTCCGCCTTCAAATTTTACAAACTCGACTTCGTTCGAGCCTTTTTCGGGAAAGGTAACGTCTGATTCGATGGCTTTTTCTAAAAGATGCAGTTCGACAAGCTGTTCGCCGAAACGCGCAAGCTCGAAGAAAAGCAAATAATTTGAAGTCAGCGGCAGGCGCGGAAAATCTATCTTGAGAAATTCGGCGTAGCGGGCGCGATAAGTCGGCGAATGAAAAACGGCGTAAGCGTAATAAAAAATGTGTTCGGGCGAAAACGACAACGAATTTGGCGAACCGAGATGTGGTTGACGCAATCGCGGCGCGTCTGCAATCATTTCCGGCTTAAAATTTGATTTCAATTTGGCGTGAAGTTCGCCGAGAAATTCCTTTGAAAAGTTCGGCTCACGCGGAAGTTTGTTCATCGAATAAGCCGCAATAATGGATTGCGCTTAAGCTGTCAGATTATGAAAATTGGTTATCGGCATTATTAAATGTGAAACCTAAAACTAAAAAGTTGTGAACACGCTAGCTATTAAATCAAAACAACAACGGCATTTGATTGTCTTGCTTTTTGGAATCACCATTTGTCGGTAACGGCGGCTCAAGAAAGAAACTGCTTTTCCGCTTAATACGATTCAAAACCAGTTCATAGTATTCGGTATTTAACTCATAAGTAATATACCGACGGTTATTTAACAAACAAGCAACTGCTGTCGTGCCTGTTCCTGCAAAAGGGTCAAGAACAACTCCATTCTCTGGACAACTTGCTCTAACCATCCTTTCAACAATTTCCAAAGGCTTTTGTGTTGGATGATCTTCACGCTCTGCGTGGATACGGTGAAGACGTGAGACCGACCATAAATCTTTTGGGTTATAGCCAACTTCAAGCCATTTTTTACCAACGAAAATCGAACGACTTCTAGCTTTTTTAGTCTCTTCATCGTAAGGAATCCGAATTGAATCAAGGTCAAAATAATGGTCTTTCGACTTGGCAAAAAATCCAATTGTGTCGTGAACCGAACTATAACGGCGTGTGCTTCCACCCATACTTGGAACTTTCCTATCCCAAATAATTTCATTAAGCATCAGCATCTTCGATTTCAAAAAGACGAAAATTTCAGGACTATAACGCCAAGTAGTAAAAATATACAAGCTACCATTTGACTTGAGTTTAGAAATGGCAAGATTTAACCATTCTGCCGTCCATCGCAAAAAGGCTTCTGATTCTTGCTTGTCAGAATCATTTCCATAATCTTTCCCCAAATTATATGGTGGGTCAGCAACGATTAAATCAATAGATTCGTCAGGCAATATCTTCATACCATCCAAAGCATCTTGATTAAAAACTTGGTCTGCAAATTTCTCTAAACTCATTCTTAATTACTCCAATACAATACTCTTAGAGTTCTCCCGCAATAGACGTAAAAAATCTTGTCTAGTTCGATAAACTTCGTCGTGATGGTAATACGCTTGAATTTTATCATTTCGAGGATTGACATAAACGGGCAAAAACTGCGGTGAAAAAACGTGAACAGCTTCCTTCTCAAAAGTAATGGTTAAATTTTGAAAATTTACACCAAAGGTAACATACATCAATCTATAATTCGGGTTTGCGATATATTGCATATAAAGTTTTTCAACGGCTGATATATCGTTTTTATTCTTTTTGCCTCCCATATTGTGAATTTTTACATTCACAAAATAGCGAATCTCGCCAGCGATAACTATGCAATCGTGCAAACAAGTGTCAGCCATATCAAACTCAACATCGTCAATACCAAGTTCCTTTGCGTGATATTTAGCCTGCTGTGTAATAACTTGCTCGACTATCCAACTAATTGACCGAGTATGCGGGCGAAGACCATAAGGCAAAACTTTTTCGTCAGTAATGTTAAAGGATGGTATTAAATTAACGGTTGCCAAAAATATAGTTTTGACAATTTTCATCTCTATGTTAATTAAATTTACTTCAGTCTGAAGAATGTTATTATTCATTGTGAAAGAATAAGTTTGATATTTAAATATGTCAAAAACCTATTTTAGAATGTTCATTTGGATTTGTTAAGTAGTAAGTCCCCCTTGTTTCGCTCGTAACGCTTGAAAATATTTTTGATGACGTTATACAAAAATGTTCCCGTTCCCGTCGCCGGGTCGAGAATCAAAACGCGATGCGAGCCGTCTTCAAGTTTTGACGAATCCGCCAAACCTTTCGGCAATCCGAAATCATTCTGCAAAATCTTATCTACGCTGCGGACAATATAGGAAACGACAGGTTCGGGCGTGTAATAAACGCCGCGTGTTTCCCGAAGTTTCGGATCGTATTCGGCAAGAAACGTTTCGTAAAAATGAACAACCGGGTCTTCCTGCCGTGTGCGTTTGCCGAAATCCTGCAAGATTGCCGAAATATCTGTTCGGTTAAGAAGTTCGGCTAAATCGTCAACCGCCCAAACGATTCTTTCGTCAAGATGAATCCCGGCGATGCGGTCAAACGTATCACGCAGAAAAGGGTTTGTTTTCGGAACGAGATAAGCGGCTTCCTGCCGTGTAAAAGGCGGAGCTTTGTCGAAGCAGCGAGCCGTAAAGAGTCCGTAAGCAATCGTCTGTGAATAAAGGTCGGCAAAACCTTTATCATCTAAATTCGGCAAAAGCGTTTTCTTGAAACTCTCGAATTGGTCGTGCAGAGTATTTTCTTTGGAAGTCGTTTCATCTTCCAGAGCCTTTTCGATTGTTTGCCGGATAAGCCTTGTAATCGAAGCCATTCGTTTGGCAAGTTCTTTCGGCGTGGCAACGGTCGCAACTTCCTTTTGCAGAAATTCTTTGACTAGGTTTGTGAGTTTGATTTCAGCATCGGCTTTCGGCTGCAAATTGCCGGGCGCGTCAAATTCGGCAAGCGTGATAGTTGAAACGACTTCGCCGCGAACATACCAGCGAAAATCGAGATAATTCGTATAAATAATATTATTGAGCGAATCGGTATATTTTTTGAGCTGTTCCTTTTCGCGTTTGTCGAGTTTGTCCAAATCCTTTCCAACGTCCTTCGCTTCGATATAACCAAGCGGAATTTCACGCTTGCGAATAACATAATCAGGCGCGCCGAATGTTCGCCGTTTCGGTTCGTTTATCGCTTCAATATCTTTGCCGAAAGATTCGATTAAACTGATAAGCGAATGTCTGTAAGTGTGTTCGGTAGCGAGTTTCGATTGAAAGGATTTTTCAATCTCTCTGAGATATGAATTGAAGTCAATCATTTGTTTTTCGTTTATTCTGGAATAATAAGAGAAATCTTTTGTTTGCCGTTTTTGCGGTAAATGTGAAAATCGCCGTCGGTTGTGAAAATACTCGAATTTTTTATCTGTTCGCTCATTCGGACAAGGCAGGCATCGGCGAGCGACATCGGCACGTTTTTATATTTTTTCATCAATGCTTTGACTGCTTCAATTTCTGCGGACAAAGAAAATCTCACTTCCAAAACGCCAAACTCAGCCATTTGCAAAACCTTATCTTCACCGTCCGAGACATCTTGCAATAGATAACACGCTTCGGTTATGACAGCCTCACAAGTGAGATACGGAACGGGCAAATTTACGGCTTGCGCCCGCGTCCATTCATTCCATTGGTCTCTTTCGTAAATTAAGCCGACAATAACGCCCGCGTCAGCAATTATCGGCGAATTATTCATTGCTTAGATTTTTATTTCTCATCTGCAAGGCTTTCTTTTCCGCGCTCTTTTTGCCTAAATCTTTCAAGTATTCTTTATTTGTGGATAAATCCGTCGGCAAGCCGTCTTTAATTGAGCCGATTAAATGTGGCGCAATGTCAAAGATTGTTCTGAAAGGCTTTTCTGTGCCGTTTTTGCTTTCGGTTTCCTTTGCCGGTCTTCCGGCTTTCCCGTAAGTTTTGACCGCTTCAAGAGAACTTTCTTCGATAACGTAATCGCGCCCGACTTGCCTTGCCGCAATTTTTCCTTCACGAATTAATTGCCGAACGCGAATCGCTGTAACGCGCAGTATTTTCGCCGCTTCAGTTGTTGTTAATAATTCCATAGCAACCTCATTATGCCTTAAACATAAATCTATCGCAAGCGATAATTTAGACTTGCATTTATCTATTTGTATTCAATGGAATAGTTATTAGAAGCTATCTCAAAAATAGCTTTAAGCGTTTTGAGATAGCTTCTAATTAAAATTGGATTGAAACAGTTTTCGGCTACTTTGCAGTAATATTTTGAAGGTTGTCGCCCGGACAATTTAAATATGAACGAATAAAATCATTCGCATTTTTGTAAACCTCTTTTTGAAATTTAAAAGGATAATCGTGTCCGAAATCATAGAAATATCCTTTCGTCGGAATTGTTTGTTTGACGGCTTCATCGTAAATCGCCTTTCCTCCAAAAACCGGTGTCAGACGCTTTATTCCCAGATAAAAACCTTTGTCAAACGGCACAATTTGGTCGTCTCTGCCGTGAACAATCATTAGCGGAATTTTTTCGTCGCCTCTGAGATAAGCTAAATCGTAGATTGCGCCGGAAAGACTGATTATGCCTTTGATATTTTCACGTTTCGCTAATTTGCCGTATTTTTCGGATAAATCTTTCGGCACTTCATTATCGTCGAGATAAACGCTGTGAAGCGCGGTTATCGCGCCCGCGCTTGTTCCGACGAGAAAAACATTGTTTGTATCAACACCGAATTTCCCGGCATTTTCAAAAATATATTTGATTGCTTCGCGCGCGTCCTGAACCGCTTTGTAATGGGTTTCCTTTAATTTTTCATCGTTGACTTTAAAGGTTTGAAAACTAAACGGTGAATTAAGGCGATACTGGATTGAAGCGGTAACGAAACCTTCGGGGATAAAATACGGCTTTAAAACATTTTCGCTGTATTTAATGTAACAAGGCTCTGAAAAACAGGTATTCACAAAACCGCTGCCCTGCAAGCCAATCACCAGAGGTCTTTTTTTGTCCGGTAAATTATCTACGGGGCGAACTAAACCGATGTGTAATTCCTTTTCATTTCCTTCTTTGTCGAGATAAGTTTTGTAAACGTATTTCTCCGTCGCGCCAGCCGTCGAATTTGCTTTTGTGTTCTGACAGATTGTTTGTGAGAATATTTGCAGATTTGCGCAAAGCAGCAAACTCAGGAGAATTAGTAAACTTCTTTTCATTTTTAATATTCTTATATTAGAACTGCATAACTTCTAAACTTCAATAATACTCTAAATGAGAAATCAGTATAAAAACAAGAAAAGTAGAATTATTTGGGGGAGAAAAGTACTTATAATTTTTTGCATTTGTTGTTCGAATTTCTTAATCTGAATTTTATAAAAAATACCATTTGCTCCAGAGTCGAAAAAACTTGATTTTACAAAGGCTGCGCTTAAATGTTCGCGGAATAGTGCAGGGCGTTGGCTTTCGCCCGTTTGTCTATTCGTGCGCCAAGAGTTGCGATTTGCGCGGATTCGTCGGCAATGAAAGCGGCGGCGTATTTGTCGAAATCGAAGGTTTGGTGAACAACCTAATCAATTTTCAAAAGCTCTTGCGCGAAAACGCCCCGCCGCTCGCGCATATCACTTCGATTGAAATTGAAGAAATCCCTATGACAAACGAAACGGATTTTTTCATTGTCGAAAGCGAAACGCGCGAATCGGAAAACACGCTCGTGTCGCCTGATGTGAGCGTTTGCGAAGATTGCCTGCGTGAATTGTTTGACGAAAATGACCGTAGATTTCGCTATCCTTTTATCAACTGCACAAATTGCGGAACGCGCTTTACCATTATCAAAGACATTCCTTATGACCGCCTGAATACGACGATGAGCGTTTTTCAAATGTGCGATTTGTGTCAAAGCGAATATGACAATCCTTTGAGCAGACGCTTTCACGCGCAGCCGAATGCTTGCCGGAATTGCGGCGCGCGAGTTTGGTTTGTCGGCAAAAACGAAAAAGATGTTTACGATGAAGAAGCAATTCTGGCGACGCAAAAAGTTTTGACCGAAAACGGCATCGTCGCCGTCAAAGGCATCGGCGGTTTTCATCTCGCGTGCGATGCGCGGAGCGACGCGGCTTTGCAAATTTTAAGAGAGAGAAAAGGTAGAGTTGATAAGCCTTTCGCCATGATGTGCAGAGATTTAGCGACGGCGGAAAATCTGGTTGAAATCAGCGATGCGGAAAAAGTTTTATTGACGAGCAAAGAACGCCCGATTGTTCTGTTGCGGAAAAAACAAAACCAGAAAATTTCCGAACTCGTCGCTCCGAACAATTTGTTTTTAGGCGTGATGCTGCCGTATTCGCCGCTTCATTATCTGCTGCTCAATTCTACCAGCGAAAAGTTTTATAATCTCAATGTTTTGGTAATGACTTCGGGCAATTTTTCAAACGAGCCGATTGTTAAAGACAATACGGAAGCATTGGAAAAATTATCGCTTTTAGCCGATGCTTTTCTGTTTCATGACCGCGATATTTTTGTGCCTTGCGATGATTCCGTCGTCAGAGTTTTTGAAGAAAATTTCATCACAGAGACACAGAGACACAGAGAAAAGAAACTACAGATGACCACGGATGAACACGGATTTTTTCAAAATCATCTTGAGAATTCTGTTAAAAATCTTTCTGCGCGCTCTGTGGCTAAATCTTTTCACGAATTGCCGATTCGCCGTTCGCGCGGGTATGCGCCGTTTCCGGTTCAACTTCCGTTCAAAGTTCCGCCGGTTTTGGCAGTCGGCGGTGAATTGAAAGCGACGTTTTGTGTGGCGAAAGATGAGTTCGCTTTTATGTCGCAGCACATCGGCGATATGGAAAATCTGGAAACACTTCGCGCATTTGAAAAATCGGTCGAGCAAATGCGGAAACTTTTTCGCATCGAGCCTGAAATCGTCGCGTTTGATAAACATCCGAATTATCTTTCGGCGCGTTGGGCGCGGGAAAATGCGGCGCAGATTTTTCAGCCGGAAACGCGGCTCGTTGCGGTTCAGCATCATCACGCGCACATCGCTTCGGTGATGGCGGAAAATAATTTTGACGGCGCGGAACGGGTTATCGGTTTCGCGTTTGACGGCACGGGTTACGGCGATGACGGCGCAATTTGGGGCGGCGAAGTTTTGCTGGCGGATTATTGCGGGTTTGAACGAGCCGCGCATCTGAAGTATTTTCCGCTCGCGGGCGGCGATGTTTCGGTAAAAAAGCCGTATCGCGTCGCGCTAGCGCATTTGTGGCAAGCAGGCGTAGAATGGAATGAAAATCTGTCATGTGTTACTGCTTGTTCTGAAACCGAAAGAAGGATTTTATTGAAGCAGTTTGAAAATAACCTTAATGCTGTTCCGACCAGCAGTTTCGGACGGCTTTTCGACGCGGTTTCTTCAATCGCCGGCGTTCGCCAGACGATTACTTATGAAGCGCAGGGCGCGATTGAGTTTGAGGCGTTGGTTGACGAAAAAGTTTCCGCCGCTTACGAGTTTGATTTAATTGAAGGCGAAACGATTGGAATAAATTGTGCAAGATTGATTGCCGATATTGTCAATGATGTTTTATCGCAAGTTTCAATCGGTGAAATTTCCGCCAAATTTAATAATGCCGTCGCCGATTTAATTTTGCGTTTGTCGCTGCGTTTTCGTGAGCGCGAGAATTTAAACCGCGTTGCTTTGAGCGGCGGCTGTTTTCAAAACGTCGCGCTGCTCAAAGCGAGTTTGCGGCGTTTGCGCGAAAACGATTTTGAAGTTCTCACGCATCGGCAAGTTCCGCCGAACGACGGCGGACTCGCGCTCGGACAAGCCGTGATTGCAAGTTTTCAGCAACCGATTTAAGCGCTAAGGCAAAAATAAAAAGGCAAACCGACGGATTTTGCAAAATGAATTAAAATATTTATTATCGAAATAATAAAGCGAGTGAATTGACATAATCGTTTCAGCATTGCAACCGATACTGTTGAGCGGTAATCATCAATCTGCCAAATCCGAAAAGGAAGAAAGACGATGGCGGTAAAAAATATTCCTGACGGGCGATTTACCCGAAATGCTCCGGCAATAAAGGAAATGCACATTCTTTGGATAACCGCCGGTCTGAGCTGCGACGGCGAATCCGTCGCGCTGACCGCCGCGACCCAGCCGAGCATCGAAGACATTGTTTTGGGCGGTCTTCCGGGCATTCCCAAAGTTCATCTTATCAATCCGTTTTATTCCTACGAGAATGCGGACGAATATATTCAATATCTTGAATTGGCTGATGAAAACGAACTGAATCCTTTTATTCTCGTCATCGAAGGTTCGATTCCGAATGAAAGTCTTTTAACCGAAGGCTGTTGGGCGGGATTAGGCGCGGACAAGCAAACCGGACAGCCGATTCCGACTTGCGAATGGATTGACCGGCTCGCGCCGAAAGCGTGGGCGGTAATGGCGGTCGGAACGTGCGCGACCTACGGCGGCATTCACGCGATGGAAGGCAATCCGACGGGCGCGATGGGTTTGCCGGATTATCTCGGTTGGGATTGGAAATCGAAGGGCGATATTCCGATTGTCTGCGTTCCGGGCTGCCCGACTCAGCCGGACAATCTGACGGAAACTCTGCTTTATCTGCTTTATCAATCAGCGGGACGCGCTCCCGTGATTCCGCTCGATGACCAGATGCGCCCGACGTGGCTATTCGGCGAAACCGTCCACGAAGGCTGCGACCGCGGCGGTTATTACGAGCAGGGACAGTTTGCCGAAGAATACGGCTCGCGCCTCTGCATCGTCAAACTCGGCTGTTGGGGTCCGGTCGTGCAGTGCAATGTCGCCAAGCGCGGCTGGATTAACGGCATCGGTGGCTGCGCGAATGTCGGCGGAATCTGTATCGGCTGCACGATGCCCGGTTTCCCAGATAAATTTATGCCGTTTATGAATCAGCCGCCGGGTTCGCTTTTATCGTCGCAGGCGGTGATGACTTACGGCAGAGCGATTCACGCGCTGCGTCGGTATACGCAGGCATCGCTCAATCAAGAACCGGCGTGGCGGCGCGAAAATAACTTAAAAGCGGTTGATAAGAAAAAGAAAGCGTGAAAGCACAAAACTCAAAAGAACAAAAAACTTTTATTACGGAACGGAAATTTTCGACCGACGGCGAGCCAGTTCCGGTTGACGTGCTGGAGGCGGAAAATGTTTTGAACGAACTGGCAAGCGTATTTTTTGCAGCCGAATCAGCCGGCAAACCACCATCCGCCGACAATGAAAAAGATTTCCCCAGCGTAACGGACACCTATCGCATTCTCGTCGAACAAATTCCGGCAGTCGTCTTTATCGCGTTTTTCGATAAAGGTTTCGGCGAAGCCTACGTCAGTCCGCAGATTGAAGAAACGCTCGGTTTCACGCAGGCTGAATGGCTCAATGACCCGGTGCGCTGGTATAGCCAAATTCACCCTGAAGACAAAGAGCGATGGAGCAGCGAAGCCGCGCAGATATTTTTGACGGGCGAGCCTCTGCATTCGGTTTATCGCGTGTTGGCGCGTGATGGGAGCGTCGTCTCTTTTCAGTGCGATGTCAAGATGGCGCGCCGCGCCGACGGTCGCCCGTGGTTTATTCACGGCGTTGGTTTTGATGTCAGCAGCCGGGAAAGCGGCGAAAAAGTTTTGCGCGAATATGCCGAGCGAATGAAAATTCTTTCGCGCCGTTTGATTGAGGTGCAGGAATCCGAACGTCGAAACATCGCCCTGGAACTGCACGATGAAATCGGACAAATTTTGACCGGACTCAAACTGACATTGGAGATGAGCGCGCGTCTTCCCGAAGGAGAATTACGGGCAAGTCTCGCCGGAGCGCAGGCGCTCGTCAACGAATTGATGGCGCGAACGCGCAAGCTGTCGCTCGATTTGCGCCCCGCCACGCTCGACCATCTGGGACTGCACTCCGCACTGCTGCGCCATCTGCGGCATTATACTTCGCAGACTCAAGTTCAGGTAAATTTTCTGCACGACGGTTTGGAAGGAGAGCGTTTTGCGCCCGAACTTGAAACCGCCGCCTTTCGCATCGTTCAGGAAGCCCTGACAAATATCGCGCGACACGCCGAAGCCGAAGAAGCTACCGTTCGCATTTCGGCTGACGAAAATAGTCTGACGGTGGAAATTGAAGACGACGGAAAAGGATTCGAGGCGGAAGCCGCTTTTGCCGTTCATCAATCGAGCGGCTTGGCGGGAATGCGCGAACGGGCTTTGCTGTTAGGCGGAAATTTTACCGTCGAATCCACTTTGGGCGGCGGCAGCCGATTGACCGCCGACTGGAATTTCGGTGATGATGTTGATTCACAAGCCGAAACTGATTAAACAAATGAACACTGTCAGAACAATAACCATCGTTTTAGCCGACGACCATCGCATCGTCCGGCAAGGCTTACACGCTTTGCTGAAAGCCGAGCCTGATTTCGAGGTCGTCGGCGAAGCGGGCGACGGAATCGAAGCGTTGGAGATGGTCAAAAAACTCAATCCCGATGTTGTCGTGCTGGATTTAATGATGCCCGGTCTGAACGGTTTAGAAGTGGCGCGGCGGCTCGGCAAACAAACGCCGCGCACTAAAATCATCATTCTTTCGATGTATGACGATGAAGGTTTTGTGCTGGAAGCCCTTTCCAACGGCGCGTCGGCTTACGTTCTGAAAGACAAGAGTTCTTCCGAATTGATTCGAGCCGTGCGCGAGGTGCGCGACGGGCATCGGTATCTCAGCCCGCCGCTTTCCGACCGCGCTATCGAAGTCTATGAGCAAATGACAAAAGCCGGAACGATGGATAAATACGAAACGCTCACCACGCGCGAACGCGAAGTTCTGCATTCTCTCCGCCGAAGGACGCACTAACGGCGAAATCGCCGCCCGGCTCGGCATCAGCGTTCGGACGGCGGAAACGCATCGTTCAAGATTGCTCCACAAACTCGGCATTCATACGCAAGCCGATTTAACCCGCTATGCCCTGCGTCGCGGAATTATTCCGATGGAATAAATCGCACCGTCTAAAGACTATTAAGTTTTGACCTGCCAGCCACTTATTTATTTTTTTAAAACTCCAAAAATTGCGTAGGTTTTTACGTAAAAATACGTAGATTTGCGAATATCTATTCACCCGTAAAAAGTGGAAAATTGATATTCACCTGTATTTTAAATCAATTCTAGTGCTAAGTAACCAAAGATATTGTAGTAATGAGTTGATTTGTGTAATCTTGTCAAATGCCAAGAAAAAGACAAATCATCCGCTTATCAGAAACAGAACAAAGTTCTTTGACAAAGATTCTAACT
>JAABUN010000768.1_pt1 | contig 79436 bp, 68 predicted proteins | sample 5559311 | NCBI WGS metagenome assembly JAABUN01 (sample SAMN10711877, study PRJNA513370) | rock metagenome | isolation source: Antarctica rocks | place: Antarctica: Victoria Land, Siegfried Peak sud | reverse complement strand
AGGGAGGTAGGGAGGGAATGAAAGGGAGGGAAGGGGGGTTAGAGGGGAGGGAGAGAGGGGAGGGGTAAGGGGATGGGGAGGGAGAGGGTACCGTGGAGGAGTTCTTTGACGTCGTCGAGGACGAGGTTCATGAGTTGGTCATAGCCTTTTAGGGTTCCTGTTACTGGGTCGTCTTAGCTTTGCCGTCTGCCTCGAATGCAAGTATGGGCCCAACGTACCTTCCCTCCCTCCATTAAACTTAACACTGATCTCCTTGTCCATATACTTGGTCAGGTCGAGTATGTTCTCCTTCTTGGGCTTCTCGCTGCCGGCCTGGGCATGGCCGCCTCGGGCCCCACGACTGCTGTCGCTGCTCCCTCCCCTACCTCCTCTGCCTCCGCCGGCGCCGCGGCCGCGGAAGTTGCCTCGTTCAGACATCCAATGGGAGATGGAGGGACATGTGGAGTCTGACCGGAAAGATGGTTGGGTCTTAGTGCTTAGTGGCGGAGTCGGATGCTAGGCGAGCGGTGAGTGGTGTGGCAAAACTGGGCTGTGGCTTGGGGCGCAATTGGTGGTTGGGTGCTTTTCTCTTTTCTCGTGGGGGCTAGAATACTGTACCTCACTGCTACGGGTATGCCGGCGCCCAGGCGACTTACCGCTCAGGCGTTCTGGGGCGATCAGGCGACACCCCCAATGATCCCCATCCCATCCGATCCCTAACTCCGCGAGCCCGGCCGAGGCCAGGAATGGGGGGGCTCGGGGGGAATGAGGGCAAGGGAGCCCAAAGCCCAAAGCCCCACCCTTTGCTCTTCCGAAGGACCCTTGCCTGGACTCTGCCGCGGGAATTCGGGAATATTCCCCCCCCCCAAAGCTGGTTGGAGGGCTGACGATTGCATGTCGCAAAAAGAAGAAAGGCTGCGCCAGTCTGTGACTCCCTTCTTCCCCTCAACCGACATCCTCTCTTTCTCTCTTCCTCTCTCTTCCTCGGACTCCACTCTGCTCTTTGTTTCCTTTCCCCATCTCTCTTCCCCGGATATGTTTCGTATATTCAGCAGTATGGATATTCAGCTACGATAACGAGAAACCAATCACTTCCCGCCCCACTCCGACACGCACACCGTATTCTAGCTTCCGACCCCTTCGCCTACACCACCTACACCTACACCTACTCTACTATCCTTCTTGACTCAACCTCTCCGCCATCATCCATCGATCACAATGGACCACATGGGCTCTCCGCCTCTGCACCCAGTAGACTACTCATCCAGCTCAACCAAACGAAAGCGGAGCCCGTCGCCGGAACCTCCCAAACAACCCACACCACCAGCCAAGCTGCACAAGACACACTCCAACCACCACCTCCAAATCAACTACCTTGTCCGCCAATTCCAGGAGATTCTTCCACTCATATCCGCCGAACATGACTCCCTACCCTCGCTCCTCTCCTTGATCACCGATTACGAAGGTGTCTTGCACCGCCATGAATCCATGGCTGGCAACCTCGGCGCCCGCCCCCTCGGTCCCATCCTCATCCAACGTTTCGAACGTCTGTTCGATGGTCCACCGCGCGTGCTAAAGATGAACGGCAAGTCCGAAAGTACAAGCGTGGGCTGGCTGGACGTGGTGGAGTTTGCGTCGAACAAGCCGGAGCAGTTCAAGTTAGACCAGATAAGAGAGGGTGTGAAGGTCTGCCAGTTCTATACGAAGCAGTGCAGGGTGGAGATTAGCGAGGAGGATTTCGTCTTGATCAGGAGTGGTATGCCGCAGAAGCTGATACCGCCGCAGCCGATTGGTGAGGATGAGGAGAAGGAGTTGGGGACGTTGGAGATTTTGGAGAAGGCGTTGGGAGGCTGTGTGCATCTTGCTGATCAAGGTATGTGACCACCGCATCCTTCGGGGAATCTATATCCTTTATGTCCATGTATACGCTGTGAAAGCAGAAATAGGCTAATATGACACAGTTGCTGGTCGAGCAAGACAGCTCAATCACAAGATTAGAAGTCGAAGGAATGCCATTGCCAGCAGAAGAGAGGCGGAAGCTACGGTTGATGATGGCACTCGAAGTCGAGTTCCAAGCCGCGGTGGGGATGGAAGTCATTCTAGGCACCCTAGCAATGGGGAACGTGCCTCAAACTCGCCAACCGGCGGAGGCTTTGTCGCGGTGAATTCGAGATACCCAATGCCTGCAACGGACCGTTCATCATACAACGGCTCCACACACGATCAACCTCGATCAAGTGCACCACTTACCAACGGCATCAATCCTCTCCATGTCTCGGCCGCGACACGAGCTGAGCTGCTCAGCAAGTTTCACACCAAGAGCGAGCGTTCTAGTTCGATTGACGATGGACCTCATTCCCATAGGCCAACGTCAATATCGCGACCTACCGCCCTGCCCACGAAGCCAAATTCCAGACCTTACGCTGACTCGATGGAATATGCCGGCGTTCTGCTCAACACAGCTTCGCCTGTCCCCATACCGAATACCCCAACCTCCCTCCTCCCGTACGTCAAACCCTCGCCAGCAGACCGATTCGATGACAGTGGTCCCTTCAAATCTGACATGATGGCTCGTATGGAACAGCTCAACAGGGGCGACCGGGTCCAACCGCCTTGCGACAGGTGTCGGCGACTCCATATGGATTGCTTGAAGAACTTGACTGCATGTATGGGTTGTACCAAGAAACATGCCAAGTGCAGCTGGAAGGACGTTGAAGAGCAGGAATTGAAAGATCATCCATTCGTGCCGAGGGTGAAGACTGCCGAGGAGATTGCCGCGGCAGAACGGGGGAGTGAGGGTGAGGGTAGTATAAGTGGGGGAGATTCCGTGAGGAAGGAACCTCGACGCGAAATGATGGAAGTGAGAGATGAAGAGTTATTAGGTGAAGAATCGGACGAAGACATTGAGATGAGAGACAAGCCGGTCGAAGCTGCGCCTAGAGTCACGAACGCGAACGGACTTACCCCGAGCGGTCCGTCGCCGTTAGTGACTGACATCACTTCGAAAGCTGTCTATGAGCGAGATGTTGTTACCAAAGCGCCAGATGTTCCCTCCACGAACCATACAACAAGTCCTACCAAGGGCACCTTCATTCAAGAGGTGACACCAAAGCCTGCGCCTGCGGACTCACCGAAGCCGGCATATCAAGCACCACAAGCGCAAATGCAACCATCCCAGGCCCAGAGCGGGACGAATGGACACGTCCAGACCGAATACGAAAGAGACCTATACACGCAGCTCAGCCAAGCGACACGTGAGAGCGCCGAACACGAAAAGGCGATTGCCCATACCAACGACCCCACGCGCGAGGCCCCCGAGCAAATGCCTGCGGAGCCCGAAAAGCCGCCGCACGAAGAACCGGTCCGTGTCTACACCGCCGGTACCGATCCCATACCGCCAGAATTGTTGCCCGTCCAGCCCATGCAACTGGACCTTGTACAACCTGACCCTATACAACCTTTACTACATGAGCAGCAGCCGCCGACAGCCAACGAAGTCCCAGCGGAGAAAGTGCCGAGTCTACCGATTTTGAGCGAGCATCCTACGCCCAAACCGCAGATGCCGAGTCCACCACTCTCAGGCGTCCCTTCGCACGCTATGCCGACGTCTAGTACGTTGGTGAGCGAGCTGCCGGTCGTTCCTCAGCCGATGCAGATATAATTCGTTTCTCTGGGTGTTTGTGATCTTCCGGAAGTATTGATGCTTGCATGGGGATTGGGGCTAGGGCGTATAGATCCTGGCGAGGGATTTGGCGTTGGCGGTCGGGAAGCAACCTGGTATTATGCATCGAAGTAATCCGAGAGAGAATAGTATAGTATAGCATACTATAGCTATCAACTCCAGCGAAGCTATAGGACAGGAAGGCATATACAGATTTCGATCTCTGATAATGGAATAGATCATTCATATCCATCCCCCAACAGCTCTTTACTAGTGTACCTCTCCGCTTCCCCTATTGAAACTACGGATTATCAACAGCGAGAGAGATTCTGCATTTCCTAGTCCTAGTCCATATCCATCACAACCCTCTCCCTTCTCCAATATCCATCACAACCCTCTCCACTCTCCCTTCTCTATCTCCATCCCCATCACGATACCCCCACCTCCATCCATCTATCCCCCACCCTACTCCCTATCCTTTATTCATTCCAACCAACATAAATTTCCTCACCCATATTATTATACATCATACATTATACATCATATATTATGTATCATAAATCATACATCATATATCAAACGATATTCATATCACACCTAGCCATCTATCCTATAAAATATCCCGCCACTCGTTTCGGGGTTGCGAATGATGGGGGATGAGTGGGATGAGGAGGATGGGTGGGAGGAGGTGGTTGTTTGGGGGAGAGGGAGGAGGAGGGGTGGATGAGGGTGATGGATTGGTGGGATGGGTAATAGAGGGATGGGCGGGAGGGGGAAGGGGAGGGATGGGATGGGCGATAGTAATAAGTTTATCGTATGTATGTAGGTGTTTAGTTTGAAAGAGGAAGAGATGAGGGAGGTTGGTTTTTAGTTAGTGGTAGAATAGTGGTGGTGGATGAATTATGTTGTGTTGTGTGTTGTTGTGGATTTATGAATGGGGATGAGTGGGATGGGAGTAGGTGGTTCGTGTTGGATTGTTGGATTGTTGGTTTTTGGGGGGGAAGGAAGGGGGTGATGAGGGGTGGATGGATGGTTAGGTGGATGAGCGGAGGGGTGGATGAGGGGGATGAGGGGTGATGGATGTTGTTGTTGTTATGGTTATCATTATAGTTTACTTCCATCACTTTATCAATCCATCCCTTCATCAATACGAGCTCACGTATACAATCTCAAGCACAAATCCAAAAAAAGCTGATTCAATTGTTTTCAATTATCTAGAGGGTAAGGGATGTTGGTTGGATGGTTTTCTAATTGGGGTATTTGGGTTTGTATGTGTGAGAAGGGATTACTAGAGTACAGTGCGAGATGGGATTGGTGTGGATGGGGATGGATGGGGATGGATGGATGGATGTGGATGGAGATGGAGATAGATGGAGATGGAGATGGAGATGGAGATGGGAGATGGGGAGTGGGAGATGGGAGATGGGAGATGGGGATGGATGGTTCTTGGGGTTGTAATGTGTATGTGAATATTGAGGGAGATTAAGGTTGTGGGGAATGGGAGATGGGAAAGGGAGATGGGAGATAGAAAGTAGGAATATAGAGGAAGTGTGAATGTTGTGGTATCATTTGATGGATTTGCACCTTATCATAGTTTAGGCAGTCGGCTTCCGGATGCGTTTGGGTTTGTTGGATGGGTCGATGCTAATCAGTATCTTTTGGGGAATGTCAATGGTTTTGGATAGGGGTGCGAGGGTGTTGCTTTCGGCGGCGTCTTGGATGTTTGGGGGATCGTTGTGTTGATTGTGATTTTTTGGATTTGAGGGGTATGGGGATAGATATGGAGATGGGTTTGCTTCTTGTAGCTCAGGGTTAATTGTATCTGATACTGTTGATATGTTATGCGTACTTGTTACTTTTCATTCTGGAGATTGTTGAAGGTCCATCCGGTCTTTCTTTCAGTTGGAGATTGCTTGATGCGTGTTGGACGTACACCCTTTCAGTGATATCAGTGAGGTCGATAGTACAGGTTGGCTTGCAGTGGATGTGGATAAAGATGCATGGGTGGAAAGCTGGACGAAGGTTAAGAGTGATATCAATGAAATCCCAAGTTCGAAATTGAGATTGGTAAGAGTCATGTGATGTGTACCCTCTTGTGAGGCATCCGAGATCGTAATAAGTTTCCATTCTCATCGTTACGTTGGAGGCGTACTCTCATGTTGAATGCTTGTCAGCCTCCTAATAGCTATCCATAAAATCTGGTAAGGAAAATGTACGGACAATGATCGATAATAGAAAATACTCGGCGGGCACAATGTTGAAGTAATACCCGTACGAGCCAAGAAAAATAAAAGGGCAACTTGGAATAAGGAGTGTACATAGGAAAGCACGAAGACATTGACGCTCAAAGAGTGACATAAGGAAATTCAGCTTGGTTTCTCGCCTCCGACAGCGCTCAACAGGCATGTATCTTGATCCTGGTCTCCCACTCCTGGCTTTCGGCTCTCCCTGTCCTCTCAAGCTCCAGCGCTTGGCTTGGGTGTAATGATCTGAATACCCTGTGGCTTGATGATCCTGTCTTCATTCGCCTTTGGCTTGATGGCCCGGAAAGTCTTCCCTGGAACAGCATTCCCCTGGTGAACATTACGATGGTGGCTTTTCAGCTTGTCTTTGCGAGTGAAACCATTGTCTCCGCCGTATTTGCATCCGACAATAGGACATGGGTATTTGATGGCATTGGTGCAGTGTCTAACTGTGTAGTGACGCCTGAGATCTGCGAAATTCTTGGTAGTGGTTTGGCATCCTTCAAGGCAGTGATATTCCCCGAGATTGCCGAAATGCCTTCGCTCATGGTAAACGGCCTGAGGAGCCGCTCTGCCAAAGGACTCTGTAATTTGCTCCTGACAACCCGGAAATCTGCATACAAAAGTGGACTCTCTATTTCTAGGCAGGTCCCTGAAGACGTTGGGTTGACGTAGAAGAATATCCTTTAGTAAACCCAGCAAAAGGCAGCTCATGCAGCTGCACCTACGAATTGGATCAAGATGCGATTGATCATAGGTTTTTTCTTCACCTTTATGATGCGACAGACATGAGTCAACAATAGGCTGTCCTATTCCAGCGGCATCCTCAAGCACGGCGCAAACACTCCAGGGATCGTCATTAACAGACGTCGGTGGCACAGGCTCTGCGTAGATGTCGGACAAGGAGAGGCTGGTCTGTTGCACATATGGTTGACCGTTCACATCGTGGAAGTTGACCATTGATGGTGTGGGACATTTGGCGAGAATTTTCGTGTGATTCTAATAGCCCTTGTGTCAGCCAATAAAAAAAAAGCATCGAACCTGTGCCGCCAGGTCGCCCTGATTTGCATCGAATCCAGAAGGCTGCGTCTCAAACCCATCGTCGAAATTGATCCAATCGGTCCAATGGGGTGTGAAATTCTCCATCTTGGCGCGAAGTGTGAGTCTGATAGGTCGGAAGACGGGCGCTGTGGCTTGCTTGATGTGCTGGCAAAGGCGGAGCCTTACTTGAGGGTAAGGCTGCGGATCTCGAGGTGGGTTCGGACAGCCAATGAACGCTGTTGGATCGGTGATAGAAGTCGGCGAAAGTCTTTTGAATTGCTTGGGGAGGGGGGATGCTTATATGGTTGTGAGCAGCTTGGGTATGTGCGGTAGAGCGCCCTTCCTGTAAATGGACTGCGCCATTCACTCTGATGGCGTTTTCGTGAGTTTGCAACGACTGCCCCCAAAGATCCCCCAGGGAGAGATGGGGTAAGATCTTTCATACTCATAGACCTCAAGGTAGTAGGAGGTGGCGTAGGGTCTTACCTCTTCAATGTGATTAAACAAACTGTGATAGAGTATAGATGGAGAGAAGGCGGAGACCTAGGTTGGCAGGGCAAGAAAGCGCACTACTCCTATTCTAATCTGGCTTAGGCCCTTTCGCCTACAATACTCCTTTGAAATGGTCTTATCCCGGTAATCCGTTTGATGGTTGCTTAAAAGGCACGTTTCTTCGGAAATCTGGCAATATTGAGAGACGACTCATCTGCAGACTCCCCTCATGAACTAGATCAAACTCGACACTTGCAATCATGTGGGCCTTGACCCATATGATTGCAACAATAGCAAGCATGTAAATGTCAAGCACGCTATGATGAGTTACATTAAAACACGTATCTCGTAGTATCCAGCTGATGCTCTTAAGTCGCAGAATGCCTGTATTTTCCAATCACGATACAATGATCTGAGATACGATGTCAGCAAATAGGAGTCTGTCATGCGGAGCCGCGAAACGCTCACCTCGTTCAAAAGGCTCCAAAGTCAATTGCTCCATTGGCTTTATCTTCTCTTCTTTCATCTTCTGTACTTCGCGAGCGAAAACCTTTGAGATCCCAGTGGTCAGTAGTGGCTCCTTCAGACCAAGGATTTTGATGGTCAATGGCTTGACTCAGGCTGTGGAAGACCTACTTGTTCGGGTGCTGCCGTACTATCAATACAGTTCGCCTTGATACTAACGACTATTCCACCTCCAACTTTGAGGTAAAGATGAGCGTTCTTAATTTTATTGGTCAGCCAGAGCCCAAGAGTCCGAGCGGGCATCACTCACTAAGCCAACAATCCGAGCTTGATCGGGCTGCGCAACATCTCTAAGAAAGAATTTAATGACCGTATCTCACCAATCCCTGATAAGTACTTCAGAGAGACCTACGCGAAGATACTATTACACATTAGCAAGCAGACCCCTTCGAATCCAAGCGAGATGCAATGAGCTTACACATCGACCATGCCAACGAGCATGCGGTACCGAAGAGGATGTCGAGCGTCTTCGATAATGGGAATGACATTTGTCCTATGAGTAGCCATGTTGATGAGGTCTCTGCCCGATCGATGCGAGAATTCAACCGCGAACACGACGCCAGTAGGCCCAACAATGTCCGCCACATGTGAGACTGAGGTTCCGCTGGCCGCACCTAGGTAGAGCACCTTGACACCTGGACGCACGCTAGCACGTTGTTAGTCTGGGAGAGTCTAGAAGCAACTTCGGGCCTCTGACAAGATCTCATCAAGGCCTCCTAGTATGCCTGCGGCGAGCTTGGATCGGAATGGATTCCAGACTCTGTACTCTGTTTTCGTGGCAGGTGGGACATCGCCATTCGAGAGCGCAGGGGTATTGGCATTCGATTCAACGGAGATGCGCTTCTCCCCATACACGGATTCACCTGGTGTGAGGTTTTTGGTCCTACCCAAACCCAAGTCAGCATCCCCATAAATTCCAATGGAAGCCAAGAAAAGCGTGATTACTCACACCAACATGTCTTCCTTACCCCTCGCCACGAAGACCCCAGGATGTCGATGAGGCTCCTGTTCGAACCTATGGTTAGTTCTAACCATCGACCCCAGTGACAAGACTTTTCATAAACATACGATTATGACCTTGGCACCTGCCTTAGCACCACCACGCATTCCTCCTCTTCCTCCACCTCTTGGGGCGCCGCGGCCTCTCGGTGCGCCCCTCCCTGCACCTCTGCCACCTCGATCGCCGAATCCACCTCCACATTTGCTTTAGCAGATATCACCACGACTAGAAGACATGCAAGCTAACCTCTACCACCACCCCTACCGCCTCTATCCCCAAATCCACCGCGAGAGCCACCGCGGAAACCTCCTCGATCTCCGCCTCTACCTCCCCCACGGTCTCCGCCTCTTCCTCGGGGCGTGAATACCATTGCAAACTTTGTGTATGTATGTGTAGAAGCTTATGTAGGGGTTATGAGCTCCCAGCGCTGTGGTTGAGTTGTGGCAATCCAGATATTGTAATTGTAGCTAAGACGTCCTCCACGTGAATCGCAGATCTAGAGGGCGCGCGCTAGTCAGCATCGCTCAAGTTAATGATCATGCTTCGAGTAGGGAGCTTCTAACAGGACATACCTCGAGACATGTTAGAATACAGAGATTATTGTCCGCCGTCGTTGTGTCAGGAAACAATTCAGCTAATATTGATGAAGCTTGAAAACTATGGATACGCTAGAGCGCGAGAAGGCTAGCGCCACCCACATGCTAAGCGACCTCGAATTTCGGCGTCACCAAAGGGAACAGCAACACGACATCGCCAACTCCACCACAGACTCGAGCAAGATGGTAAGCATCCCATCCAATTAGTCGCACTCTCAACGCTCATCCCCCACGTTACCATCGCTGTTCCCAAGCCCCTAGCTACATGGCAACCCGCGCGCTCAACCTCCAAACCACCAATCCATAAACTCCCACCATCACTCACGCAGCTAACCCCTCTCTCATCCTTAGGTCCGCTACGCAGCCACCACGATCGAGCAAGGTAAATCTGCCCGCTCCCACGGCTCCTACCTCCGCGTCTCCTTCAAGAACACCCGCGAAACCGCACAAGCCATCAACGGCTGGAAGCTACAGCGCGCCCTGACCTACCTGGGCAACGTGATCGAACACAAGGAGGCGGTGCCCATGAGGCGGTATGCAGGAAGTACAGGAAGGACTGCGCAGGGTGAGTCGGCACAATATCTTCATAAACGCGAGACGGCGATCACTTCCAGAGCACAGTCCAATCTGTCCTGGATACTCAAGCCACACTCTACAACCCCCCCCCCTCTTCATCTCCACTACACCTTTATCCACCCCCTTTACTAAAGAACCCTGCCACTAACCCCACCTCCTCGCCCCCAGGAAAACAATTCGGCGTCTCCAAAGCCCGCTGGCCCAAAAAATCCGCCGAGTTCCTCCTCGGCCTCCTCAAAAACGCAGAATCAAACGCCGACACCAAAGGCCTCGACACTGGAAACCTGATCGTCAAGCACATCCAGGTGAACCAGGCGCCGAAGCAACGTCGTCGTACTTATCGTGCGCATGGACGCGTATGTTCTCCCTCTCCCTTTCTTTCCTTCCTGCTGTGTGTTCCTTGCACAATATTTTGCGTATTCAGCTCGATGGATGGACGTAAGAGGCCAAAGACTAATCCTAGAGAACGCTAGATCAACCCCTACATGTCAAACCCATGCCATATCGAACTCATCCTCACCGAAGGCGAAGAAGTGGTGCAGAAGGGTCCTCAGGTTGTGGAGATGGAGAAGAAGCGACTGAATTCTCGACAGCGGGGTGCGACCATGCGAAGGGCGATTACGAGTGCGTAGGTTGCTTTGTTTGGTATGGTGTGTGAGGCTTGAAAGTAGAGGGGGGAGGGGATGGTAGCTAGCCAGCTAGCTGTGGTGCATACGTGCACTTTGTAGTAGAGAAGCCTGCACTAGACATCAAGAATTTCTATGACTACCATCTCTCCCAAATCACCATGTTTTTGACTTGCTCAGCTATTACCCTGTATGTATGTTGTATGAGGTTCAGTATCAATTCTGTGAGAAGTACATCAATCATAGTCTAGTCGATTTTGATTAGCTAGAGCGCATGCTACCTATCATTCATCACACTCGTATCTATCAATCCGATCGTATCGCTCATAAATCCCACATCACAAAAAACACAAAAGAGCCAGCCCAGATCAGCAAGCAACGCACGGGTATCTCGCATTCGAAAAATAGCATCCAGACGCCCCAATATCGTACAACATTCGCAAGCCAACAGCACATAAATCTCACCACCATCAATCCCAGATATCAAATCTCATCAACAAACACCAACCTCTCCACCCTACCCGTAAACCTCCCCTCCCCTCCCAACGGCTGTCCATCCTCCAGCGCATCCAACCCCTCCCCCTCAGGCCATCCAATGCGCATAGGAAACCCAGTCTCGAACACAGACTCATCCGCATCAGGCAGTGCAGGCACGATCTGGCCCAGCAGCCGATCGGAACGGCGATGCATCATGATAGGTTTCAGGTCCTGCGCGCGCGCACAGAGGTTGTGAGGTGGGCTGTTGACTACATCTGGAAGACTGGATTGATCAAAGGACTCGGCTGGCTGGTTGACAAGTCGGACGTAGCCGCACGAGATGAAGTTGATGAGTTCGAGAGATCCTGGGTTGGGTCTGGGGGGTGGGTGCTCGATGTATTGGAAGGCGTAGCGGACTAGGTCGAGGGTGGGACCGGGCGAGATCGTGTCGATGACGTCGGCCCATGATCCAACGCGGTCAGCGGTATTGACCCAGGAGTTGTGGTTGCCAGGGACTGGATCTGCGATGGCTGGATCTGTGTAAGAGTCGCGTTGTGCGAAAAGGTTGCCGAGGTGAGGATCGTCAACGAAGCGTAGAGGATGGCCCACGGGACTGGGATAAATATCATCCCGAAAAGATTCTTCTTGAGTGAAATACAAACCGCCTGTATGAGCTGAAAGAGAGACTGAGTCCAATGTCAGTGAGCGCAATTTCGCGCTCCGCGTCAAGGATATGAAGGTCTTTAAGATTGGCGGAGCGATCCAACAGTTCGTGAAGCTCAGATGTCGGACATGTGGTAGATAGAGGACACTCTTGAACCTCCGATCGAATACATCCTTATTGGCGTAATCTGCCAAGGGCGCTGGAAGGACAAACTTATTGCGACCATAGATCCCAGTCTGCCGTTCTCCTCCTCCAGAGAAACCAAGACTCATGGTGTCAATGTTTTTCATTTTCGCGACGTACGTCTTGAGCAAATTGAAGAATTGCATAGCGGCCCCGGAGGGATCGATGTCGTTTGCTTCAACTTCCCCATTGCCATTCTTTGAGATGGTGCGAAAGTCTGCAGCAACATTCATGATGAGTTTCGAGAGACTTGGCAAAGCAGTCCAGAAGTCATCGCGTTCCAGCGCTCCCAGATGCTTGCTGGAGAGCTTGGCAATGTTGAGGGTGTGGACGTGTTGGAACGTGAGTGAGTTGTCGGTCAGTGCCATGCAATAGCTCGAAAGAAACGCTCGTTGAGCCCATTCAGTTTCCATCAGCCATTCTGCTTGTAGCGTCGTGAGTTCATTGGGTACAATGGGTGCAACGATAAAAACTGATCGTTTTTTACCTTTAGACAGATCGAGAAGGTCGGCAGTAGGAGTCGCACGCGCGGCGGGCTGCCCGTTCTCAATCTCGATGCCTTGGAACACCAATGGCCGACCAGAAGCGTTGCGATGGTAGGTGAATTTCATGCGGGGCTTGCAGCTACGTGGATAGACGATGGCTTGATAAAAGCCATGCTCATTTCGTGATATGGGAAGCTCTTCTTGGCTGGTTGTTCCTTCGTCCGCAATGTAGATTGAGCCGTCGTCAGGTCTGAGCGAATTCACTATCTTTGTCCACGTTTCTTCCTTCTCGCTGAGATTCGCTTCCAGTTCTGGCTTTCTGCCGCCGAATATTGTAGTTTTCTGTTTGAAGACCTGGGCACGATCCGAGATGTCGGGCCCAGAAAGCCAGCCTAAACCATTGTCTATGCAGAGCCCCAATACCTGCACGCCTCGAAGGTTTGACAACGCAGTGCTCATATAGCGATGTTCGTCTGCCTTCTTTTCAAGGCCGCACAGAAGCTCAAATCGGCGGTAATCAGGATGCGGCCATTTATAGGAACCGAAGAACGCGTCGGAGACCTCGAACTTGCTTTTGACTGGAGGCCTCGCTAGCTGGTCTACCTTGACTTAGCTTGAGGATACGACACCGAAGGCATCGGAAAGCAAGATGTTAGAATCTTACCTTCAGAAACCTCAAAGGCCATGGCAAATTCCCTGACCTCGGATCCCCAGGCTTCGAACACTCGCATTCCATCATGGACTGCCTTGGTGGTCTTTTCTGTTCATACGAATGAGTGCAAGCGTCCCTTTTGGAATCGTTTTGCCTACCTTTTTCCTTGCCCTTCCCTTTCACATCAGCAACTCTTAGGGGCGGCCGACGGGGGTCGATGATGTCGTAGATTTCAGGTCGGAAAGACACCACCACCCTACGGAATTGGACGTTCGAGATATTGCGCTCAAATTCGCGGCTAACAAGACGCATTGACTCTAGAGCGCTGCGTGGAAGGAAGCGAGCTATATTAAGATACACTTCGAGCGGTAGACTAGAGGGCGCGACAGGCCAGCCTTGACCATTAGAGCCTAATGGTGCATCGTTGCGATCGCTGGAGGACGATTCGACATTCCACGTAGGCTTGAGGGAGATGTGATAATGGATAATCGGGCCCATCGGAGGCACTGCGATACAAGCTGGTATGTAAGGGGCCCGGATCCGTAGGATATTGATAATTCTTCTACGCTTCCTCGTACCAAGGCTCGCTGGGATCAGCTGAGAAGTGAATATGAGATGACGCATGGGAATGTACGCTGGTAAGAGGGTTGCGGCGAATTTCTGAATTGCGCCGGTGGGCGTAAGGTGCTGTTTCGCGTGCCAGTCGCTAGTCAATCCCATGGTTTCTGGAAAGGTTTGGTTGAAATCGACTGGCTGCCCTCCAACCGACGAACTTGGAGCTATTGGCGCTAATTCAGGCACAAATACCGGGGCTTCAGCACGCAGTCTCGAGCGGCCTGGCATTGAGGTGTTGGTGACAGCTCGTCTGGCAACCGTCCCTGGTGCCCCTGTATAACCGGGTGGTACAGCCTCCTGCGGTGATCTATCTGTACGTCTTCGCTTTCGGTCATGGTCGACTAGTCTGGCTAGTCTGGCTAGCCCTGGTGTACCAGCCACAGATTGATGGGTTGAGGTACTTGTCATTTCTAGAGGAGGGGTGTTTCTTCTTGAAGGAAACCTCGATGGCCGCTGCTTGGCCCTTGCGGCGAAAGCTGATGCTCGCCGGGATGGACGGTGGTCCATTTCTTGCATCTGGATATAATTGGAGGATAAGTTGTGCTCATTGGATGGCAAAGAGCTCGGCCAATCCGTAAAGTCTGGTCTGAAATGATCTTCGCCGTCCGAGTCGTTCCCAGCCTCGCGCGCATCATCATCGACGCGCTTTTGCCATAGTGCGGAGGCATATGGATCTTCTTCGTAGATGTATGGTGACCCATCAGACCGATAACTCCCAGAGCTTCCTTCGGTGCAGATGTCGGAGTCCGGAGTCATCAAGGGAGAAGACTGAACCTGCTCAGTCGAATCAAGGATATCATTCGTCAGATAATTGCGATCTTGAGTCAACGGTGGAAGGAGGGATCTGGAAGCAAGCTCTTGCGTTACTTGATTACTGCGGGAGGCTCGCGGAGATGGTTGTTGCAATCCCACTGCTCCTCTTCCAGCTGCCGGCTCTTGGGCCACATACTCTTGGGAAGCCACTGGCGGATATTGACTATAGAGGGCTTCATTCGAGCCATATAATTCCACCGAGCGGTAGCTCTGATTTGGCACAAAGGGATTGATGGCATATTCCCTGGAAGGGAGACCGTCCCTTGTGTTGTTGGTCCCGGCTCTGTAATATGGCCGTACGAGGTTCATTTTCACCATCTGACTAGGTGTCAATCGACCTCTTTTGCGCGGTCCCATGGGCTCTCCATCACCAATGCTAGTAACAGGCTCATCGGTACCAGGATTGGTAGCCCACCATTCGTCTATAGAGGCCTCCCGGGTCTGGGGGTTGATGTCCATGGTGAGGGAGACAATGGGGAGGGCTTGGGGGGGTAACTAGGCGACCTATCTCAAATGGTCAGGTCAATTGACTGTCCAACCATAGTTCATTACTGTTTCGCCAATACGCACTGCGAGTGCTAGCGTAGCATACTGGCACTCTATCCCAGTCCTCGACTCTAGCTGTCTAGCCCTTCGAGCTATATCGCGACCTCTTTTACGGGAATAGTTCTGCCTCGCCTACTAAAAGGGTCAAGCGTACATGGAAAAGCGCATTGACAGGTCTATGTGATTGAGTAGTCCTGATCAACAGGCAAGAGGGAAGCTCCACCTGATGACTGCCAAGGATCGCTTGCGTTGATCTGACGGAGCAATTGTTGATAATGAGTAGACGACAAACATGGAGTACTGCTTTCCCAAAGAACGTTGTTGTTGAAGATGTGCTTGGCATGAAGGAATTCATGCGAGATGATGTTATTGCGATGAATTTGGTATGTGGGGAGGACGCCAAGCCGCTACCGGAGGCCGCTATTCTCCTAGTTCTAGTGAAAGTTCTGAATAGTTTCCATTCATTTTGCAAACGTCAAAACTTCTGACAACGCTAAGCGAAGGTTACGGAGGTTGGCTCAGAGTCAAGCCGGGATGCAGTTGTCTTCCACAGGGGTTTTTCACAAAAGCTTTCAACAAATTTAGGTTATTCTATTTTAGGTGAAGCTTGCGTCGTGCCTCCTCTCGAGACTAGAACTAAGTGTCCTTCTTTGCCGACGTTTCCTCTCCGCCCCGAGTGTTTCTCATTAGGCGTTATGAAATAATAAAGCAAAGTCTCTGGCCTCGGTCGGTCCCCCATGTACGTGACTGCTGCTGTCCTGCCATGTACTTACTAGCTGTTGAATAGGGTTTGCAACGAGAGCAAGCCATTGGTGCAGAGTTTGATCTTGTGGGAGCGATCATTGGGGGCGGAGGGGGGGCCACGAGACGGTCTGACCATTGCATGCATGAGGGATTGAGGGGCAGCTTTCTCTCGTGGCCCGCTCCGGCAAAGCGGAAAATAGTACGGAGGAGTAGCTCTACAACATACACGCTCGGGAGAGTCGGGAGTAAGGCTAGTGACGCCACCAGTGTACCACGCCTCACGCTTGAAACAAACATTCGTAATCTTCAGATTACATATCGATCTTAGAACGATCGCGACTACCACTCTTCCTTGCTAGTAATATGACTTTGTACCTGGGAGAGGGTGTGATGGACACAAGGCGAGGCCTCGTGGGTGGGATGGCGCGTCTTCATGGATGGCATCCTCGCTAATCTGAAACCCAGACTGCATGGTACCAACGGCTGGGAAATTAAGTGATTGTCCACCATGTGTATGGTCTGCCAGGGCGACATCATCTCTGTACATATAATTGATACTGTCTCCCACATACCACTGACCCTAAGACACTCATTTTCCTACTCTCTCTTAGCCATCATGTTTTTCGTCGGTACTTTCTTTCTTTTCTTCTCTACACTCTTTACTACAGTCTTTTCCCAATACAATGGCACAACAGGCTTTACTAATGTGACTTCCACGGCGGAGAACATCACAGTCTCAGATGCGCCCTATTGGCTTCAAAATATCAAGCATCAGGGCGTGGCAGCATTCCGGTCAGATTCCACCTACCAAGTCTTCCGTAATGTGAAAACCTTTGGCGCCAAAGGTACATATCTACCCAGCACCATTGAACGAAACTTACTGATACGGTGAAGGCGATGGCATCAACGACGACACCGCAGCGATCAATCTGGCCATCAGTAGCGGCGGACGCTGTGGACCGGGAACGTGCGAGTCTTCGACCACCAGTCCAGCCGTAGTCTACTTTCCTGCCGGTACATACCGGATAACAGCGCCGATCATCGATTACTACTACACCCAGATCATCGGGAACCCGAACAGCCTCCCAGTCATCAAAGCTGCATCCAACTTTACAGCTTTCGCCCTCATCGATGGTGATCAGTATCAACCAGGCAATGCAGCCGATCCCGCGGGAAAGTTGGGTTTCAAGGCAACCAACACTTTCTATCGACAGATCAGGAACTTGATACTCGATACCACCAGCGTTTCAGTTAATGTGGTTGTCAATTGTATCCACTGGCCCACAGCACAGGCCACAAGCCTGCAAAACGTGATTTTCCGCATGAGCGAGGCTGAGGGGACCCAGCATCAAGGCCTACTCATCGAAGATGGTGAGTCCTAGGTAGGATACAATATGGAGATGTATATATGCTAATTGCGTTTAATCAGGATCCGGTGGCTTCATGGGTGACCTTGTCTTTTATGGGGGTTTGGCGGGTGCCGTCCTTGGAAATCAACAATTCACCTCACGAAATCTATCGTTCTACGGCTGCGTTACCGCAATCAATCAAGCGTACGATTGGGGTAAGTATGCGTGCACGTCTAATGCGCTGTACTAACTGGACACAGGCTGGACGTACAAGTCTATCAATATCAAAAATTGCAGCACCGGGCTGAACATGACCTTCGGAGGGGCTCAAGCTGTAGGATCCGTAACTTTTATCGACAGCAGCATCGAAGATACTCCGATTGGTATCCTGACTGGACAGACTTCGGATCCCTCTCCATCTTCAATTGGGAGCCTGATTCTAGAGAACGTCAGCTTCAAGAACGTTCAGACTGCCGTTCAAGGACCGAAGAATACGATCATGCTGGCTGGCTCCTCAGGCTCAGTCAATGTCGCAGGCTGGGGTCGAGGGCACTTGTACAGTCCACGCGGACCCAACGACTTCGACGGGGATATAGCGCCTTTCCCGAGACCGGGCAAGCTGGTGAGGGGTAGCAAGTACTACGAACGCTCGAAGCCTAGCTATGCAGACATTCCCGCATCTCAATTCCTAAGCGTTCGCTCGTACGGCGCCAGAGGCGTAAGTGTTGTCTTTGCCAATATCTTATCTATAATGCGCTGATAGGATACTGATTCCGATCTCATGTAGGACGGCGTTACAGATGACACCGCTGCTCTTCAGAAGGCTGTGAGTGCGGGTGCGCAGGATGGCAAGCCGGTGTTCATCGACTCGGGTACCTATCGGATCACCGAGACGATCTATATACCAAGTGGCTCAAAGTTAGTGGGTGAGAGCTACCCAGTCATCATGTCCAGCGGCGGCGCCTTTGCGAATATGGAATACCCGAGAGCCGTGATCCAAGTTGGAAAACCTGGTGAAACTGGGAACGCTGAGTTGTCGGACATCGTCATTGCGACTCAAGGCGCTCAGCCTGGCGCTCTGCTGATCGAATGGAACTTGGACAGCTCCGGCGAACCTTCTGGCATTTGGGATGTTCATACGAGAATAGGCGGGTTTGCGGGGTCCAAACTTCAGCTTGCGGATTGTCCAGCAACGCCTGGCTCTGCACCGGGTACCAACTCAACGACAAGTAATTCCACAACTCCGGCATCCCCAACCGGCACCGCCTCAGCCTCAAACCCTTCGCACAGCAGTCAAACCGGCCCATACAGCAACAGCACAAGTTCTTCTTCCAGCAACAGCTCCAAGATCGACACCTCGTGCATCGGCGCCTTTATGTCGATGCACGTTTCCAAAACAGCATCCGGTCTCTACATGGAAAATAACTGGCTGTGGACAGCAGATCACGATCTCGACGCTCACTTCACGAACATCACCGTCTACTCCGGCAGAGGCCTGTACATCGAAAGCGAAAAAGGTAACATCTGGACCGTCGCATCGTCCGTGGAGCATCACGCGCTATACCAATACCAACTCGCCAACACCAAGGATATATTCATGGGCCAGATCCAAACGGAGACGGCATACTATCAACCCCATCCCGATATCAGTGCCCCCTTCAGCGCAGTGGCTACTCTCAACGACCCCACTGATGCGGCAGTCTGTCGTACGAACGGAACGAATTGCGATGGGTGGGGCCTGCGGATATTGGATTCGCAGAATGTAAATGTCTACGGAGCAGGTCTCTACAGCTTCTTCAACGATTACAACAATTGTAAGACCCCTACCCTACTTTACCTTCCCATCCTCTATCCACTACTAATCAACGAACAAACAGCATGCTCCTTCCCCATCAACGGCGAAACCTGCCAAAGCAGCATCTTCAGCATCGAGGGCCCGAAGACCAAAAACATCAACGTCTACAATCTGAACACGGTCGGTGCAATCAGTATGATCGATCTGGACGGTGTGAGCGTGGCGCGGTTTGCGGACAATGTGGATGTGTTTCCGGATACTATTGCTGCGTTTCGACTTGAGTGAGGCACATAATCATCTCTTCTGATCGATTGATTGTACGAGTATGAGTATATGGATATGGATGGATACATGGGGACATTACATATGAGGAAAAGCTGGGGGGATGGTATTGTACAACATAGGAAACTGGTGGCTTCTAATGTCTCAACACAACTACCGTTCTTGTAAATACTTAATCTCGGGTAACTATGAATAAACAAACAAATTCTACCTTCACTTTTCCTCTAGCATCCATCATCCGAATTAGGGAGAACTGCTTTGAGTAATTTGTTTAGGGAGGCTATCACCGAACGCTGGCGTTATCATGTCTGTAGTGTAAGTTAGAACCTAAGTATGCACCTGGCTTGCCTTTGTCCACAGAAATCTACGCGCGTAGTGACTTGTCAATCAAGCTCGAGTAATGGACCGTTTCACAACACATCCCACACCCAAACCCCTACCATCTAATCCAATCAAACGTCCTCCCATGACACCTTCATACAACGCCACTCTCTCCCCCTTCCTCATCACTCAGCGCCTCTCCCTCCTCTCCCTCAATCTCACCCATCGGCACATATACCAAAACCCGCGTTCCACCCCCTTCTTCTTCTTTCCCTTCCCCTTCATCCTCAGAATATCTATCCTAGAGAATCCGAGTTCCATAAATCCTGCGTGCGTATATGTCGTACTATCTAAGAAACTTCAGAGATTTTATTTCTAGGCTCGAAAAACGCTATAATAGGATATATTAATTGAAAGAGGACGGTTCGTTCCCCTCTCCCTCTCTTCGCTATCTGCGAATTCATGCGGGATGAGTATTGGATTTTGAGTTTTGAGGTTTGAGGTTTGAGGCATAGCAGGGGGTGTTTTGTCCTACGACTGACTTGGTTATTGGTATATCTAACGAGCGTTGCTGCATACCGGAGCTGAATATTCTCGGTTATAGAGCGGGTTTGTTTCGGTATTACGCACCAGCACCCATCCTCGTCTTCAGATCACTAATACTCTCCTCTCCAGTAGATACCCACCCACCCGCAAAATGCCCCACCCAACCCCCCTCATCCGCTCCATCTCCACCTCCCCCTCCTCCTCCCTCTCAAACACCCCTCACCAAGACACCCTCCGCCGCTCCACCAACCCCGACACAACCGCCACGACCCACAACATCGATACCGAAGGCGCTGTGTATTCGCTCTTGGCCGCGCTTATTCTCGTTACCATTGTTGCGGTGGGGATTTGCTGTAGGAAGGTTATGGGTAAGAAGGGTGGGGAGGAAGGTATGTTGGTTTTCGGGATTTTGTGTTTGGGGAGGGGGGAAGGGTTGTGCTGATTGCTTGTGTCTGTGCAGGGGGGGAGATGGGGAAGGGGAATGGGGTTGTTGAGCGGGGTTGAGGGATGAGATTTGGATTTGGATTTGGATTTTGCAAGGAGGGTGTTTCGTGGGGATGAAGGACTTTGTTCGCTTGTGGGACGGGTGGGATGGGGTTTGCTGGTATGTATGTTGTATGGAGTTGTGGGATTGCCTGGATGGTATTGCTCTTCGGTTGGGTGTAGGGTGAGAGGCGAGAATCTATCTATGTTGAACGGATGGATGAATGTATGGACGCTTTTCTTGAAAGGCTTGAGATTGCTATGATATGATTGTAGGGGCTGTAGCTGCGATCGTTTGATAGACTACGAGTTGTTTTTCTCTGTGCAGCGTAAAGTGCCTAGCCTATGTTGTAGACAACGGTGTGATGATACTGCGATCAACGCTGAGACAGTTGCTGTTATTGTTATTGGTGTAGTTGATAGAGTGACGATTCTAGCTATTATGATCTGTGTTGAAGCTCCCCTGCTCGAACTGCTTCTGCCTGGTCGGTTATTGCAAAAGATGAGAGGCTAAGGTACTTGTGTAACTTGATTGATTTGTGAATGGTTGTTCGCAAGGTAAATCTTTAATGAGCTTCGGATCTTTGAAAAGTTCGACATTTCTAGTGGATATAATACAGCAGTTTGCAAAGGCATTGGCCAGACGCTAGTGGCCCGCAAATCGTCGAAGCTCCCCCACCAGAAGTGGGTGGTAAGGCCTCAACGGCATGCGGTCTCAATTATAGCCTATAGACATTCAATAAACGTTGAAATGAAGCTGTAAATTGTCCTGTATACATGATCCATAGTGTTTTAGCCCCTAGCCTGTAACCCTGCTGTCGCCGCCCCCCATAGTTACCCCCGCCGTGGCCTCATCATAGCCCCTGTAGGCCGCTGCTACTGTCTTGCTGTAGGCCCTGCTATTATCATGCTGTAGGCCCTGCTGTTGTCATGCTGTAGGCCCTGCTATTGTCATGCTGTAGGCCCTATGGCCGCTGCTACTATCATGTTGTAGGCCCTGCTATTATTATGTTGTAGGCTGTTATGATTGCTAATCATAGGGGTTTTGTAGTGATGTGAAATCAGTCCATTTTCATAGTAAGACTAATTCTTAAGAAATCTAAGAATTATTCTACGGAGGATCTAATAAACCCCTTAAAGAGACTAGTAAGCCTTATATATTATTTCCCCTTACGGGTCGACGTAAGGACGTAATATATACTAAGCGTATATATTATATAGCCTATTTAATTAGTTATAATAATTACCTCCTCTCTTAAAGAAACTTATCCTTAAGTTTAATATAAAAGACTTATTTATTTAAGTTTAATAAAAACCTTTAAACCTAGTATAAAATATAAGGAAAAGAACTTAATAAAGCGAGATTATAACCTATATAATAGTATAGTAGTTATAGTATATAATACTTATAGCTTTATATTATAATATAGCTATTTACTATAAGTAGATATTATAATTTAAGGTATATATATTATATATAATAACTTTATATAGATAATAATAATAGTTATACTAATATAGTCTTAGCGCCTTAGTATTATTATTATAATACCTAAAATTTTCCTTAATACTTTCTTCCTTATAATTATTATTAATATCTTTCTTAGGTACTTTATACCCTCTCTTCTTATATATATATAATATATATAATAATAGCTAATTATATAGTATAATATCTAATATCTTAATAATATCTTAAGTATTACTTATAAGTTAGGTTACTAGCTCTTTATATAAACGTAGCTAATATAAAATATATATAATACGCCTAGCTTTTATAATAGAAGTTAAAGTAGATCCTAATACCTTATTAGGTAGTTAAATAAATAAGGATCTAGTTAAAACCCCTATTATAAATCCTATAAAGGTTCTTATTAAAAATCCTATTAAGGAGCCTACTCCTTTACCGCGTAAGCCTATCCCTAAGCCTACTTCTTACCCTAGCTCTACTATAGGTATTAATAACCCGTTTAGCCTAGATAATAATCTAGTTATACCTACTTATTATCCCTCTTTTTAGAGGTAAGTACTTAGGTATATTTAGACTATATAACTAATATAAAGTAGCGTATTATTCTTACTCCTACTTCCCTAGCTATATATTCCTAGGGAATTCCCCGTCTTAAATAAAATATATATAAGAGATATATCTATTATATTAATAAAGGACTTATAAAGTATAAGTACTTATAATAGTATTATACTTAGCGTATTTATTAATAGTATAAGTAATACTATATTTATAATTATTAATAGTAAAAAGATAATACTTAAGTAATATAACTATTATTTAAAAGTTTATTATAACTATAAATTAGTAGGTTTTCCCTATATTCTTAAGTTACTTTTATAGTTATAGTATATACTAATTACTTAACTTCTAGATTCCTAATAATATAATCCTAGTTTATAATAAGGTAATTAAGCTCTATTAATTAATTAATAATATAGATTATCTAGATACTTTAAAGGATAAATTAAAGCTTTAAGTAGTAGGTATTACCCTTATAAATATTATAATTACTATCTACTTTAAGCTAGCTTTTTATAATTATATTATAATATATCTTAGTAGTAAAAAGAAATTAATAAGTATATTAAAAGTATAAATTATAATTCTTTAAATAATAGAATATATTAGTAAAACCCTTATAATTATTTATAATATTAAGTAAGCTAAGGTATACTTCCTTATACTTTTATTATATTTATTAATTATTATAACTACTACTTATATATCTTTAAGTAGGCCTTAAGCCCTTAGCCTCTAGCCTAGAGGATAAGATAAATATAGATAATAAGGAGTAGGTACCCAGTATATTAATATTATATTACCTATACTTATATAAGTAGCTAAGTAAGCTTTAACTACTTAGCGCTAGGTTCCCTTCTTCTAATTTAATTAGATAGTTTTTTATTTCTTTCTTAAGTTATCCTTATATACTAACGCCCCTAGGGCGTTTTACCTACTCTTAGTAAGTAAGATAAAAGAGATTAATACTCTTTATACTTACTTTTAAGTAACTAATTAAATATTCTTTTTTACCTTTATTAATTTTATCTTAATATTTATAACTCCTATTTATAATAATAGTACTTTTACTTTTTATTAAAGTCTTTATATATTTTTTATATATCTTCTAGATTTTCTTCTAGAACCTATTAATTATATTAAGGAGGGTATCCCTTCTATTTAATAAGATACTAGAGTTTACCCTTTTTTATCTTTTCATTTAAAATCTCTTTTAACTCCTACTACTTATTATTATTAATAAGTTCTAGAGGTAGTAGCTTAGGTATAAAGGTATTACCTTACCTATATATATATAACTCTAAGAGAGAAATATAAAAAATAGGGTAAATTATATATATTAATAGTAATATTAGGTAATATACCTACTTACTAATAGGTCTAAAGATATAAAATAGGCTAATAAGCTTATATAATAACTTCCTACTTAATTACTTTTACTTTAAGTTCTTTATATTTAGTATAACTAAGTCTCTTTAATTAAAAGATATTAGCTTATACTTCTTATTATAAAACTTTACTTATATTTCTAATATATCTTTCTATTAACTTAATAAGTCTTTATATAATTTATAAAGTTTTTAAATATATTATCTTATATCTAGTACCTCCTCTTAGTAAGTTCTATCTCTAGAATATATAAGAATCTTAGGCTAATATTTATAATAAAGCTTAAAAGGATTATAGCCTATTATTATATTCTTTATACTATAATATATAAATTTAGCTAGGGGTAATAACCCTACTTAATTATCTTATTTATTATTATAATAAGTTCTTAAATAATATTCTAATATCTAATTCTATTATTCTATCTAGCTATTAATTTATAGATAGAAGGCTATACTTAACTTATAATTTAACTTTAAATAATAGTATAAGTCTAATTAATAAATACTTATAAATAGACTCCTTTAATCTAATATAATATTATTAGGTATATTATACTTAAGGAAGACTTCTTTAAATAAGATATTTATAAGATTAGTTACCTTAAAGTCCTTTTATATAAGAAGCTAGTAAAGTATCTTTATATACCTATTAATAATTATAAGGATAGTATTATAAATACCTTTATACTATTTACTTAAGGGAAGATTTATAATAAAATCTATTATAATTAACCTTTATAATTTAGTAGGCTTAGGAAGTATAATTAAGTTATTATATAATTAATATTATTTTACCTTAACTCTTTAATAAACTTAAAACACCCTATTAAAGGGTTATTATAATAGTATTTTAATAGCTCTTTATAGACTAATAAGTCTTTAAGAATATATAATTTCTTATTATACTTAAGTAAACCTTAATTATTAAATATCTATTAATTAGCTCTTTTAACTTATCTATCTATTATTTTACCTACGCGTTACTAGCTAATAAAAATATCTTCTTATTAAAGTACTTTAATTAATTTAATTATAAACTTTAAAGTTATAATATATATTATTTTATTTTCTATTATTATACTAGCTAGAAAATATAAAATAAGTTATTTATAATTAATAGTTCTAGTAATAGGATTAAGCTATCTCTTAGTTATATTATAAGTATATTAAGGTAATATCTTACTTATACTCCTTATATTTCTAGGTTAAAGGTCCTTATACCTTAATAAATATACTCTAACTAAAACTATTATTCTAATAGTTATATTAATAATTCCTAGTACTATTAATCTTATAACTAGTATTAATATTTATAACTACCTTATATATATATTATATATTATAATAAGTTTACCTTTATTATTAGAGGGTTATAAGCCCTATCCTAGTATAAGAAATATATAGGCCTCTATTATAATATAAAAAATAGGGTTTAATAAACCTATTATTATCAATAGGTTTTATTATAATATAGGGATAAGTTTATTTATTACCCTACCCTTACTTTTATAATTAGGGCGCCTTAATAGTATATTAATTAAGTTAGTCTTACCTAGTTTATACTTAATAATAAAGTTATAAGTTAAGAGCCTTATTACCTATCTTACTTATTAACTATTTAAGGCCTTTATATTTATAAAACCCCTTATATTATTATAATTAATAAGTACTTTAACTAGATAAAAACTAACTTCTAAGTAGTATCTCTACTACTTAAAGATTATAACTATTATAAGTAACTCTTTATTATAAGTTTTATAATATTCTTTAATAAAGTTTATTTTCTTACTTTAAAAGGTTATAAGATATTATAAATCTAATTCCTAGAGTTATAATAATATATTAATCTTAACTTATATAAGTAATATAAGATTAAAGTATCTTAATATTAATATATTAAGAAATACTTAATAGAGTATATTAAATATATATACTACTCTATTAAGCTAATTAAAAGGACCTATCTTAATACCTTTTATACTACTCTTTAATAGCCCTATTAAGGGTAATATAATTTATAAATAATAATAAATAAAATAATAATAAAAATTTATAAATCTAAAGAAAATCTATACTTTATAAAAGCTCTTTAGCCTAGGTTATAACTAGAGAGTATCTACCTTATACTAATCTATTATAATACCTTTAATAGATATAATAAATCCTAAGAACTCTACTTATATTATAAAGAATTAATATTTCTTTAAATTAATAAATAATTTATATTATTAAAGTTATTTAAGTACTTAATATATATAATCCCTATACTTTATATATAATTCTAAATAAATAAGAATATTATTAAGATAAATAATATAGAATTTATCTAATAACCCTATTAGGGACTAAGTTAATATAAGCTTAAAAGGTTACTAGAGTATTTATAAGATTAAATAGTATTATTAAATACTTAAAATAACTATATTATATATAAAATATAATCTTCTACTTATCTCCTTTTTAAATATAAATATAATAATATATATCCTTAAGATTAAGCTTTATAAAGACCTTTACTCTATTTAAGTAATCTAATATCTTACTAATTAAGGGTAAAGAATATCTATTCTTAATAGTTATCTTATTTAACTTATAGTAATTAATATATAAATATAGGCCTCTATCCTTCTTTAGAATAAATAGGATAGGTAATCTTATAAGACTTTTAAAGTACTTAATCTATCCTTTTATTAAGGCTTTATTTAGATAGTATCTTAATTTTATTAATTCTATATTTAATAAGTTATAGAAGGGTTTATAAGGTGGGTTACTAGTTATATTAATAGTATAATTACTTCTTTAATAAGATAATAGATATCTAGCTTCTTTAACTAAGAATATATCTAAGAACTCGCTAAACTCTAGAGGTAATATATATAAATTAATTATATATTCCTTATTTAGATTACTTATACCTACTACTCTAAATCTTAATTATATAGGTTCTAGATTAATAATATTAGAAATAAGAAGTATATAAATAGTAGGCTATTTCTTTAAGAACTTTATAAACTACTATAAATTATTTAGTTAGAATAATAACTTATTAATTTTTAAATACTACTTCCTTATACTTATATTAACCTTAATACCTATTATATACTATATAAGTATTATAACTATCTAAATAGGTTCTATATTATATACGCTTAATATATATTACGTCCTTATATTAACCTATAAGGGGAAATAATATACTAGGCTTACTAGTCTCCTTAAAGGGTTTATTAGATCCCTTATAGAATAATTCTTAGATTTCTTAAGAATTAGTCTTACTATAAAAATAGACTAATTTTATATTATTATATAACCCTTATAATTTATAATTATAATAATTCTAATTCTTCTACCTAGTTAAGGGTAGTAATCTATTATTAGTTATAGTTAATATAACTTATTTAAGTGGAATTATAAGTAATATACTATTATAATATAGTTAAGATAAAAGTAGTTTATTAAATACTATTAATAATAATCCTAGCCTATTAGAAAGGGGATAGGAAAGCTATATTAAGGGAATAAATAAATCTAATAATACTTAAAATACCCCTAAGGGAGATTTAGAAAATTATAAAGGAAGTATTCCCCCTATATAAAAATACCTTATATAGGTAAGATATAAGTAAGAAGAGTTATTATAAATTTAATAACTTAAAGAAGTTAAAGTAGATATTATTATCCTAGAATTAGAGGAATAGGTTTCTCTTTATAATAATAGTACTATAAGTTAGAAGTATATATATAATAAAGTTAAGAAGTACTTAAGTCCCTTTTAAAATATATTAAAGCTAACCCTTATTCCTAATTATTATAATAAGAATATCTATAAATATTAAGACTAGATATAATAATATAATATATCTTTTTTATAGACTTTATTTAACTTTATTATATAAATATTATATATTCTATTTATAATACTAGTACTTAAGGGTAACTTAGAATAACTTTAAGCTACTTATTTATATTCTTTTCTATTAGAAATATTAAGTTAAAAGGATTTTATAAACTTCTTATTAAACTATATTAAGGATCTTATAAATAGGGAGTTAAGTATATATTAATAGTATACTAATATATATTAATATATAATATAAGTAATTTATAAGTTTAAAATATAATTAATATCTTTAGAATCTTAACTTCTTAAAAAGGTTAAAAGTAAGCGGGTAATAAATTTATATACTAAGCTTATTAAAGAGCTCTAAATTACCCTTATAAATTAGGGGTCCCTATCTAATATAAGGGATAAACTCCTATTATTAGTAGTACGCTTTAAAGCTAATATTAATAAGACTAAAAGCTTAAGTAAGAAAGGCTAGTAAAATATATTATATAAGTACGCGGATTATAATAAAGGTAAAAAATTATAAATAAATAGGGATAATATTATAAAGGAATAAGGAATAAGTAGTTATAATTATAAGGGTACTACGTAATAACGTGGCTATTAAGTATTATAAACGGTATATATACGTATATATATAGAACTCTCTATTCTTATTAATAGTAAGACTAATTACTACCCTTCCCTTTAAGGGGAATTCCCTCCTTTATATACTACAGGGAAAGAGGTAGCGTAGTACTACTATATACTATAGATACCACGTTAATAATAGTATTATATTCCTAACTAGTCCTTATAATTATCTCCCTATCTAGGCTCTTAGGCTTTAAGAGTATAAAAGGTTATAATCTATAAGAGATACTCCCTTAGTAATAAAATATCGCTCTAATAAGAGTATAATAATATAACTATTTATAAGGCCTTCTAAGCTAAGCCTTAATAATATATAATATTATTAAATTATAATAATTACAGATAATACTCTTATATATAATCCTTATACTATAATATATTCCTATTACACTTCTTATTATCCTTTATTAATTTATTATAAAAGTAGTTAAAAGTCTTAGTATTTTAAAGTAAATAGGAAGTTATTACTATTAAGGGTTTATTAAGTACTTAAGGCGTACCTTCTTTATATAACTTTAATATTATTCTTCTAATTATAATATCTTTATTTTTTATTAATTATATTAAGTCCTTTTTAAGTCTTATTTATATTATTACCCCCTTTATACCTTATTATACCTCCTTATACTTCTAGTAGTTATTTAATAAGTAATCCTTAGTAATAAACTTACCCTTACTATTAATTAAAAGAAGACTACTACTACCCCCTCTACTTATAATAGTATATAACCTCCCCTACTAAGCCGCTCCTAGCCTATTCTTATATTATCTTATATAATATACCTTTATTATATTATATTCTAATTTAAAGAGTTATAAGTCTAATATTTTAAGTTAAGGCTTTACTTATCCCTTTAGTAGTATAACTTATATATACGTCTCCCCTAGCTCTATTAAATATAGTTATTATAAAGATCTTAATATTAAATATTAATAGGAGATCCCTACTTATACTTACTATACTTATACGCGCCTTCTTTAATCCTTAAACGCCGTAGCTACTTTAGATACTAGCTCTAACCTCCCTTAGCTTACTAGATTCTAATAAACCTTTAATAGGCTTATTTAATAGTATTATTATTACCTTTACTACGCCTCCTCTACCCCCGCTATTATTATAGCTCCTACTAGGGTTAACCTAGCTATTACTATCTATATTATAAATACCTTAAAGGGTATTCTTAATATCCTTTATTAATATATATATATTATTCTATCTCCCCTTTTAAAGTACTTTTAAAGCCTTACTAATATATTATAAGAGCGCCTCCCTCCTATTATAAAGGATAAAGAAGAGGATAATAAGGAGGATACTCCTATTACTAGTAGTAGTAATAGTAATAGGCCTAGTATTACTACTAGTATAATATAACGGCCCTCTCTTATTACGCCCTTAGTAGTCTAGTTATATTAGGTATCTTTTCTTTTTTATCTATAATAATAGAAATTATTTCCCCTCCTATATAATATAAATTTTATACCTTAAGGTAATCCTACTTAAATCTTTCTAATATATCTAGTATATTAACTAAGTCCTACTTATATAACTATTAATTATAATTATAAGACTAACCCTTCTACTTTACTAAATATTAAGGTTTATTATAAGAGATTTTATAGTTATAAATAGTTTTAACTTCCTATTTATCTTTAATATTTATAAGCTCTACTTATATAACTTTTATAATACTCTTACTATTACCTTAATATAGCTTTATAAGTAAGATATAAAAGATATTATATATATAAAAGGTATTAGGTAGTTATAACTTATATACCTAACTATTAATATAATTAAAGACCTTAAAAGGCCTTAAATAATATTATAATAGTTTTTTAGTTACTTATATTAATCTAATATACTTTATATTTAATAAGATATAATTACTTATATTATATTATCTTTACTTTTATTATTTATTTATATACTCTACTTATATAACTTATACTTAATATAAGTACTACTTTAAACCTTCCCTTTATTTCTAAAGTAATTTAACCCTTTCTTATATTAATAGGACTTCTCTTAATAGTAGCTTTAAAAGCTTTATATCTAGCTTAAGTAAGTAGTTATAAAGCGCCTTATATAAAGGTAACCTAGTACTAGTATACTTCGTATAATTATATATAAACTCTACTAGATAAAGTAACTCCACCTAGTTATCTTATCTCTAAGTAGAATAGTAGCGTAGATACTACTTAAACGTGCTATTTTATCTCTCTATTTAACTATCTATTTAAGGGTAGAAAGTAGTATTAAGCTTTCTTTTTATATTAGTATAATAATATATAGCTACCTAGTAGCTACTTATAAATACTATCCCTTAATTACTAATAATACCTTCTAGCTAATTAAACCTTAAAAAGATTTTATAATATAATAGGTTAGTAATACTAATAGTATTAACTATCTTTATAATAAGTAAATACCTAGCTACCTTAGTATAATAGTTTATAACTACTAAGATTATATCGTAGATACTACCCTTCTATTTACTTAGAGGGAGATTTATAATAAAATTTATTATAATTTCCTAAAAAGGTCTTATAAGTATTAGTAATAGTAATAGTATACTATAAATAGTATATCTACGCGGCTTTATTAATTAATAGGTTAAGTATTCTTATATATAATTATAATTATCTTATCTTATTAATTTCTAATAGAACTTCTACTTAATAAGCTCCTACGTATACTTTTATAAGTAGTAGCTAGCGTAAGGGTTATTATAATAAAGCTTTAAGATTTCTTATCTAATTACTTTATTATTAGATATAAAAACTACGCCGCCCTTATAAAGGACTCCTATCTTATCTAGTAATAGAGATATATTAGCGGCCTTTTTATAGCCCTAGGACTTTAATAATTATTTCTTATTATAAATATCCTCGTCTCCCTTTTAGAGATATTAGAGTATCTTTAATATTAAGTTATTATACTTATTTTATACGCGCTCTATTATTAACGCGGTTATAATATACCTTCTAAGTACTATTTAATTAATATTAAACTATCTTATAATAGGGTTTAGGCTATTACTTATACTATTCTATATCCTTAAGAGCGCGTTACTCTCCCCTATTTTTAGGGTATAAGGCTTTCTAAGCCCTATCTCTAACCTTTCGCGCTATTTATAGCTATAAGCCTTATTATCTTATAAACCTTTATAAACGCTATATATATAATACTTATTAGAAGGAATATACCTAATATTCTTTAACTTATTTTATAATATTAGTAGATAAGTATCTTCTTTATCTATTACTAGTATATAATCTAGTCGCCTTAACGGGGTATTAGCTAGGTTCTTAGTACCCGTATAATAGTATATCTTAAAGTTATATACTATAAGCTTTATTACCTAATATACTTATCTCCTTATTAATAATAACGTCGTCTAGAAATACCTTAAATTATTATAATTAGTAATTACTATAATTAGGTATAAGCTACCTTCTAAGAAATACTATTATACCTAGAACGCCTTAATAATTATAAGTAGTTCCTAATTATAAGTCTTATATCTAGTTTCTACTAAATATAACTTATAAGAGTAGAAGGTAATAAGATACTATTCTACTTCCGCCCCTTTAATATTAATTAGGAACTTTTATAATAAAATAGTTATAATAGCTAGAATTAAAGTATTAATCTCTAATTAGATTTCTCTTATAGGGTTAAAATATATAAGTAATAGTACCTCTTAAAAGAGTTACTTTAGCTACTTAAATACTACTCTTATAATATTACTTAATATTAACTTTCTATTTTTAATATATAGATAATTATTTTTTAGATAGTCTATTAATACTACGGTAATAGAGGAATAGTATTTAATAAAATAATAGTAGAAATTAGTAAACCTTAAAAAGATCTAAATATCCTTAATACTTCTAGGTTCTAGCTATTCTATTATAGTATCTAATTTACGTAGATTTATATATACGCCGTCGCGGCTAATAATAAAGCTAAGGAATTCTACCTCTACTATTATAAGTTTATATTTCTTTAAGTTAATATAAAGTTTAAATTCGCGAAGACGTTATAATACTACCTTTATAACTCTAATATAGGACTTTTTATCCTAGGAGTAGATAAAAATATTATCTAGATAAATAATATATATAATATTAAGTAGTCCTATTAAGGCCTTATTAATATATACTTAGAATAAGGTAGGTATATTAATAAGTTTAAAAGGTATAATTATATATTTAAAATAGCCGTACCTTATATAAAACGTAGTCTTTTATTTATTATCCTTTCTTATCTATAAGTAATAATATATATCCTTAAGATTTAATATAGTTAAGTACTTAGTACTAACTAATCTTATTAATATTTTATTAATTAATAGAAGTAGATAATAATTCTTAATTATAATCTTATTAAGCGCCTTATAATTAATATATAAGTGTAATATTCTATCCTTTTTTAATATAAAAAGAATTAGTATACCTACTAGACTTATAAAATAATAAATCTATCCCTTTTTTAAAGTTTACTTAAAGTACTCCTTTAGTACGCGTAACTCTTTCTTTAATAGGTTATAAAGTAGGTTAAAGGGAGGTTCCTTATTCTCTTTTATATTAATCGCGTAATTATAATATATATAATCTAATAGCGCCCTAGTATTCTTAATTAAGAAGATATCTTAGAATTCCTAAAATTTTAAAGGGAGCTTAACTTTAAGTAGTAGGCTTTTATTACCTACTCCTAAGTATATTATAATAAATACGACGCTATTAAGCTACTCCTTTAGGGCTTTAGTAGTATTAAAGTACTCTTTAATATTACTTTTCTTAATAGGGAATTACTAGATCTACGTAGGCTAATCTACTTAAGGATTTTATTCTTCTAATTATAAATACTTAAGGTAGAAGTTATAGTTAAGGTTTACTATTATATAGAAGGCGCCCTTATAATATTATATAATACTATTAAAATTAATAAGTTTAATTTCTCTTATATAGGAACTTAGTAATAATATTAAGTTCCTAACTCTATTAAATAGGGTATTACTAGAGCTTAGGTCTATTTCCTAATCCTACTCCTTTATTAAGCGTGCGTTAATATAATTAATATTTACTCTAGAGTTAATTAGTATAATAAATTCTCTTTATAAGCTCTTAAGCTCTACTTATATTATAATAATAAGTTATTATATCTACTTCTTCCTTTATACTATAATAGTAGACGTAATTATAATACTTAAGGGTTTTTTAAATTTAAGCCTCTCTTAGCTAGCTTATTACTAGATATCTTATTAATTATTAGCTTATTAATTATAGTACTTATAACTATTAATTTTACGCTCTAGTAATTCTTAGTTATATATCCCTTCTTTTAAAAATTATAATACTTAATAGTAGAGAGGTTAGGCTTAGGCCTTTAAGGAAGGTATAGTAATACCCTAATACTACCCCGCCCTTCTTACTTTATATATAAGCTATTATTTCTTTACCCTTAGAAATTTCCTCTTCCTCTTTAAGGACGTTAACCCCTAGTAGGAGTATTATCCCTTTAGTCTTTATATATAAGTAGTATTATATAAGGCTCTAGTTAGGTTACTAATATAATAAGAGTATCCTTTATCTCTAAGATATTAGGTTATATTATAAGTTAATTATAAAGATCTTTATATAACTTATTTAGAAGGTTATTATAGAGTATATACTCTATTAATAGCTTAAGTTATCTTTCTAACTTAATAAGGTAATTTATAAAGTCTATAATCTTTTAATATTCCTTTTACTTAGCTTTTAAGTAGTACTTACTAGTTATTAGATATTAATTTTAAGGATCTTCTATTTAATTTATTAGGAAACTATTAAAGTATTTCTAAGACTATTTATCCTTTAGTATATCCTTTATATACTTACGTTATATAGCCTTAAGATCTAGGGCTATATATTATAACGCGTATTAGATTTTTATAGAGTTATTAAAAAAATAGGTTATACTTATTTTAATTATATTAACTATATTATTAAACTATTCTTAATATTTTTATACTAACTTCCCGTTATATATATATAGGTCCTACGGCCTAAGAATATAGGTTCTATATTAAGGACGCTTTAGTTCTAATTCTTCTATTAATAATAGGTAATATTAATAACCCGCTCGAGCGGCGTTATTAGTATATATTTCCCGCTCTAACTCTTATAAATATTATTATAGATCTTATATCTATTACCTCTTAGAGACTTCTTCTTTAAGTTCTTATATCTTTTATAATAGTACTTCTTAAGTTTTAGGTAGTAGGGACTAGGTTTATACGCCTAGTAGCTACCCTTAGATAGTTAGTTATAATTACGATGCGTCTATTATTAATTTATTAACTAATTCTTAAGACTCGCTTTCTTTATAAGCTTAATCCCTTATATTTAAGCGGGTTATCTACGCTAGTTAATTAACCTTTTTACCTTATACTTATAATAACCCTTCTCTACTTATCTTATTAATAGTTAGGCTACTACCCTTAAATAGGGTAGAGTAATTAGAATATAAGGGTACTACGTAATAATATAGCTATTAAGTATTATAAACGGTATATATATATATATATATAGAACTCTCTATTCTTATTAATAGTAAGATTAATCGCTACCCTTCCCTTTAAGGGGAATTCCCTCCTTTATATACTATAGGGAAAGGGGTAGCGTAGTACTACTACGTACTATAAACGCCACGTTAATAGTAGTATTATATTCCTAACTAGTCCTTATAATAATAGTAAGAGTAGTTATAATAAGCTTAAATTATATAACTTATTAAATATTACTTATTAGAATTATAATAAAAAGGGCTATTATACTACTAATTATCTTAATCTATTAAAATAAGGTAGATTTTAAATAAAAGGAAGATATTTAAACCTTAGTATTATAAGTAAATAGGGCTAATATATAAGTAAGTAGTAGGGAAAAGGCTAGACCTTATTAAAGACTCTAAATTATTAGGGGAGAGGTTATAAGGAGTAGAGGTTAAACCTCTAATATTATATTAATATAAGGTTAAGATAATATTAAAGTATAAGCCTCTTAAATATAAGATATATTTTAATTATAATTCCTAGCTTAATATTATCTTATAAGCTTATATTATAAAAGTAGGTTTAAAATATATTAAAGATACCTAGTTATTATAACTAGGCTTTATAAATAGTAAGCCTATCTTCTATTATAATATATATAATATAATATACTAAACTATTAATAGTTAGAGTTCTTCTTATTAATATACTTATATCTTTTATATAATAGATAAGGTAGGACTACTACTAGTTATTAATAGACTTATATAGTATATAATAGGTATTAAGGTTAATATAAATATAAGGAAGTAGTATTTTAGAATTAATAAGTTATTATTCTAATTAAATAACTTATAATAGTTTATAAAATTCTTAAAGAAATAGCCTACTATTTATATACTTCTTATTTCTAATATTATTAATCTAGAACCTATATAATTAAGACTTAGAGTAGTAGGTATAAGTAATCTAGATAATAGATATATAGTTAATTTATATATATTACCTCTAGAGTTTAATAAGTTCTTAGATATATTCTTAATTAAAGAAGCTAGATATCTACTATCTTATTAAGGACGTAATTATACTATTAATATAACTAGTAACCCGCCTTATAAACCCTTATATAACCTATTAAATATAGAGTTAATAGAATTAAGATACTATCTAGATAAAGCCTTAATAAAAGGATAGATTAGATACTCTAAGAGTCTTATAAGATTACCTATCCTATTTATCTTAAAGAAGGATAGAGGCCTATATCTATATATTAACTACTATAAGTTAAATAAAGTAACTATTAAGAATAGATACTCTTTACCCCTAATTAATAAAATATTAAATTACTTAAATAAAGTAAAGGTCTTTATAAAACTTAATCTTAAAGATATATATTATTATATTTATATCTAAAAAGGAGATAAGTAGAAGACTATATTTTATATATAATAAAATTATTTTAAATATTTAGTAATATTATTTAATCTTATAAATACTTTAATAACCTTTTAAGCTTATATTAATAAGTCCTTAATAGGGTTACTAAATAAATTCTATATTATTTATCTTAATAATATTCTTATCTACTTAGAATTATATATAAAGTATAGGGATTATATATATAAAGTACTTAAGCGGCTTTAATAGTATAAATTATTTACTAACTTAAAGAAATATTAATTTTTTATAATTAAAGTAGAGTTCTTAAAATTTATTATATTAATTAAAGGTATAATAATAGATTAATATAAGGTAGATACTATTTAATTATAATTTAAATTAAAGAGCTTCTATAAAATATAGATTTTTCTTAGATTTATAAATTTTTATTATTATTTTATTTATTAATATTTATAAATTATATTACTTTTAATAGGGCTATTAAAGGGTAATATAAAAGATATTAAGATAAGTCCTTTAAATTAGCTTAATAGAGTAGAGTATATATTTAATATACTCTACTAGGTATTTCTTAATATATTAATATTAAGATACTTTAATCTTATATATCTTATATAAATTAAGATTAATATATTAGATTTTAGACTAGCTAGTATTTTATTATAACTCTAGGAATTAGGTTAATAGTATCTTATAATCTTTTAAAGTAAGAAAATAAACTTAGTTAAAGAATATTATAAAACTTATAATAAAGAGTTACTTATAATAACTATAGTCTTTAAGTAGTAGAGATATTACTTAAAAGGTAATTTCTATCTAATTAAAGTACTTATTAATTATAATAATCTAAGAGATTTTATAAATATAAAGGCCTTAAATAGTTAATAAGTAAGATAGGTAATAAGACTCTTAACTTATAACTTTATTATTAAGTATAAGCTAAGTAAGATTAACCTAATTAATATACTATTAAAGCGCCCTAATTATAAAAATAAGGGTAGGGTAATAAATAAACTTATCCTTATATTATAATAAAAGCTATTAATAGTAGTAGGTTTATTAAACCCTATATTCTATATTATAATTAAAGCCTATATATAATATATTTCTTATACTAGGATAGGGCTTATAACTCTCTAATAATAAAGGTAAACTTATTATAATATATAATATATATAAGGTAGTTATAAATACTAATATTAATTATAAGATTAATAGTACTAAAAATTATTAATATAGCTATTAGAATAATAATTTTAAATAAAGTATATATATTAAGGTATAAAGACCCTTAACTTAATAATATAAGGAGTATAAGTAAGATACTACCTTAATATACTTATAATATAGCTAAGATATAACTTAATCCTATTACTAGAACTATTAATTATAAATAACTTATTTTATATTTTCTAGTTAGTATAATAGTAGAGAATAAAATAGTATATATTATAACTTTAAAATTTATAATTAAACTAATTAAAATACTTTAATAAGAAGATATTTTTATTAGCTAGTAATATATAAGTAAAATAATAGATAGATAAGTTAAAAGAGCTAGTTAATAGATATTTAATAGTTAAGGTTTACTTAAGTATAATAAGAAATTATATATTCTTAAAGACTTATTAATTTATAAAGAGTTATTAAAATACTATTATAATAACCCCTTAATAGGGTATTTTAAGCTTAATAAGACGCTTAGTCTCCTTTATTAAAAGTATATATTAGTAAGGAAACCTATATATTATAAAAATATACGTATTATACCTATATAATATATACGTGACTAATACGCTTATATATTAGCCCTAGAGCTCGTAGAGATTAAAATAATACTATAAGTTAAAAAATACGTATTTAGTAACTTTTAGAAATACTAGGTAATAGGACTAATAGGGGATAAGTCCTACTAATTAGTTATAATATAACTATATTAGGCTAGTACTAACTAGGTAATTATAATAAGGTACTAAGTCTTAATAGTAGTTAATAGTACTAATACTTAGTAAGAGAATTAATCGCAGGCGTAATATAGGTATAAGAAACGGGACAAGGCTAGGGGGAGTACTCTACGCGTATATAAATTACGTGAATCGACTGTATTTAAAACCTATATTACGCTAGCGTTAATAATATAGCCGTTATAACTCTAGTAAGCTTCCCGTTTCTTCCTAGCGCTAGAGGAAAATCACGGACTTAAGGCCTTAAATCCGGGTTTTCTATATTTAGGACTTTTAGGCTAGAATAAAAAAACCCTGAAATTTTCCTATTTATTACCTGTATTTTACCTGAAAAATACGCTTTTAATAGAATTAGTAGTTTAAATTTTCTATACAGGTTCCTAGTTTACTAATATACCTAGATAGGTATAGAGGTAGATATTAAAGAATATATTAATTCTTATAATATTTATTAAAGAGTTAAGGTAAAATAATATTAATTATATAATAATTTAACTATACTTCTTAAGCCTACTAAGTTATAAAGGTTAATTATAATAGATTTTATTATAAATCTTCCCTTATATAAGTAGTATAAAAGGGTTTATAATATTATTCTTATAGTTATTAATAAGTATATAAAGATACTTTACTACCTTTCTATATAAAAAGACTTTAAGGTAACTAATCTTATAAATATCTTATTTAAAGAAGTCTTCTTAAAGTATAATACTTCTAATAATATTATATTAGATTAAGGGAGTCTATTTATAAGTACTTATTAATCTAACTTATACTACTATTTAAAATTAAATTATAAGTTAAGTATAGCCTTCTATTTATAAACTAATAGCTAAATAGAATATTAGAATTAAATATTAAAATATTATTTAAGGACTTACTATAATAATAAATAAGATAATTAGGTAGGGTTATTACCTTTAACTAAATTTATATATTATAATATAAAGAATATAATAATAAGTTATAATCCTTTTAAGCTTTATTATAACTATTAACCTAAGATTCTTATATATTCTAAGAATAGAACTTATTAAAAGGAGGTACTAGATATAAGATAATATATCTAAAAACTTTATAAGTTATATAAAGACCTATTAAGTTAATAGTAAGATATATTAGAAATATAAGTAAAGTTTTATAATAGGAAGTATAAGCTAATATCTTTTAATTAAAGAGACTTAGTTATACTAAATATAAAGAACTTAAAGTAAAAGTAATTAAGTAGGAAGCTATCTTATAAGTTTATTAGTCTATTTTATATCTTTAAACCTATTAATAAATAGGTATATTACCTAGTATTATTATTAATATACTTAATCTATCTAAGTTTTTATATTTCTCTTTTAAAGCTATATATATATAGGTAAGGTAATACCTTTATACCTAAGCTACTACCTCTAGAACTTATTAATAATAATAAGTAGTAGGAGTTAGAAGAGATTTTAGATAAGAAGATAAAGAAGGGTAATGTCTAATATCTTATTAAGTAGAAGGGATATCCTCCTTAATATAATTTATAAGTTTTAAAAGAAAATCTAAAGGATATATAAGAAATATATAAAGATTTTAATAAGAAGTAAAAGTACTATTATTATAAATAGGAGTTATAAATATTAAGATAGACTTAATAAATATAAAAAAGGAGATTTAATTAATTACTTAAAAGTAAATATAAAGAGTATTAATCTCTTTTATCTTACCTACTAAGAGTAGGTAAAACGCTTTAAGGGCGCTAGTATATAAAGATAACTTAGGAAAGAAGTAAAAAACTATTTAATTAAATTAGGAGAAAGAAGCTTAGTACTAAGTAGTTAAAGCTTACTTAGCTACTTATATAAGTATAAGTAATATAATATTAATATATTAAGTACCTACTCCTTATTATTTATATCTATCTTATCCTCTAGGCTAGAGGCTAAGGGCTTAAAGCCTACTTAAAGATATATAAGTAATAGTTATAATAATTAATAAATATAATAGAAGTATAAAGAAGTATACCTTAACTTACTTAATATTATAAATACTTATAAGGGTTTTAATAATATATTTTATTATTTAAAGAATAGTAGTTTATACTTCTAATATACTTATTAGTTTCTTTTTACTACCTAGATATCTTATAACGCGGTTATAAGAAGCTAGCTAAGAGTAGATAATAATTATAATATTTATAAGGGTAATACCTACTTCTTAAAGCTTTAATTTATCCTCTAAAGTATCTAGATAGTTAGTATTATTAATTAATTAATAAAGCTTAATTACCTTATTATAAAGTAGGATTATATTATTAGGAATCTAGAAGTTAAGTAATTAATATATATTATAACTATAAAAATAATTAAAGAAGATAGGGAAAACCTATTAGATTATAAGGGTAATAGACTTTTATATAGTATTTATATTACTTTAATAGAATCTTCTTTTTATTAGTTATTATAAATATAGTATTACCTATATTATTAGTATATAAATTAAGTATAATATAATTATAAATACTTATACTTTATAAGTCCTTTATTAATATAATAAATATACCTCTTATATATATTTTATTTTAAATAGGGAACTCCTTAAGAACGCGTAGCTAGGGAAGTAGGGGTAAGAATAATATATTACTTTATATTAGCTATATAATTAAAGTATAACTAAGTATTTACCTCTATAAAAGAGGAATAATAAGTAGGTATAATAGGATTATTATTTAGGTTAAAAGGATTATTAATACTCGCGTTAGAACTAGAGTAAGGAGTAGGCTTAAGGATAAGATTACGCGGAGGAGGAGTAGGCTCCTTAATAGGATTATTAATAGGAATCTCTATAGGATTTATAATAGGAGTTTTTATAAGATCCTTAATAATTAGATTATCTAACTAGGTATTAGAATCTACTTCTACTTTTATTATAAAAGTTAGGCGTATTATATATATTTTATATTAGATTAAGTTATATTATATTAGTTATATTTATATTAAGAGCTAGTAAACTAATTTATAAGTAATACCTAAGATATTAAGATATTAGATATTATATTATATAATTAGCTATTATTATATATATTATATATATTATATATATATAAGAAGAGAGGGCGCTAAGTACTTAGAAGAATATTAATAATAGTTATAAAAGAGAAAGTATTAAGATAAATTTTAGGTATTATAATAATAATATTAAGGCGCTAAGATTATATTAATATAGCTATTATTATTATTTATATAGATTTATTATATATAATATATATATCTTAGATTATAATATCTACTTATAATAGATAGCTATACTATAATATAAAGTTATAAGTACTATATATTATAATTATAATATAGATTAATCTTACTTTATTAAGTTCTTTTCCTTATATCTTATACTAGGTTTAAAGGTTTTTATTAAACTTAATTAAATAGGCTATTTATATTAAACTTAAAGACGAGTTTCTTTAAGAGAGGAGGTAATTATTATAACTAACTAAATAGGTTCTATATTATATATACTTAGTATATATTATATCCTTATATTAACTTATAAGGGGAAATAATATACTAGGCTTACTAATCTCCTTAAGGGGTTTATTAGATCCCTTATAAAATAATTCTTAGATTTCTTAAGAATTAATCTTACTATATAACCCTTATAATTTATAATTATAATTATAAGTCTACTAATAACTAATAGTAGTCCTACCTTATTAATTAAATAGAAAATATAAGTATATTAATAAGAAGAACCCTAACTATTAATAGTTTAGTATATTCTATTATATATATTATAATAGAAGATAGGCTTACTATTTATAAAGCCTAGATATAATAACTTAGTATTTTTAATATATTTTAAGCTTACTTTAATAGTATAAGCTTAAAAGATAATATTTAATTATAAATTATAATTAAGATATCCCTTATATTTAAGAGGCTTAAACTTTAATATTATCTTAACTTTATATTAATATAATATTAGAGGTTTAACCTCTACTCCTTATAACCTCTCCCCTAATAATTTAGAGTCTTTAATAGGGTCTAGGATTTTCCCTACTCTTTACTTATATATTAGCCCTATTTACTTATAATAATAAAGTTTAAGTATCTTCCTTTTTATTAGAATTTATCTTATTTTAGTAGATTAAGATAACTTATAATATAATAGCCCTTCTTATTATAATTTTAATAAGTAATATCTAATAGGTCGCGTAATTTAAACTTATTATAACTACTCTTACTATTATAACTACCTATTCCTTATCCCCTTATAATATTATCTCTATTTATTTATAGTTTTTTTATCTTTATTATAATTTAAGGGCTTATATAGTATATTTTATTAGCCTTTTTTATTAAGGCTTCTAGACTTATTAATATTAGCCTTAAGGTGTACTACTCTAGTATATAGGAAAACTATAGAAGGAAATTATAAGACCCTAGAACTAGTATATAAGATCTACCTTAAATAGGCTTTAATATATAAGGTAAGCTTCGCCCCCTAGAAGTATAAGTTAGTTTATCTTACCTACTACCCCCGCCGCTTTAATATAAGCGCGGTAGTTAGTCTAAGGTATATAATAATAAAACCCTAGGTAGAGATCTAAGTCCTAGGACTATATATTAATAGTAAATTATAATAGAGCCTATATTTAAAGAGGGTATAAGTAAAGCTTACTACTTAGAGCCTAGCCCTTTTTATAATATTAGTATTAATATAGGGAGCTACCCTTAATAAGGCTAGGAGGGTATATAATATAGTAATAAGGCTAGTAATAACTTATATATCTATTATATAGTATATATTATAAGGCCTAAGGGAAATAAAGAAGATATATATAAAGAAGCTTAAAGTTATCTAGAATAGCTATTTAAGACGCGTATTAGGGGTATATAAAGCTACCTTAATATAAGTATTAGAGGTAGAGGTAGGGATAGCCCTTATATAACTAATATTAGACTACTTAATTCTCTGCTAGTATATATTAGAAGGGATTTACCTAGTAATAGTAATAGGGAATAGATATATCTAGAGGAAGCTTAAGGCTAGGAGAGGGAAGAGGAGAAAGGTAGTAGAGTCCCCTATAAAGGAGAAGAATAAGTAGGCTCTATGCTCCCTATACCTAGATAACTAGAACGCGGTTATAGCTAGGGAGGTAACCTAATACCCTTAAGGGATTAGGAAGAAGATATACTATTAGTAGAAGTCCTCCTAGGAGGTAATATAAGAAGAATACTAGGTAGGACTAAGGGCTAGGGACTATCCCCTAGCCTAGCTTAAAGGCTTATAGACTAGTAGGAGGGCCCTTTATAAGGGCCTTTAAAAGGCTAAGAGCTCCGCCTTTATATAAATAAAAATAGAGAAGATAGGGCTAGCTACCTTCTTATATTAATATAGAGTCCCTAGCGTTATATTTATAGGTTATAAGTATAGCTAGCGTAGGTAGTATATAAGATATATCCTTATTAACTACCCTAGGTTATATAACTGCTACTAGGAGCTAAGGGATACCTTAGGTATATTAGATACTTATAAGATACTTATAAGTATAAAGGGGGTAAAGTAGGTAGTAAAATAGATAATTTAAACTAGGATACTAGGCTAGTTCTTACTTATAACGACGTAGCTATATTAAGACTAAGCTAAGGTATAAGTCCCTACTATTAGAATAATACCCGTCGCTATAATATATAATCTAGCCCTAGGGAGCTAGGATAATAAGGTAATAAATATAGGTACTAAGTATAAAGAGCTAAATATAGTATAAAGAGAAACGGACTAGAAGTTATAAAGAGATAGGAATAGTAAGGGTTTTTACCTAGGCCTTTATAAGGTATAAGTATACGGTTTCCCTTATAAGTTAGCTACTATAGTAGTAATTATAATATACTTATAAGCCCCCGTAATTATCTTTTAATAGTTTAGATAGACGCGAGTATAACTTATTAATTAAGGCGTACTACTAATAATAGGAGTTTATCCCTTATATTAAGTAGGGACACCTAATTTATAAGAGTAATTTAAAGCTCTTTAATAAGCTTAATATATAAATTTATTACCTACTTACTTTTAACTTTTTTAGGAAGTTAGGCTTCTAAAGATATTAAGTATATTTTAAATTTATAAGTTACTTATATTAAGTATTAATATATACTTCACTCCCTATTTATAAGATCTTTAATATAATTTAATAAAAAGTTTATAAAATCCTTTTAACTTAATATTTTTAATAAATAAGAATATAAATAAGTAGCTTAAAGTTATTCTAAATTACTCTTAAACGCTAGTATTATAAATAGAATATATAATATCTATATAAAAAAGTTAAATAGAGTTTATAAAAAAGATATATTATATTATTATATCTAGTCTTAATATTTATAGATATTCTTATTATAATAGTTAGAGATAGGGGTTAACTTTAATATACTTTAAATAGAATTAGAGTACTCCTTAGCTTTATTATATATATACTTCTAACCTATAATATTATTACTATAAAGAGAAATCTATTCCCCTAATTTTAGGGTAGTAATATCTACTTTAACTTCTTTAAGTTACTAAGTTTATAATAACTCTTCTTACTTATATCTTACTTATATAAGGTGTTTTATTATAAGGGGAATACTTCCTTTATAATTCTTTAAATCTCCCTTAAGGGTATTTTTAGTATTATTAGCTTTATTTATATCCCTAATATAACTTTCCTATTCCCTTTCCTATTAGCTAGGATTATTATTAAAAGTATTTAATAAATTACTTTTATCTTAACTCTACTATAATAGTATATTACTTATAATACTACTAGAGTAAGTTATATTTACTATAACTAATAATAGATTACTACCCTTAAATAAGTAGAAGAATTAGAATTATTATAATTACTAATTATAAGGGTTTTATAATAATATAAAATTAGTCTATTTTTATAATAAGACTAATTCTTAAGAAATCTAAGAATTATTCTATAAGGGATCTAATAAACCCCTTAAAGAGACTAGTAAGCCTTATATATTATTTTCCCTTATAAGTTAATACAAGGATGTAATATATACTAAGTATATATATTATATAACCTATTTAGTTAGTTATAATATAAGCCCTACTATTACTATACTATAAGCCTTATAACTACTACTACTATTATATTATAAGCCCTACTATTACTATATTATAAGCCCTACTATTACTATATTATAAGCCCTACTATTATTATACTATAGACCCTACTATTACTATACTATAAGCCCTACTATTATTATACTATAAACCCTGTAACTACTACTACTATCTTATTATAAGCCCTACTATTATTATACTATAGACCTTATAACTACTACTACTATTATACTATAAGCCTTATAACTACTACTACTATCTTACTATAGGTCCTACTATTATTATACTATAGGCCATACTACCTAATTCTAGTAGGGGAGCTTCGACGATTTGCGGGCCACTAGCGTCTGGCCAATGCCTTTGCAAACTGCTGTAATAGATCGCGAAGAGATTAGATTTTACCAACGCTAGAATTTAGTGGCTTGGCATCTGATTTCACCAGTGACAATCAAATCTTTGATCTTCCAACATCATCTTCTTTGAAGCAGATTTAATACCCGATGTCGCGATTCTTCTGACCGACGAAACACGAAGGATAACTGGGATTCAAAATCTTCAACGGTAAAACGTCTATTACCTACGTTGTTATTGTACGGGCGGCACACAGTGATGAAGACACAAAACTTTGGCGGACGTTCCCTCGGGATCAATCATGCAACATATTTGTTGCATATATGGACCAGGGTCCATTATTTCTGCAGCGGTGGACTCCTCGGACTGAAAGGCAGCTGCTCCCATGTTCAGGTAGTTATTACAGGCTTTAGCTTTTGACTGGAGAAAATGCACACAAGCACAGACACAGCAAGCACACGGTGTTTTAGGGCGATGTCAGTGATATCAACGATAAAACGATCATTTGCGCAATTGAGCCGGCTCTTACATATTTACATCGTTGAGTGTCTCGGAATGAAACCCAGCTTCCTTTGTTTTCAGACCAAGATCATGCTCGGTGAGTGTCAATACGGCACGATGTATATTGGACTGTGCATGCCAGGACCCTGTAAGTTATTCTCGTTCTACAAGAATAGAACAGTCTCAAGCTAAATTGGGAACAAAAGGAACACTTCAAAGGTGTCTTGTTCGTCGATGCCGAACAATCTGAAACTCCCCATTCACTTACTTGAGACAACTTTATAAGAGATCTACAGTCCGTCCCTGCTTCTATCATCAATATCAGCTTCGATATACTACGCTCTCTGCAATACTGTCCTTCATCACCAACAGCAGGCCTGTATCTTGAAGTCTCTATTTACCGCTTTCGGTCCGGAGTTCCTTCACTATCTACGCATTTTCCTACACAGTCTCCCACCTCAAGCTGCTCTGCTGATAGTAATACGAAATTATTTCCAATATATTCCGTTTCACAGGGGACCCTTCAACTTGGCACTTGATATCAGTACACAATGATCAATCCCCTCTCAATCCTAACCTTCGGTGCTCTCATTTCCAATGCTCTCGCTCTTCCACAACGCGAAACAGGCCTGGACCCAGTAACGAATCTCCACAAACGCCAAGATGACACTGGCCTATTCCTCGAAACCTGGAAGGAACTAGGCTGCCACGGAAAGCCGACCGCCAAACACGAGCTCCTAGTGAACACGAACATCGTCCTCGACCAGAACATCTTGGCCTACAAGGTCAGCCGGCCAATGGGAAGCACCGAGCAACTCGATTTCAGCCAAGCCGACCCAAACTCATTGACTCCCCCAAGCGATACGCCGGACTACTACTGTGCTAAATTCGTGGAGAAGACTAATCCGATGAGGACCCAAGAATTTGGTTCGTCGCTATTGCAGAAGGGGCACTGTTATCAATTGACAGGCGGTGTATCGGCGCGGGTAAGTCACCTTGCTTGTCTTCTCTGTGGACCAAAGCTGATCTTCTTAGTGCGCCAATTTACATATACGAACCTAAGTTTTCCAAAGGCTCGCAGTCTACGCGATAAGGGAAATTTTATTTCGTTAGCATGGAGCTGGATCGAGGAACTGAAGGGGTACTTACCTGCAGTCCAGCATAAAATTCAAGGGCGGAAAGGAAATTCCAGTCTGTGAACACCTCAAATCCTGACTAGAGAATGCGTGTAGTATACTTATAGGCGGACAAAATACTTCGAATGCGATATTTTGATATATTGACGGACAGTAGTCTTGGCGGGTTTCTGCACTAATTGCAATATACTATGGCCACTTTTCTAAACCTCAATTATCACTTGTCCGATTGGCTGCTAGTAGCTACATACTTGAGGAAGCGTGGCGATCCGTACAACCCCACAAGAGTAACGATTCTCCTATATCAACTATACAATCACTAACTCGACGAAATTGATAAGTCTAATTCATCATTGTTCAATATGTCCGAAGGATCACGTTTCAGTAAGGAGAATACCAATGTCCTTCAATACAACATGCTAAAGATCACATATAGTGTTTGTCATACTGTAAGGTCAGATGACCATGCCTGCACAGCGTCTCGGAGCTATTTTGAGCTAACATCTTGTGCGACTCCTGCTATGGACCAAATGAACGCCTCTTCGAGATGATTTGCATCAGAGCCTCCGTTCCTGAAACGTGGTATTACTTGATGATTCATTTCAAGTCTGAGGTTACTCAAATGGTGCAACTCTACCAGTAGAGCGTGCTTTGATGACTGGCACTAGAACATTTCGCGTACAACATCAGGAAGACCATTCACCTAGGTTTGGTAAGACTATAAAAGGTTTACTCGATCTTCTTCCTTCCTTCTCTCTTCCACATCAATTTCATACCCTGAGCTCTCTGCAATAGTTCTCTTTTCACCAACAGCAGGCCTGTTTATCTAAGTCTCCTATATACCGCTTTCAGTTTACAATCTCTGTATACTACTGAAGTCACCTACAACCTAGTCAACACAGCAGGTCTGTCTTCCAACTCAGGCTGCTCTTTCTAGCACAAGACACCATCAAACCTCGAACTCTTGCGTATACTCAGCAGCATTATTATCACCGACCTGATCCCCTCTACTCAGAGCCCTACACGTCAACACCAATACAAGATGATCAGTCCCCTCACAGCTCTGGCCACTATTATACTCATTACCCATGCTATTGCGCTTCCACAACGTGAGGCAAGCTTAAATCCGGTGGACCTTCTCAAACGTCAACATGACCCTTTCCGCCTCAAAATCTGGGAACAGCCGCACTGCCCAGGGAAGCCAAACCACGCCTACGATTTCACAAAGCGTTCAGTTGGTACATTCAGCCACAATGTCACGTCCTATCAAGTTAGTCGAAACATGACATATGAAGATACCCTCTATTTTTATACAATCGACCCAAATGGGTCGACTCCTCCAAGCGAGTTACGAGAGTTCATTTGCGCTAAAATCGTGGAGCAAGCCAATCCGATGGCTGAGGATAAACATGGGGCATCACTTTTACAGAAGGATCACTGCTATCAATTCACTGGCGACAAGTCGGCGCGGGTGAGTTTCTCTACTCTACTCAATCTATGCTGTGGACCATAGCTGATCCTCTTAGTGCGTCGGTTGGTGGGGCTGACGCTTCCTACGCAATGGGGCCTCATATTTTCTTTCAACATGACGCTGGACCGAGGAATTCGGAAAAGGAACGTACCTGATTTCGAGCGTATGGGTAAGAGCGAAAGAGATCTATTCATTAAAGGGTGTGGCATTTGGGGGTCATTGCACGTATGGAGATCTCATATTCTAACTGGACTATGCGTGCAGTGTATTCATAGGTCGACGAAAGACTCAGCATACAACATCTATCCTAGCATGAATCATCATAGCACCAATGACTCGAATTGGACGCATATATGATATCGAAAGGATCATCGAATCAAACCTCTTCAAGCATAACATAGGTCCTCGGTGCGTTTGCGTACTAACGATTCCGAAACTAAGGTAATCCATTTCTGGTATTTCATTGCCATTCGACTAATAGGACATTAGCGACCATCTATAAAAATAGGTGTGGGGATCTGTACGACCCTATCGAACAATGACCATTTCCAAGTCTAGGCGCTGACAAGGTTTCAGAGTTTTCTGTACTACATAAAACACAAAAAACGAAACACGAAGGTATTACACCGATTTCATATCCCTTGCCTTCTTCACCGCCTGTCCTACCCTATACACCCTCCCATTCCTTTTGAAGAATCAGCAGAGCTATCTATCCACTACACTATCTCTCCCCTAGATCCTTCTAACAGTGCAGTCATCAGATCCACGCCTCCCTACACTCCCCTCCAAACAACCTCCCCTCCCTACACCCCTCCTACTAAAACCCCAACATTCGCCGCCACATCCCCGCCCTATCGACTACCTCTAACTCCCCGGAATACGATCACCATAGACAACCTCTCCGCTTCCAACCCGACACTCAATCTACCCTTCCAATTTCCATTTTTAAGCATGCAAACTGAAATTGTCAGGCGTTCTGGTATCATTGCGTTCTTATCATGTCGGGTATCTTGTGTAGGGGAGGGAAGACGGAAGACGGACGACGGAAGGATGGAAGAGGAAACGGTGTCGCTGTGATATAGATGATACGCATATATAAAGCAAGGATGGGCTTAATAAAGAAGTACAATCGAGTACACGGACGCTATCACCATCATAACCAAGTATATCCAACCATCCCCACGCAGAACTCAAATCAGCATCTCCCCTCCCCAAACCCCTTTATCCCCAAAGACCCTCTCACACATATCAAAACCCCCTCCCACCTCAAACTAACTTCCGCGCCCGTATCGATAGTGATTCATAGTGCCTACGCGTATACCGACCGCAGTCCAACTCAAAGACCCTCTTCTACACCACTTACCCTTCCCACGATCAGTTTCAAAAAATCTATAAATTAAACAGGAAATATAGTGTAGCATGCTCGTACGTATATAGGGGTTTTACGAGACATGAGATAGATTCCTTCGTGTTGTTTGGAGAGGGGAAGGGAAGGAAAGGAAAGTGCTAAGCGATCGGTTCTTTATGTCTGTGGGGAGGGATTGTGATATGAAACTCACTTTTATGCGGCGTTGGATAGTATTTATGGTGCTGAGGGGGTTTGTGGGAGGTGTTTTGGGGGGTTGTATGGATTGTAGCGGGATGGATATGCGTGTTTTGTAACAGAATTCCTGACCCGCGTTGGATGTCTGTAGGGACTATTTTGATATGAAACTTACCGCGGCGTTACTATACATGGTATCATGTTCATTGGTTTTGCCGGAGATGTTTTGGATTATTATTATTATGGATATGTTCGAGTACCTGATAAGTATTTTTATTTATTTGCATTCTGAAACATTCTTTTCGGCGTTATGCCGCTGGGTCTTCGACGTCTGTAGAACATAAAAAGATGGATGAGGAATCGTAGTGACAAATTCTTGTTTTTCTTCTGGCGGTTTCCTAGATATATGACAAGGTCGTCATTCTAGCAGGTCTGTTATGTTCAAGATCCCAGTGTCTTCTCGCGTTTTCCCAGCACTGACGCCCTCTTCACGATCTTAGAGGACATTCTCTTCAGTATCGCAGCTATACGATACGACCTTCATCACAATTTGATCCTTGTCACCGACAGCACAACCATACACCATCCCCATCACCTTAGTCAACGCAGATAACCGTATATCCTTCCCATAACCACAACCACAACAATGCCACCACTCTCCTCCACCCCCGCCAACCCCCGGGCCCCCTCAGCCCGCCACACCGCACACGAACTCCTCCGTCGCGCCAACAACCCTAGCACCGGCGCTCCTAAATACAGCACCGGTACCATCATCTTGATAGCCGTAATAGCGTTCTTCGTCGTCGCCTGTATCATCACGCTTGTGCATCAGATTTACCAGTGTCATCTTCGTTTGCGACGGAGGCCTATCGGGTACAAGGGGGAGGCTGGGCAGGAGATGGCTTAGGGGTGTTGGGGTGGAGTGTGGGGATGGAGGTGGGTGGTGTGGGGGGTTTTTTGTTGAGGGTTTTAGGGGATGGGGTTTTGGGGAGGGGGGTGGTGGGGAGGGGTTAGGAGGGTGGAGAGGTGGATAGTGGGGATTGGTTGGTGTGTGATCTTTCGGGAGCGGGAGTTATGTTGGGGCTGTGGGTGTGGTATGGTATTCTTGTACGTGGGACATCTAATCACCCAAATTAGAATCATTAGCTCTTGCAAACTTGCGGGTATCCTAAGGGCTGTGTGGGTGGGCCATAGACCATACTTTTCGTGGTTGGGTCGTACCAAGTGGCAATCGAACAAAGAAAGCGGAAGGACTTTCGAATTTGTTTCCGAAATGATCCCATCAACCACTGTGCCGGGCAGCTCGCACGTAAGACTTCGGCGCAGTTCGGCTTTCTTTTCGCGGCGCGTAGGTTTGGGATAAGTATGTCTCCACCGGCTCGCACTCCTGTTTCTTTTTCATCTTTTCATAGTATTGCAGCTTGTCAATTCTAGGTTCCAGTAAGCCTGTCTCAGCATCCAGACATCCTCTCCAAAACCGTTGATGGCTAACACTGATGCAGCATTAGCTCGTCGTCTTCTCCCAAACCTCGCGCTCGTCCTGGCTGCAATTTGACTACCAAGCAGACGCCCTACCAACCCTCTACTCAGTGGTAAGACAGAATCTTTACCCCTCTCAACAGCCACTGATACTCACCGCTCTACTGATTTCCTTCGAGGACAGAGAACCATATAATCTGCTTCCCCATATCCCTGTCAGATCCATCGTCGACATCAACGTTCTTACGCTCTACCATCAACGCAAAATCGAAAGCTTGACAATGACCATTCACATGCCAAAGCCTTGTGAGGACCCGGGTAGTTACGAGACCTCGAGAGACTGTTCCCAGTATCTCACGCCGTGGCAAAAACTCAGTTCAAACCCACTTGCACTCATCGCAGTTCTCACTCTCGGCCCAGCCGCCGGCTGCTTAGTTCTTGGATTTATCATCACCATTCTCTACTGGAAATTGAAAGAGTATAGAGCTTCAGGAGGACGATGGCGAAGAGGCCGCCTTTGGTGGTGATGAGGGTGTACATATTGAAATGGACAACATCAGGAAATCTAGGACTTGGCGGTGATCATCGATGTCTCGGATCCGGAACGTGATATGAGGGGGGCGTTTTTTACTTTTACCACTTGAAGATGTAGCATGGTTCGCGCATACCGGCATGCTTCCATGGTGGGAGTGTTGCTTTATTTGATGCGGCAAATGTAATAATAGCGCTTGCGTGCTCACCAGTGTCATAACGGTCTCGTGATTCCGCTGCTATGTTGGGTCAGGAGCAGAAAAGGATAGTTCGTTGACGGGTGCAGCATCTATGCGGTGACGAATTGGAGTATGGTGGAAACATCCGGCCAAGTGATCTGTGGAAGGAGGTCAGGATGAAACATAAGAACCTCACAGCCTTGCTTTATCCCCTTCTTGTATGCTTAGCGTACGTGCAGTCACATTAAGTTTCATATTTCCATCCCTGCCAATGCAGCGAGTTTTCTTGGAGACATCCGTCCTTCATGCCTCCCATGATCACTTCTTCCAATTGTTTAATTCCCGGCCGGGCATTTTCAATGGCTTTCACTGGCTGATGGCTTGTGACCGTACCACTGATACAAAGCGCATCTCGATCAGATATCTACGTCGTCTTTCTTCGCTGAGTAAAAATGACAAGGATATTCCATTATTGATGCATGTGCTTCAAATATTTTTTCCATCCTTCCAAGTCGGCTCAATAGTGACCCGCAAAGCAAAATACCTCTCGAATAGCGGGTTTGAGTTTGCCCAATGCATTGCAGCTTCAATCTCGGCACAGAACCAACATAGGGTCGCAGGCCCAGCAAATCAACAGCCAGCACTATGAATTTAGAAATGATCACTGGCTGCAGGCAGTCTGGTGTAACCAATACATCATCATCATCAACCTTTTGAAACTTGAAAGTAGTATGACGGGTAACCAAAATAGGAATCCAAGTCAAAGTTGCAGAAAGTACTGGGTACCTACGATGATTGCAAGTATATCAAGAAGGGAGATCGAGCGAACATCATAGACATGCGCGACTCTGTTAGCGCTGGTTATGGCTCGATTGTTAAGGCAACTTTGCATCTTTCGTTTGACTTTCCCTGCCATGTCTCCTTGCCCTGGCGTGCCTGGTGACAATCAGTGAAGATACACGATGTGACACAGGTACGAAGCAAGACTGGACCAGCTACTCGCAGAGCGGCCAAGCAAAAGGAAGCAGATACGCATATCTGCCTTTGAAGATCTCCAGAGGCGGATATAAAATACAATCCTTCTCAAGAAAATGATTCCGCTTCACGAATGAGTAAGGGCAATGCTATCAGCTCATCATGGGCACCAGGAACGCTGTAATGGCTCGAGATTGCTTGGCGGGATGGAGCTACTGACAGTCAACGTTTATGACTTGCCTCAGTGCTAGAACCAGAACGATTCTCCATCGCCCTTGGATCACCAAGATGTCTTAAAATAGCAATATCGTAACGGTCTTCATTGATATAGTAACTACGTAAAGTAGATAGTAGAGAAGTCCCACATTAAATGGTCCATGTTTCATCTGCTCAGCCCCAGCGCTTCACATCTTCTTGATACGATACACTAGCTTCATAGGGTAGAGTGCCCGACCCTAGTGCACCATCTAGCGCTGTCATAGGTCAATTCACGAGAAGGCTGAATAGGCGAAGCAGGGGATGGGATCCTTCGTGTGCCTCACTCACGAATGGACTGGCGGGCTGTGCTGCTCGGTGGAGACAGTGGAAGAAGATAAAGCTAGGACTAGTTTCAGGGTGCAACTTTCCGCCGAACGTCTGTCGCAATGACTTCAACTCCGACCTTCTCTCTTCTCGAGAGTCTCCTCGAGAGTCTGTTGCTCCCTCCTCATCCAATGCCTTCAGATGCCTGACCCGATTACCATCATTGGAGGGGTCGCATCCATCCTTCAGATCATCTCGAGTGTCACCAGAGTTGCCAAGAGCCTGAACGAGGTCCGCGAAAGCTACGACAATGTCGCTCTCAACACAACCCTGGTCGCCAGCCAGCTTTCCACCGTCAGAGCCGCCTTAGAAGCTCTGCACGCATGGCGAGTGAGCGACACCGTGGAGTCAGAAGCCACCGTCCAGCTGGACAAGGACCTTGGCCTTTCCCTGAGCTGCTGCGCGATTCTGATCACCGTGATCGATGGCAAACTGGCCGAGTCTGGCTATACACCCGGCATGGGAGTGAAGCAGAAGATCAGATACCTTTGGCTGGAGGATATACTCAAGGAATACGTCTCGAATCTGGAAGGCCAGGTGCGGGCACTACAGCTCCTGCTGACCATCTTCCAATGCAGAACGGCAACGGAGCAAAAGCAGCAACTTGCCAATCAGAAGAGTCGGGAGATCATTGAGCAAGTGAGGGCGGAGACGATGACTTTGGGATTTGGGGAGACGGAGATGGATGATGCGATATCCATACTATCACACGATCCTTCCGTCCATCTGGATGTGGACTCCATACTCATGAGATCGCCTGCTTATCTACGCGTCTATGGTGCAGAGGTTCGAATTTCCGCAAGTGACTGGTTAATAAATTGCTTACAGCTATGCAGAAGCACGAGGCCCGTCGTCGGAAAATGCTAGCTGGTAAACCACCACCTCCGCCACCTCGTCGGAAGCCAGCACCCCAGCCCACTCCCCAGCCCGAAACCATATCTCCGACGATATTGTATTCCGTCGAGTTAGCCCTACCACCACCTCAAGAGCCAGCACTATTACCTCCTACACCTCAAATCCCTACACCTCTCTCAGAACTGGAGCCGCAGCCACCACAAGTACCACCTCGCCCAAAGTCTCGTACACAATCGTCCCCTCGAAAAGATTCAACGCAGAGTCAAGAGCAGCCAAGAAATCATGGGAGGATCAATGTTTGGGATTTCCTAGGTTCACGGCAGGAAGAGGAGGTCCGGGACTCCGCAGCGGTGGTCAGGGTAGATTCTGTCCCAGTGCCGGAGCTCCACACTGCGCCTGAAGAGTCTCGAGAAGGAAATGCGCCACTACAAGTACAGGGAGCACCACATGATCAGGATGTTATGCCCCAACCAAAATTAGCACTAGATTCGGAAAGGTCCATGACAATTCCAGCTGTGTCGCGAAAGCCAGATCCTGTTGCTATTAATCCGGACTATGTTTTGCCCGAGCAGCTACACAGCTTAGAGCCGCCAGCAATTGATGGTCCTTCAGCCCGCCGATCATTTCACCTCCCGGATACCCCTCCAGTAATGGCCAAGGCGACGTTACCGAAAGACAAGGAAATATCGATTGAAGCACCTTCATCTCTCGAGAGGTTCAGGTACCAGTTGGACATGGCATTCGAGGAAAGAAGCCCGTCGGAAACGTTAGATGACGGACTGGGTGCTTCTTTCTCAATGATCGAGCCTAGGAGCACTCCTGTACGAGAAAAAGAGGATGCCATGACCGTTGAAGCGGAACCGAATCTTCACCTAGTGAAGTCTGCTAGCAGCGATTTACAGACTCCAGCAGGTAATGATCCTCCGCGGAGGACATTATCAATACATTCCAGCGTGGATCTGTATGATGCGAGCGTCAAGGATATGCCGACAGAAGACGCTCTTCGTTCAGCTTCCCCGCAATCTCATACCGTTCATGACTCTGCTGAAGGCGCACGGATTGACGCAGTGGATGACAATCTCGAGGCCGAGATGGAAGGACTCTCCGTTCTGAACAGGCAACTAGCTTCTAAGAGTAGCGAGGTTCACCTCGAAGATGAAAGTGCTCCATTGAAAGCGACGGCAGGGGACGAATTGTCTGGTGCCAACCTGCAAGGTGACAAGCCAGCGGCGACCCTTGTTGAACCCATAGACCCAATCGCAACGTCTCCGACAGACTTGATGCCCAGCCCTCGGATTACCATGACACCGTCCGAAAACATCGACCATAGCTTGGCTGGGAATACTCCCCCTCAACCTACCACTGAATCAACACCGAACTCCCCTGCTCGAGCTCCGCCTCCACCTCCCACACGTACTGTCATCATACCACCCATACCCTACACTAACCCACCGCCTTTCAGTCAAGTTATGAACTCTAGGGTAGAGACATCCACAATATCATCAGGTCGGGACTCATCCGTTTTCGAAGCTTCTCCATCCACAATCTCGTCATCCGAGCCGTCTATAGACAATACAATCTTGACTCTGCAACAGTCCACATCCGATACTGCGGCAACTTCCACAAGCATTGATGGGGGCGCGTCCGCTCGAGAACAGGCCCAGACTGATTTGCGACGACTACAAGTTGAGCTTACTGCCGCCAAGGCCCGCGGAGATTCCAAAGCTGCTCAAAATTCTTTGCAAGAGTCCATCGAGGTGATCAGGGCCACCTATCTTACAGCGTCAGCGCCTGCAGAGACCAAGAAGTCACGCAGTCCAAGGCTTGGGACTCGCGCAAGTCTCATTCGTTTCCCTTCCATCCCGGGCATTACAAAGTCGTCTGCCCTTGGCGATTCGGCAGCTGCTGGCGATCTTGCTAGTGTAAAATCATTCCTGGATCACAAGGTGAATGTCGATGCCCGGAGCGATAGCTTCAAAACCCCACTGATGCGAGCGGCAATGAATGGCTATGTGGACTGTATGGACATACTCAAGCAAGGTGGCGCCGATGAGTTTGCGGTCGATGCAATGGGACGGACTGTGCTTCACCTTGCGGTTGCGAGTAATCGACTGCTCGCGGTCAAGTGGTTACTGGATGCTTATCCTCCGCATCGGCCTGATCAACTCAAACATCGAGGCTCACTCTTGTTCAAGGCAACCGAAAGTATCATCAGTCGTTCTCCCAAGAGCTTACGGGAAGCCTCTGATGCAGAGGGTTCGAAGCCACTCCATGTTGCGATTGATAAAGATCACGCTGGCATAATGAAGGTTCTGCTTACAACCGGTGCCGATATTGAGTCGAAGAATAATTGGGGTCGGACTCCTCTGCATCAAGCCATCATCTCGAATCGCCGCGACTGTCTTGACATTTTGCTTACGAATAATGCTGATATAAATGTTGTGGATGCCCGAGGAATGTCTCCATTACATTGGGCAGCAAAGACGGGTCACTTGGACGTTATCGACAAGCTCCTTGCCAAAGGAGCAGACCGGTACGGATTTGATCTTGACGGCAACCAACCCATGCATCAGGCTGCCTGGGTTGGACGAGTCCTTGCCGTTGAGACACTCCTCCATGAACGTGACGACCTGAAGACCAGAACAAAGCAAGGGGAGACCTTGCTGCACATTGCTTGTCTGAACAAGAACCTGGAGCTGGCGAGCTATTTGATAAACAACGGCGTCGAGGTGAACCCAGAAGCTGTGCCCCAGCCTTCGCTGTTGAATGCCCTGTCCAAGTTCAAGATCATCGGGACATCATTGACTCCACTACACTACGCTTGCTGTCTCGGAGACTACGAAATGGTTCTACTATTGTTAGACCACGACGCATGGGTCAATGCTCCCACGCCCCAAGGCGCAACGGCCCTCATGATGGCCACCGAGAGTGAAGACACCAACACCGTCAATCTCTTGCTCAACCGTGGTGCAAAAGTCAATGCTAGTATGTCAGGCAAGTTGACGACTGCACTCCACATTGCAGCCCGTCGTGGAGACCTCGACACTGTCCAGCAGCTCTGCCGCGCCGGTGCCAATCCTGACGCCCGCACCCATGGCGGCAGCTACGGTCGAACACCGTCGGAAGAAGCCACGAAGCATTGCGCCGACAAGGTGAAGCGGTGTGCCGTGGAAGAATACTTCTGTACCATCCGCTTGAATAAACGTCGGAACGCAAGAGTGCAACTCGTGCACGACTATCAGCCTTATGAGATGGTTGGACGTGCCAACTCCACTGTACCTGCAGATCGAAATTCATTCCAGCAGCCCGCCAGCTATGCATCGTGGGGCCACCACAGCGTGCCTTCGCAGACCATGGTCCCTACACAACCTCAACCAATGTATCAGCAGCAATGGCCTGCCACCTATCCGCAATTGATAGAACGAGCGCAGCCACCGCCACAGGGGCAGATGATGCCGCAACAGTGGTACGATCCGAATCCCCTAACGCATGTGGAAAGCCCGCCGCCTTATCAACCTGGGCCGTCGATGTCGGCACGCTTGGCCAATCAAGCGCCTGTGCATCGGCCGGGAGACTCGACTGGGCCCAAGTATTCTTGAGCAGGGGACTCGATGTTCTCACTTTTCGATAGCATTGTTTTGATACCTCAGGTCTGCCAGATCTGATATTTGTTGCGGATCTACATCTACAGATGCCCATGTGTCATATGTTATTTAACTCTCTGAACTAATGTTTATATAGCGATGTTCGGTAGAATTTGTATACCCTGATAATATATCCGCCAATGCATGCGAAGCATGATATGATTCCCCCACGTGCTATGCCCCTGTTCTGCAATTACGTGCCGTGCGTCAATTGCATATTACAAGCTGGGAGGCTGGATAAAGTATAAGGTTCCACACCCTCCATCGGACTAACCCTTTTCCATCGTTAGCCGTCGTCGCAGGACCCATAACATAACCCTACGCGGCTCTTTCCTACTCTCGCATCCCATCATCCATTTCATCTTATATTCTCGTGCACACCCACTTCCCCAATACTCTCCCACCCACTCTCCCACCCACTTCCCCACGCGTCCCCTTCCACGAATCCGCCCCTTCTCCCCTTCCAGCTAACCAAATCGAACCCGCGCGCTATAAGGTCGTATGAATCTACGTGTACCTTCAATAGCATCCATGTACTCTTGTAACATAGTGTTGTATGTGGAATGGATGTATAAATGCGTGATTGGCTATACTATGAATTACTACGTACCGCTGCTAGTTTGTTTTGATTTGGTTTGGTTTGGTTTGGGTAACGTGCGAGGTACGAAGCGTGAGGTGCGAAGAGGGATGGTAAGGAGATATTTTTCTATATATACTTATAGCTAGGGTATAGCGGTATAATTACTTACTTATATACTTATAATACTTATGATATTAACTAGATTCTCCTTACCTCTCCCCTCCCCTTACCTCTCCTTCCTCTCCTCTCCTCTCCCCTTTACTCCTCTCCTCTCCTCTCCTTCCTCTCCTCTCCTCTCCCCTCTACTCTTCTCCTCTCTTACACCCCCAGCAACGAACCCTAATCCTCCTCCCGATTAAAGAGAAAAACAAGGCTATAACTCTACCTCCCTACCTCTTTACCCCTCTTACCCCTCCTACCGATCCTATCCTATCCTATCGATTACTCCATTTATAATACACAACTCTCCGTACTTTACCTCTCCCTACCCCTATCTGAATCCGAATCCGAATCCGAATCTATATTCATATCCCTATCCCCTTCCTAAAAAAATCCTATTATACTACTACGTAAATATAAATATCTACTACCTTAGCTCGTTCCCTACTCGACGTCTTACCTTGACATGGATTCCTAAAGCAAAGAACCCTTGTACTATATCCTATATACTACATCCTACATCCTACATACTACATCCTACATCCTATATTCTATATCCTATATTCCACATCCCATCTACGTTACATACAATTAGAATCGCCTCCTCCTCGTCCTAACCCCCTAACTCCCTATCCCCTCGTTTCGGATCTATTATATTACATTACATTACATTCCTTTATCTTCGAAGAGATGTGACGGGATATCGTGTAATTCTGCGTAGTGCTGGGGAATAGATCTTGGTTTATGGTTTTTATTCTAGGGGTTCGACATAATATATAGACAAGCAAACCAAACAAACTGAACGATCGCAAATCCATCTACTCCGCCTCGCCTTTCTTGATCGATACCCCCATCCTCTAAAAACCCCTTTCTATCTTCTACCAAACCGCCACAGCTGCCGCGCCGCCAACGACGATGCCGATCGCGATGGCGAAGACTGAGCACGCGACTGCGCGTTCTGCAATAGGCGGCCTACGAGTGGGATGTCGTCGTCGTTGTCGTCGTCCTCGAGTCGCACCCCCCTTCGCCTTACGGGCTCTATGGTCTCCACACCGGCGCCACGACGGGTTCTCCTTTCGAAACGTTGGGATGTGTATGTGAGTGGGGTGTTGAGATTGGGATTTTGACGGTAAGTGGAAATGGTGTTGGTGTTGGGATTTTTGGCAGGGATGGATAGGGGGAAGAGGACGCACCGGCATAGAGGACAGGTGTTGTGGGATGTGAGCCAGGCTGCTATGCAGGGGGTGTGGAGGGTGTGGGTGCAGGGGAGGTGGGTTGGAGGGGGGAAGGTCGTAGTGGTTGTGATGTCTTCGAGGCAGATTGGGCAGGTTGTGGGGGGGATGGGGGTGGGGAGGGTGGGGAGAGTGGAGAGGAATGCTGAGGCCGTTTTTCTTTGATGTGCGGATTTTTGTGATCTGGGTTGGTTTGGGGTTTGAGAGGGGGAGGGAATGATGGGATGGCGAGGATTGAGGTGAATGGGTACGAGGGGAGTGGACAGGGTCATGAGGGAGGTAGAGATCTTTGTTTTATTAGAGATGATAATAAAGGAACGTCTCTGGGAGAGCTTGCATTGTGTATTGATAGCTCTTTGTTTCTCTTCATTGTTGTAGGCGTTGCAAGACGGAAACAAAGGATAGGAACAATGGATGACTTTAAAGAGGTTATCCACAGACTTAGACAGGGAGAGTGTGCGTGGTTACTTCGAGGCTGTGGAGGTGGTGGGGAGTGAAAGATGGGATCAACACATCATGAGCTAAGGAGTTGATCTATTAGATCCTGAGATCGTAGCGGTTCTTCTGATATGCTGAACTTGGTTTGGTAAAAATATCGACACTATATCAATTCCACTGGTCAGAAAATCTCTTCCTACACTTGAGAGTGCATAGATTGCTAGATCTATCACCAACTTACAACAATCCTCACCAAATCTCATCGGAGCTGTTTTCGATGACTTGTACTATTAAATGCAATAACCAGCCACCAAGGCTGCATTTAGCCATTCACCATTGTGAGCCGCGATGGCGGAAAATCCGAGGGTACCACACAATCCGCGCCCATTCAGCCTCTATGGGCCCACGGCTTGGTCTGTAACTGAAGCCCAGATCCCGCATCAGTTCCCACATCTCACGCCTAGTTGTCACTAGAGCCGCGGAGCCTTCCACGTCGTCACCAGAACCTTCCACGTTGTCGCCCCAGAGCTCGTTGACATACCCCCTTCTTCGAGATCTCTAAAGACAAGGTCGCTAAGCTCCTGCTCCAGCTCGATCAATGGAGAGTCGACTGGCGCCGGTATATCATGGTTACGAGCTTGTAGGGTCCTGTAGTGTGCACGCTCACGTTGCCGTCTCCAAGCATGATCCACGACATCCTCAGTTAAATCTTGATGTCCATCTCGAGACGGCGTGGTCGATCTAAGGTCCACATACTGATCTCTGTTGTGGATATCGAAATCGGCAACGTCGAGGATCTCATGATTTGGGTTGCCCCAATCGACGAAATTTTCGTCTAGTTCGGCTGCTCTAGGAATAGGGCGGCAGAAAAAGACGTGGCGGCATAAGGGGCAGCTGTTTCCTCCCCCAGTCAACCAGAGTGTGATGCATTCTGAACCCATGATGTGGTTACAGGGCAATTTGACTGGACGTTCGATGATTCCTCTGGTAGAAGCTTGCGTACCGTATTCTTCTTGGCATAGGCAGCATTTTTGATTATCTTTGTCTAGTACGCCTCTACCGACGTTGGGCAATGAATCGATAAAGGAGGTAGCCATGGTGAAGCGGTATTTGCTGGATCCAATTGTGACGTCCAATCTGGTTGATGGAAGCTATCGAGGCTGTAGGGGATGTTGAGGTTTGGGAAAGACCGAGTGGATGGAGGAGAGTGTATATATACGTGATGACTGATACGTGCCATTACACAATGAGGATGCCGTCAACTCCTCAAAGGCTTTGTCCTTGAAAGTGAAGCTCCATATTTCCCACAGAGCCGCCTTGATGCAACAGTAGTCAGATCAACAATGGTGTCCACTGTAAAGGCTCCCAGATAACGTAGTCGAGGTGGCATCAATTTGTGCCTTTCTTTGTCATGCTCATCCAGTCAACTTGGCAGGATCAACAGCATTGCCATGATTTTCAATGCGATCTTGTAAGGATTTAGCATAGATATTTAGTGATAGAAATGTCTCGACGTTTCGTCAATGTCTTCTCAATAGCGCATGGCCGTTGCCTCATGCTCCAGAATGTCGGTATCAGGATCTAAGCGGCATGCAGAGGCAAAAGTCTAGACGCCAAACAGTACGATCGAGGCTGACAAAATGTATGAAGCATTTGAGTTTCCCTTGTCCGACCTGCGAGTCCGTTTCGAGGGATTGCCAAGGTCTATCATGGCAAAACCAAGCATGCCGAAACATTTACCTTGCCGGAGTGCCCAGCATTGACACATTGCATTAGTGTTATCTGAAGTTTCCGAAGTGGCTGTTGGGGTCCTTTCGGGTCCGTGTGCAACTCACATGATTGAGGTAGCCCCTCTACTTCTCAGAAGAGGACAAAGGATAAGGTTAACCTTCCGATAATTCGCCCCTAGAAGGCGAGAATTGTCTAGTGTTTGGAAGGTTGCCTGATTACCGGAGGTTTGGTGAGTGGATTAAAAAAAAGCCGTGCTTGTACTACCCTACCACTTCGGATGCTCTTGATCCTTGAGTGGTCCGAACAACACGCCTTGCGCCTGATTCGGTTTAGGGACCTTGCGGAATGGGTACATCTTCGCCATTGAGTATGCCTCTGTGTCTCCACGATACATCCTTTGTATACCTCGTACATCGTTCTCCTCCTATATAGTGTCTCGGTTCTCGATCACAGGATTGCAACTCTTTAGGTACAGGATCCATGAATACTACAAACTCAAACAAAAAAGACCCCGCGGATCATACAATCACTTTGGTCCTATCTGAAGAGAAGACTTCTGTTCGTCCTCCAATTCGCAGGGTTGTGTCTTGCTGAATACTTCCAAGGCGTTGAGTCGATACAATGCCTCGTAGATCTCCCAGTCGCCTCACCGGCCGAAACTTCGCGGTCGGAGAATATGCGCGATGGCTTGACGCAATGAGTGACCGCGACTACGACACCTTGAGAAGTCGATACAATTCCCATGGCGGAAGACGTAACATCGAGACCTTCGAAGACTCGCTTCGCAGCTTCGATACGGAGCTGTGCGAATACCTGCAGATTAATCGCGAAGCAGGGTACAGGAGTGGTCAGCACTATGCTGCGATTTGAGCCACCGAAGCTAACACTTGCAGTGCCTGGCCCTCTGACCATCGAGAGTATGCTCTCCGGGTGGCTCGAGAGAGACAGTCGCGGCGAATTCACTCCAGAGGCCGTGGCCGAACAACGCATCAGTAAGAGATGTAAGATCGCTGGGAGATTTGTTACTAATGGGCTAACAGTCTCCGAGCGTGCGGGCTTCCGACCAGTTGGACGTGAAGAATTTGGTAGTCACGGAGTGCGCCCTAGTGGACATGGCGGACCGCGCCATCGAAACCCTTTTGACGGTCATCGTGGAGGCCGCAACTCCGGTCAAATTGGTGAACCGCGTCAGCGGACTCATCAGGAGCCGTTTGGGGATAATGAACGCAACCGTCATCCATCTTTTCAGAACTCACACAGCCCATTCGTCGCTGCTCCTCGAGGTGACCGTAGTGGTCCGCCTGGGACTCATATATCTCGGCACGAACCTAACAGGGAGAGCCATGGTCCTAGACAGAGAAGTGTTCCACCGATCCGTGAGCCCCGTGATCGAGAGAACTCGTATGGTCCAAGCCGTCGCTTCGATCAGCCTCCTTCCATCGTGGGATACTCTGGAGATGATGAAGCGTCATCTGAGGGAGGATTGGGAGGATCGCGGTGTGCGCCTGCAAGAAGAAATCCCAATTGCAGGCCTCGGTAACACTAGAACAATCTGAATCAGAATCTGAAAGGGGCTTCTATTAGATACGGAGAGACAGGTTGGGGTCTGAGTTTTGGTCGATGAAGATGTGCTCGGACAAGAAGGGCCACATGCCTCTCGGGGTGAACTGGTGTAAGCCCTAGAATAGCTAATTTCATATTAAAAATTCCTTGACATAATAGCGTTCGTCCCAAGCTCTTTGGGTATGCGAGATGCTAACAGGTACGGGTAGACGAACATAGGTGAGGATTGGTGTCCGGCATTGTCCTCGACGGGCTATAGTATCGTCGGAAAACTTTTATGTGGCGGTCTTGGCACTACCCGAGAAAATTAGAAAATCCTTATATAATTAGTACTATAGCTATTAATATATCTCTAGAGTCTCTAATAAGTACTTAATAGATATCTAAGCTATTTAAATATATTATAATTAAGGCTATATATAATTATATAATTATATCTATTACTTAATACCTTTATTACTATTATTACCTCCGCTACCTCCTTCTACCTATAATATACCCTAGGTTAATAGCTCTTATTTATAATAGGAGGTTACTAGCTATCTACTCCTTAGATATAGTAATAAGGATATACTATTAGCTACCCTAATAAAGAGGAGGACGCTTAAGTAATAAAGGAGTAATTAGGTAAAGTATAAATTAATTTAATAACTAAGAGATATATATAAGTAAGGTAGTTATTATCTTATATTATTAATATATTATATAAAGGAGTTTTTTAACTTCCTAGTATATTAACTAATAGCTTATTAAGATAAGATATAGGATTTTCTTTAAGATAAGTTTAATATTATTATAATATAATAAACTATTAATATAATAATTAAATAACTTAATTAAAGTAAGAAGTAGGTAAAAAAGATTATATATTAATATAATTAATTCTTTAAGACTAACTAGATCCCCTATCTTATAAGTTAGTAAGTAAACTAATTAATATTTCTAGATAAAAGTACTATAAATAAGTAATCTAGATTTAAGAAATATAGATATATATTAAGTAGGATAAGGGTAATATAAAAAGAATATCTAATATATAATAAGAGGTGGAGTATTTTACTTATAATTACTATTAATAGATATATTACCTAGGATATTTATTATAATTTAATTATATTAGATATCTTTAATAACTTTATTTAAATAAAAATCCTCCTTTAAATAAATCCTTTTCCTAGCTTATAATCTATTCTTATTATAAATAATATATTAATTTATAATACTAAATATATTATACTACGGGGGTTATCTTAGTTAAACTCCCTCTCTATTTATTAGATTTAAATCCTATTAAGATATTATTCGCGAAGCTTAAGATATAAATTAAGTAGAATAATTAGAAGATAAAGGTATATATAGAAAATAATAACTTTAAGGGCTTTATATAATTCTTATAAAACGCTATCTATTATTTAAGAGTAATAGGGGTAGGAAATAGAGGGGTAAGAGGTCTATTTAAGGTGTTAGATATCTAATATTAAATTACTTATTTATATCTAGAGTATCTAGAGAATATATCTAAGAAATAGGAAAATAACTAGTAAATTAATACTTTTTAGGAGGTCTTCTCTATTAAAGTTATACTTCCTATCCTAAAAGGCTACTATTAAATTAATAGTAAATTATCTACTTAGACTTAAGCTAGAAATACTTATAAAGCTAGTATTAAACCTATTAAAAGATAAGTATTTCTAGCTTAAAGTAAAACTCTTCTTTTAAGTAACTTATATATCTAAATCTTAAGTATTAATATTATTCTTATTATTCTTATCCTTATTTACCCTATTAATAATAATATTATCCTTATCTATATTTATAACCTTATAAATCCTATAATTATAAAGACCGCCTTTATTATACTTCTACTTAATATACTTATTTATATCCCTTATTAAGGCCTCGCTAATATTAATAGTAATATTATACTTATAATATAAATACTCTAGATCTATCTTCTTTAATTAAAGGCTTTTAAGGTTATATTACTTCTTTTATATTAAGTCTAATATATACTCCTATTATAACTTATTAGTATCTAGATAGCTTATTAGATACTACTTAATATATCCTCTTAAATTATTACCTTCTACTACTTTACTCTAAGGATATAAGGTAATAGGAGGGATAATATTAATATTTTTATATCTTAATAATAGGAGGATTAACTTTAATACCCTTACTCTTATAACCTTAATAGTATCCTCTTTATCTATTTACCTTTACTCCTATTATATAATTTATAATAAGAAGATATTAGTAATTAATATACTAGTTAGTATAAATATAGGTATAATTAAAGGTAGTTATAAAGTAGGTATCTAAGGTATAAAAGAACTAGCTAATAAGCTTATTAAGGGGGTAGTATTACAACCCGTCATCTTCTAACTAGAAGGCTCCGGAGTCTAGGTGGATCTCGTAGAGAGGAGTGTTAAGGACTAGGGTAAATAGGCTTCGTACTAAACTAGTCTAATACAGGTCGAGTATTATATTTAGTATCTAGGAGATATCTAGGTTAATAATATGAGTTGAGTATAAAGCTCCTATCTAAGCAGGAACGCACGCTTTCTATATAGACATGTGAAATCCTGCTAAGAGGTATAGGTCGGTAGACCGATCCATCTAATCTATACGTGGCTCCTATGGTTTAGTAAGCTAATCTATCCGATCTACCTGTAGGTCGAGTCTCTATCTAGACTAATCCACCTAACGGTGACGAGAAGTACCTTTACTAGGCGTAGTATAAGGACCGCTAGTCTATACTCGTAACAGGTAGCTAGTAGGGCTACTATATAATTCCTCCCCTTCTTTTAAATATAATTCTTATTTAAGTCCTAGATTATATACTTTAATAGCCTTAATAAACTAGTTAAACTATTCTTAAGATTTATAACTATTTACTATTATATAAAATTCTTATAATCTAGAGGGTAATACTTACCTATTTTAGTATAAACCTAGTAATAATATAGGTAGTTAAGATAAGAATTAACCTCCTTATATTTATAGTTTATTATAAGTAGGGCTATTTACTACTTAGTAAGTATTTATAAAGCTTATTACTTAATTACCTTATAAATAAGTCTTACTATTATAATAGTAGCTTTCTAACTAGCCTAAGTAAGAGGAGGAGTATTATTTAATAGTATTTAAGTAAATACTATTAATAAGATAAACTCTTTTATAATATATATATACTAGAAATTAATATATAACTTAATATCCTTAAACCCTATAATCTATTTATATAATATTACCTATTTAGTATTATACTAGCTAATATTAATATTAATAGTATATTTCTTATCCTTCTTCTAACCCTTTTATATAAAGGTTACTTTAATATTAATAAGAAAGTAGGTTAATCCTTTTTAAGTTATATTTACTATTACCTTCTTTTTAATATTAAATTTAAGATTATATATATTAATATTTCTAGCTATCTTAGATCTATTAATAGTATAAATATAATTATATAAGTTATATTCCTCCCCCTTAAAGAAAACCCTCCTAAATTATATATATTTTATTATTAGTTCTACCTCCTCTTCCTTATTAGATATAAAAGGAGTTTATACTTAGGTACCTTATAGTATAAATAGTATTAATAAAGATAACTATATAAGTAAAGGTATAAGAGACTTATACTCTTATTACTACTACTATAATAGCTCCTAGATATCTAGGCTAATAGCCTTTAGTAGTAATAAGGTAAGAATAGCTATTTAAAGAGGAAGTTTAGCTTCTACTACCTTAATAGTATATTAACTAAGTATATAAGGTTATTAATTAGGAAGCTCTACTACTATAAATATACTATTAAAGGTAGGCCGCTTAAGCGCCTTTTTATATATAACTATTATATAATAGCTAGATATTATTAAGAAGTCTAAAATACTAAAGAATAAATATATCTAGGCTTTAGAATTACTTAATTAAGACTAATATAATTAGAATATAAGGGTAGGGATTTATAGGATATTTTAGTATAGGGACTAGGCTAATTATATAATTTTCTCTAGGAATGCCAAGACCGCTATATGAAAATTGTACGACGGTAGTTATAGCCCTGATACCTCCAGATATTATATGTGATAATACAATCCATCCAGGCGAGATTTATACGCTGCCTCCCCTCGTATGTATAGCCAAGAAGTGACTCAAAGTCGACTCCATTTCCTCTCCCATGTACCTCGTATACGCAAAGGCCTGACGGATCCTGGTGTGGGGTAGCTGTTACTGCCCAGCTCTTCTTGTTGGCTTCGCAGGGAGGAGCTAGGAATGGCGATGAAGTAAGCTGATCCTAGCTGTGCAAGCTATTGAAGTCTGTATATAGCTGTAATGGAGGTGGTATATATACTGGTTCCGGCGTGTTGAGCAATAATGTCCCCGCTGTAGTAATGGAGTAGTACGTAGGTAGAGCACGTCTAGTTCTATTATCAGCCCTACGCCGATCACAGTAGATTAGAATAGGACCTGTTATACCCGAATCAAGTTTAGGATGTGCCTGAAATGTGGAACAGACTCACTGTCATCTGTTTTGGCAACAATGGCCCATCGCGGTATCAGCCGGGGTCATGACACAATAGGGTCCTCAGTGATGTATACACTTTGTCCTCCGCGCACTTTCAAAGTACAGACATGTGAAGAAAATGCTGATCTTGGGTTTCTGTCTCTTGCTACGCATCATGGATCATCTGCATTCCTGTCATTGCTCACTTGATATCCACCAACTCGAGGATCTCCCGATAATTCTTGGGTCATGCTAGACGTTCCCGCTCGCACATTCGTTGCCTCTTCCAAAACACCTATCTCCAACACCAGTAATATTGATCAGGACACACTACTGAATGGGCAAATTGATTTTCGTTCACTTCCGAGCTCAAGAGCGCCAACTAAAACATCAATTCCATCCATACCAGCCTCCGGGCGGAGACCCTGAGACACTTTGGGAATACCTCCCTTTCTGGTACGCTCGCCAACGCTGTTGAGATAAAAACCGTGTCCCAAGCTTCCCCAACGGAGACTGCAGATAAGGAAAGATTTAAGAGAAAAGCAAGCCACAAATCGAATTCTCCATTCACCGCGGCGGCATAGATTTGAGGGAGGAATGGAGTAGACTGCTGCGACGACGTTCCGTATCAATCAGTACTGACACAAGGGTTCAACTCCAAACAGTCACCCTCCCACAGTCACCTTTTGACTAAACATTACACAATTGGCTGGGTTTTCCGCTTAGTACTCATATTCTACTTCTCTTCTAAAAGTTTACTTGCTTGCTTACTTATAGTAAGCGAGAGTGCATAGTCTTTAAGTTAATTAAATACTTATGCCTCATCGTTAGGCATGTAATTATTACATAAAGGTCACGCCTGTACGTGGTTGGTAGATAGCGATAATAAGCAGTGCGACTGCGACATAGTAAGTACGGTAAATACTTCATTTATGCCTCGTAGTACTATGCGGATCGATGTACATCGTGTCCGCCACGTATCCATTAATTGGTCTGGTATGCATAATCAAAAGGTGACTGTGGGAGGGTGACTGTCCGGAGTTGAACCCCTGACACAATACAGCATGTACAGTACGGTCCTCCCAATCAGCGGAGCAACACCTAAAAGAACCATGAGCGAACCAGCATCTGAGTATCTTGTGGGAGATGACTTACGAGCGCATGTCAAGTAGTATCAGCTACCGTCGTCATGGAGATTGGTGTTCAGATATCATAGTCTGGATGCTAGTACGCCCAATCACACAGCCAGAACCAAACTTCATGGTTTTGAAAGTCACCCGCCTACTCAAAAAAGCCACTGCGCAGGAGTTGGAGGCTACATCCAATCATCACAATTAAATCTGCGGCTTTAGTCGGATGCACAAAACGTCAATATTCACGTGCTAGACTCGTTCCTTCCTACAACACCAGATTCTTGTCATCTTATTCTTTGGGTACGGCCTTTGTGACCTTGACAGAACATCGCAATTTTATTATATAAGAAAGCTCTCAGCGAAATATATGGCCGTCACTGTCGCTATCCATGGGAACGGAATGCGAATGACCATCAAGGAGACTTTTCCCACTTCAAGCTTCTATATTCTCTAGACGTATAACAAAGACGATGACACATCTCGTTACCCCTCAACTCTTGGGAGCGATAGACATCTTAGAACCAAAGTCTAGGTCGTCCACATGTGTTGAGTGACGGATTCTGGACAGTCTTCCCTGCTTCGCCGAAATCAAATTCTGCGGGTGACCAGCGGCTTGGAGCTGAGTTGGGAGGCATTGCTTCCCACGAACCCACTTCACGCAAAACAGACGTAACCCGAATCAGCGATATTCTTACGTTGACTCTCGCGTGCACACCCGGCTTTGAGGGTGATCTAGCAATGCCCGGTTGTCATGGCGGATAGGATCACGTTGGCGGTCCGCCACTGGAGACCAAACTCCCACGTCCTCTGTGACTGTCTCGATTTCAAAACAAGTGATCAGTGTTCTTTAGGAGACGGCAGAAGCAATGGCTATGGTCAGCTATCCAAATGCTGTTCCATAATCCGAGTGAATGCATATGGAGATACAACTGCAGGTTCAAGTGGATGAGACTTGCTGGAGTCTTGTAGACGATCATCTTGTGAGTGTTTAGCTTGCAAGCATGATGGATACTATTCAGAGCCTCTTGAGAGCTCTATCGCTTGCAATCGACGGTCATCATCAACATGATGGTCGTGATATCCCGGCGGTTACTTCACTTTCACATTCTCCCACCAGAACATGTGTGAATCAACGAGAACATCGTTGCTACCAGGAGCCTTCGAAGTACGGCAGCTAAGCCACTCTATGTGAGTCAAGAGGTACTTGTACACCTTCACAAGATCAAATATACATGTCTTGGCGGTTCGCTTCACTTCGATCCCCGAGGTGACCTAGCTTTGTACGACCCGAAGACATCGATAGATCTCCCCGCCAGCCTCATGTATCATGACTCAGGATAAGTGGATATAGATACTGCGGTCAGCAGACCATGACACCCGAGTGCACGATGTGTTGTGAGTCAATGGGAACATAACATCGGCTGCTTGAGGTTTGCCCTGCAACTACAAGAGTTGCCTCATCTCAAGCGTTATCGATCTTTCGCCACTCCGCACTTATACGTATTCCCAAACCGGGAAATGGCAGCTTCGACTTGGAGAATCACATACATTCGTACAGAATACCACTCACGTCAAACCATGCCTCACCGACCAACTCCAAAGCAGGCATCATCCAGCCGGCTCTGCATCCACTTCTACACCTTCGGCCACTACTACAACCGCATACCAGAACTGAGCCATCCTCTTCTCATGCACGTCGAATGCAGATCCCTCACCGCACCTCCCGAAAACCTCTGCGATCGCTACACAGGCCTCGACCCCATCCTCCGCGACGACTTCTTCTCCCACCGCTCAACCGAAGCCGCATTCCAGTCCAACCTCACCACTCTCCGCGACAAACTCGATCGACGCAGAAATTCCTCCGGCTGTCTCGCAGTCCTGGTCTCCTGCCGCATGGGCATGCACCGCAGCGTCGCCATGGCCGAAAGATTATCCAAAAGTGTCGCGGCGATGGGCTACAAAACCTCCTGCAAGCATCTCGACCTCGCCGCATCAGATGGTCTCCGGCAGCGGCGGCTTCGGCGCGAATTGGAAGGTCTGGCGAAAGCGAAAGCTGCTTCTAAGATCGATCTTGTGGAAGAAAACAAGAGGCTGACGAGAGAGAACGATAGATTGGCCAAGGGAAATGATAGATTGGCAAAGGGAAATGACAGATTGGCCAAGGAGAATGCAGTCGTTGATAGAAGGAGAGTTCAGCGTACGAGAGAATGGGCCGTGGATCAGGATGTGGTAAGGAAGACAATAGCTGCTGCATCATCTTCATCTCTACCTCCATACCATACCCAGCCATCAGCGCAGAAAAATTCGAATCCTGTAAGCGGCTGGGAGAGGGAGACAACCACACACACCCATTATGGCGGCAAACCGGCTCCGGAGATCGCGGCGGCTTTCAGGTTTACACCACATAATGGATGGGTGCAAGTTCGTGCCTTGCCAGCTTGAATCCTTGTACGATATACAGCTGGCACATAGATAGATAGATGAAATATAGCTACAACCCACTCAGCCAGCTAGCCAATTATTCATCCTTTCATCCATTCATCAGAGGCCTCATCGAAACCCACACACACCCATCTTCCTCAAGTGGAAAGCATGCCTACTGCGCACCTATTAGCGAACACGAAGACCATATCTCCAGCTTGAAATTCATACCTTGCCGGCTTGAATTACCTATGTACAGCTAGCTGGCACATGAAGAGATAGATAGATAAACTACATCTACATCTACACCTCACTCACTCCCTCACTCACTCCCTCCCTCACTCACTCACTCACACAGCCAACCACCCAGCCATCCATCCATCCATCCATCCATTCATCCATCCATTCGTCAGAGACCTCATCGAAACCCACACCTACCTATCCATCTTCCTCCTCGCGTAGACACCCCGCCCTCTTACCCATCCACCTACCACCCACCCATCCATCTTCCTCAGTATACACCCCGCCCTCTTACCCATCCACCCATCACCCACTATTGAACACCATCCCCCCACCACCACCATAACCATCACCGCATCCCCATCTCCAGCTTAAGCTCGATCTTCAGCTTCTCTACCATACCATATAATGGGTGGGTGCAAGTTCATACCTTACCAGCATAACTTACGCATAATCGTCATGTAAATAGATAGGTCAGATCTACACCTCACCTGACCAGTCAACCCATTCAATCAACCCATTCATTGTAGAATATTTCATCTACATCCCATCTACATTCCCATCATCCTCATCATCCTCAAGTTAAACCATACCCATACCCGCCTTTCCACCTCCATCTTTCCCCCCTTCCCACCCCCCAACCCCTAATCCCCTATCCAACAGCCCCTTTCCATTTTCATACCAGGAACGCATGGCCCACACATCCATCCCCCATCCCCACCCACCAGTCCTTCAAAACCCCAACCACGACATCCGCAGCGTGGCATCCCACCTCCCTCGCCTCTATAGGTAAAACACGAAGGACCACCACCCAACCATAAAAAAACCCCCTATTGATTATTAGCGTTACGTGTCCGACAAGGCACTTATTTTATACGATGGATAGGGGAAGGAAGTAAGGAAGGTGGCAGGATGGGGGGTTGGGGTGGTAGGGGTTTGTGGAGGTGGAATGTGGGGATAGGATGGGGTTTAGAGGGTTGAGATGGTGAGGGTTTGGAGCGCGGGGGGTGAGTGCTGATAGGTGGGTGAGTGAGTGGTGAGTTCTTGAGGATTGGTAGATGGTGATGAGCTGGATGGTGATGGTGATGGGTTTGGGGTATCAATCGGGGTTATTCTAGGAATGGCCCTAAACTACTACAGCGATGGCACGTCTCAAAACCAAACCATGTCAGTGTCGCTTCCATTACCTTATACAGCCGTGCGGTCCGGTATTCTCAATGTTCAAACATAATTAAAAGATGAGATCCTTGAATGCGGTAGTGCCTTCTACGGCTTGGGGATTCAGTTCCTTGGAGGGGTCGTAGAGTGGAGGCGCATTTGTGGTTTGGGAGAATGGTCGTGGGATGGAGCGATAGGGGCACTGGAGGGGATTGTCGGGGTTGAGTGGTATTGGAATGTATGGTTGTTGGAGCAGGTGCTGACTTGGCACGGATGATAGTCCTCATTGCTCGCGAAATAGCGCAATTCAGATTGCCATGAAACGACATTTGAGATATCCGCTCACTCATTTTCCGACCCGCAAATTCTTTCACCGCATACCTGATTCGCAAGAGGCTGGCGAGTATGAACGAATATCATTATTTGTTCTTTGGAGATGGTTTGTGGTCGTGCGATACTGCAGCTTCAATGACAGGAAGCGCTTTTTTAGCATAGTAACATGGGTTCGTTCGTCACTTTTGTTTGAATGTCCGAGAATTACTCGCTTGGGTGATTACTTCGGATGTTTGAAGTGGGATTCCTGAGGCTGTATCAGGGCCATCATGAGGTCGCGTCTTCAAGACCGAACGCACAGCACAATCCAACATATTGTTGAAGATGTACATGAAAAGTGGGTGGAAGCATACGCGGCGTGTGAGTATTGGTAGGGTTAAGAAGTGAGATTGTTGGCTTGGTGTCGCCGCGGGTTTGACATCATCAATGAGTGGTAACTTGGATGCGAATGTCTGAACCACTCAGGAGAGCATCGAATAGGACGAACCGTGAACAGTAAAACGCGGACTCAGGGTGGTAGCAATGCCCCAAGACAGTCACGAGGATGAACCATTCATACTTGCATTGATGGTTCGACTGGTTTGCAGTAGGAATCGTGATCGATGGTCTTTGGGAAAGAGGATTGGAGTTCATAGCGCACCGCTGGCTAGTACGCCGGCGAGAGGGGCTTGGCACGATACTCTCACTCTCTAATCTCTTGCGTGAAATACCAATTCAGATCGTTGTGGTGCGCATGTTGCAACTGACGTGGTTCCAGTAATTGAAGCGTGGTATTTCTACAAGCAGTCCTGTTCAGTAATCCCATCAACCTGATGAGTGTTGTACTTAGTCGGGACCATGTCTGAACGGAAGTGTCGAGCTACAGCCCGAGAACGGTGTCAGTCAGCTCTGCTGACAGTGCTCGTATCAAGACGAAGGATCTCACCGTGTTCGCCTCAAGACATCACCGTCATCTTAATACTAGATACACCATGTCAGCAGTGGCGCTGACCACGAGGTGGCATTTTCATTATTGATTTTCATCAGTAGAGGAGGCGAGACCGCAAGGTCAAGGAGATAATCGTAGCCGAGGTCATGGTTAGTGTTGATTGGATCATCGCCACATCGTATTCAATGCTGACCAACAATAAAACCCCAGCTAGGAGCTGCCATTGGTCAATGCGTCCTTGGTCCAGACAGCCAATGGGCATTCAGATGTGGATAAAGCATGAGGTGACATCGCGTGGCTTTACATGATCATCGTAGAGTAACATGGCCATGCATGGTATTTAATTCCATGCAGAGCTGACAGCATTGGAATAGCAGTGGACTGCTTCTCAAATAAGGCATGCATGGCGAGAGACCCTAGCTTTTCTTCTTTTACTGGTGCATCTTCTCTAGATTGATGTATTGTACCTCGGTACCTTGAACGGCACATGATGGGATTGAAACCAAACATTTACCGGGTCTGTGGTCGAGGCCCTAGAGCTGGTAATTTTGTGGACCGATATTAGCCGGAAATTGTCGCCAAGATCGGCTAGTCCTCCCCAGACTGCGGAGATGGCCGAAGCGGCCGCTAAGCTAGCCGAGATTCAATGCGTCCTGCATCTCGATTTGGGGATGAATGCGGTAGGGTGCCGCAATGCAGCGCTCGACTCTTGTCGTAGACTCGAGCACATCCATCCGTTGCAGGCTTTCCGTGCGTCGAAGAGTTTCGACTTCTTAATACTTCTTGCTGACAACTGACAAGCTTTGGTAGAGGAACAAAGCTTGGACATCGAGATGTGTCAGTAAATCACGAGTCGTGCAAACCTTGTGTTGAAAGTGTTGGAATTGACGCTCAAAGAAGGCGGGTCGGCTGATTTCCCACCACTCACGCTCCGACTCGCATTCCGATGGCGGGTACGCTAGTGGCGAGCTAGAAGAGCATTGTCCCTTCCACTAATCACACTAACGACACTAATGACCCAGGAGCGGGGAAGTCTGGTTCGTCGCTGGTCTCGTGTTCCTGCCAATTTCCCACTCAGCACTTGTTTCGATAAATTACGGTACTAGCAACTTACCTGTAACGCCTTTCGGGCGCTATGATAAGATAAAAGTCACTGTTCAAGCAGATCTCCGTACTGAGTACCAGTACAACGTGGTAGATGTGCTGTACGGTATCACTGGTACATCGGACTTCAGCCGTCTTGCAATACAGGTGTGATTGGGTGGCCATGGGTGCGACACCTGATCATGGGTTGATCTCCGGCGCCGTATCCCTGCGCGGCGGGCGCCGTCCAATCGTTTTGCGGGGTCCCGGCACTTGCATACTTTATTCACTTCGTTTTCGGCGGTGTTGGAGGAGGAGGGGGTGTTGCACAAAAACCTCGTGATCCCCTGCACCCAACTCACTTTCCACTCTTTTTAATTCTCCACCTCAATCATCTTTTTCATCCACAACAACAACAACCCACTTCTCATCTTCGCAGTCGACAACCGCCATCATGCCTGGAGGAGGAGTTGCCCCCGTCGTCATCACTGGCACCACCGATACCTCCCGCCTCGAAGCCCCCATCACCCTCAAAGCCTACCTCATCTGTGCCTTCGCTGCCTTTGGCGGTATTTTCTTCGGATATGACACCGGCTGGATGGGTGGAGTTTTGGCCATGCCATACTTCATCAACCAGTACACCGGTCTCCCATACCCCGATCCAACCAAGTCCACCTACAAGGACGACAAGGCAGCGTTTGCACTACCCGCCAGCAATCAGTCCCTACTTACCTCGATTCTGTCTCTGGGTACCTTCTTGGGTGCTTTGATCGCAGGTGACTTTGCAGACTTCACGGGTCGTCGAACGACCATCATTATTGGATGTGGTATCTTCACCGTGGGATGCATTCTGGAGACTGCCTCGACTGGTCTAGGTGTTATGGTCGCTGGTCGCGTCATTTGCGGTCTGGGTGTTGGCTTCATCTCCGCCATTGTCATCCTGTACATGTCGGTAAGGAAAACATTCCAGAATGGTCAACCAAATGAGTGTTCTGACCGTGCGCAGGAAATCGCACCAAAGAAAGTCCGAGGAGCCGTTGTGTCAGGGTACCAATTCTGTATCACGATCGGAATCCTCCTGGCCAATTGCGTCGTATACGCGACCCAAAACCGTCTCGACACCGGATCCTACCGTATCCCAGTCGCTGTGCAATTCTTATGGGCTATAATCTTGGCAGCCGGTCTTGCGGTCCTCCCAGAATCACCGCGTTACTTTGTCAAGAAAGGAAAGCTCGAGAAAGCTGCGAAGGCACTCGCATCTGTCCGTGGACAACCAGTTGATTCAGCTTACATCCAGGACGAGCTGGCTGAGATCATTGCCAATCACGAGTATGAGCTTCAAATCGTGCCACAAACCAGTTGGATTGGGAGCTGGGCCAATTGCTTCACGGGGTCGATCCTGCGCGGCAGCAGCAATAGCCGTCGTACCCTTGTTGGTGAGCAATCTGTCACATCTTTTTTCTCGGGTCGTAGCTGACATCAATGGTACAGGCATCCTGATGCAGATGATGCAGCAATTGACCGGTATCAACTTCATCTTCTATTTCGGTACCGTCTTCTTCACCTCCCTCGGCACGATCAAGAATCCCTTCTTGATCTCCCTCGTCACCACCCTCGTCAATGTCTGCTCTACACCCATCTCCTTCTACACCGTTGAGCGATTCGGTCGTCGCAAGCTCCTCATCATTGGTGCCACCGGTATGGTCGTCATGCAGTTCATCGTGGGCATCGTCGGTGTCACCGCGGGCAAGGAATCCAAGCACAACACCGCGGCAGTCTCGGCCATGATCGCATTCATCTGCTTCAACATCTGCTTCTTCGCTAACACATGGGGACCTTGCGCCTGGGTTGTGATTGGCGAGATTTTCCCTCTCCCCATCCGCTCTCGTGGTGTAGCCTTGTCCACCGCTTCCAATTGGTTCTGGAACTGCGTAAGTCTTGCACATCCACATACGCAAACCCCTCACTAACCTCACGACCAAAGATCATCGCAGTCATCACCCCCTACCTCGTCGGCACCAAAAAGGGCGACGCCAACCTCGGTGCCAAAGTCTTCTTCCTCTGGGGCTCCCTCTGCTGCCTCTCCCTCGCCTTCGCCTACTTCCTCGTGCCCGAGACCAAAGGCCTCTCGCTCGAACAGGTCGACAAGATGCTTGAGGAGGTCACGCCCCGCAAGTCGGCGTCGTGGGTGCCGCACTCCACCTTTGCGCATCAGATGGGCCTGACAGAGAAGGGCATGTCCATCTCCGTGCCTCCGGAGGATATCCCTCGGCACCTGGAAGCGGTGGGGAAGTCCGAGGTTTGAATATGATATCCTGATTGATTGAGGGGAGGAATGCGTGCGGGATCTGATGCGAAGGATACGGCTGAATTGTACATAGAACTAGTGCGGTAGCTGTGACTGTGTAGCAGATACACCTGGTCATGTCACATTCATGTCCCCACGTCTCCATTCGATGACCGCAGCATAGTCTTCGACCACTTCTCGTATTTCAGCACCGATCCTGCTGTTCGAGCAGGAGAGCGGAGCGAAAATTCAGATGGCCCAGAAAAGCTATTCTAGTTCGAATCTGGCTTAAAGTGGACCTTTTTTGCAAGTTCAAAGGTCGGAGGAGGAGGAGGAGGTCGATATTACAACTTCATCATGGAAATTGCACGATCCATCCATCTCACATATCATATCAATCACCCCCTCCCTCTACAACACCCCCCCCCAAGAACCCCACCACATCCCCCACTCCCCTCTCCACACATTGGCTGAATTGAAGCGAGCGAGCGAGCACATACATAGAGACGACTGCATATCATATCGATTTCATTAGTAACGATGATCCCTTCTCGATATTATATACTATACTCCTCGATTCCCTCTTCATCACTCCATCACCCTCCTCCTCATCGCATAAGGTATGAAAGCCGCTCTCCTTTAATAACCCCACAACATCCCCCACCCCTTCCCCGCCCAAGAACCCCAAATGGCCCCCCTCCTCCCTCTCCACCCATCTCAGCTTCATCCCCAATCCCTCTAGTATACTTCGTGTCTGCCGTCCTAAATTTATATCTATGATTTCGTCGTCGGTT
>JAABUN010000767.1_pt1 | contig 79533 bp, 70 predicted proteins | sample 5559311 | NCBI WGS metagenome assembly JAABUN01 (sample SAMN10711877, study PRJNA513370) | rock metagenome | isolation source: Antarctica rocks | place: Antarctica: Victoria Land, Siegfried Peak sud | reverse complement strand
CCGCCGATCCGGCGCCCGTTTCAACCGTGACCTCGGCGCCGAGCCCCCGATACTTCTTGACCGTTTCAGGGCTCGCGGCAACCCGCGTCTCGGCAGGGGCGTCCGATAGGATCGCGATCCGCATCTCGTGAATCCCTGCCTTGCCTCGCCCTGAGCCGCCTCAGCGCCGTGCGCTCGTGGCGCCGCCGAGCGCGCAAGGGCCCGCGCCTACAGCCTGCCATATGGCCGGACGGGCCGTCCGGCAACAAGTCCTAAAAGAGGAGGAGCATGAGCAAGAGAAGGCCGAGCACCGCCCCGGGAGCCCGCCAGGCGACCTTGGGCGACATCAGCCCGACCGCTGTCGCGATATGCGCCAGGAGGATCATGAAGACGGCCGACAACCAGGCATGCTTCACGCCGCCGACCGCGAGACCGACCACGATGCAGAGGACGAACAGGCTCCCGATGACCGTGAAGTGGGTAAAGCCCTCGTAGGTCTCCTCGTGCGCGCGCTGGTCCATTTCCGGACGGTAGGCGGCGGCCGGATCGGGGTTGGTCTGCGCCATGAGGCTGCTCTCAGGGATGCTGCTGCGCCGGCTGTAACCGAAGCCGCCAAGGCCCGCAATCCGGCCGCGCGACGCCGGTCAGGAGGCGGGCGGAAGGCCGACCGCCGTCAGCGCCGCGCTCTGCCGGGCGGCCAGGGATGCGAGATCGAAATGCTCGATCTCGGCCTGGAACATGCGGTGAAAATTCAGCTCGGCGTCGAGGTGCAGGAACACGGCCCCGAGCCCGATCGCGGCCCGGTCCATGAACACGAACTCGCGCGGCACCGTCACCGGCCCCTTTACGCGCAGCGCCTGATGGACCGAGAAGGCCTCCCGCCGACCGTATTCGCCGGGCTTGACGCCATCCGCGATGGTGCGAGTGCGGTCCTCGAGCAGCGGCCCATAGATGAAGCGGGCCCAGATGTTCAGGATGTCGATGAGCTCGGAGGAGAGCCGCTTGAATCCCCACGTCTCGTAGGCGTGCACGACCCGCGCACGGTCGCCGTGGAGGAGGCCGTAATAGAGGTCCACGACGCCCGCCAGAAACCGCGGCGGGAACACCCGAATGCACCCGTAATCGAGGAGGTTGATGCCGGCCGGCTCGCCCCCCTCGCGGAAGACCGCGTAATTGCCGAGATGCGGGTCGCCGTGAATGACGCCGATCTGGCCGACCGGATGCCACCAGGCCTTGAACATCGCCACCGCGAGCCGGTTGCGGACCTCGATCGGGGCCGTCTTGAAGGTCAGGATCTTCTCGCCGTCGAGCCAGTCGAGCGTCAGCAGGCGTCGCGTCGAGAGCTCCGGACGCACGCCCGGAACCCTCACCTCGGGAATGTCGGCCAGCACGCCGCGATAGAGGGCGGCGTTCTTCGCCTCGTTCTTGTAATCGAGCTCCTCGCGCAGCCGATCCCCGATCTCGGTCACGATCTCGCGCGAGTCGATGACGGAGCTCAAGCGCCGCTGGACCGCGAAGACGAGCTCGAGCTGCTTCAGGTCGGCCTCCACGGCCGATTGCATGTCCGGGTATTGGAGCTTGCAGGCGAGCGCCGACCCGTCGGTGGCGGTCGCCCGATGTACCTGGCCGAGCGAGGCCGCGGCCGCGGGCCTGAGGTCGAAGGACCCGAAGCGCGAGCGCCAGTCGGGCCCGAGCTCGCTCATCATCCGGCGGGTCACGAAGGCCGCCCCCATCGGGGGGGCCTCGCTCTGCAGCTTCGAGAGTTCGGCCGCGTATTCGGGCGGAACGAGGTCCGGCACGGTGGCGAGGAGTTGCGCTACCTTCATGATCGGCCCCTTAAGGCCGCCCAGCATGGAGGCGAGCGCGGCCGCGTTGGACGCGTCCGAACCGTCACGGCCGAAGAGCCGCTGCCCCGCCATACGGGCCGCTACCCCGCCGACATTCGCCCCGACCCGGGCGTAACGGGCCGCGCGGGCGGAGAAGCGGTTCGCTTCGAGGTCGGGATCGGGCATGGGTTCCGGCAGGATGGAGGCGTTCCCCGAGATGGGGACTGCTGCGCGAATCGCCAGGGATGCGGCGTCTCGCCCCGAGGGGGTTGGCGCACCGGGTCGCATGCGGCCGATGGACAGCTTGCCATCGCGCGGCGGCCGGCCCCACACTTGCTAGGCGAGACCTTGCGGCGCGCAAACTTGCAAGACGCGACGCGACGGCGCGAGATGCCGAATCGGCGGTGGCCCTTCCGGGCGCCCCCTGGGGAGTTGCCGAATGATGATGGCCGCCGAGGCCCCGACCTCCATCGACGACGCCGTGATCGCGCAGGCCGACGCGGCCCTGACGCAGATCGGCCGGGCGCGCGACGCCGTCCACACCACCATCTTCGGTCAGGAGAGCGTGGTCGATCTGGCGCTGATCGCCATCCTGTGCGGCGGGCACGGGCTCCTGGTCGGCGTTCCGGGCCTCGCCAAGACGAAGCTCGTCGAGACGCTCGGCACCGTGCTCGGGCTCGATTCGCGGCGCGTCCAGTTCACCCCGGACCTCATGCCCTCCGACATCCTCGGCACCGAGGTGCTGGACGAGGGCGCCGACCGGAGACGCTCCTTCCGGTTCGTGAAAGGCCCGATCTTCGCCCAGCTCCTGATGGCCGACGAGATCAACCGGGCGAGCCCGCGCACCCAGTCGGCGCTTCTGCAGGCCATGCAGGAGCATCACGTCTCGGTCGCGGGCGAGCGTCACGACCTGCCGCGGCCCTTCCACGTCCTCGCGACCCAGAACCCGATCGAGCAGGAGGGCACCTATCCCCTGCCCGAAGCGCAGCTCGACCGTTTCCTCCTCCAGATCGATGTCGGCTACCCCGACCGGATCGCCGAGCGCCGCATCCTGATCGAGACGACGGGCCTCGTCGAGAACCGGCCGGCCGCCGTGATGACCACGGAGGCGCTCCTGAACACGCAGCGGCTCGTCCGCCGGCTTCCGGTCGGCGACAGCGTCGTCGACGCGATCCTCGATCTCGTGCGCTCAGCCCGGCCCGAGGAGGGCGGCCGCGAGGTCTCGTCCAAGCTGATGTGGGGTCCGGGCCCTCGGGCGAGCCAGTCGCTGATGCTCGCGGTGCGGGCCCGTGCGATCATCGAGGGCCGACTCGCCCCCTCGATCGACGACGTGGTCGCGCTGGCCGAGCCCGTCCTGAAGCACCGCATGGCGCTGACTTTCTCGGCCCGAGCCGACGGTGAGACGATCGCCGGCCTGATCGGGCGCCTCACGGCTCGGTTCGGAGGCTGATCCCGGCCGATGGCCCAAACCGAAGTCCTTTCGTCCGGAGCCCGTCGTCCCGGCCGGGACGATACCGGGGCCGCGCTCTCGCTCGCGTCCCGCATGCCGCGCCTTCTGCTCGAGGCGAGGCGGGTCGCGGCCAGCCTCGCGCACGGCATCCATGGGCGGCGACGATCCGGACCGGGCGAGACCTTCTGGCAGTTTCGACCCTTCGTGGCCGGTGAATCGGCGTCGCGGATCGACTGGCGCCGCTCGGCTCGCGACGACCGTCTCTACGTGCGGGAACGGGAGTGGGAGGCGCCTCATTCGGTGTGGCTCTGGATGGACCGCTCGGCCTCGATGGCGTTCCGGTCGAGCCTCGCTTCGGCCTCGAAGATCGAGCGCGCCTTCGTGATCGGGCTCGCGCTGGCCGACACGCTCGTCGACGGGGGTGAGCGGGTCGGGTTGCTCGGCCTATCGAACCCCTCGGCCACACGCCACATCGCAGAGGTTCTGGCCCAGACGCTCATCGCTCATGAGGGCGATCGTGACGACGACCTGCCGCCCGGCCACTCCATAGGCCGTCAAGGCGAGGTCGTGCTGATCGGAGACTTCCTGGTCCAGCCGGACGAGATCGCGGCCCGGATCGACGCGCTGGCGAGCCGCGGCGCCCGCGGCCACCTCCTGCTGGTGGTGGATCCGGTGGAGGAGACGTTCCCGTTCGACGGCCAGGCCGTGCTTCACGACCTCGAAGCCGGCCTCAAGCTCCGGATCGGCGACGCGGCCTCGTGGGGCCGGGCGTATCGGGACCGCATTCAGGCGCACCGTGGCGCCCTCGCCGATCTCACCCGCCGGCATGGCTGGACCCTGACCCTGCATCACACCGACCGGCCCGCGAGCGAGGCGGCGCTTCGCGTCCTGACGCTCTTGGCGAGCGCCAGGCCGGGGATCGCCTGACATGCTCGGCCTCCCGCTCACCTTCGCGGCCCCTGCCATTCTCGCCGCGCTCGCGGCGCTTCCGGCGATCTGGCTCCTCCTCCGGGTGACGCCGCCGCAGCCGCGCCGCATCGATTTCCCGCCGCTCCGCATTCTCCACGATCTCCTGCCCGAGCGCGAAACGTCGGCCCGTACGCCGCCCTGGCTGCTCGTGCTCAGGCTCCTAGTCGCCGCGCTCCTGATCGGGGCCGCGTCCGGCCCGCTCTGGAATCCGGGCGCCGCCGGCGGAACGGGTCCGCTGCTTCTGCTGGTCGATAACGGGTTCCCGGCGGCCTCCGACTGGCGAGCCCGGGCCGCCTATGCGGCTGAGCGCGTCGAAGGCGCGGTGCGCGAGGGACGGGCCGTCGCAGTCGTGGCGTTGGCGGACCGCCAGGCCGCGGTCTCGGCAACTGCGCCCGGTCCGGCGCTCGAGCGGGTGCGGGCGATCAGGCCGCAGCCCTATCTCGTCGATCGCGGTTCGCATCTGGAGCCGATCCGGCGCTATCTCGCGAGCGCTCCGGAGGCGGAGATCGTCTGGATCGCGGATGGCGTGACCGGCGCCGGCGATACAACGTTCGCGGCCGGCCTCGCCGAGGCCGCAGGCCCGCGGCGGGTCGCGATCGTGTCGCAGGCTCGGGCCGGGGCCATTGCGCTCGCCGGAGGCGAGAACGCGCCCGCCCACCTCACATTGCGGGTCGTCAGGGCCGAGCCGAATGGACGTGATGCCGGGACGTTGCGGGCGGTTGACCTCAGGGGCCTGCCCTTGGCGGAGGCGCCCTTCACGTTCCCGCCCGGCGCGGCCGAGACGACGGGCCGCTTCGAGCTGCCGATGGAGGTCCGCAACGCCATCGCGCGGGTCGGTGTCGTAGGCGAGGCTTCGGCGGGAGCCGTGGCCTTGTTCGACGAACGCGGCCGCCGACGCCGCGTCGGGCTCGTGTCCGGAGTCACCGCCGATCAGGCGCAACCGCTCCTCGCGCCCACCTTCTACCTGGCCCGCGCGCTCGCGCCCTATGCGGAGCTTCGCGAGGCGCCGGGCGGGGTCGCGGATGCGATCTCGACGCTCCTCGACCAGCAGGTCTCGGCCCTCATCCTGGCCGATGTCGGCACGCTGGATCGCGACACGCTCGCCAAGGTCTCGGCCTTTGTCGAAAAGGGTGGGCTGCTCCTCCGCTTCGCCGGCACCCGGCTCGCCGGCGGCAACGACGACCTCGTTCCCGTGCGGCTCCGGCGCGGTGGCCGCAACCTCGGCGGCGCGCTCTCCTGGGACGCCCCGCGCACCTTCGCGCCTTTCGGCCGTGAGAGCCCGTTTCTTGGCCTACCGGTACCGCCGGACCTTGGCATCCGGCGCCAGATCCTGGCCGAGCCCGACAGCGATCTCGCCCGCCGGACCTGGGCCGCCCTCGAAGACGGGACCCCCATCGTGACCGCGGACCGGCGCGGGAACGGGCTCGTGGTCCTCGTCCATGTCACGGCAGATGCCGGCTGGTCGAACCTTCCCTTGACCGGCCTCTTCGTCGACATGCTGCGCCGGGTCGTCGCTTTGTCCGGCACGGCGGCCCCGGCAGCCGGCGAATCCAAGCGCGATGTCCCGATCGTGGCTCCGGCCCGGGTGCTGGACGGTTTTGGCGCCTTCGTCGCCCCAACCGCGAACGCGCGGGGCGTGCCGCGCGACTACGCCGAACGGGCGCGCGAGGAGCATCCGCCGGGCTTCTACGGCCCGACGGGTGCGAGCCTCGCCGTGAACGCGCTCGTCGGCGGGGACAGGCTCACCGCCTTGGATCTCGGACCCCTCGCGGCCCGAAGGCAGCCGCTCGCGGCCGCAGAAACCGTCGACATCCGGGGGCCGCTCCTGACGATCGCGATCCTTCTTCTCGTCCTTGACACCCTCGCGTCGCTTTGGCTCGGCGGGCATCTCGGGCGCTTCAGAGGCGGTCGCCGCAGACCCGCCTGGGGCGCGGTCGCCCTGCTTCTCGCCGTCGCCACGCTGCCCGTCGTCGCTGTCGTCGGGCCGGCCTTCGCCCAGGCCGGCCGAAGCGCGCGCGCGACGCTCGATCCCGCTCTCGGCACCCGGCTCGCCTATGTCGTGACGGGGGACGCCCAGGTCGACACGACCAGTCGGGCGGGTTTGCTCGGCCTGACCCAGGCGCTTGGCAACAGGACCGCGCTCGAGCCCGGCGAGCCGGTCGCGGTTGACCTCGCCCGGGACGAGCTCGCGTTTTTTCCGCTCCTCTACATGCCGGTCGCGGCCGGGCAGCCAGGGCCTGGCGACGCGGCTGTCCGCAAGCTCGACGCGTTCATGAAGAATGGCGGCACCGTGGTGTTCGATACGCGCGACGCCATAAACAGCAGGCCCGGCGGCGCGCCGACCCCCGAAGGGCAGGCGCTGCGCCGCATGCTGGCGACCCTCGATATCCCTGAACTCGAGCCCGTCCCGCGCGATCACGTGCTGACCAAGACCTTCTACCTCCTCGACAGCTTCGTCGGGCGCTACGCGACCGGGCAGACCTGGATAGAGGCTCTGCCGCCGGTTCCGGACGGCGAGCGCCGCCCGGCCCGGGCCGGTGACGGCGTCTCGCCGATCGTCATCACCGGAAACGACCTCGCGGCCGCTTGGGCCGTCGGCCGGACGGGCGAGCCGATGTTCCCGACCGTCGGGCCCGATCCGCGCCAGCGCGAGATGGCGATCCGGGGCGGCGTGAACATCGTCGTCTATACGTTGACCGGGAACTACAAGGCCGACCAGGTGCACGTGCCCGCGCTGCTGGAGCGGCTGGGGCAGTGAGGGTGGATAGGACGTTCGCTCCAGCCTCTCCCCGCATGGGCGGGGAGAGGGATGCCCGGCCCCGGCCATGCTGAGCCTTTCTTTCACCCCTCTCCTGCCTGTCTGGGCGCTCGTGGTTCTCGGCGTCGTCGCGATCGCGATGGCCGTGCTGGCGATCGTCTCGCGCGGCCCAGTCGCGATCCTGAGGGCCCTGGCCCTGGCGCTCGTGCTCGCCGCCCTCGCCAACCCCTCGCTCGTGCAGGAGGAACGCGAGAAGCTGCGCGATGTCGTGGCGGTCGTGATCGATCGCTCCTCCTCGCAGACGCTCGGCGACCGGGCCGAGATGACGACCCGCGTCCGGGAGGAGCTCGAGCGCCGTCTCGACGCCATGCCGGAAGTCGAGGCGCGCTTCGTCGACGCGGGCGACGGGGAGGGCGAGGACGGGACACGGCTTTTCACCGCGCTCGGCCGGGCGCTGTCCGACGTGCCGCCGGATCGGCTCGCCGGCGTGCTCATGGTGACGGACGGCGTCGTGCACGACATCCCCGATCTGGCGGCGCTGGGCTTCAAGGCGCCGCTGCACGCGCTTGTAACGGGCCGCCCGAACGAGCGAGACCGCCGGATCGCGCTGATCGAGGCGCCCCGCTTCGGCATCGTCGGGCGCGACCAGACGGTCCGGGCGGAGGTCTCGGAGCGCGGCGGCAGCGGCCTCGCCCGCGTGACCGTCCGCCGGGACGGCCAGACGATTCTGAGCCGGGATGTCCGGACGGGCGCGCCGTTCAACGTGACCGTTCGGGTCGAGCATGGCGGGCCGAACGTTGTCGAGATCGAGGCGGACGGGCTTCCGGGCGAGCTCACGTCGGCCAACAACCGGGCGGTCGTGACGATCGAGGGCATCCGGGAGAAGCTGCGGGTCCTGCTCGTCTCGGGCGAGCCGCATCCGGGCGAGCGGACCTGGCGCAACCTCCTGAAATCCGACGCCAATGTCGATCTCGTGCACTTCACCATCCTGCGCCCGCCCGAGAAGCAGGACGGCACGCCCATCAACGAGCTCTCTTTGATCGCCTTCCCGACCCGGGAGCTGTTCCAGCAGAAGATCAAGGAATTCGACCTCATCATCTTCGACCGCTACGCCAACCAGAGCGTCCTGCCGTCCACCTATTTCGACAACATCGCCCGCTACGTGCGAGAGGGCGGCGCGCTTCTTATCGCGGCCGGGCCGGAATTCTCCGGCGCGTCGAGCCTCGCCCGCACACGGCTCGCCGCGATCCTGCCGGGCGAGCCTGACGGCCGCATCGTGGAGGAGCCGTTCAAGCCGAAGATCACGACCGACGGCCAGCGCCATCCGGTCGCGCGCGACCTGCCCGGCTCCGAAACCGAGCCGCCGGCCTGGGGCGAGTGGCTGCGCACCATCGGGGTCGAGGTGAAGCGCGGCACGAACGTGATGTCGGGCAGCGCCGACCGCGCCCTCCTCGTCCTGGCGCGGGAGGAGAAGGGCCGCGTCGCGCTGCTCCTGTCCGACCATGTCTGGCTGTGGGCGCGCGGCTACAACGACGGCGGCCCTCATGTCGATCTGCTGCGCCGGCTCGCGCATTGGCTGATGAAGGAACCGGCGCTCGAGGAGGAGGCGCTGCGGGCGAACGTCTCCGGCCGCGAGGTCCGGATCGAACGCCAGACTATCGGGCGCGATCCCGGCCCGATCACCGTGGTATCCCCGACCGGCCGCGAGCAACTGATCGCCACGAACGAGGACCGTCCCGGCCTGTTCCGGGCGCAGCTGCGAGCAGCCGAGCTTGGCCTGCACACGCTCCGCTCGGGCGAGCTCGTCGCATTCGCGAGCGTCGGGCCCGCGAACCCGCGCGAGCTCTCGGACGTCTTCTCCGACACCGAGCGTCTGCGTCCGGTCGCCGACGCGACGGGTGGCTCCGTCCGGCGAGTCGCGGCCGAGACCGGCGGGCCCTCGCTGCCCCGCATCCAGACCGTCCGGTCGGGCTCTCGCCTCGCCGGCGCGGACTGGATCGGCATCCGTCCGAGCGAGGCCGCGATCGTGCGCGGCGTCTCCGTGATACCGCTTGGCCTCGGCCTCCTCGGTCTCGCGCTCCTCGCCGGCGCCGTGCTGATCGCCTGGGTGATGGAGGGCCGAAGGCGGGCTGCCTGAGGCACAGCCGTCAACTCGTCGGGGCGTCGGCGCAACAAACCTTTGTAAATCGCGGTCGGGCTCGGCACGCTGTTCGCGGATGTCCGCTTTCGAGCCGCCTCGATCGTGACAACCGGCGAGGTCGTGGGCCATCAGCGCGAGCGCGACACGGAGGCCACCGCGGGCTTCGTCGACAAGCCGGTCATCCAGTTCCGTGATCGGCTCGGCCCCACCAGGCGCTTTGTCGGCGCGGTTCGCTGGCCGGACGAGCAGGTCGCGATCGGGTCAGCGGTGCGGATCCGCTTCCAGCCCGACGCACCGGGAAACGCCAAGCGCGACAGCCTCGCCCTCCAGTGTCTGCCCGCGCTCGCTGTGCTGGCCTCGGGTGCCTTCCTGTGCTTCGCCCTGGTCCAGATGGTCCGCCAGTAGCCGGCCTGCGCCATGGCGTCTGATGCCCGGTGAGGCCCGCCCAGGTTAGACCTGGTCACGAGCCCTTATTCTAGCTGCTCCAAGCTGTGGCGCGACCTCCTCAGATGCGCTATGCCGTAAGCGGTCGTCCGGCGCGCTCCGTCGGCCAGATTGATGGGCTCGTCCTCGGTTCGGGCACTCCCGGAGCGGCCCGCGCTGCGACGCGCGTTTGGCCGTAGACGCTCCCTGCGCAGCTCTTCTGCGCCCCGTTCGTCGTTGCTCGCGAGGACCGCCCGTGGCCGAAACCAATTCCTTCGGAGCTCGCCAGACCCTCACGGTCGGGGAGAAGGCCTACACGATCTACTCGCTCCCGGAGGCCGAGAAGAACGGCCTCGCCAGCGTGTCGCGCCTGCCCTTCTCGATGAAGGTGCTGCTCGAGAACCTGCTCCGCTACGAGGACGGCCGCACCGTTCGGCGCGCCGACATCGAGGCGGTCGCGGCCTGGCTCGACAATCGCGGCCACGCTGAGACCGAGATCGCTTTCCGGCCGGCCCGCGTGCTGATGCAGGATTTTACCGGCGTGCCGGCCGTCGTGGATCTCGCGGCGATGCGCGACGCCATGAAGACGCTTGGCGGGGATCCCCGCCGCATCAACCCGCTGATCCCGGTCGACCTCGTCATCGACCATTCCGTGATCGTGGACGAGTTCGGGACGACGAAAGCCTTCGCCAAGAACGTCGAGCTCGAATACGAGCGCAACATCGAGCGCTACAAGTTCCTGAAATGGGGCCAGGTCGGATTCCAGAACTTCTCCGTCGTGCCTCCCGGGACCGGCATCTGCCATCAGGTCAACCTCGAGTTCCTGGCCCAGACGGTATGGACCCGCAATGTCGAAAGCGAAGCCGGCGAGCTCGCCTATCCGGACACGCTCGTCGGCACCGACTCGCACACGACCATGGTCAACGGCCTCGCGGTTCTCGGCTGGGGGGTGGGAGGCATCGAGGCGGAGGCCGCCATGCTCGGCCAGCCGATCTCCATGCTCATCCCCGAGGTGATCGGCTTCAAGCTGACCGGCCGGCTGGTGGAGGGCATCACCGCGACCGACCTCGTGCTGACCGTGACCCAGATGCTCCGCAAGAAGGGCGTCGTCGGCAAGTTCGTCGAGTTTTTCGGGCCCGGGCTCGCCGACCTCTCGGTCGCGGATCGCGCCACGATCGGCAACATGGCGCCTGAATACGGCGCCACCTGCGGCTACTTCCCGATCGACGAAAAGACGATCGCGTACCTGTCCACGACGGGCCGCACGCCCGAGCGCTGCGCGCTCGTCGAGGCCTACGCCAAGGCGCAGGGCATGTGGCGCGACGACACGCAGCCGGATCCGGTCTTCACAGACACGCTGGAGCTCGATCTGACGGAGGTCGTCCCGTCGATGGCGGGCCCGAAGCGTCCGCAGGACCGGGTCGTGCTGACGAGCGTCAAGTCCGAGTTTGCGAACGCGATGGAGGGCGAGTTCCGGAAGGCGGGCGAGCTGTCGAAACGCTGGGCCGTTGAGGGCGCGAATTACGATCTCGGCCACGGCGACGTCGTGATCGCGGCCATCACCTCCTGCACCAACACCTCGAATCCGAGCGTGATGATCGGGGCCGGGCTGCTCGCCCGCAATGCCGCGAAGAGGGGCCTGCGCTCGAAGCCTTGGGTGAAGACTTCGCTCGCGCCCGGATCGCAGGTCGTCGAGGATTATTTCGAGAAGGCCGGCCTCTCGGACTGCCTGGATAAGCTCGGCTTCAACCTCGTCGGCTTCGGCTGTACCACCTGCATCGGCAATTCCGGGCCGCTGCCGGAGGCGATCTCGAAGGCGATCAGCGACAACGATATCGTGGCCGCGGCGGTGATCTCCGGTAATCGCAACTTCGAGGGCCGGGTGAACCCTGACGTGCGGGCGAACTATCTGGCGTCGCCGCCGCTGGTGGTCGCGTACGCGCTCGCCGGCTCGCTCGCGATTGACCTCACGACGGAGCCGCTCGGCCAGGACCAGGACGGCGCACCCGTGTTCCTCCGGGACATCTGGCCGTCCACGGAGGAGATCCAGTCCTTCATCGACCGCACCATCACGAACGAACTCTACAAGTCCCGCTACGCCGACGTCTTCTCGGGCGACACCCACTGGAAGGAGGTGCCTGTCTCGACCGGCCTGACTTATGAGTGGAGCATCGGGTCGACCTACATCCAGAACCCGCCCTATTTCGAGGGGATGCAGAAGGAGCCGAAGCCGCTCACCGACATCGAGGACGCCCGCATCCTCGGTCTGTTCGGCGACTCCATCACCACCGATCACATCTCGCCGGCCGGCAACATCCGGGCCTCCTCGCCCGCCGGCAAGTACCTGCAGTCGCATCAGGTCCGGGTCGCGGATTTCAACCAATACGGCACCCGGCGCGGCAATCACGAGGTGATGATGCGGGGCAGCTTCGCCAATATCCGCATCAAGAACCAGATGGTGAAGGATGCGGCCGGTCACGTGGTCGAAGGCGGCTACGCCATCCATCAGCCCGGCGGCGAGCAGATGTCGATCTACGACGCCGCCATGCGGTACAAGCAGGAGGGCGTGCCCCTCGTGATCCTGGCCGGCAAGGAATACGGCACCGGCTCCTCGCGGGACTGGGCCGCCAAGGGCACGAACCTGCTCGGCGTCAGGGCGGTCATCGCCGAATCCTTCGAGCGTATCCATCGCTCGAACCTCGTCGGCATGGGCGTGATGCCGCTCGTCTTCCCGGGCGAGGAGGGCTGGGCCTCTCTCGGCATCAAGGGCGACGAGACAATCACCCTGAAGGGCATTGCCGACGGCCTCACGCCCCGCAAGCGGATGACCATGGAGGTCAAGGCGGCCGACGGAACCGTGAAGAACGTGCCGCTCGTGTGCCGCATCGATACGCTCGACGAGCTGGAATATTTCCGCAACGGCGGCATCCTGCACTACGTGCTCCGCCAGCTCGCCGCTTAGGAACCCGGCGCTGTTCAAGCCGGAGGTCCCGTGCTGAACTGAGTGCCGGGCGCCGGAGAGCGCGGCACGGGGAGGCACGTCATGAAGGCCATCGCGCTTGGGCTCGCGCTCAGTCTCGCGACCGGGACCGCGGCGAGCGCCCGCGTGACGGCGATCGTCGTCGCCAAGGTCGAGCCGTTCGACGACGGCAAAGCGTTCGGCGCGGTGGGCCCGTACGAGCGCGTCATCGGAACCGCCCGGGGCGAGGTCGACCCTACCGACCCGCGCAACGGCGTCATCGTCAATCTGGACAAGGCGCCCCGCAACGCGCGCGGCATGGTCGAGTACGAGACGGACATCTTCCTGCTGCGGCCCGCCGATCCCGCCCGCGGCAACGGCCGTCTGCTGTTCGAGGTCAACAATCGCGGCCGCAAGATGCTGATGCATTGGGTCATGGACGCGCCAGCCCAGGCCGCGGGAGCGAACAACGACCCGAAAAGCGCGCAGGACGCGGGCGACGGGCTCTTCTTCCGCCAGGGCTTCACCATGGCCTGGGCGGGTTGGGACCCGGACGCGCCCCGAGCAGGGTCGGGTCTGGCCATGGCGGCCCCGATCCCGACGCAGGACGGCAAGCCGATCGTCCGGATGATTCGGGACGAGCTCGTCAGCGGCACCCGAGGTCCCGCGGTCGAGCTGTTCAAGCTGAGCTATGCCGCAGCCGATACCGATCAGCCCGACGCCCGCCTGACGGTGCGCCGGAAGGCCAGCGAACCGGATCGGAAAATCCCCCGCGACGGCTGGAGTTTCGTCGACAGCCGCACGATCAGGCTCAAGAGCGGCAAGCCGGAGCTCGGCTCGATCTACCAGCTCCTGTACCGGGCCAAGGACCCGGCCGTCCTCGGGCTCGGCTTCGCGGCCACACGCGACGTCGTGGCGTTCCTCCGGGACACGGGCGCGGCGCAAAATCCTGCCGGCCGGCCGATGGAGGCGGCGCTGGCGCTCGGCATCTCGCAGAGCGGCCGCTACCTGCGCGACTTCATCGGGCAGGGCTTCAACGGGAGCGAGGCCGGCCGCAAGGTGTTCGACGGGGTGCTGGCCCATATCTCGGGCGTCGGGCGCGTGTTCCTGAACGAGGAGTTCGGACAGCCGGCCCGCACCAACACGGCGCACGAGGATCACCTCTACCCCGAGAACGTGTTCCCGTTCTCGTCCGCGACGCTGGACGACCCTGTCACCACGACGAAGGGCTCGCTCCTGCGGGGCGACGGCTTCGATCCGCTCCTGATGGAGGTGAACACCTCGACGGAATATTGGCAGAAAGGCGCTTCGCTCCTCCACACGGACCCGCTCGGGACCCGCGACGTCGCGCTGCCCGCGACCACCCGGGTCTACATGGTGGCCGGAACGCAGCATGGCGGCCGGATCGGGCTGAAGGCCGATCGCGGCGCCTGCGCCAATACCCGCAACCCCCACAGCCCCGCGCCGGCGCTCCGCGCGCTCCTGGTCGCGCTCGACGGCTGGGTCACGAACGGAACGGCGCCGCCCGAGAGCCGCGTGCCGCGCCTCGCCGACCGGAGCCTCGCCGGTCCGGACGCGATCGTATTCCCGGCGATCCCCGGCGCGCGTCTTCCGGAAGCCGGGAACGCGCTCGCGCGGTTCGCGGACTGGATCGATGTCAAGCCGGAGGGTGGTGAACAATATCGGCCGCTCGTTCCAACGGTAGATTCGGACGGCAACGAGACCGCCGGCATCCGGCTGCCGGACATCGCGGTTCCGCTCGCCACCTATACGGGCTGGAACGTCTACGCCGCCCCTTTTCCCGAGGGTGAGCTGTGCGACCGGGACGGCAGCGTGTGGCCGCTCGCGAGGACGAAGGCCCTGCGCGAGGCGGCAGGAGATCCCCGGCCCGCGATCGCGGAGCGCTACCCCGACCGGGGAACCTATGTCGAACGGGTGGCGGCCGCGGCCGACGCGCTGGCGCGCGAGCGGCTGCTGCTTCCGGAGGACGCCGCAGCCTATGTGGCCCGGGCGAAGACCGAGACCGCGCTCGACTGATCCGCCGGCCGATCGAACCACCCCAGAGCGGCTCGCTACGGCACGAAGACGAGGAAGATGTAGGCGGCGAAGACAAGGTGAACGAAGCCGAACAGGATGTTGGTCCGCCTCGTCTGAAGCCAAGATAGATCGCCTCCCTGGCGACGCCGGGATCGTCAGCCCGACGGTGGCGATCGAGGAGCCGAGCGCCCGGTTGATGCCCTTCTGAAGCTGGTGCGCCGCGCCGCCGCGAGCGCCGCGACGCTCTCCGGAAGCAGGATGAGGAGGATCATCCCTCGCCTGACGAAATCATCCCGACCTGCCTGTATGATGTCCGTGTTCGGACATATACCCGGAAGCCGGCTCTCTCGTTCGGCTCCGGGCCGAGGAGATCTTCATGGGCTTCAACATCTTCGCCGTGGTGCTCGTGGTCCTGGTCGTGATCACGATCGCGGCTGGCGTTCGGACTATCCCGCAGGGCTACGTTTATACCGTCGAGCGCTTCGGCCGCTACTCGCGCTCGCTGGGGGCGGGTCTTGGGTTGATCGTGCCCTACGTCGACCGCATCGGGCACAAGGTGAACGTCATGGAGCAGGTCCTGGACATCCCGTCCCAGGAAGCCTTCACGCGGGACAACGCCGGCGTCACCATCGACGCCGCGGCTTTCTACCAGGTCCTCGACGCGGCCCGCGCCTCCTACGAGATCTCGAACCTCAACCAGGCGCTTCTCGTCCTCACGATGACGAACATCCGGACGGTGGTCGGCTCCATGGATCTCGACCAGCTCCTGTCGCACCGCGACGAGATCAACGAGAGGCTGCTGCACGTGATGGATGCGGCGGCGTCGCCCTGGGGCGTGAAGGTGACACGGGTCGAGATCAAGGACATTCTGCCGCCAGCCGACCTCGCCGGCTCCATGGCGCGCCAGATGAAGGCCGAGCGCGAGAAGCGCGCCTCCATCCTCGAAGCGGAGGGGGCGAGGCAGGCCGAGATCCTGAAGGCTGAGGGACAGAAGCAAGGGCAGATCCTCGCCGCCGAAGGCCGCAAGGAGGCCGCGTTCCGGGACGCCGAGGCGCGGGAGCGCTCGGCCGAGGCGGAGGCAAAGGCGACCCGGATGGTGTCGGACGCGATCTCGGGCGGCGACCTCGCGGCCGCCAACTTCCTAGTTGCCGAGAAATACATCGCCGCGATCAAGGCGCTCGCGACCGCCCCGAACCAGAAGGTCCTGATCGTCCCGATCGAGACGGCGGGCCTTGCCGGAACGCTCGGCGGCATCGCGGAGATCACCCGCACGGTCTTTGGCGACGGGTCCGGCGCGGGCGGCGTCGCCCGGATTGTGCCGGACAAGAAGGCCAGGAGCCTGCCGCCGAGCACCGGCGGCGGGAGCCTCAGCTAGCGGTGCCGGCCCTCGTGGCTCTCGGCCCCTGGGCTTGGCTCATCGCCGGGCTGCTGCTCGTCGGCCTGGAGACGATCGCACCGGGGGTGTTCCTCGTCTGGCTAGGCATCGCTGCAATCCTGACCGGGGTGGTGGACTGGGCTCTCGGACCCTCGTGGCAGGTGAACCTCATCGTCTTCGCCGGACTGGCCCTTCTCTCCGTCCTTTGCGGGCGGGCCTTGACGCGTCGTCGTGACGAGGATGTCGGGGACAGCCCGATGCTGAACCGTCGCGGCGACGCGCTCGTCGGCCGGGTGTTCGCTCTCGACCGCGCCATCGCGGGCGGTGAAGGCCGCGTCCGCGTAGACGACTCCGTCTGGCGAGTCACCGGTCCCGACTTGGCCGCCGGATCGCGTGTCCGCGTGGTCAGGATGGAGGGCGCGACGCTGGTCGTGGAGGGGGCCGGCGCCCCCGGGTAGCAACCCGCGCCGAGGCGCGCAGGCTCAGGCTGGGATCCTTGTCCCGCGGAGCGCCGCCGCCACGTCCAGGAGGTCCCGCACGGACGAGATCACGACATCCGGTCGCAGCCAGCTGTATTCCAGCTGCTTCGGGCGCCACACCTGGGGTGATGTAGTCGCCGTGACCGGGAAAGGCCGCGTCCGTGATCTCGGTCACGAATTGCACGTCGAAGAGCGTGCCGTACGGGTCGAAGACGAAGGCCTTGACCATGGTTCGACCCCCCTGACCCGGGCATCTCTCGCCGCGACAGGGCAGCGCCGGCGAGCCGCAACTTGTGCATACCTCGTGGAGGATGTTCGCAGGATATGCCAACCTCTTCTACCTTCGTTCCGATTCGCCGGGTACGCCCGGCTCCGTCGAGCGACGACATGGACCCTCTCTGGCTCTCGGCTGGGCTCTCCGCCGCGGCTGCTCTTCTTGCCGCTGCCGCGGCGTTTCGGCCGCGAACGGCTGGCCATGCGCCTTTGGCCGATGCGGTCGATGATATCCGGCAGGACCTCGGCACGCTTCGCACCACCCTCGCCGAGGACGGGCGGCGCGGTCGCGACGAGACAGGCGCGCAGGCTCGGGGCCTGCGCGAGGAGGTGCAGGCGACGCTCGAGCGGCTCGGAGCGGGGCTCGACGGCCGCCTCGGCGACCTGCGCCGCGACGGCGACGCCGGCGGGCAGAAGCTGCGCGCCGAGGTGACCGTCCAGATCCGTGCCCTCGGCGAGCTTCTCGGCAAGAACCTCGATGGCGGCGCAGCGATCCAGAAGGAGCGCCTCGACGAGGTCGGCCAGGCGATCCGCCGCCTCACCCAATTGAACGCGGAGGCGAACGAGACCCTGCGGGCCAAGATCGAGGAGCGCCTCGAGACTCTGCGGCAGGAGAACGGGACGAAGCTCGAGGAGATGCGCCGGACGGTCGACGAGAAACTCCAGGGCACCCTGGAGGAGCGGCTCGGCGAGAAGTTCAAGATGGTCAGCCACCATCTGGAGCAGGTGCACCGGTCCGTCGGCGAGATGCAGAGCCTGGCCAGCGGCGTCGGCGACCTGAAGCGGGTGCTGACCAACGTGAAGACGCGCGGGACCTGGGCGGAGGTCTCGCTCGGCGCGCTCCTCGAGCAGGCGCTGACGGCCGAGCAGTACGGCCGCAACGTCGAAACCGTGCGGGGCTCCGGCGAGAGGGTCGAGTTCGCGGTCCGCCTGCCGGGCCAGGCTGTTGGAGAAGAGATCTGGCTGCCGATCGACGCCAAGTTCCCGGTGGAGGATTACGACCGGCTTCTCGAGGCGTCAGACCGGGCCGACGCGGTCGCGGTCGAGGCGGCCCTCAAAGGGCTCGAGACCCGCATCAGACAGGAAGGCGCCAAGATCTGCTCGAAATACGTATCGCCCCCGCACACGACCGATTTCGGGGTCCTCTACCTGCCGACTGAGGGGCTCTATGCCGAGGTGCTGCGGCGGCCGGGCCTCGTCGATCACCTCCAGCTCCAGTGCAAGATCATGGTCGCGGGCCCGAGCAATCTGCATGCTTTCCTGAACAGCCTCCGCATGGGCTTCCGGACGCTCGCGATGGAGAAGCGATCGAGCGACGTCATGCGGACGCTGTCCGAGGTCAAGACTGAGTTTAGCAAGTATGGCGAGGTGCTCGACGCCGTGAAGAAGAAGCTGCACGAGGCGTCGCAGCAGATCGACAAGGTCGATGTCCGCAAGCGGGCGATCGACCGCAGGCTCCGCGATGTGGAACTCGCGCCGGAGGCGAGCGCGCCGTTGGCCCTCGTCGGCCCGCTTGGCGTGAGGACCGATCTGCTAGACGCTGCCGAATGACGCCTTTAGTCTAGGTAGCGCCCTCCTGGCTCCAGCAGCCTGCAACGCGACCTCCGCCGCGAAGTCCATCATCGGGGCGGTGCGGGCGTAGTTAAGCCACGCCGGGGCAATCACGCGACCGCGCCGACGATGCGCTGCCCTCGCTCCAGGCGCGAGCCGGAGCCATCTCATGCGCGCGAGTCGGGTGAAGCAAGGGCCCGGTCGACGAAGTCGAGCCGGTCCTGGCCCCAAAACAGTTCGCCGTTGAGCACGAAGGTCGGCGCGCCGAACACGCCCAGGCGCTCGGCCTCCAGGTTGTTCGCCCGGTACTCCTCTTGGACGGGAGAGCTGTCCTCGGCCGCAAGCAGCGCCGTGCCATCGTAGCCGTTCACGTCCGCGATCGCGCGCCTGACCTCCGGGTCGGAGATGTCGCGCTCCTCGGCCCAGAGCGCGCGCAGGGTCGCGTGCGACAGGGGGAAGGCGTCGAGCCCGGCCTGCTGCGCCGCGATCACGGTCCAGCCGGCATGCTTATTCCAGCCCGGAACAGGGTTCTCCATCGGGTAGTGGCGCGGGGTGAGGTTCAGCGGCAGGCCGAGATAGCGGCTCCAGCGGGCAAGCTCGACGGCATGGTAATCGCGTCGGGGCTGCGGCCGGGTCCGGATCGGCACGCCGCCCGTCTTCGGCACGACCTCCTGGAAGTCGAACGGCTTCAGGAAGAGCCGCGCGCCGTGGCGGCGCACGATATCCTGGAGCTTTGGCCCGCCGAGATAGGCCCAGGGCGAGGACAGGCTGTAGAAGCAGGACAGTTCAACCATGCGAAAGCGGCCTCCTGGCCGCGAGGCGACGGGACGGAGATGGGTATCGTCGAACAGAATGGGTTCGCAAACCAGGAGGCGTCGCACGGCCTCGACGCGCAGGCCGCGGAGGCGCGCCGCGACCTTCGGCGCCTCAACTATCAGCCCCCGAACTGGGTGCTGCCGGCCGAAGGGCCGGACGGGCGTCTGGCGCTCGACGTGCTCGTGATCGGGGCCGGGATGTGCGGGCAGACCGCCGCCTTCGCGCTCCTGCGCGAGGGGGTGTCGAATATCCGCGTCGTGGACCGCGCGCCGAAAGGTCTCGAGGGTCCCTGGGGCACCTTCGCCCGCATGGAGACGCTGCGCTCGCCGAAGCAGCTGACCGGGCCCGATCTCGGCGTGCCGTCGCTGACCTTCCGGGCCTGGTACGAGGCGCAGCACGGGCTCCAGGGCTGGCGGGACCTCTACAAGGTCGCCCGGCTCGACTGGCTGCGCTATCTCGGCTGGGTCAGGGAGACGGCCGCGATCCCGGTCGAGAACGACACCGAGGTGCTGCGGCTGTGGCCGGCGGCCGGGGCGTTGATTGGCGCCGAGATCGTCGGGCCGTCCGGGTCGGAAACGGTTTACGGCCGCAAGGTGGTGCTCGCCTGCGGGCGCGAGGGCTCGGGCGGGCGCCGGATGCCGGCCTTCGCGACGGGCGGATCGTCGGGGCGGCTGTTCCACTCGTCCGACGAGATCGACTTCGCGCGTTTCGCGGGCGGCCGCATGGCGGTGCTCGGCGCCTCGGCCTCGGCCATCGACAATGCCGCCTGCGCGCTGGAGGCCGGCGTGCCGGACGTCACCTTGTTCGTGCGCCGCCGCCACTTCCCCCAGGTGAACAAGTCGAAATGGGCGTCCTTCCCGGGTTTCCAGCGCGGCTACGCGGCTTTGGACGACCGGCATCGCTGGGCCTTCTACACCTACATCCTCGGCGAAGGGACGCCGCCGCCGCACGAATCGGTGCTCCGCTGCACGCGCTATCCGGGTTTCCGCATCCGCTTCGGCGAGGGTTGGACGGGCGTCCGGGACGCGGCCGACGGGCTCGTGATCGAGACGCAGCAAGGCGAGTACCCGGTCGAGGCGGCCGTGATCGCAATCGGGTTCGACCTCGACCTCGTCCAGCGTCATGAGCTCGCGGCCTTCGCGCCGCAGATCCTGACCTGGGGCGACCGGGTCTCGCCCGCCGAGGCGGCCCGGCATCCGGAAGCGGCGCGCTTCCCCTATCTCGGGCCCGGCATGGAGATGCTGGAGCGGGAGCTTGGCGCCTTGCCGGCGCTCGCCAACCTGCACGTGTTCAACTGGGGCGTCACGATGAGCCACGGAGCGCTCGCGGGCGACATCCCGGGCCTCGGCACGGGCGCGAACCGCATCGCGCAGGCGATCGTCCGGGACCTGTTCATGGCCGATGTCGACCGCCATTTCGAACGCATGCAGCAGGCGGAGGACGACGAGCTCAGGCCGACGGACTACTTCCTGGCCCGGGAGGAGCGGTCATAGCGATTTACGATCACATCAAGAGAAGCTTGCAACCCTCGGCCCGGCGGAGAAGGTGTCGGGCGAGCGCGACGGGGAGGTGCCCGGCACGCTGATCTCGGGGCGCGAACCATCAGGTCGACGAGGAGCAGGTGCGTGACCGAGTATCCCGACCGATCGCAGCTGCAGCAGATCATCGCCGGAATCACCGAGGGCGTGATCCTGATCGAGCCGGATGGGGCCATCACCTATGCGAATGAGGCCGCGCTCGCGATGCACGGCGCGGAGAGCCTCGACGCGCTCGGCCGCACCGTGGACGCGTACGGGAAGAACTTCGTTTTCGCGTCGAGGACGCCGGCACCCGCCGAGGACGGCAAGACGCCGATCGAGCGCCTCGTCGCGGGCGAGATGTTCGAGGACATCGTCGTCGTGGTCGGCCAGCGGGCAGGCGCGAAAGACTGGGTCCACCAGGTTCGAGGCCTCATCGTCACGACCTCGAGCGACGGGCCGGATTGCGCGGCTCTCGTACTGTCCGACATCTCGGGACGCCACGAAGCGGAGGAGCGCTTCGAGCGCTTGTTCGCCGCTAACCCGGCCCCCGCTCTCATCTGCCGACTGTCCGACCTGCGTTTCGTCAAGGCGAACCAGGGCTTCCTCGAGCTGACCGGCTTCAGACCCGAGGACGTGCTTGGGCGCTCGGTTTACGAGATCGACGTGCTTGAGCGCGCCGATCAGCGCGACCTCGCGGTCCAGCGCCTCAAGGCGGGTGAGACGATCCCCCAAATGGAGGCCTGTCTTCGGCTGCCGGGAGACGCGGAACGCTACGTCATCGTGGCCGGTCAACCGATCGAGATCGCGGCCGAGCCCTGCATGCTGTTCACCTTCGCGGATTTGGAAGACCGTCGAAAGGCGGAAGTCGCTCTCAAGCACAGCGAAGAGCGTTTCGCTAAGACCTTCCGGCTTTCGCCGGTCCCGACCACGATCGGGACAGTGGGCGACCACCGGTTCGTGGACGTCAACGACGCCTTCGTGCGGGCCATGGGCTACGGCTCGGAGGAGGTGGTTGGCAGAACCGCGGACGACCTGAAACTCTGGGCCGATTCACAGGTGCGGCGCCGGTTCGAGGCCGACCTTGCGAGGGCGGGAAGCGTGCGCGGCTTCGAGGCCAAGTTCCATGCGAAGGGCGGCGGGGAGAGCGACTGTCTCGTCTCAGCCGAGACCGTGACGATCGACGACGGCTCCTGCATCCTGTGCGCCTTCCAGGATATCACGGAGCGCAAACGCTCGGAGGGCGAGCTCGTGGCCGCGATCGAGGCCGCGATGGCAGACACGTCCTGGTTCAGCCGCGGCGTGATCGAGAAGCTCGCGGCGCTGCGACAGCTGTCCGGCCCGGCCTCTTCCTCGGTCCGCCTCGACGTCCTCACGGCTCGCGAACGCGAGCTCGTCGGGCTCATCTGCCGCGGGCTCTGCGACGCCGCCATTGCGGAGGAGCTGAAGCTGTCGCCCCACACCGTCCGCAACCACGTCGCCTCGCTGTACAGGAAGCTCAGGGTCAACCGGCGCAGCGCCGTGGTGATCTGGGCCCGCGAACGCGGGCTGAACGGAGATCCGGCTCGGCCGGCGGGGAGAAGGTAGAAACGTACTAGGAAAACGATTGTTCGGCATTATTGCTCGACAGGGCCGTCTCCTCACCTACTGCCTCGGCACGACCCGCTCACCTGGACGTACCGTGCAACGCCGCAGGGGATCATCATGCCCGAAGCGCATCTCGACCCGACATCCAATCCTGATGAGGGCGATAGGTCATCGAGGCCCGACGCAGCCGTTCGTCGGCGAAGCCTCGGTCAGACACTCAAACCGTTGATCCGGGCAGTCGCGGATCGGTTGGGTCGTCATCTCGGCCCGGTCGATCGAGGCGCAAGCGCCGGGGACGGGTTTGGCTCGGCCGACAACCCGTCCCTCGTGCCGGTCCGGATCATCAGCCGCATCGGAGGCGTCGGGATCAGTCGGAGCTGCACGACCTCCGGGGCGAGCGGCGCGACGTGACGCTCGCGGCGTCCCCTCCAGACCTGGCGGAGCCGGCGCCGTGCCTCGACCGCGACTCGGGGTCGTGGTCGGACCGGGCGCGAGTCGGCGCGCCGAAACTTGTTCTCGTGGCCGAGAACGAGGCGCTCATCGCGATGGGGATCGCCTACGAGCTCGCGGAGGCGGGGCTCGAGATGGCCGGTCCGTTCTCGACCTGCGCGGCCGCCACCGACTGGCTGCGCCGCCACACCCCGGATTTCGCGATCCTGGACATCGAGCTTCACGACGGGCCTTGCACGGACGTCGCGTCCGAGTTGCGTCGACGGAACGTGAGCTTCGCGGTCTTTTCAGGCTCTTCGAAAGAGCGGGCGCCCGCGATCTTCCGCCAGGCGTCCTGGTTCGAGAAGCCCGCGGACCTGAAGCGGCTCATCGGATCCCTGGTCGCGGGGGCCGCGATGACCCGGGAGTCTCCCGGTCAGCTCTCAGGTAAGGAGGCTCCATGACCAAAGATCAGGCTCGAACCGCGATCGTGTCCGAGTGGCTGAGCCTCGACCCTCGCCTGAGGGACACGCAGAAGCAGCTGGCGATGTTCGCGAAAGCTGCGACCGAACGGTACCGCTTCCCGCACGAGAGCGACCGAACGCGTGCGATCGAGGAGTGGTTGGCTGCCGCGAGAATGCTCGAGCATGCGCAAGGCTGACCCACCGACGGCCCGATCGCGGTTCGATCCCGGGTTCTCTACGCCTCCTTCAGCGCCTCGACGCGCTTGCGGCGCAGAGACGGCACAAGCATCACGAGGAGGAACAGGGCCGCGAGCGCGATGAAGGCGGCCGAGATGGGGCGCTCGAAGAAGATGGACCAGCCGCCGCGCGACAGGATGAGCGAGCGGCGGAAGTTCTCCTCCATCAAGGGCCCGAGGATGAAGCCGAGGATGAGCGGCGCCGGCTCGCAGCCGATCTTCGGCAGGACGTAGCCAAACGCCCCGAAGGCCGCCATCACGACGATGTCGGCGACCGAGTTCGCGACCGAGTACACGCCGATGCAGCTGAAGATCAGGATCGCGGGATATAGCCAGCGATACGGTACGGATAGGAGCGCGACCCAGATCCGGATCAGCGGCAGGTTGATGACGACCAGCATCAAGTTGCCGATCCACATGGACGCGATCATGCCCCAGAAGAGGTCCGGCCGCTCGACCATCACCTTGGGGCCGGGCACGATCCCGTGCACCGTCATGGCGCCGAGCATCAACGCCATCACGGCGTTCGGCGGGATGCCGAGCGCGAGAAGCGGGATGAACGAGATCTGGGCGCCGGCATTGTTGGCGCTCTCGGGGCCGGCCACGCCCTCGACCGCGCCCTGGCCAAAGCGGGACGGGTCGCGGGCGATCTTTTTCTCGAGGACATAGGCCGCGAAGGCCGCGATCAGGGCGCCGCCGCCCGGCAGGATGCCGAGCACGGACCCGATCCCGGTGCCGCGCAGCACCGCCGGCCAGGCCGCCCGGGCCTCCTCGCGGGTCGGCCACAGGCTCGTTAGCCGCTGCCGGTCGGCGCGCCCGCCGGTGGTCTCGAGGTTGCGCAGGATCTCGGCAACCCCGAACAGGCCCATCGCGACCGGCACGAAGCCGATCCCGTCGGCCAGCGCCGGCAGGTCGAAGGTGAAGCGCGTCTGGCCGGAGGCCGCATCCGTGCCGACGAGGCCGAGGAAGAGGCCGAGCAGCACCATCCCGACCGAGCGGACGACGGAGCCCTGCGCCAGCACCACCGCGGCCACGAGGCCGAACACGAGGAGGCCGAAATAATCCGGCGAGCCGAACCGGTCGGCAACCGCCACGATCGGGCCGGAAAAGGCCGCGACGAAGCCTGTCGAGACCGTGCCGGCGAAGAACGAGCCGAGCGCCGCGATCGTCAGCGCCGCGCCGGCCCTTCCCTTCCGGGCCATCTGGTGGCCGTCGATGCAGGTCACGACTGACGAGCTCTCGCCCGGGATGTTGACCAGGATGGCGGTGGTCGAGCCGCCATACTGGGCGCCGTAATAGAGCCCCGCCAGCATGATCAGGGCCGGGACGGGCTGCAGGGTGAACGTGATCGGCAAGAGCATCGCGATGGTGGCGACCGGCCCAAGCCCGGGCAGGACTCCGATCAGGGTGCCGAGAAGGGCCCCGATGAGGCAGAAGAAGAGGTTCTCCGGCGTGGTCGCGATGCCGAAGCCGAAGCCGAGATTGGCCAGGATGTCGGTCACGGCTGAGTGAAAACCGGGATCGGCAGCCCGAGCCCTTGGACGAACAGGAGCCAGGAGAAGAGCGCGAGGACGAGCCCGAGCCAGAGCGCCGTCGCGAGCCCGTTGTCTCCTTGCGCGAATGCCGCGACCGCCACGGAGGCGAGGATCGCGGGCACAAGCCCAAACCACGCCAGCATGGCCGCGAAGACGAGGATCGAGGCGAGGATCAGGAGCACCGGCCTCCAGGCGATGCGCGCCTCCACGTCCTCGTGGCCCCCGACCGCCCGCACGGCCAGGAACAGCCCGAGCCCGCCCAACGCGTAGGCGAGCAGGCGCGGCGCATAGCCGGGTCCGATCCGCCCGGCCCGGCCGAGCGAGTAATCGGTCCCGACCCACAGGATTGCGCCCGCGAGCGCGAGGAACATCAGGCCGGACCAGAGGTCGGCCCGACGCATGAGTACGGTCATGAGCGCACCGTCAGGCCGGTTCGCCGAAGGCGAACCCGGAACCCACCTTTCGTCTGTGCGGCGGGTAGGCTCCGGGTCTGCGGAGCACCACTTCGTGCTGCGCCGCGCCCGGAATGACAACGCTGGCTCAATCGACCGACGCCCCGGACGACTTCACCACCTCGGCCCATTTCGCCCGGTCCGCTGTCACGGTCGCCCGGAACTGCTCCAGCGTCTCAATGCGGGGCGTGTTGCCGAGATCGGTCAGCCGCTTGGCGACCTCCGGATCGGCCAGGACCTTGCGGATGGCCGCATTCAGCTTCGCCGCGATCTCGACATCCAGCCCCTTCGGGCCGAGCAGGCCGAACCAGATGAAGCTCGCGTAGCCCGCGAGACCGGATTCCGAGATCGTGGGCACGTCCTTCACGACCGCGACGCGGGCCGGCGTCGTTACGCCGAGGAGGCGGACTCGGTTCGCCCGCCACTGGCCGAGCACCGTCTGGACCTGGTTGAAGATGCAGCACGTCTCGCCGCTCGTGACCGATTGCAGGGCTTCGGGGCCCCCCTTGTAGGGCACGTGCACCATGTCGAGCCCGGCCATCTGATTGAACTGCGCGAAGGCGAGGTGGGTGCCGGTGCCGTTCCCGGTCGAGGCGAAATTGTACTTACCGGGGGCGGTCTTCACCTTGGCGATGAAGTCTTGCACGCTCGCGGCATCGATCACCGCCGGGTTGATCGTCAGCACGTTCGACACGTCGACGAGCGGCGCGATCGGGGTGAAATCCGCCTCGACGTCGAAGGGCAGGCGCCGGTACAGCGCGGCGTTGACGCCGTGCGTGGCCGAGGTGCCGAGCAGGATCGTGTAGCCGTCGGGCTTCGACCGGGCCACGAACTCGGACGCGTTGTTGCCGCCGGCGCCGGTCCGGTAGTCGAAGACAAGGGTCCCGCCGAGCTCCTTCTCCAGCGGAGCCTGGAGGATTCGGGCCACGACATCCACGCCCGAGCCGGCCGGGAAGCCCATGATGACGGTCACCGGCCGCTCCGGCCACGGCGCCGCCACGGCAGGCGGCGCGGACGCGAGGAGAAGCGCCGCCAGGACAGCGCATGCAAGATTCGGGAGGCGGATCGGCGTCATGAATCGGGTTCCGTCTTGAATAGGAAAGGCGATGTTATCCGCTCTGGCCGGCGATCTATCGATCGACCGGCGTCAGAGTGCCGACCCTGTAGGAGACTCGCCGTGCTGCATTCCGCATCATAGAGATCAAGCAATCCGGGAACAGCCATAAGCCGTCGATCTCTCTCAAGGGCTGACGACCGACAGCCGCGCTCTGTGGCTGAGAGCCGGGTCGAGCGCACCCGCGGCGTCCTTGGCCCGAAACGTCACCGCGAAGGGCCCCTCCCCGCGCGTGTCCAGCGCCGCCGCGAGTTCGCCCTCGGGGCTCGCCGGGCTGGCGAGCGTCACGGCGATGCCGCTGCCGAGCATCAGCATCGCGGTCCGGGCCGGCGTGCCGGCGACCGTCACGGTCCTGACCGGCGGAGGCTCGCCCATGCCGAGCAGCGCCCCGTAGCGCGTCAGAGAAGCATCCACATCCTTCGCGGCGATCGTTATCGCGGCCACGCCCAGGACTCCGTTCCGATGCCGGCGCACCTCGCCCTCCTGGACGCGCAACGTCCGGGGCGTGACGTCGCCGCACAGGAAGGGCACGTCGGAACCGTGCGAGCGGGCCGTCTTCCATTCCAGGCGCTCGCCGTCCGGCCGGTTGCGGCCGCCGGGCTCAGGCGACGAGATGTCGAGACCCCGGTCCTGCGCCCCCGACACCACGGCCCCGATGTCGTCGGGCAGGAGCGCGTGATCGAGGAAACCCTCGCCGGACCGATGGTACACCTCGGACCAACGGTTCCCAGGGTCCGGCCGCTTCCAGGCGATCAGCTCGAGATAGGCGCCATCCTCCAACACGACGAGCACGTTGTGCGTGATCCCGTTGGCGTGCTCGCCGCCCCGGATCACCGTGAAGCCCAGCTCCGTGTAATCGGCGAACGCCCGGTCGAGATCGGTGACCGCGATGACGATGTGGTCGAGCGTCAGGGGCATGGGTCTGGTCCTATCAGGCGGCAGGTGCGGCCGCGAGGGCGGCGGCCGCGGAGCGCGTGCTCCAGGCTCGGCCCGGCACGGCGTCGAGGAGAGCGCGGGTGTAGGGGTGTTGCGGGTCGCTGAACACGGACGCGGTCGGGCCCGCCTCGACCACGGCGCCGTCCTTCATGACCGCGATGCGGTCGCAGATGCGGGCCGCGACCCGGAGGTCGTGGGTGATGAAAACCATCGACAGGCCGAGCCGGTCGCGGAGTTCGTCGAGCAGCGCCAGCACCTGAGCCTGGACCGAGACGTCGAGCGCCGAGACGGGCTCGTCCGCGACCAGCACCTCCGGGTCGAGCGCCAGCGCCCGGGCGAGCCCGATGCGCTGACGCTGCCCCCCGGAGAACTCGTGCGGGAAGCGATCGATGGCGGACGGGTCTAGCCCGACGAGGGCGAACAGCTCGCGGGCCTTGGCGAGCGCGGGGCCGCGCGCCATCCCGTGCACCATCGGGCCTTGCGCGACGAGCTCGCCCGCGCGCCTGCGCGGGTTGAGCGAGGCGAACGGGTCCTGGAACACCATCTGCACGCGCCGGGCCTCCCGCCTCATGGCGCGGCGCGACAGCGAGGCGAGGTCGGTGTCGCCGAGCCGGATCGCGCCCGTGTCGGGGTCGAGCAGCCGCACGATGCAGCGCGCGAGCGTCGACTTGCCCGACCCGCTCTCGCCGACGATCCCGAGCGTGGTGCCCTTCGGCAGGTCGAGGCTCACATCCTTGACGGCATGCGTGACCCGCCACCGGCGCGAGAAAAGGCTGCCGCCTCGATAGGTCTTCGACACGCCATCGAGCCGGAGGATCGGGGCGCCGCCCGGCGCTCGCGGAGCGCGAGGCAGGAGCGGCGGCACCGCCGCGATGAGCGCTCGGGTGTAGGCGGCCTCCGGCCGGTTCAGGACGCGTTCCGCCGGCCCCTCCTCGACCACGCGGCCGGCCTGCATCACCGCGACCCGGTCGGCGATCTCGGCCACCACGCCGAAATCGTGGGTGATGAACAGGATGGCGGCGCCGCGTCGGCGCTGGATATCCTGAATCAGGTCGAGGATGCGGGCCTGCGTGGTCACGTCGAGCGCCGTCGTCGGCTCGTCCGCGATCAGGACCCGCGGCTCGAGCGCCAGCGCCATCGCGATCATCACCCGCTGCCGCTGTCCGCCCGACAGCTCGTGCGGATAGGCCCGGAGCGCCTCCTCCGGGTCCGGCAAGCGCACCTCCGCGAAGAGGGCCAGCGTCCGCTCGCGGATCGCCCGGGTGTCGAGACCGGTATGGATGCGGAACATCTCGCCGACCTGGTCGCCCGCCCGTTGCAGCGGGTTCAGCGCCGTCATCGGCTCCTGGAAGATCATGCCGATCCCGGCGCCCCGGATCTTGCGCATCTCGGTTTCGGAGGCGGCCAGGAGGTCGCGCCCGCCGAACAGGATGCGGCCGGCTTCGGCCTCCACACCGGGCGGCAGGAGTCGCATGACGGCGTTGGCGAGCATCGACTTGCCGGACCCGCTCTCGCCGACGACGCACAGGATCTCGTTTTCGGCGAGGGTGAGGTCGATCCCGGACAGCGCGAAGGCGCGGTCGGCGCCAGGCGGCAGGCGCACGTCCAGCCCCTCGATGGCGAGCAGCGGGCCGGAGGGCAGGCTCACGGCAGCGTCCGGCGCAGTCGTGGATTGAGGGCGTCGTTCAGGCCCTGTCCGACCAAGGACACGGCCAGCACGGTGAGGAGGATCGCGACGCCCGGGATGGCGGACACGTACCATTGCGTGCGCAGCACGCCCCTTCCGGCTCCGATCAGGTTGCCCCAAGAGGCGACGTTCGGGTCGGAGAGGTTGAGAAAGGCAAGTGCGCTCTCGAGCAGGATCGCGACCGCCATGACGACGCTTGCGTAGACGATGATCGGGGGCAGCGCGTTCGGCAGGATCTCGCGAAAGATGATGCGGATGTCGCCCATGCCGAGCACGCGGCAGGCCTGCACGAATTCGCGGTTGCGAAGGGTCAGGAACTCGGCCCGGGTGAGGCGCGCCGGGGCGGGCCAGGACACGAGCCCGATCGCGACCGTGACGGTCGTGATGTCCGACCCGAACACCGCCACGATGACGAGGAGGAGCAGGAAATTCGGCAGCGTCTGGAACGCCTCCGTGACCCGCATCAGGGCGTCGTCGACGATCCCGCCGTAATAGCCGGCGAGCGCGCCGATGACGACGCCGATCGCGATCGAAATGAGCGTCGCCACCATGGCGATCAGCAGCGATACGCGGGCGCCGTAGAAGATCTGGGCCGCGATGTCGCGGCCGCTCGGGTCCGTGCCGAGCCAGAAGCGGGTGTTCGCGAGCGGCCATTGCAGCGGACGGCCGGCCAGGCTCAGCGGATCCTTCGGGAACACGAGCGGGGCCGCGGCCGCCATGGCGAGGACGGCCGCAAGGAGCACAAGGCCGACGAGCGCGGCCGGGTTCTGGCAGTAGCGCCGAAGAAGCCTCGCCACCTCAGCGCCGCGTCGCGATGCGGGGGTCGAGTTGCCCGTAGAGGAGATCGACCGCGAAGTTGACCGCGATGACGAGCAGAGCCGAGACGAACACGATCCCGAGCAAGGTGTTCAGGTCGCGCTGGACCACGGATTCGTAGGCGAGCCGCCCGAGGCCCGGCAGCGCGAACACGCTTTCGACCACGACGGAGCCGCCCAGCATGGTGCCGGCCTGGAGACCGACCAGCGTAACCATCGGCAGGAGGGCGTTCCGGAGCGCGTGCCGGATCACGATCCCGGTCTCGCCGAGACCCTTGGCGCGCGCGGTGCGGACGAAATCGAGGTTCATCACCTCCAGCATGGAGGCCCGCATGATGCGGAGGTAGGTGGCGAGGAAGATGAGCGCGAGCGTGACCGTCGGCAGGACGAGGTGGTGGGCGATGTCGAGGATGCGGGCGAGGCCGCCGATCCCCGACCCGACGGTTTCGAAGCCGCCGGCCGGCAGCCAGCCGAGCGTGATCGCGAACAGGACGATTCCCATCAGGCCGAACCAGAACGAGGGCGTCGCGTAGAAGACGAGTCCGAGCGTGGAGATCAGCGTGTCAGGCCACTTGTCCAGGCGGCGGGCCGCCACGATGCCGAGCGCCGTGCCGCCCGCAAAGGCGAGCGAGAGCGACGTCGCCATCAGCATCAGGGTCACCGGCAGACGCTCGGCGATCACGGTCGCGACCGGCTTGCCGTAGATGGCCGATTGGCCGAGATCGAGCTGCACGAGCCGCATGAGGTAGCGGCCGAGCTGAAGCGCGACCGACACGTCAAGCCCGTAGAAGCGCCGCAGCTCCCGCGCGATCGTGGGATCGCCGCCCCCCATCTGGGCCATGAGCGCGTCGACCGTGTCTCCGGGCGCGAGCTGCAGCAGGAGGAACAGGCCGGCCAGGATCACGAGCAGGGTGGGCAGGCTCTGGGCGAGCCGGCGCAGGGCCAGGAGGAGGATGGTCATGTCTCGTCATTCCGGGGCTCGCCGAAGGTGAGAACCCGGAACCCACGGTCCGCACCCCGCTCATCTGCACCCGCAGGGCAGACGAGTGGGTTCCGGGTTCCGCGCTGCGCGCGGCCCCGGAATGACGACGTGTTCACCCCTCGATCCAGGTGTCGTGCCAGTCGCCCGAGCCCCAGCGCGGCATGTTGTGGTCGCCGTGGAGCTTCTTGCTCGTCGCCGACAGGAAGGTCCGCTCCGTCATCATCCACACGGGAAGCTCGTCGTTCACGGCCTTGACCCACTGCCCGTAGAGCGCCTTCCGCTTCGCCGGGTCGAGCTCGCTCGCGGCCTCGTCGACGAGCTTGTCGACCGCGTCCGACTGCCACCCGTATTGGTTGGTCCAGGGCGCCCCTTTCGGGGAGCCGGACCGGTACCAGACCGTGGTCGAGACGGCGGGGTCGCCGCGATACTGGTGCCAGCCCGTCGCGATATCGAAGTTCCAGTCGCGATACACGGTCGCGAGCGCGCCGGCAGTGTCCATGTTGACGATCTCGACCCGGATCCCGACCGCGACGAGCGATTGCTGGATGAAGGTCGCGAGCAGCGGCACGTCCTCGCCGTTCTGGATCGGAACGAGCTTCAGCGAGAAGCGGGTTCCGCCGGTCGGCCGCGTGTAACCGGCCTCGTCGAGGAGCGCGTTCGACCTCTTCACGTCGAACCCGTAGGGCAGGGGTGCCTCGGTGTAGAAGGCCGCGGACGAGGACGGGATCGGGCCGTTCGCGGGCTTGCCCTGGCCGTAGATGAAGTTCTCGATGAAGAACGGCACGTCGATCGCGTGCGCGATGGCGCGCCTGACGCGCACGTCCGAGAGTTCCTTGCGGCGGGTGTTGAACTCGAGCGTGTTGTTGAAGGCGTTCGCCTCCAGGCCCTTGTTCGAGACGGTGAAGCGCTTGTCGGTCTTCAGCCGGTCGAGATCGGCGAGCGAGAGCGCGTTGTAGGTCGAGAGCTGGACCTCGCCCGTCTCTAACGCGGCGGTCGCGGCCGACTTGTCGATGATGAATCGCCAGACGATCCGGTCGAGATAGGGGAAGTCCTTGCGCCAGTAATCAGGGTTGCGTTCCGCGATCACGTACTGGCCACGCTCGTAGCGCACGAAGCGGAAGGGCCCGGTGCCGATCGGCGCCGTATTGGCCGGGTTCTCGAGGATGTTCGTGCCCTCGAACACGTGCTTCGGCGCGATATAGCCGAGGTCGCAGAGCGCGCGAAGCAGAAGGTCGAGCGGCATCGGCCGCGAGTAGCGGAACACGGCCGTCGAGGCGTCCGGCGTGTCGACGCCGGTCAGGTATTGCTGCAGCTGGGTGCCGTAATTGAGGTACTTCTTCCACATCTCCATCGCGGTGTACTGCACGTCGGCCGAGGTGAACGGCTTGCCGTCGTGCCATCTCACGCCCTCGCGGAGCTTGAACGTGACAGTCTTCCCGTCTGGGGTCGCTTCCCAGCTGGTGGCCAGAACCGGAGACGGCTTGCCGGAGGCGTCCAGATCGACCAGCGGCTCCATGATCTTCGAGGTGATGATGTAGACGCCCGTCGATGCCCGGATGGCGGGGTTCAGCACCCGTTGCTCGCCGTTGAGCTGGACGGTCAGGACGCCGCCGCGCCGCGGCGTCTGGGTCGAGGTTTGCGCTTGGACCGGCGAGCCTGAAACGGCGGAACCGACGGTCAAGGCTCCGGCGATGCGAAGCGCTTCACGACGATTGATGGACATGAGCGGGGCTACCTCATCGGGATGACCCATTCTCGTTGCGATGCAGCATCTGCGCAACGGCATAGACTGCTTAACTTGCGGGCCGCCCGAGATCGTTCCTCCACTCCAGGCCGACGATGGAGAAGAAACCGTTCGGGCGCGCGCCGTCTTCAGGACGCCGTTGCCGGGCGCACTCCCGGATGGCTATAGGCCGTCAAGGCCGCGGCGGCCGTTCGAGCCGTTTTTTCAGGTCGTCGCGGAGCTTGCGGGATTCCGGCGTCAGATCCGTGTCCGCGAGGCCCTCGACAATCGCGGCCGCCTCGCGCAGGGCGGCGGCCGGATCAGCCTCCGTTTCGGCGAGATCGGCGAGGGCGGCCGCGAGGTCGATGCGCCGACTAGCGCTGCCACCCTGCGCGAGCGCGCGGCGCACCTCCACCAACTCCCGACCGGCCGCGAGCACTGCCGCAGCGTCGTGCCCATAAGCCGCGATCCGCCCATACAGGGCCAACGCCGTCGCGAGATCGCCCCGCATCCGCGGATCCCCGCCCGCCGCGAGATCGCGCAGGATGACGAGGCCTTCGCCCATCACCTGCATGCCTTCCGAGACACCGCTCGAGATGGCCCGCAGCGCTCCCGACCTCACGAACGCCATCGCGAGCTGGGCGCGAAAGGTCGCTTCGTCGGGCCTGAGCGCCATCAACACCCGCAACACCCTGACCTGCTCGTCGTTGCTGGCGAGAGCCCCCTCGACGTCGCCTGCCCGCTGCTGCGCCAGCGCGAGGCGGACGAGCAGTTCGAAGTGACCGCGATGAGCCCGGGTGTTCTGAGGGTCGATCCTGGTTAGCTCGAGGCTCACCGCCACCGCTTCTGTCAGGAGAGCAAGCGCCCCGGACACGTCGCCGGACCCCAGCCGGGACTCGGCCAGGTCGCGCAGGATGATGCTGAGCTCGCGCTGCAACTCCCCCTTGCCGGGCTGCCGTGCGATCAGCGCCCGCCGAATGGCGAGCGCCTCTTCCTGGGCCGCGATCGATCCCGCCCGGTCGCCCATCCGGTCCTTCACGTCTCCGATCCGCTCGAGCGCGATGCTGACCGAGCGCTGCTGCTCGAGGTTCGTCGGGTCGAGCGACGCCAGGCGACGGAGGATCGCAAGGCTCTCGCCATGGGCCGCGAGGGAGCCCGGCCAGTCGGAGAGGGCGTAGAGGGCGCCGGCCCTCTTCTCCAGCGTGATCGCGACGTTACGGGCGCGTTCCCCGTTCTCCGGGTCGCGGCGCGCGAGCTCTCGCTCGATGGCCAGCGCCTGATCGAACTTGGCGAGCGCGTCCCTCGGCTGGTCGGCCCTGAGGTCGAGCGCCCCGAGATTCGTGAGCCCGATCGAGAGCGTGCGCTGCATACGGGCCCGTCCGGGGTTCTCGGCCGCAAGCCTGCGGCCGATCGCGGCGGCCTCTTCATAGGCAGGGCGGGCGGCGACGAAATCGCCGTTCTCGCGATGGACGAAGCCCACATTGGCCAGCGCGATCGCGAGTTCCTGATGGAGCTCGGCATTGGCGGGCTCGGCCGCGACCGACAGGCGTCCGAGGCTGACCATCTCCTCGTAGATGCGGAGCGCTCGCGTCAGGTCGCCTTCAGCCAGCCGAGCGCCGCCGATGCGGTCGAGCGCCGCGCCGACGTGCTGTCGAGCGGTCACGTCGTTCGGAGCCCGAGCAAGGCCGGCGCGAGCGAGCGCTAGCGCCTCCTCGAAAGCCCGCAACGCTCCCGCGAGATCCCCGGCCCTCAAATCCAGGCTGCCGAGCGTCGTCAGGGGCACCGACAGGTCGCGTTCGACCCGGACGTCTTCCGGGCGCTGTCGTGCGAGCGTTCGCATGATGTCGAGGCTTTGCTGGGCGTAGCCGCGCGCGGCCGTAATATCCCCTGCCGCGTCGTAGGCCTCCGCAAAATTCCCGAACATCGCGGCGCGCGATCGCAGGAGCTCCGGGTCGTCTGGGGCTGTCGCGAGAAGTTTGTCACTCGCCTCCTTCACGGTGGTCAGGATTGTCTTCAGCGCCTCGATCCGCATGCCCGAGACGTCGCGCAGCCCCTGAGCGATGTTGAAGACGGTTTCCCTGACCGTCTCCCTCGCGACCGCGAAGTTGCGCTCCGCGAGGCGCGTCTGCTCGCGCGCGACCCACCACTGGAACAGGGCCCCGACCGCGACCGCCGCGAACAGGATCGCGGCCGCGCCGGTGACCATCTGGGCCCGGCCGGCTCGGGCCCGCGAGGCCGCGATGAAGGCGCGCGTCTCGGGACCGACATCCTCGCCGTAGCGCTCGACGATGCTCTGCGCCTCCGCGAGCGGCAGGCCGCGCGGCAGGAGAAGGTCGGACCGGCGGTTCGCCTCCCAGCGCTGACGCTGCCGCTCGACCTCGCCGTGAATGCGGTAGAAATCCGCGCTGCCGGCCACGATGTCCCGGACACGGGCCCAGTCGGTCAGCACGCGCTGGTGGGCGAGGCGGACCTGTCCGCCCTCGCCGGCGCCGCTGACCGTGAGAAGGCGCGCGCCGACGAGCGCATCCACCAGCCGGCGCCTCGCCTCGTCCGGCGCCGCGACCGACATCGGGAGGGGGCGGATCGTCAACGTCCCGGCGAGCGCGCCGCCCGAGCTCCCCATCTCGGCGAGGCCGCGGGTGAGCTGCGGCAGCCGCGCCACCTCGGCCGGGCCGAGCCCGGCGAGAGCCCGCTCCCCCGCCTCGTCGATGATGCCGGTCAGCCCGCCGAGGTCGGCATAGATGTCGAGAGGGAGGATGGTCCGCTCCCTCTCCCGTCGCCGGCCCTCGTAGAGCCGCGCCAGCGCGAGCTGCACGAGAGGAAGCATGTCGGGCCGATCGGCCTCGCGGAGCAGACGTTCGTCGAGGCTCTCGCCGGTCGCGGCGTCGCGCTCGAATTCGAGCCCGGCCGCCTCCGCCGGGCGTCTGACGATCTCGGCGAGCTCTGCCGGCCCGGGCGGCGCGAGGTCGTAGGTCGCGCCCGCCTCCTTCATGGCCTTCAGCCCGGGATGGTCCAGCATCGCGGCGTAGAGATCGGCCCTGAGCGTCACGAGGACCCAGATCCGGCCGGTGGCCAGAAGCGCGGCGAGGAGCTGCACGAAGATGTCGCGCGTTTCGGCCGCGAGGGACGGGGCAAAGAGCTCGTCGAGCTGATCGATCAGGAGAACGAGGTCGCAGCGGACGGCGCGATCCTTCCGTTCGGCGTCGCGGTTCGCCCCGCCCACCCGGTCGAGCGCGTTCACGATCGCGCGCGCCGCGGCGCGGCTGCCATCAGCGAGGAGCTCGGCGAGTTCGGCCGGCGTGCGGGCGTCGCCGGCCGCAATCTCGGGCAAAGCCGGCCCGCGCCCCTCCTCCGAGGCCGGCAGGTCCTGCGAGTCGGCGAGGAGCGCCGCCGCGAGCGCCGCGACCGGTCCCCCGGGGCTGTCGCCCGGCCGCATGGCGGCGACACGCCAGAGATCGACGGCCTCCACCACGCCCGGCGTCGTCAGCCGCGGGACGAGGCCGGCCCGGGCGAGCGACGACTTGCCGGCCCCGCTCGAGCCCACCACGATCAGCGCCGGCGACCCGTTGAGGGCCGCCTCCCGCCAGGCTTCGACGCCGCGCGCGACGTCGCGAGCCCGGCCGAAGAACACGGAGGCGTGCCGCCGGCCATACGCTTCGAGGCCCGGGAAGGGCGAACCCTTGACGGCGTCGGGCCAGGCCACGACTCGGCCGGCCGTGACCTTGTCGGCCAGCCACCTGCGCAGAAGCTGCTCGACCTGCGTCTCGAAATCGTCCTCGGACCCGTAGCTGTGGAAGGCCGACTTGAAATGCCCCTCGGGCGTCAGGAACCAGCGATCGAAGAACGACTTCAGGAGCGCCCAGTCGCGCTCGATCCGCTCGCGGTTCGGGTCGTCGAGCTCAAGGCGGGGCGAGGAGCCGGTATAGCGAAACGCATACACGTCCGGCAGCGGGTCGCCGCGCTGGCGCTGCGCCATGGAGGAGAGGAGCTCGTAGGCCGTGCCGCTCGGGTAGGGCTCGCCCGTCTCGAGCCGGTCCGGGAAGCTCGGCGGCAGCTCCGTGCCGAGACGCCACTTGAAGATGCCGAGCACGATGTCGCACGACGTCGCGAGCGGGATCTGCGCCTGGAAGGTCGCGTAGGCTTGGTAGTTCTCCAGCTCCCAGCGGATGGTCTCGATCTGGGCACGGCCCGCGAACTCGCCGTTCAGACGGCTCACCACGGCCGCGACCCGCCGCCGCTCCACGGCGACGTCGCCCGGCGAGGACAGGAAGAGGCGGAAGGCGCGAGGGCTCATGCGGAACGGGACGTCATCTTCGGACAGGCTCGGTCGGCTCGGGGGCCGCGACCGCCGCCCGTCGTCCGGCCAGGTCGGAACAACATCACATCGCGGCCGCCTTGGCGACGGGGCGGCGGCTCCGATGGCAGGACGCCCGATGAACGGACCGCGATGACACCTCGCAACATCGCGGTCGCGGGTCGCGGGTTGCCGGCCGGCGGGCCTCGCGGCGGAGAAGATGTCGTCGTCTGCCGGGACCGGTTTCGGTTCCCTGGACCTTCGCGGACGGAACTCGGGCGGGCCCGTTCGACCTCGTCGTCGACGCGCTCGGCGCCGGGACCGCCTTGCCGCCCCGACCGGACGCGGGCGGGCGCTTCCATTTCGACGTCCCGATCGCGCTGCCCCTTCTCGGAAACGTCGTTCATTACCGCGGCTGGCTCGTGCCGGTCCGGACCGGTCGGGCGGCGTTGCACGAAAGCCGCAGCGAGGGCTGAGATGGCGCGGTCGCGCGTGTTTCGCGGATGCCATGCCACATCTCTTGAGGGCGGCCGTCGCCGCTGCTAGGTCCCGTGCGGGGGCGCCCGCGCCAGCATCGGGGCAGTGTAGGCCGGTGACCACCTTCGCGACCACCATTCGACGCTGGGCGGCCGCGCTCCTGGCTGGGCTCGCCCTGCTCGGCGTCGCGGCCGAGACGGCGCAAGCCGCCGGAACCTGCGCGGCGAAGCGCGACACGGCGCAGCGTCCCGTCGATCTGGACCTCTGCGCCTCGCTCGAATCCGCCGTGCGGCAGCCGGGCAAGTTCCCGCAGGAGCGCTATCAGGAGAAGCTCGCGACCTACCTTCGCAACTATTGTCACCGCAACCCCCGCAACGGCTGGGTCACGGACAAGAAGATCCGCGACACGGGACCCTTCGTCGGCTCCGTCGGGCTAGGCCGCTGGTCCGGCGAGTACAGGGGCACGCACGCGCCCGTGATCGTCTGGTACTCGCCCGAGATGTACGCCTGGCTGAAGGCGAACAGGCCGGACGGTTCGGATTTTCCGGAGGATGCCTCGGCGGTCCCGGACGGCGCCATGATGGTGAAGGAGATGTTCCCGCCGCCCGGCGCGGCGTGCGCGGGCGTCGATCCGGCCTATCTCGAGCCGACCAGCGGGGCCGCGATCATGGTGCGGGCCTCGGCGTCTCGCATGACGGCTGGTTCTGGGGCTGGTTCGGCTTCGCGCGGCACGTCCCGGACTGGCCGGCCACGGCCGCGAACGGCTACCCGAATATGGGGTTCGGCCAATACTGCACGAACTGCCACGCCTCGGCCAAGAGCAACTCGACCTTCGCGTCCTTGAAGAACGTGAAAGGGCATGCCGGCGAGCCGCTCGTCTTCCTGAGCCAGAACTTCTTCCTCGACGACAGGAAGGACAACCACCACGTCGGCGTGGCCGAGGCGGTTCCGGCCATGTTCCGGGAGGCCCCCTCCCGTCCGGGCTACCATCCGGAATTCCTGCGCGTCTTCGGGCCCGCGAGGCCGGCCCTGCCGAGCCCGGCCGGCGTGTCGAGGCTGCCGTCCGAGACCTACGACAACGTCTGGGCGATGCCGGGCAGCCGGCTCGCGAACAGCTTCGTGACCTCCGACCAATGCCTCGGCTGCCATGCGGCCGGCTCCACCGGCCTGCAATTCGACATGACGGAGCCGCTTCCCGGCGGGAAGCTCCTCAACAACTCGCCCTGGGCCACCTGGCGCTCCTCCCCGATGGGGCTGTCGGGGCGCGACCCGTTCTTCTTCTCCCAGGTCGAGAGCGAGACGCAGACCTTCCATCCGGGCTCGGCCGCGCTGATCCAGGACACCTGCTTCGGCTGCCACGCGATCGCTGGCCAGCGCCAGATGGCGATGGAGAGCGCGAAGCCCGACGGCTCCTGCACGGAGTTCGGACGCGAGACCATCGACGCGACGCCGCTGGAGGACGATCCCCGGCGCGACCTCGCCCGGTTCGGGGCGCTGGCGCGGGACGGCGTGACGTGCCTCGCCTGCCACCGCATGGCGCTCGGGGCGGACGCGGCCGCGCATGCCGGCGCGCCCCAGAACGCCTGCCTGGCAAAGCGCCAGGAGATGCTGAACCCGGGCTTCACCGGGCTTGCCCGCACCTTCTCGGGCTCCTTCCCGATCGCAGGGCCGGACCAGGTGTTCGGGCCCTTCGCGGACCCGAAGGAGCGCTCCATGCGGAACGGCATCGGCATGGCGCCGCAGCACCGGACCTCGATATCGAGCTCGGAGGTTTGCGCCAGCTGCCACACCGTCCACCTGCCGATCCTGAAGAACGACCGCGTCATCGGGCACGCCTACGAGCAGGCGACCTATGCCGAGTGGCTGTTCAGCGACTACCGGACGGGCGTCGGAAGTGCGGGCGCGTCCCTCCCGCTCGGACCCGGCGCCACGCCCCGGTCCTGCCAGGATTGCCACATGCAGAGCCGCGACGCGGAGGGCCGGCCCTATGTCAGCAAGGTCGCGAGCATCCAGGAATACTCGAACTTCCCGCAGGCCGAGAACGCGCTGCCCCCGAAGGAGATCGATCTCGAACCCCGCCCCGACTACTCGAAGCACACGCTCGTCGGGCTGAACATCTTCCTCGTCAAGATGGCGCAGCAATTCTCCGAGATTCTCGGCAACCGCACGGAGGACGCGATGCTGCCGCGACGGGGGCTGCCGCCCCTGCAGGCGACCGAGAACGCGATCCTGGCCCAGGCCGCGAGCGAGACGGCCGACATCGCCGTCACGCAGGTCGATCGCGGCCGCGACACGCTGACCGCCAAGGTGACGGTGCGCAACAAGGCCGGGCACAAGTTCCCGTCCGGCGTCGGCTTCCGGCGCGCCTTCGTCGAATTCGTCGTGCGGGACGAGGCCGGCAAGGCGTTGTGGGCGTCCGGCCGCACTGACGCGATGGGCGTGATCGGGGACGGGACCGGCAAGCCGGTCGCGGGCGAGCTCTGGTGGGACGCCGCCTGCAAGGCCCGTGTGGAGCCCGAGACCCGGGCCCACCAGGCCCATTTCCAGACCATCCGGCGGCAGAGCGAGGTGCAGATCTACCAGGAGCTGGTCGCGGCGCCTGGCGACGAGCCCGCCCCGCGCGACGGGGTCGAGCCGCGCTGCGGCGAGGAGGCCGAGGCGTCCGGGCCGCTGACGACGAGCTTCCTGTCAGTGTGCAAGCGCGTGAAGGACAACCGCATCCTGCCCGCGGGCTACCTGCCGCTCGCCGGCCGGAAGGCCCTCTCGGCCGCGATCGGGGCCGACGACAAGCTCGCCGCCGAGGCCGGCTCGGTCGGGGTCGAGGATGATCCGGACTATCGCGCCGGCGGGCAGGACAGCGTCACCTACGAGGTGCCGCTCGGCGAGATCGCGGGCCAGCCCCGCACGGTCGAGGCGACGCTCTACTATCAGGCGCAGCCGCCCTTCTACCTGCAGGACCGCTTCTGCACCGCGCGCGGCCGCGACACCGATCGCCTGTTCCTGATGGCTGGCTTCCTCAAGCAGGCCGGGTCGGAAAGCCGGGACTGGAAGCTCAGGCTCGTGGGAACGGGGCCGGTGGCGGTGCCGTAGGCTGTCGTACGTGGTGAGGGCCGGCCTACGCCTGCAGTTGAGGCTCCAACCCGCCGCCGGGCTCGGCCGGCCGAGGGAACGGGGCCCGTGGCGGTGCCGTAGGCTGTCGTACGTGGTGAGGGCCGGCCTACGCCTGCGGTTGAGGCTCCAACCCGCCGCCGGGCTCGCCGCGGGGCCGGCCGCGGCCGGCCGAGGGAACGGGCGAGCCGCGCGACGTCGGCGGCTCGCTCGTGTCGCGAACCGGCGGCTTACCGTCGATCAGCCCGCGGATCTCGTCGCCCGTGAGGGTCTCGTATTCGAGCAGGCCCTGGGCCAGCACCTCGAGATCGGCCTTCTTCTCGTCCAGGATGCGGCGCGCATCTTCGAGCCCGCTCTCGACCAGGCGGCGCACCTCCGAATCGATGGTCTGGGCCGTCGATTCCGAGACGTTCTGCTGCCGCCCCATCGACATGCCGAGGAACACCTCCTCCTGGTTCTCGCCATACGCCACCGTGCCGAGCGCGGGCGAGAAGCCCCAACGCGTCACCATCAAGCGGGCGAGGCGGGTCGCCTGGTCGATGTCGGACTGGGCCCCCGAGGTGACCTTGTGCGGCCCGAACGTCATCTCCTCGGCGATGCGGCCGCCCATCATGATGGCGAGGCGCGAGGTCATCTGCTCGAAGGACATCGACAGCTTATCGCGTTCCGGCAGCTGCATGACCATGCCGAGCGCGCGGCCGCGCGGGATGATGGTCGCCTTGTGGACGGGGTCGGTCGCCGGCACGTTGATGGCGACGATGGCATGGCCGGCCTCGTGATAGGCGGTCAGCGCCTTCTCGTCCTCGGTCATCACGAGGGTGCGCCGCTCGGCGCCCATCATGACCTTGTCCTTCGCGTCCTCGAACTCGTGCATCGTCACGATGCGCTTGCCGCGCCGGGCCGCCAGCAGCGCCGATTCGTTGACGAGGTTCATCAGGTCCGCGCCGGAGAAGCCGGGCGTGCCGCGCGCGACGGTGCGGAGGTCGACATCCGGGGCGAGCGGCACCTTCCGGACATGCACGCGCAGGATCTTCTCGCGCCCCACGACATCCGGGTTCGGGACGACGATCTGGCGGTCGAAACGGCCGGGGCGCAGCAGCGCCGGGTCGAGCACGTCCGGCCGGTTGGTGGCCGCGATGATGATCACGCCCTCGTTCGCCTCGAACCCGTCCATCTCGACGAGGAGCTGGTTCAGCGTCTGCTCGCGCTCGTCGTTGCCGCCCCCGAGTCCGGCGCCGCGATGGCGCCCGACGGCGTCGATCTCGTCGATGAAGATGATGCAGGGCGAGTTCTTCTTCGCCTGGTCGAACATGTCGCGCACACGGCTCGCGCCCACGCCGACGAACATCTCGACGAAATCCGATCCCGAGATCGTGAAGAAGGGCACGTTGGCCTCGCCAGCAACCGCGCGAGCGATCAGCGTCTTGCCGGTGCCGGGCGGGCCGACGAGGAGGCAGCCGCGCGGGATGCGGCCGCCGAGCCGCTGGTACTTCTGCGGGTCGCGCAGGAACTCGACGATCTCCTGGAGGTCGTCCTTGGCCTCGTCGACGCCGGCGACGTCCTCGAAGGTGACGCGGCCATGCGCCTCGGTCAGGAGCTTCGCCTTCGACTTGCCGAAGCCCATGGCGCGGCCCGCGCCCGATTGCATCTGCCGGCTGAGGAACACCCAGGCCCCGATGAAGACCAGGATCGGCAGCCAGTTCACCAGGAGGGAGATGAACCAGGGCGTCGAGTCGGAGGGCGGGCGCGCGGTGATCTGCACGCCCTTCTGGGCAAGCTTGTTGATCAGGCTCGGATCGAAGGGCGAGTAGGTCGTGAAGGTGCGTCCGTCCGAATACGTGCCGGTGATCTCCTGGCCGGAAATCACGACCGAGGTGATGCGGCCGGTATCGGCGTCGCTCAGCAGCTGGCTATAGGCGATATCGCTTCCGCCGCCGCGATGACCGGGATTCTGAAACAGCGTGACCAGCGCCAGGACCAGAAGGAAGATGATCACCCAGAGGGCGAAGTTACGAAAGTTCGGATTCATCTCGACCTGTCGATCCCGGAGGACCTACGAGAGCGCGTGAAAAATCTGCTCCGCAGGTCCTGATAACTTAGGCACGCGTTCCCTGGATGCCAAGTGAATGCGGCGTCCTAGCGGCCGGCACGGTTAGCGTCGTCGCACGACCGCGTGAGCGGCGCGGCTCGGGCGCGATCGTCAAAGTGCCGGCGCGATCGAGGGCCAGCATCCGTCCGGCGAGCGTCCGGCGCGTGGGCCGAGCCTCCGCCGCCGCCTCGAGAAGCGCCGACAGGCACGTCTCGAGCCGTTCGAGGCGAAGCTGGATCGAACCCTCCGGGACAGCGAGAGCGCGGCCGAGCGCCCGCAGAGCAATCTCGGTCGGTTCGGCCGCGAGCGCCCGAAACCCGAGCGTAACGGCGCCGCCGACCGGTTCCATCCGGCAGCGTGCGAGCGCGCCGGCGACGGCAGCATCGAGCGCCGCGTCAGCGCGCCGCATGCGGTCCGCGAGGCGGGCGAGCCGGGCGGCGTCCAGCCCCTCCGAGGCGAGCGCCGGCATCAGCCGACGCCAGCGCGCCCGGGCGAAGCGGCGATCGGCGTTCGAGGGATCGTCGACGAAAGCCCAGCCCTCCCGGCGGCATGTCACGACGAGCCTGGATTTCGGGAAGACCAGAAACGGCCGGTGATGGGCGAGGCCGTCCCAACGCGTCACCGGCCGCATCCCGGCGAGTCCGGCGAGGCCCGAGCCGGCCGCCATCCTGATCAGGAGCGTCTCGGCCTGGTCGTCCTGGGTATGGGCGGTCACGAGCGCGCCGGCCCCGAGCTCGGCCGCGGCTTCGCACAGAAGGCGGTAGCGCGCCCGGCGGGCGGCCTCCTGCGAGACGGGACCATCGCGGTTCCGGGCCCAGGTGAGGATGCGGTGATCGAGGCCGAGCGCGCGGGCCGCGATCCCGACCGCCTCCGCTTCCGTGCCTGAGACTGGCCGGAGGCGATGATCCACGGTCGCGACCGTGAGTTCGGTCCCGGGCCGCTCGCGGCCCCACTCGGCCGCGGCATGCATCAGGGCCGCCGAATCGGGGCCGCCCGAGACCGCGAGGAGGATCCTGAAGGTCGCGTCCGCGGTACCTTGCGCGTCGGCGAGCCGAAAGAAGCTCGCCGCGAAGTCGTCGCGGCCGATCGGCGCCTCTTTGGCGCCCGGAGGGTTCAAGCCGGGCAGCGGACCCGCTTCTGTTCGCGGTCGACGCCCTGCTTGATGGTGGTCGAGGCGCCCGGGAACTTGCGCTCCACCTCCGCGAAGGTGGCGCAGGCCTGATCCTTCGCGCCGAGCGCGGCCAGCGAGACGCCGAGCTTCAGGAGAGCGTCCGGCGCCTTGGCGGAGCGGGCATGCTCGGTCGAGACCTTCAGGAACTGCTCGGCCGCTTCGCGCGGCCGATTGCGCTGGAGAAAGCTCTCGCCGAGCCAGAATGTCGCGTCCGGCACGAGCCGATCGCGCGGATGCGCCTGGAGAAAGCCCCGGAAGGCCGTCTCGGCTCGGTCGTGCTGACGCTGGATGAGATACGCGTAGGCGACGTCGTAATCGGCCCGGGGATCGTCGGTCGTGGCGGCTGCGGCGCCGGGCCCCCGCCCGGATGCCGGTCCGGCAGCCGGTTCCGACGCGCGGGGCGGAAGCGCGTTGGCCTGGGGCGGCGAGGACGGGCCGGGCCGGCCGGCCGCACCAAGATCGAGCGGCCGGCGACCGGAGGGAGCGTCGTCATCCTCGCTGTCGATAATGGCCGCGATGCCGCCGCGGGGCTCCGGGCCGGCCCTTTGAGCCGAGGCGCCGGCCGGCGGGATCGCCTGGGCGGAGCCGAGGGGGCGGGGCGCGCCGGGCGCGCCTGGGTCCAGAGCAGGGTCGAAGGCGTCCCCGCGGCGAGGCGGCCGTTCGGGGCGAGAGCCGGCCGGCGGCTGACCCGAAGGCTGGGTCGTTGACGGCGCCGGCGCGGCCGCCCGTCCGCCCCGCTCCTGGAAGCGGAACTCGACATCCTCCTGGAATTTGCGGAGCTGCTCCTTGAGCTGTCGGTTCTCGAACTGCAGCTGCTCGACCTGCCCCGAGAGCTGGCGCATCTGCCCTTCGACCCGGTTCAGCCGGACCACGAACTCGGCGCCATCCTGCGCCTGGGCAGGGACCGCCAGGAGGGCGAGGGCCAACGCCGCTACGGCGCGGCCGGTCACTGCGTGTCCCGGCCGCCACCGCGCGAGTTGAGCGCGACCTGTCACGGCGACCCGCAAGGCGCCTCTCACCCGCGCAACGATGGAATCGTTTCTGGCACCCGCAGGAATCCTCAAGCCGCTCACCTCAGCTCGATCAGGCAACGCCCGTAGCTCCAGAGACCCTCGTTCCTCATCATGTCATATCTGAGGACACGGTAGCCCGAGTTCCCGACCCGCCTGCCGTCGACCAGGATGCGGCCGTCCTCCATGTTCTTCTGGCAGGAGACGGTCATCCGGCTGCCCGCTTCGGCCGAGGCCCCGGAGGCGAGGACGAGGAGCACGATCGCGGCCTGTCGCTTCGACGTCATCCGATGCCTCCTCTCCCGAGCCGAGCGCCGCTCCGTCAGGACGATGCGGCGCCTTCCAGCGCGGTGACGGCGCGCCGGTTCTGCGACCAGCACGAGATGTCGTTGCAGACCGCGACCGGCCGCTCCTTGCCATAGGATACGGTACGCATCCTCGAGGCGGAAATGCCGCGCGAACCCAGGTAGTCGCGGACGGTCTGGCCGCGCCGAGCGCCGAGCGAGTAGTTGTATTCCCGCGTGCCGCGCTCGTCGGCATGTCCTTCGATCAGGAACGCGGAGCGGGGGTAGCGGGCGAGCCAGGCGGCTTGGCGATCGAGCGTCGCGGTCGCGGTCGACGAGAGGTCCGAGGAATCGGATTCGAAGAACACGCGGTCGCCGACATTGACGGCGAAATCCTGCGCGGAACCTGGCGTGGCCGGACCGCCAGCCCCGAACCGGCCGCCGGGGCCGCCAGGCCCGCCGGCCGCGCCGTCGGCGAGCTGGTCCGGCGTTGTCGAGCAGGCCGCGATCGAGAGCGCGAGGGCGGCCGCGGCCGCGACCTTGAGGGTGGCGCTCCAGGCGCCCGCGAGAGGCGTCATCATCGGGAATCTCCTGACCTGAATTCCTGTCGTCCGGCCGAGGCGGGCGCGAACGTCTCGTCAACCTTCACAGGACGTGAACCCACTTTCCGCATACTTAACGAGTATCTGAAGTGCCTGCTGTGGTTAACGGGCGGTGAACGCCCGCACCGCCGTCACGCTATTCGGCCTTGGCGCCGGATTTGCTTGATGGCCGCCCTGTATTTCTCGGATTCCGCAAACATGAACGCGCCGAATGCGGCCGTCGTGCTGCCGAGGGGCTCGATCCCGATCGTCTACAGCTTCGACCGAGCGGGAGGGGTCGCGAAGGCGGCCGTGATCGCTTGCGTTCCAGCGCTCCCCGATCTCGGCCGGCGTTCGACCGCCGCCGGCTCATCAGTTCGCCCCGCTCCCGAGCAGCGGCGACCAGGTTGGATCGGACGCGAAGGAGGGCGTCGGCATCGGCTGCTCGACCTTTCCCGTGATGTCGATCATGTAGAGCTTGCCGCCCGACTGCCCGCCCGGATCGCGGAAGATGACGAGGTATTGACCGTTCGGCGCCCAGGTCGGGCCCTCGTTGTGGAACCCTTCGCTCAGGATGCGCTCGCCGGATCCGTCCGGCCGCATCACGCCGATCGCGAACCCGCCGGGACGCTGCTTGGTGAAGGCGATCAGGTCGCCGCGGGGCGACCAGGCCGGCTGCGAATACGCGCCCTCGCCAAAAGACATCCGGCGCGGGTTCGAGCCGTCCGCGCCCATGACGTAGATCTGTTGCTTGCCGCCCCGGTCGGACTCGAACACGATCTGGCTCCCGTCCGCCGAATAGGAGGGCGAGGTGTCGATGGCGGAGGAGTTCGTAAGCCGCGTCGTCGCCTTGGAGGCGAGGTCGAGCCCGTAGATGTTCGAGTTGCCGCCCTCCTGCAGCGCAATCAGGAGCCGGCGTCCGTCCGGCGAGAAGCGCGGGCTCGAGCTCATGTCGTCGAAATCGCCGACGACCCGCCGCGAGCCGGTCTCGAGGTTGATGATCTGCACCTTCGGCTGCTGGCCGGAGGCCTGCGACATAAAGGCGATGTCCTGGGTCACGGGCGAGTATCGCGGCGACACCACGCTCGCCTCGCCGGGGGTGAGGTAGCGCACGTTGGCGCCGTCCTGGTCCATGACGGCGAGGCGCTTCCTGCGGCGCTCCTTCGGGCCGGATTCGTCCACGAACGCGATGCGGGTGTCGAAGAATCCGCCGACGCCGGTGATCTTGGTATAGACCGCATCCGAGATGATGTGGCTGATGCGCCGGAAGGCGGCCGCGTCCGTCGAGTATTGCTGGCCGACGATCTGCTGGCCGGCCACGACGTCCCAGAGGCGGAACTCGGCCTTGAGCCGGCCGGAGGCGTCGCGGGTCACGCGCCCGGTGACGAGGCCCTGCGCGCCCGTCTGACGCCAGGCCGCGAAGGCCGGGGCTGCGTCGAAAGACGGGCGCTCCGGAAAGCGGTCGCGCTCGAGCGGCACGAAATAGCCCGAGCGGGACAGGTTCGACGAGATGATGCCCGCGACCTTGGTGCCCAAATCGCCCTCGCCGGTGAAGTCCGCCACCGCGATCGGGATCGGTTGGAAATTGCCGCGCCGCACGTCGATCACGAGCTCAGCCCTGGCCGGTGGCGCGAGCGCGGGGATGGCCGTCGCAGCGATGGCGAGAACGGGGGAGAGGAGAGCGGAGCGTCTGGAGAGGATCATGGGCATTCGTGAGAGAAAGCGAGGTCGGGGGGACGTGGTGCGTCCTTCGAGGCTCGCCGCGCAGGCACCTCAGGATGAGGAGGCTTGTGGCACACCCACGTTCCTCATCCTGAGGTGCTCAGCCCGGCAGGGCTGAGCCTCGAAGGACCCACCGCACTTCTACCCCATCTCCCTCGGATCGAAATCGACCACGAGGTCCTTCCAGTCCTGGTAGAAGGGCGCGAAGGAGGCCGGGATGCGGAGCGGGGCGCAGCGACGCGTCGCCCGGAGGGCTGAATCCGCCACCGGTCTGAACAGCGGATCGGTCGACGAGTTCATGAGGGCCGGCTCGGTCGAGAGAGAGCCGTCCTGCTTCAGCCCGAGCCGGATGATCGCGGTCGGCGGCTTCGCGGCGGTCTGGACCGCGATCGGCGGCTGCCAGCATTTGATCAGCTGCTCGCGGATCAGGCCCGCGATCTGGTCGCGCTGGCTCGGATTCAGCCGCTGAGCGGTTCCGACCGCGGTTCCGAGGGAGGCGGTCTTCTGCACCTCCCGCCCGGTCGAGCCGGAGGATTGCGCCGGCTCCTTCGAGGCCAGGAGCTTCGAGATGTCGCCGGGGCTGAACTTCTCGGCGGCTTCGGCCAGCCGCTTGGTCTTGGCCTCGGCCTCGGCCTTGGCCTTGTCGGCTTTGATCTTCGCGTCCGCCAGTTTCCGGCGCTGCTCCGCCTTCGCCTTGGCCTCGGCCTCGGCCTTTTCCTTGGCTTCGGCATCTGCCTCCGCGACCTTGATCTTGCGGTCGAGCTCGGCTTTCGCCTCCGCGTCGGCCTTCGCCCTCGCGACCTTGCGGGACTCCGCTTCCGCCTTCGCCTCGGCCCGGGCCTGGTCGGCCTCGGCCTTCTCGTCGCGCGCCCTGTCCTCGGCTTCCTCGCGCTGGGCGAGCTTCACGGCCTCGGCCTTGGCTGCCGCTTCAGCCTTGGCGGACTCCGCCCTGGCGGAATTGGCCTTCGTGGTATCGGGGCGGACCGGCGGCGGAGGCGGGGGCGGGGGCTCTGCCTTCGCGAGTTCGGGACGCTTCGGGGGAGTGGGCGCGGGCTCCGCCTCCTCGGCCGCGAGCTTCACGTCGGCGGGCCGTTTCGGCGGCGCGGGCACGTCCTGCTTCGCCTCTCCGGGATCACGTTCGACCCGCGTGTCGGCCTGCCGATCGACGCGGGGCTTCGGGTCCGGCTGGACCTTGGGGGCGCTCGTCTCGCCGCGGGTAATCTGCGAGAGCTGGTTGTCGGTGATCATCTCGACCGGGATGCCCTCCTCGGCGTCGGGCAGCTTGTCGGCCGTAAACGCGATCAGTCCGGCGCCGAGCAGCGCAACATGCGCCGCGCCAGAGAGCCAGAATCCGGGCCGGGTACGGTCGAAGGAGAGGGCCAAGGCCGGTCGCGCCCGCGGATCCGCTACCGGCGGTCCGGCTCGGTGACGAGCGCGACGCGCTTGAACCCGCCGCCCGTCACGATCGCCATCACCTGGGCGACGCGCCCGTATTCCACGCGCTTGTCGCCCCGCACGAACACGCGCTCCTCCGGCCCGTTCCTGGAGGCGCCGTTCAGCTTGGGCACGATCTCGTCGTCCTTAAGCTCCGCCTCGCCGAGAAAGACCTGCCCGGTCTGGCGGATCGACAGCGTGATCGGCTTCTGGTCGACGTTCAGCTGCGCCGCCCTCGTCTGGGGCAGGTCGAGGGGGACGCCGACCGTCATCAAGGGAGCGGCCACCATGAAGATAATGAGCAGGACCAGCATGACATCGATGAACGGCGTCATGTTGATCTCGTTGATCACCTTCGAGCGGCGGCCGCGCCGGCGGCGCCGTCCGCCGAGGCCTGAAGCGAGAGCCATGTGATCCTCAGGCCGCGAGCGGTAGTCGTTCGTCGATCTGGCGCGACAGGATCGCCGAGAACTCGTCCGCGAAACCCTCGAGGCGGGCCTGCTGACGGGCGACCTCGGCCTGCAGCTTGTTATAGGCGAGGACCGCCGGGATCGCGGCGAAGAGCCCGATCGCGGTCGCGAACAGGGCTTCCGCGATGCCGGGCGCCACCACGGCGAGGCTCGTGTTCTTGGAGGCCGCGATCGACGTGAACGCGTTCATGATGCCCCACACTGTCCCGAAGAGACCGATATAGGGACCGGCCGATCCGATCGAGGCGAGGAACAGGAGGCGGCTATCGAGCCGCTCGACCTCGCGCTGGATCGTCACGTCCAGGACCTTGTCGATGCGACGCGACAGGCTAGCGACCTGCCGGCCCGAGCCCTCGAACGAGCGCTTCCACTCCCGCATGGCGGCGACGAAGATGGCCGCGAGACCGGAGCCGGGCGTTTCCTGGTGGGCGCGGTAGAGCTCTTCCAGGGACTGTCCCGACCAGAACACGTCCTCGAAGCGGTCGGACGCCGCCTTGGTGCGGCGAAACAGGATCGTCTTGTCGATGATGATGGCCCAGCACCACACGGACGAGACGAGGAGCCCAACCATCACGAGCTTGACGACAAGATGCGCGCTCCAGAACAAACCCCACAGGGAGAAGTCGGTGGCGGGCATCGCCGCCAAGGCATCGGCCGGGTTCATCGTGGGCTCATGTCCTCGTAACCGGCGGCCGTCGGCGGCTGCCTCCGTCTCTCGATGGGATCGTTCGCGGAACGCGTTCTCGTTCGTCGAAAAATCTGTCGAAAGTAAGAGCGGACCGTCCCGCGTTCCGGCCGGTATGGTGAGCGAACAGTAAAGGCCGGGTCGAGGTTAAGGCCTGGTTATGATCCGGGCCGGCGCGGCATGGCCGCGATCAGCGGCCCGAGCGGCTTCAGCGAGATGTCGGTGCGGCCGAGATCCGGCGCGTAGAGGGCCGAGATCGAGCCGTCGAGGAAGAGCGCGTCCCGACATCCGAGCCCGTCACGGAACAGCCGTGCGAAGGCTCCGAAGCTGACCGGCTCGTCCGAGATCGCGAACACGACCGCGCCGGACTCCGCGATCCCGACCCCGTTGCGATATTTCCGCGACGGCCCCTCGTCCGAGAAGCCGGGGTGGAGCTTGCCGCCGATGACGAGCATCGGGCCGGATTGCGTCGCCAGAATCGGCCGGATGCGGCGCTTGAGATAGGCGCCGGTCTCGAGGATGCCGGCCCGGCCTTCCGCCACGAAGAACACGCCGTTCGGCTTCATGTGGAAATTGCCCGGTCCTCCGGCCATGTTCACCCGCTTCAGCTCGCGCCCGCCCTCAACATAGAGGCCGACGGGCGTGAGGTCGTGGTGGTACATGCCGGCGTTCATCGCCATGGCGAGCCCCGCCCCGGCCGGCGAGCGCAAAAGGTTCGGCAGGCTGCCATAGGGCTGCCCGTCGGGATCGTTCAGGAACAGCTTCAGCTCGTGCGAGCGCAGGCTGAAGCGGCAGATCGTGTAGCTCGCTCCGTCATGGGCGAGCCGCCGGCAACCGGAGGGGTCAACGGGCGTGACGGCCGGGCTCGGGGCGGCCGCCCCGAGCCAGATCGCGGCCGCGATCGAGACCCAGGTGGCCCATCGGCGTGTCAGCACGGTGGAGCCTCTCCGGACAGGAGCCGCCGCAGGGGCTCGGGGATGCGGACCGGCCGGCCGGCCGCGAGCGCCGCCACCAGCACGGTCGCGGTGACCAGCACCTCGTCGCCGCGCAGGATGCGCTGGGCGATGTCGAGCGTCGCGCCCCGGATCGCGGCCGTTCGGGTCTCGACCGTGAGCACGTCGTCCATCCTGGCCGGTTTCACGTAGTCGATCGTCATCCGCCGAACGGCGAAATTGAGGCCCCGCCCCTCGGCGTGCAGCATGGATTGGTCGATCCCGGCCGAGCGCAGGAGCTCGGTGCGGCCGCGCTCGAAGAAGCGCAGGTAGCTCGCATGATAGACGACGCCCGAGAAGTCCGTGTCCTCGTAATAGACCCGGACCGGCATGGCATGGCTCGTCATGCGACGGCGCTCGATGCGATCTCGACCACCACGATCTCGGGCGGAACGCCGAAGCGCAGCGGCATGATGCTGCAGCCGAGCCCGCCCGAGACGACGAGGTCGGTGTGCTCGCGGACATGCCCGTAGGCATAGCGATTGCCGTAGCGGGACGGCACCACGGGCGAATAGCCGAAGAGCCGCACCTGCCCGCCATGGGTGTGCCCGCTGAGGGTCAGCGCGATCCGGGACGGCACCTTCGGGAAGATGTCCGGCTCGTGCGCGAGCAGGATCGCGGCGGCGGCGTCTTCCGGGATCTGGGCGAGCGTGCCGGGAAGATCGTCGAGTCCGATGCGGGGATGCCCTCGCCTCCGGCGGCTTGGCAGGAACGCGATCTGGTCGCCGAGCCCGGCGAGCCAGACGCGATGGGCGCCATGCGGGATCGCGACAGCCTCGTTCTCCAGCACGCGGACGCCGTTCTCCTGGAGGGCGGCGCCCGCGACCGTCGGCCCGTGGCCCCGCCGCTGGGCCGTCCGGTCCTCCCACCAATCGTGGTTGCCGAGGATCGCGAACACGCCGAGCGGCGCCCGAAGCCGACCGAGCGCCGGCGCCCATTCGGCCGCGTCGATAGAGCCGGTGACGAGGCGCTGCCCTGTGACGTAGTCGCCGAGGAGCACGATCAGGTCGGCTTCGAGCCCGTTCGAGACGCGGACGAGCTCCTCGATGCGCCTCATGCCCATCCAGGGCTCGCAGGCATGGATGTCGGCCAGGGCGACGATGCGGAGCCGGAGACCTTGTGGCCACGGGGAGGGCCGGCGGATGGCGTGGCGCGTGACGACCAGCCGCTGCGGCTCGAGCCCCACAGCGTAGGCCGCGCCTGCAACGCCGCTCAAGGCGAGGGCTCCGAGCGCCTGCGATATCCGCCGTCGGGTGATCATGCCGGAGGATGACGTTGACCGAGCAGCCTCACGAGTAGGCGGCCCGGAGGTCGAGGCTCGAGCGCTCGCCGATGGTGTCGTAGTTCTCCTTGAGCCACGCCTCCGCGCTGGCTCGGCCGAGGTCGCGGAGCGTCTGAAAGAAGCTCCATTCGGCGTTGAGACGGGACGACGCCATGAATCGGCTGATCGCCTCGCCGCCATCGATCCGATGCATGTTAACCCGCTTGTACTCACGCCGGTCGAGCTTTCCCTCGTCGAGCAGGCGGGTGACGAAGTCGACCACGCGGAGCTCGCGCAGCAGCCCGCCGTTGAAGGTGATCTCCGTCAGCCGGTTCTGGATCGCGCGCATCTCGGTCGGGGTTTCGCGGCGCTCGACCGGATTGATCTGCACGAGGAGGATGTCGTCCGCGGCCGCCTCGTAGAAAAGCGGGTAGAGAGCCGGATTGCCCATGTAGCCGCCGTCCCAATAGGGCTCGCCCTCGATCTCGACCGCCCGGAAGATGGTCGGCAGGCAGGCCGAGGCGAGGACATGCTCGGCCCGGAGCTCCGCGGTCTCGAAGATGCGGGCCTTGCCGGTCCAGACATTCGTGGCCGAGACGAAGAGCTTCACGGGCGCGCCGCGCAGCCGCTCGAAATCGACGAGGTCGCGCACCACGTCGCGCAGCGGGTTGATGTCGAGCGGGTTGGCGTCGGTCGGGGAGAGGGTGCCGCGCCAGAAGTCGAACAAGGCGTTCGACGCGACCGGCGACCACATGTCGAGGAACACGTCGAAGATGCGGCGCTGGGGCTCGGACAGCCCGCCGTCCAGGCTGACATGGCGCCAGAAGCTCTCGAGCTGCGCGCGCGCCCCGTCCGGCCCGCCCTCCAGCCAGCCCTCGCTCATCACGACGGCGTTCATCGCGCCTGCGGACGCGCCCGTAATCGCCTCGAAGGCGAGCCGCCCGTCCTCGATCAGGCGGTCGAGCACGCCCCAGGTGAAGGCGCCGTGCGCGCCGCCGCCCTGCAGCGCGAGCGATACGACCTTCTCGGCTTTCGGCCCGGCGAGCCCGCAGGGCCCGCGGCTCTCGCCGCCTCGGCCGCTCACTCGGCCGTCCCGCGCCTGGTCACGCGGCGGTCCAGCCGCCGTCGATCGAGAGGTTGGCGCCGGTGATCTGCGACGCTGCGTCCTGGCACAGGAACACGGCGAGCGCCGCCACCTGCTCGACGGTCACGAACTCCTTCGTGGGCTGCGCCAAGAGGAGGACATCGTTCATGACCTGCTCCTTCGTCATGCCGCGGGCCTTCATCGTATCCGGGATCTGCTTCTCGACGAGCGGCGTCCAGACATAGCCCGGCGAGATGCAGTTCACGGTGATCTTGTGGGTCGCGAGCTCGAGCGCGACGGTCTTCGTCAGCCCCGTAAGGCCGTGTTTCGCGGTGACGTAGGCCGACTTGAAGGGGGACGCTACGAGCGAGTGGGCCGAGGCGGTCGAGATGATGCGGCCCCAGCCGCGCCGCTTCATCCCGGGCACGGCGGCCTTGATGGCGTGGAACGCGGCCGACAGGTTGATCGCGATGATCTGATCCCACTTCTCGTCGGGAAAATCCTCGACCGGCGAGACGTGCTGGATGCCGGCATTGTTGATCAGGATGTCCACGGCGCCGAGTTCAGCCTCCGCTTGCCGGATCATGGCCGCGATCGCGGCCGGCTTCGTCATGTCCGCCGGGCTGTAGATGGCTTTCACGCCGAACTCGCTTTCGATCTTCGCCCGCTCCTGTTCGATCGCGGCGGCCTCGCCGAAGCCGTTGAGGAGGACGTTCGCGCCCTCCTGGGCGAGGGCGCGCGCATAGCCGAGCCCGATCCCGCTCGTCGATCCCGTCACCACGGCCGATTTCGCTGTGAGGCTCATGCCGGCATGTCTCCGCTCTGTGGCGCCGCTCAGTGTCCGGGCGCGATCGCGATCCGCTCGAGGTAGCGTCCGTACTCGTTGCGCAATGTCGAGGCGACTTCCAGGAGGCACTCGGTCGAGATGAGGCCGAGCCGCCAGGCCACCTCCTCCGGGCACGCGATCATCAGCCCCTGCCGGTGCTCGATGGCCCGCACGAAGGCTCCGGCCTCGTGCAGCGCGTCCACTGTCCCGGTGTCGAGCCAGGCGGTGCCGCGCGGCAGCACCTCCACCCACAGCTCGCCTCGCCGGAGGTAATCCGCGTTCACCGCCGTGATCTCGACCTCGCCCCGCGCCGAGGGCCGCACCGCCTTGGCGATCTCGACGATGTTCTCGTCATAGAAATAGAGGCCCGTGACCGCGAGATCGCTCTTCGGCTTGCTCGGCTTCTCCTCGATCGAGACGGCATGGCCGGCCGCGTCGATCTCGACCACCCCGAACGCGCGCGCATCCGCGACCGGATAGGCGAAGATCACCGCGCCCCTCTCGAGCGAGGCCGCCCGCTCGAGCTGCTGCGTCAAGCCCGCCCCGTAGAAGACGTTGTCGCCGAGCGCCAGCGCGCAGGGTCCGCCATCGATGAAGCGCTCGCCGATCAGGAAAGCCTCAGCGAGACCGTTCGGCTCCGGCTGCCCCGCATAGTCGATGCGGATGCCCCATTGCGCCCCGGAGCCGAGGAGCTCGCTGAAGAGCGGCAGGTGCGAGGGCGTCGAGATGACCAGGATCTCGCGGATGCCGGCCAGCATCAGCGTGGTCAGCGGATGATAGATCATCGGCTTGTCGAAGACCGGCAGGAGCTGCTTCGAAACCGCTCTCGTGATCGGATACAACCGGGTGCCGTGCCCGCCCGCCAGGATGATGCCCTTGGTGATCATATGTCCCGCCGCGTGGCCGGGCGTCCTGTTCCACACCGGGCGGGACCGATCAAGGTGACCACGTCGGCCGGCACGTGCGCGTCCGAACGTTGCGGCTTCAGGCGCGAGACCATACGGTGCCGCCGAGTTGGGGGCGGGAGTCGGCCGCCGCTTTTCCAGGTCCCGAGGCGAGTGGCGCGTGCGACTCGCCAGGCCTGACGTCCAGGACGCCATGACGTCGCGCCAAGCGCCGCCGGATCCTCGTTTCGACATCGTCGGCTTCGTTCGGGACGGCGATTACGGTCCGGACCGGTCGAGCGGTTTCCTCCCAGCGATGCGGGTCTCTCCCGTCCTGGCTATGGCTGCGATGTGGTGGCGCGGGACGGGGCGGCGTCTCAGGGCGCGAAACCGCGTCACCGCCATTGTCGGGGATCGGCTTCGCTACCGGACGGATTTCGACGACGGGGTTCCGGTTCAGGTCGTCCAGCCGCCGGAGACGACCTGCGCCGTGGTGATCCCGGTCCTTGAGCTTGGCCAGCGCGGCGCTCTCGCGGCGTCGCTCGCCTCCGTCGAGAGGGCGAGACGCCCGGGCACGACCGTGGTCGTGGCGATCGCGAACGCTGCAGGGGCGGTTGCCGGGACCGTGGCTCTTCCGAGCGATCGCGACCAGCTCATCCTGGTCGAGGGCGCAACGGACCGGGCCGACCTCGTCAACGGCGCGGCTGCGATGTGCCGGGAAGACGTGATCGTCACCCTCGATCCCGGCAACATCCTCTTCTGCGACGCGCTGGGAGCCGCGGCCGTCGCGCTGGCCCCGGCCAGCGCCGAGGCGGCCTATGGCGACGAACTCGTCCGCCGGCGGGGCGGAACCGCCCCGATCGCCGTGCTGAAGCCAGATTACGACGAGGACCTGCTGCTTCAGCTCGATTATGTCGGCCCCTTCCTGGCTGTGAAACGCGCGACGTTTCTAGAACTCGGCGGGTTCGCCCGAGATCGCCCCGGATCGGAGGAGCGCGATCTGATGCTGCGCCTGGCTTCTCTGCGAGGCGCGAGCCCGGTCGTCCACCTGACCGGACCCGTCTACGGCCGCGACGAGGAGTCCGCGTCCCCATTGTCGAAGGCGGACGCGGCCGCCCGGCTCCGCGCCCGCGAGGCGACCACGGCCGATCATCTCCGGCGGCTCGGGGTGGAGGCCGAGATCCGGCTGGACGTACCGAGCGGCCGCATCGAGGTCACGCGGGCGCTCCCCAACCCCACGCCGCTCGTCTCCATCGTGGTGCCGACGCGGGACCGGTTGGACCTCCTGAAGCCCTGCATCGCGGGCCTCCTCGATCGCACCGACTATCCCGCCTTCGAGGTCGTGATCGCGGATAATGGCAGCGTGCAGCCGGCCACCCTCGCGTATTTCGACGCGCTCGGGCCCGATCCCCGGGTTCGGATCGTCCCGCTACCCGGCCCCTTCAACTATTCCAGGATCAACAACGAGGCGGTGACGAGCACGAGCGGCAGCCTGCTCGTGTTTCTGAACAACGACGTCGAGGTGATCCACCCGGACTGGCTCTCCGCGCTGGTGCGCGAGGCGGCTCGGCCGGACATCGGCGCGGTCGGGGCGAAGCTGCTCTATCCGAACCGGCTGATCCAGCATGCGGGCGTCGTTCTCGGGATGCGGCAGGGCTTGGCCACGCATGCCTTCCAGTTCTTCGAGGCCGATCATCCGGGCTACCTGCACATGCTCGATGCGGTGAAGCGGTACTCGGCCGTTACCGGGGCGTGCCTCGCCGTAAGCCGGGGCAAGTTCGAGGAGGTCGGCGGCTTCGACGGCGAGAGCTTCCCGGTCTCGCTGAACGACGTCGACCTCTGCCTCAAGCTGGATGCCGCCGGCTACCGGAACCTGGTCACGCCACACGCCCGGCTGATCCACAAGGAATCGGCCACGCGCCGCTCGGACAAGCGTCCGGATCAGAGGGAGCGCTGGGGGCAGGAAACGGAAGCCTTCTCCGCCCGCTGGAGTGAACGCCTGGCGCGGGACCCCTGGTACAACGACCGCCACGGCCGCGAGACGGCGAACTTCTCCGTCCCGCACGTGTCGTGGCCCGCCGACCCCGAAGGATCGGCGTGATGCCTCTTCCCAGGCTCGCATCCCGGATCGGCGACGTCGCGCATGCCGTTGCGTCCTTGGCCGGCGCCGCGTCCTACTGCCACCTCGCCTCGCCGAGGCCGCCACGCGACCGTCGCCCCTTCCGACGCGTGCTCGTCCTCGCAGACGGCCCGAACCCCTCTTGCGACTACTACCTCGCCGTCCGGCTCGCCGCGGATACGCTGCCGTTCGACATCGTCGACATGCGCGAAACCGGACCGGACCGGATCGATTGGCGCGGCGCCCATGTGGTCGTCTGCCGCTATCTCGCGCCGGAGTGGCGAGCCGTGCTGACCCGGGCAGGGGCCGAGTTGGCCCGCCTGACGCTTTTCCTCGACGACGATTTGGAGGCATTGGCGTGGGACCGCTCGCAGCCGCTGCGCTACCGCTGGCGCGTCGCCACGCGCGGGCTCGCCACCATCCGGGATCTGGGGGCGCATCTCGACGGTGTCTGGGTGTCGACGCCCGTCCTGGCCGATCGACTCCGCGCGGCGCGACCGCGGATCGTGCCGCCCGCGCCGGACCCGGTCGACCTTCTCACCAGCCTCGACGCGCCCGCCGTGACCCCGGACATCGCCTTCCACGCCACGGCCTCTCACGCCGAGGAGCATGAATTCGCGATGAAGGTGGTGACGGCGCTCGCCCGACGCCGCCCCGAGACCCGGTTCGACGTCGTGGCCGCTGGCCGGCTCGCGGCTGCCTGGCGCCGGATCGGCGTCGAGCCGAGCGCCCCGATGCCGTGGCCGGTCTACCGGGCGCGGGCGGACCGTATCCGCCCAGCGCTCTTCATCGTGCCCATGATGGCGGGCCGCGCGAACGACGCCCGCGCTCCGACCAAGGCTATCGACGTCGTCCGAACGGGAGCGGCAGGCGTGTTTTCCGACGCCCCCGCTTACCGATGCCTGGCCGGCGGGCTGCCCCTGCTGCCGGCCGATCCCGACCTGTGGGCGAAGGAGACGGCGCGGCTCCTCGACGACGCGGCCGAGCGGAAGGGGCTCGCGGTCGCGCTCCGCAAGCTCGTCGCGTCCTGGCAGGCGTCGCGGCTTCCGATCGATTCGGGCTCGCCCTAAAATGAGGCTCGCAGCGCGGGATGGACCCATGAGCTTCTCGTCGCCTCGGCTTTGACCGCAAGATGCGGAGTGCGGGCGGGTGGCCGGGACCGCCATATGACGGCCAGCACGTCGAACCGAGAGGATGGAGCGATGAACGGTCTCGTGACCGAGCGGATGACGCCCCCCGCCGCAGGTGATCCCCGTTGGGCCCGCGTGGTGGCCCGCGACCGCTCGGCGGATGGCGACTTCGTCTATTCCGTGCGGACGACCGGCATCTATTGCCGGCCCTCCTGCCCGTCGCGGGAGGCCAATCCGAAGAACGTCCGGTTCCATCGCACCGCCGCGGACGCGGAGGCAGCGGGCTTTCGCCCCTGCCGGCGCTGCAAGCCGGACCAGCCCCCGCTGGCCGAGCAGCACGCCGCGACCGTGGCCGAGGCCTGCCGACGCATTGAGGCGGCCGAGGAGCCGCCGACCCTGGCCGAGCTCGCCAGGAAGGCCGGCCTCAGCGCCTTCCATTTCCACCGCGTCTTCAAGGCGATCACGGGCGTGACGCCGAAGGACTACGCGACCGCGCACCGGGCGACCCGGCTGCGGGAGCAACTCTCGAGGAGCAGGACCGTGACCGAAGCCATCTACGACGCCGGGTTCAACTCGAACAGCCGGTTCTACGATACCTCAGCCGCGATGCTCGGCATGCGGCCGAGCGACTACAAGGCCGGCGGCGTCAACACGGCCATCCGGTTCGCTCTCGGCCAATGCTCGCTCGGCGCCATCCTGGTTGCCCTGAGCGAGGCAGGCGTTTGCGCCATCCTGATCGGCGACGAGCCCGACGCCCTGCTGCGCGACCTGCAGGATCGCTTCCCGCGTGCCGAGCTGATCGGGGGCGATGCCGGGTTCGAGACGCTCGTCGCGAGGGTGGTCGGCTTCGTCGAAGCGCCCGGGCTCGGGCTCGACCTGCCGCTCGACCTGCGCGGCACGGCCTTCCAGCAGCGCGTCTGGCAGGCGCTCCGCGACATCCCTGCGGGCAGGACAGAGAGCTACGCCGAGGTCGCGCGCCGGATCGGCGCGCCGGGCGCGGTGCGGGCCGTAGCGAGCGCCTGCGCGGCCAATCCCGTGGCGGTCGCGATCCCGTGCCACCGCGTCGTCCGCACCGATGGGGGGCTGTCCGGCTATCGCTGGGGCGTCGAGCGCAAGCGCGCCCTCCTGGACCGGGAGCGGGCCGCATGAGCGCGAAGCTCGAGCAGGATGCTGCCCCGATCCCGGCCGATAGGGTCGAGGCCGTCGATTGGGCTCGAATCGCCCTCCAGCTCGATGAGGGCGGATCGGCGATCCTCGAAGGGCTCCTCGGCCCGGCCGAGTGCCGGGCGGTCGCGGCCTTCTACCCCGACGACACCCGCTTCCGCAGCCGGATCGTCATGAGCCGGCACGGCTTCGGGCGCGGCGAGTACAAATATTTCGCCTATCCCCTGCCCGAGTCGATCGCCGCGCTCCGGCCTGCGCTCTATGCGGGTCTCGCGCCGGTCGCCAACCGCTGGAACGAGCGGATGGCGATCGAGACGCGCTACCCTGACGCGCACGGCGAGTTCCTCGCGACATGCCATGCGGCGGGCCAGCTCCGCCCGACGCCTCTCCTCCTCCAATACGGCCCGGGCGACTACAATTGCCTGCACCAGGACCTCTACGGCGCCCTCGCGTTCCCGCTCCAGGTCGCGATCCTTTTGTCGGAGCCGGACACCGACTTCACCGGCGGCGAGTTCGTGCTGACGGAGCAGAGGCCCCGGATGCAGTCCCGGCCCGAGGTGGTGCCCTTGCGCCAGGGCGACGCGGTCGTCTTCGCGGTCCACCATCGCCCCGTCGCGGGCACGCGCGGCGCCTATCGGGTCAACCTGCGCCATGGGGTCAGCCGGCTCAAGTCCGGCCGCCGCCACACGCTCGGCATCATCTTCCACGACGCGGCCTGATCGGCTTGCGCGGAGGCGCGGCTTGGGGGAGGACCGGGCAAGATCAGGATCGCCGATGACCCATCACCGACTCGAGGCCGGCCCGGACAGCGTCCATTGGGGCTATTTCGACGCCGCCTTGCCGGCGGTGCTGTCCATCGAGAGCGGCGACACGATCACGATCACCACCGTGTCCGGGCCGCCGGACGTGATGCCGCCGCCTCCGCTCGTCGTTCCCGACGCGCTTCGGGCCGTGCAGGCCCGCGTCCCGAACAAGCTGCCGGGGCATATGTGCACGGGCCCGGTCGCGATCCGGGGGGCAAAACCCGGTCAGGTTCTGGAGGTTCGGATCGACTCGATCGAGCTCCATTACGATTGGGGCTACACCTTTGCTGCGCCACTCAAGGGCGCGCTGCCGGACGAGGTCTCCGAGCGGCATCTCATGCACATCCCGCTCGACCGGGACCGGATGACGGGCCGGCTACCCTGGGGGCTCGAGCTGCCGCTCCGGCCCTTCTTCGGCGTGATGGCGGTCGCGCCCCCCGCCCCCTGGGGCATGGTCTCGACCCTGCCGCCGCGCCGCAACGGCGGCAATCTCGACAACAAGGAGTTGGTGCCCGGCGCGACCCTCTACCTGCCGATCCATGTCGACGGCGCGAACTTCTCGGTCGGGGACGGGCACGGCGTGCAAGGCGACGGGGAGGTCTGCGTCACCGCCATCGAGACCGGGCTCGTCGGCACCTTCGGGCTCACGGTCCGGGACAGCGTGCGGCTCGACTGGCCGATGGCCGAGACACCGACGCATGTGATGACCATGGCGTTCGACCCCGACCTCGACGATTGCGCCCGGATCGCGCTCCGGTCGATGATCGACCTCATCGTGGCCCGGACCGGGCTCGAGCGTCACGAGGCCTACATGCTGTGCAGCCTGGCGGCCGACCTTCGCGTGACGCAGATGGTCAACGGCAACAACGGCATCCACTGCATGCTGCCGAAGCGGTGCCTCGTCGGGCGCGGGTGACGCCTACAAAATGAACCGGCTGAGATCCGTGTTCGCGGCCAGCTGCTCGACCTGCGCCCGGACGTAGTCGCCGTCGACCCGGAAGGTCTCGCCCGACCGGTCCGGCGCGGTGAACGAGATGTCGTCCAGCACCCGCTCCAGCACCGTCTGCAGCCGGCGGGCTCCGATGTTCTCGACGCGCGAGTTCACATCCACCGCGACCTTCGCCAAGGCCTCGATCGAGTCGTCCGAGAAGTCGAGATCGACCCCCTCGGTCGCCATGAGGGCGACCGATTGCTTGATCAGCGACGCCTCGGTCTCGGTCAGGATACGGCGGAAATCGTCGATGGTGAGAGGGGAGAGCTCGACCCGGATCGGCAGGCGGCCCTGCAGCTCCGGCAGGAGGTCGGACGGTTTCGAGACGTGGAAAGCGCCGGACGCGATGAACAGGACGTGGTCGGTCTTCACCGTTCCGTGCTTAGTCGAGACGCTCGTGCCCTCGATGAGGGGCAGGAGGTCGCGCTGAACGCCCTCGCGCGACACGTCGCCACCCATCCGGCCGCCAGCTTCGGAACGGGCGCAGATCTTGTCGATCTCGTCCAGGAACACGATGCCGTTGTTCTCGACCTGCCGGATCGCCTCCTGGACGACAGCGTCCCCGTCGAGGAGCTTGTCGGATTCCTCGGCGATGAGCGGGCCGTAGGCCTCCTTGACGGTGACGCGCCGCGTCTTCGGCCGCCCTCCACCCAGCGCCTTCCCGAGCATATCGGAGATGTTGATGGCCCCCATGGAGGCGCCCGGCATGCCTGGGATCTCGAACATCGGCAGCCCGGACGACCCGCTGCCCGCCATCTCGATCTCGATCTCCTTGTCGTCGAGCTCGTTCGCGCGGAGCTTGTGGCGGAACGAGTCGCGGGTCGCGGCCGAGGCGGTGGTCCCGACCAGCGCGTCGAGCACGCGGTCCTCCGCGGCGAGGTGCGCCTTCGCCTCGACGGTCCGGCGTTTCTCGTCCCGCACGAGCCCGATCCCGACCTCCAGAAGGTCGCGGATGATCTGCTCGACGTCCCGCCCGACATAGCCGACCTCCGTGAACCGGGTCGCCTCGACTTTCAGGAAGGGCGCGCCGGCGAGCCGGGCGAGGCGGCGGGAGATTTCGGTCTTGCCGCAGCCGGTCGGGCCGATCATCAGGATGTTCTTCGGCGCGATCTCGTCCTTCAGCGGACCGTCGACCTGCTGGCGTCGCCAGCGGTTGCGGAGCGCGATGGCGACCGCGCGCTTGGCGTCGTGCTGCCCGACGATGAAGCGGTCGAGCTCGGAGACGATCTCGCGGGGAGAGAACGTGGTCATCAGGCCCTATCTGGGGTGGGTCGCGTCGCGGATCATCAGGAGGGCCGGACCGTCGTCGGTGTCGCGCACCTCGACGGGCCGGAATCCGGCCCGGGCATAGGCCCGCGCGGCTCGGCCGTTCCCGAGGTCGGGATCGATCATGATACGGGTTGCGCCTTCTGCCAGCAGCCGATCCGCCAGGATGCGCAGCAACCGGCTCCGTGGCCCCGGCCGACGAGATTCACGACCTGACCGGCCCCGGCAGGCGCGCGACGAACCCGTCCGGCGCGACCGAGAGAAGCCGCGCTCGGAGCGGCCCCCAGCCCGCGCTCAACAGAAGAACGAGGCCGCCGATTGCCAGCACCGCGATCGGCGTGGTCGTATCGGCGATCCCGATGCTGCGGACGAGGGATGCGAACGCGATTCCGGCATAGACGAGCCCCGACACGAGCAGCGCGCGCCGATCGATGATCACGGCGACGGCCGCGAGGACGAGGAAGATCGCCAGCACGAGGGCGGCCGAGCCCGGCGCGATGAGGCCGCGACCGACGCCGATCATGTTGAAGAGCGAGTGGACGATGAGAGGCGCGGCCAGCATGTGCAGCCAGAACGCGATGTCCGTCCGTCGCGTCCGCCGGACTGGGTCGGCGAGGTCGAACCGCATCGCCAGCCCGAACGCGATGGTCCCGAGCCCGAGCAGGATCGGGTTGAGCAGCCCAGTCGTCGCGTCCGGCGCCGCCGCGTAGAGCAGCATCAAGGCGGTGAGCGCCAGCGCGCCCGCCCCGGCCGCGATCGTGATCGGCACCCTGAAGCGCCAGTAATGCAAGCCCGCCAGCGCGGCCGTGCCGAACGCCGCGAGGGCGGTCGGCAGCGGTTCGCGGCTCGGGCGGACGAGGACGTCGAGCCAGCCTAAACGCGGCCGCACGGTCCCGGCCTCCCCGCCGAGAACGTTGCTGAGCGCCATGAACGCGGCCGTCGTGAACACGATGAGAAGCACGATCGACGGCAGCGCCATCCGGCGACGCCGGGTGAAGAACTCGGCCTGCGCCCAGGCAAGCGCCGCCACGAAGGCAGACGTAGCGCCGTCGCCGCGGTAGCGGCCCGCCAGGTAGGCGGCCGAGCCGAGGAACAGCACGAGCCCGATCGTCACGAAGATGTCGGCGAAGCCGGTGATGAAGCGCAGGCGCTCCTCCTCGACCGGTTCCGGCCGAGGCTCGGGCTCCTCCTGCCGGGCGAGGCTGCGGAGCGCGATCGCCTGGCCCCGCTCGATCAGGCCCTTCTGGACGGCGAGGTCGAGCACCGTATCGGAGATCATCGTGCCGGGTTTCGTTGAGCTGTTGGAGGAATGGTGGTCATCGACGAGGCTCGAGGCTAAGGCTGGCACATAGGCATCGAACACTCCGCTGTCACGGTCGCGATCCCATGAGCATGCCCGGCCGCCCGACAGTGTGGCTCGTGGCCGGCCCGGATGGTGTCGGGAAGACCACCTACGCGTTCTGCCATATCCGAACCGTCGCGGGCGCTGTGCGGTTCGTGAATCTCGACGAGATCGCGCGAGGCCTGTCTCCCATGGACGCCGATGCGGGGCGTCTTGAGGCTGCCCGGATCGCGCTCGACCGCATCGACGCGCTGCTCCAGACCAGCGGAGGCTCCGACTTCACGATCGAGACCACGCTCGCGGGCCTGACTTACCTGCGCAAGCTGCGCGGCGCCGTCGCCCGGGGATGGCGGTTGCATCTTCTCTATTTCGCGGTCGCGTCGCCGGAGGTCGCGCTGGCCCGGATCGCGCGGCGGGTGAGCGAGGGTGGGCATACCGTGCCGGAGGTGGACGCGCGCCGGCGCTTCGACCGCTCGCTGGTCAATGTGTCGCGCTACGTCGCGCTGAGCGACCTCTGGCCCGTCTTCGACAACAACGGGCCGCAGCCCCCCGTGGTGGCGGAAGGTCGCCAAGGCTGCCTCGGCTATGCGGGCAACGTGGACGGCCTGCCGCGCGGGTTGCGCAGCGCTCTGGACAAGCTCCCTGCCTGCCCGGAGAGCTAGGCCTCATCCAGGCTCTCCACCACCACGTTCGCGTTCGTGTAAACGCAGATCTCCGCCGCGATGGCGAGCGAGCGGCGCACGATCGCCTCCGCGTCCGGCTCGAAATCGGCCAGCGCGCGCGCCGCTGCCAGCGCGTAATTGCCGCCGGACCCGATCGCCATCACGCCGGCCTCAGGCTCCAGCACGTCGCCGGCGCCGGACAGGAGCAGCCCGACCTCGCGATCGGCGACCAGCATCATGGCCTCGAGCCGGCGGAGGTAGCGGTCCGTGCGCCAGTCTTTGGTGAGCTCCACGCAGGCGCGGGTGAGCTGTCCCGGATATTGCTCGAGCTTCGCCTCCAACCGCTCGAACAGCGTGAAGGCGTCCGCGGTCGCGCCCGCGAAGCCGCCGATCACTGCGCCCTTGGCGAGACGGCGCACCTTGCGGGCGTTGCCCTTCACGATGGTCTGGCCGAGGCTGACCTGGCCGTCGCCTCCGATGACCACGCGCCCGGACTTGCGGACCATCAGGATCGTGGTCGCGTGCATGAACGGGTACGAGGGTTCGTGTTCGGGCAAGGCGGAGGTTCCGGTCGACGGACCCGTCACTTAGTCATCACCGCCCGAGATTCCACGGCGTCCGCCAATCGCTCATCGAGAATCGCCGTCAGGCTATCGCGCGCGCCTCTTCCCGGAAGGTTTCGATCTCCTCTCCCTGGCGGCGATCGATGCCGGCCAATTCGTTCCGGGCTCCGCCGGTGGCGACCAGCAGTTCGTCCAGCTTTGCGTGCATGGCCTGGGTGTCACGGTGTTCGGCCCGCTGGATGACGAGAGTCATCAGCCACACCGCGAGTGTTGCGACGGCGTGCCAATCGAAGGCAGTGCGCTCGAAGATGAACCAGCCCAGCCCGTACAGGGCTACGATGGCGAAGGCTGCCGGATGAGCAGTCCAGGCGCCAAGGTTCGTCAGAACGCGGCGAAAGAGTTGAATCGACATGGTCGGCAACGACCCTCTCGGAGCCATGTTCCCGCCGGCCTCCGCGGATGCGACGTGATGTGGCGCTCCGGCAAGCGGCTTGCTAGAGAGCTTCGCGCCGGCGGAAAGCCCACGACGCTGGCCAACGAATGGGAATCGCGATGCGCTCGGCGAGCGTGAGCCGACGGACGAACGAGACCGACATCTCGGCGTCGCTCGACATGGACGGCACGGGCCAAGCCGCGATCTCGACCGGGATCGGCTTCCTTGATCACATGCTGGAGCTCTTTGCCCGCCACGCGCTCGTCGATCTGACCGTCAAGGCCGCCGGAGACCTCCACGTCGACGGGCACCACACCGCCGAGGATGCCGGCATCGCGCTCGGCCAGGCGGTTCGGGAAGCGCTCGGCGAAAAGCGCGGGATCGTCCGCTACGCAAGCCTCGATCTGCCCATGGACGAGACGCTGACCCGTGTCGCTCTCGACCTGTCGGGCAGGCCGTTCCTGGTCTTCCGCACCGCCTTTCCGACCGAACGGGTTGGGGATTTCGACACGGAACTCGTCCGCGAGTTCTTCCAGGCTTTCGCGGTGAATGCCGGCCTGACGCTGCATATCGAGACGCTGTACGGCTCGAACAGCCATCACATTGCCGAGAGCTGCTTCAAGGGCGTCGCGCGGGCGCTTCGGCGCGCCGTCGCGGTCGATCCGCGCGAGGGCGAGCGCGTCCCGTCCACCAAGGGCAACCTGTGAGCGCAACCTACACGCTCCACGTCGCGCCCTACGGGAGGCCCGGGGATCCGGACGCGCTCGATCGGGCGGATCTCGTGCGGGACGGGTTCTCATGGGGCGCCTTCCTGGTGCCGGCCTTGTGGCTGTTCCGGCATCGCCACTGGTTCCTGGGGCTGGCGGTCCTCGCCGTCGTTTTCGGTCTCGCGGCGTTGCTGCGCGTCGCGGGACTCGGATCGGGAACGATCGTTGTGGCCGAACTCCTGCTTCACCTTCTCATCGGCTTCGAGGCCGCAACCCTGCGCCGCTGGTCCTACGCGCGGCGGGGACGCCCGGCCGTCGACGTCGTCTTCGCGACGAGCGAAGCGGACGCGGAGGCGAAAAGCTTCGCACGATGGCTCTTGCCGCCGCCGATCGGGCCGCGCGTCGTCGCGCCGTTCCGGGCGACGCCAACCCTGCGGCGCGGGCTGGAGCCGGTGATCGGCCTCTTTCCCGACCTCGAAGGCCGTTCGTGACCGTCGCGCTGGTGGATTACGGCTCCGGCAACCTCCACTCCGCCGCCAAGGCTTTCGAGCGGGCGGCGCGAGAGGCCGGGCTCGACGAGCGCATCGTGGTCACGGCCGATCCGGACAAGGTCGCAGCGGCCGACCGCATCGTGCTGCCCGGCGTCGGCGCCTTCGCTGATTGCCGGCGCGGGCTCGACGCGGTGGACGGGATGGTGGACGCGATGAGCGAGGCGGTCCGATCGCGGGCGCGGCCGTTTCTCGGCATCTGCGTCGGCATGCAGCTCATGGCGACCCGCGGGCTCGAGCACGAGACGACCCGCGGCCTCGACTGGATCGGCGGCGACGTCACAGCCGTCGTGCCGGACGATCCCTCGCTGAAGATCCCGCATATGGGCTGGAACACGCTGCACCCGCAGCGGGAGCATCCCCTCACGGACGGCATCGCGCTCGGCCCCGAGGGTCTGCACGCCTATTTCGTGCACTCCTACGCGCTCACCCCGAAGGACCCGGACGACCTCGTGGCGGTGTCGGCCTATGGCGGGCCGGTCACGGCCGTCGTAGCGCGGGGCAACATGGCCGGCACCCAGTTCCATCCCGAGAAGAGCCAGACCCTCGGTCTTCGCCTCATAGCAAATTTCCTGCGCTGGCGCCCGTGATCCTCTTCCCGGCGATCGACCTGAAAGACGGCCGCTGCGTGCGGCTCGTGCAGGGCGACATGAACCGCGCGACCGTGTTCAACGACGATCCGGGCGACCAGGCGCGCACCTTCGCCGACCAGGGTTTCGAGTGGCTGCACGTCGTCGATCTGGACGGCGCCTTCGCGGGGCGGCCGATCAACGGAGCCGCCGTCGACGACATCCTCGCGCGCGTCACGATCCCAGTGCAGCTCGGCGGCGGCATCCGGGACATGCGCACCGTCGAGCGCTGGCTCGCGCAAGGGGTCTCGCGCGTCATCATCGGAACCGCCGCCCTGCGGGACCCGGATTTCGTGCGCGAGGCCTCCCGCCTTCATCCGGGCCGCATCGCGGTCGGAGTCGACGCCAAGGACGGCCGCGTCGCCGTGGAGGGCTGGGCGCAGACGTCCAGCGTTACGGCCGAGGAGCTCGGGCGTCGGTTCGAGGATGCGGGCGTTGCGGCCATCATCTACACCGACATCGCGCGCGACGGGGTGCTGGGCGGGTTGAACATCCCGATGACGCTGGCGCTCGCCCGGGCGGTCCGGATCCCGGTGATCGCGTCCGGCGGCCTTGCCTCGCTGGCCGATGTCGAGCGGCTCGCCGAGCCGGTTTGCGCCGGGCTCGCGGGCGCGATCACCGGTCGCGCGCTCTACGACGGCCGAATCGACCCGGGGGAAGCGCTGGCCGTGCTTCGGCGAGCGAGTGAACTCGAGCAGGTCGGAGCTGCTCGATGAACGCCCGGAAGCAGGCCGCGAGTTGCTCCCGTGACGCACGATGTCTTGGCCCATGATGCGCTGATGCTGAAAGTCCGTGTCATCCCGTGCCTCGACGTGAAGGACGGGCGCGTCGTCAAGGGCGTGCGGTTCGTCGATCTGCGCGACGCCGGCGATCCCGTCGAGGCCGCGCGCGCCTACGACGCGGCCGGGGCGGACGAGCTCTGCTTCCTGGACATCACGGCGAGCCACGAGGATCGCGGCATCCTGCTCGACATCGTGGCCCGCACGGCTGCCGAATGCTTCATGCCGTTGACGGTCGGGGGCGGAATCCGGACGGTCGAGGACATCCGCCGCCTACTCCTCGCCGGGGCCGACAAGGTATCGATCAACACGGCGGCGGTCGCGGATCGCGGCTTCGTCCGAGAGGCGACGAAGAAGTTCGGCGACCAATGCATCGTGGTGGCGATCGACGCCAAGAAGGTGTCCCGCCCCGGCGAGCGCGACGCCTGGCACATCTTCACCCATGGCGGCCGGCGAGCGACCGGGCTCGACGCGGTCGATTTCGCCCAGGAGGTGGCCCGGCTCGGAGCCGGAGAGATCCTGGTCACCTCCATGGATCGCGACGGCACGCGGTCCGGCTACGACATCGCGCTCGTGCGGGCGATCTCGGACGCGGTCCCGATCCCGGTCGTGGCTTCGGGCGGCGTCGGGGGACTTGACGATCTCGTGGCGGGCGTCCGCGACGGCCACGCGAGCGCTGTGCTCGCCGCCTCCATCTTCCATTTCGGCGAGCACTCGGTCGGCGACGCGAAGCGCCACATGGCCCGGACCGGCATTCCGATCCGGATGACGCCATGAGCAAGAGCATGACCGAGAGCTTCACCCTCGCCGATCTCGAGCGGATCGTCGCCTCGCGCGGCACGACCGCATCCGACACGTCCTATACGGCGACGCTGCTCGCGGGCGGGCCCACGCTCGCGGCGAGGAAGCTCGGCGAGGAGGCGATCGAGACCGTGATCGCGAGCCTTCAGGGCGACCGCAAGGCCTTGGTCGCCGAGGCGGCCGACATGCTCTATCATCTCCTAGTGGTGCTGCGGGTAGGTCAGGTGACGTTGGACGAGGTGATGGGCGAGCTCGCCCGCCGGACCGGGCGCTCAGGCCTCGACGAGAAAGCCTCTCGGGGACGCGGATGAGCGACGCACCGGCCGGGAAGGCCGCGTCCCGGGCGGACCTGAACGCGGCGGGGGCCGGCCCGAAGGACGGGGACCTCTCGCCGTACCGGATCTTCAGCCGCCAGGAATGGGCGAAGCTGCGGGCGGACACCCCGCTGACACTCACCGCGGAGGAGGTGGAGCGGCTGCAATCGCTGAACGACCCGATCTCCCTCGACGAGGTGATCGCCATCTACCTGCCGCTGTCGCGGCTCCTTGCCCTCTACGTCGCGGCCGCGCAGGGCCTGTTCAAGGCGACGCAGCGTTTTCTCCAGGCGGATCCGGCCGGCAAGGTGCCCTATATCATCGGGGTCGCGGGCTCGGTCGCGGTCGGGAAGTCCACCACGGCCCGTATCCTGAAGGCGCTGCTGGCCCGCTGGCCGAATACGCCGAGGGTCGATCTCGTCACGACCGACGGCTACCTGTGGCCCAACGCCGAGCTGTCCCGGCTCGGCTTGATGGACCGGAAGGGCTTTCCGGAGAGCTACGACACGGCGCAGCTCCTGCGTTTCCTGCACGAGATCAAGTCCGGCAAGCGGGAGGTCGCCGCCCCCCTCTACTCGCATCTCGTCTACGACGTGGTGCTGGGCGAGAGCGTCACGGTGGAGCGTCCAGACATCCTCATCGTCGAGGGGTTGAACGTGCTCCAGCCGGCCCGCCTGCCGCGCGACGGCGCCGCCATTCCGTTCGTGTCGGATTTCTTCGACTTCTCGATCTACCTCGATGCCGACGAGGAGGACCTGCATCGCTGGTATCTCCACCGGTTCCTCCGGCTTCGGAACACGGCCTTCCGGGATCCGCTCTCGTACTTCCGCAAGTATTCGACCCTGTCGGAGGACGAGGCGATCGCCTTCGCGGAAGGGCTCTGGAGCCGCATCAACGTCGTCAACCTGCGCGACAACATCGTGCCGACCCGCCAGCGGGCGAGCCTGATCCTGCGCAAGGGCCCGAGCCACAGGATCGAGCGAGTGGCTTTGCGGCGCCTCTAGGCCGAAGGCCGTCATTCAGCGCGCTCTCGCGAGGAACCCGGACCCCCGCTCGGCGAAGTCGCGCGAGCCGTCCTCCAGCGCGCCTCGCCGCATGCCGCGGCCGGGGCCCAGCATGCGGGCCAGGACCGACAGGCGGCGCTTCTGCGCTTCGTCGAGGGTGCCGTGGAGCGGCGAGATCGCGTCCGCGAGGCGGCGGAGCGCCTCCGCCGAGGCCGCCCGCCGTTCGGCCGCGAACCGGAGCTGGTCCGGAACGTTGAGGACGCCGTCCTCCGGCATAGCGAGCCAGCGGGCGCGTCGCGCCACCCGAGCGTCCTGGCGCTGCTTTGCTATGCCGCGCAAGGCCGCCTCGACGGGCGGCCACAGCTTCTCCTGATCGGACGTGAGCCGCAGCCCGGCCCGAAGCGCCGCGATGCGGGCCTCGACGAAGGCCTCGCGGTCTCCGGCCGTCATCGCGCCGCGCCCGCCGCGCCCGTCGCGGAACGGGCTGTCCGGATCCGGTAACCCGCGCTCCTGCCCGATTGCGGCCACCGCTACGATTGCGCCGAGCGCAGCTAGCCCGACCACCACACGCTTCATGAGCTGTCTCCTCGTCGCCCTCGGGTTCGACCGCCCGTGCGGTCGGAGTCCGCAAAGGAGCGCCGCCCAGGGTTACCGGCGGCTCGCGCCTCCATTACATCGCGGTCATGTCGCCGCCCGTCCCCAATCTCCTCTCGTGACCTGGTCGCCTCAGCAAGATTCCGCCATGCTGTCGGTGGCGCGATGGCTCCAGGCTGGCGACCGTCCCATCTTCCGGTTGTTCGGCTATGCCGGCACGGGCAAGACGACGCTCGCCCGGCATATCGCGGCCGGGGTGGACGGCGACGTCGTCTTCGCCGCCTTCACCGGAAAGGCCGCCCTGGTCCTGCGCGAAAAAGGCTGCCCTGAGGCCTCGACCATCCACAGCCTGATCTACCGCTCCCGTGGTTCGGGCGAGACCGGGCCTCGCTTCGTGCTCAACCGGCAAAGCGCGGCCGCGAAGGCGAAGCTCGTCGTGATCGACGAATGCTCGATGGTGGACGAGGATCTCGGTCGCGACCTCCTCGGCTTCGGCACCCCGGTCCTCGTGCTCGGCGACCCGGCCCAGCTTCCGCCCGTCAAGGGGGCCGGCTACTTCACCGAGCACCCGCCGGACGCCATGCTGACCGAGGTCCACCGGCAGGCCAAGGACGACCCGATCATCGGGCTCTCGATCCGGGTGCGGGAGGGCGGCGCGCTCGAGCGCGGCGCCTATGGCGAGAGCCGGGTGATCTCGCGCCGGGAGATCGAGGCGGACGCGATCCTCAAGGCCGACCAGGTCCTGGTCGGCCTGAACAAGTCGCGCCGCGCCTATACGACCCGCATCCGTCAGCTCCTCGGCTTCCGGGACCCGATGCCGGCGGCGGGCGAGACGCTCGTCTGCCTTCGCAACGACAAGACGAAGGGCCTCCTCAATGGCGGCCTGTTCACGATCAAGAAGCTCGCGGCCGAGCAGGAGGGCCGCATCGTCATGGATGTCGCCCCGGAGGAGGAACGGCGCTCGGTTCGGGTCGAGGTTCCGCGCGAGTTCTTCGAGGGCCGCGAAGGCGAGCTCGCCTTCGCGGCCCGCCGCAAGGCGGACGAGTTCGATTACGGCTACGTGCTCACGGTTCACAAGGCGCAGGGCTCGCAATGGGACGAGGTGGTGCTCTTCGACGAGAGCTACGCCTTCCGCGAGCACCGCGCCCGCTGGCTCTACACGGGCCTGACTCGCGCCGCGAAACGGCTGACCGCGGTGGTGTAGCGCGCCCTGATCTCTCGGAGCTGGGGCGGCCGTCATCCGCCACCACGGATGCGATCGGGTCCGATCGCTACAACGACGGCCTCTCAACCCGGCGCGCCGCCTCCGTCTGGACCTGGCTGTTGCGTGAGGGACGCGTGCCGGGGGCCGGCGCGGCGATCGTCGGTTTCGGCGAGCGGCGACCCGTGGCGCCGAACACGAGCCACGACGGTTGCGACGATCAGGAAGGCCGGCGGTTGAACCGGCGCGTCAAATTCTGGTCACGCCGTGATCCCGGTCCGGACTCGTCTTTCCTGTCCGAACGGGGCGTTGCCTCGCCGCTCCGCCAGGAAGTTCCCCATCCGGTCAAGGGCGCGCGCGATGTTCTCGGCCGAGTTCGCGTAGGAGACCCGGATGAAGCCCTCACCATGGATGCCGAAATCGGGACCGCCAATCGTCGCCACTCCCGGCCCGTCCAGAAGCGCGGCCGCAAGCGGTTTCGCCTTCCAGCCCGTCTTCGACACGTCCGGGAAGGCGTAGAAGGCGCCCTTCGGGGTGATGCAGGACACCCCCGACAGCAGGTTCAGGCCCGCGACCACCAGCGCGCGGCGACGGTCGAACTCGGCCACCATGGCGGCCACGCAATCCTGGACGCCGTTCAGGGCCGCGACGCCCGCCCATTGCGTCGGCGCGTTGACGCAGGAGAAGGAGTTCACGGCGAGCTTGCGGGCCATTTCGTAGAGCCGGCCCGGCCAGATCGACCAGCCGAGCCGCCAGCCGGTCATCGCGTAGGTCTTCGAGGCGCCGTCGAGGTAAATCAGCCGGTCGCGGATTTCCGGATAGGAGAGAAGGGAGACGTGCGGCGCGCCGTCATAGGTCATCGCGCCGTAGATCTCGTCGGACAGGATCGCAACGTCCGGGTGCGCCGCGAGGCCGGCCACCAGCGCGTCGATCTCGGCTTTCGGGGTGACGCCGCCGGTCGGGTTGGCGGGCGAGTTGATGATCACGAGCCGGGTCTTCGGCGTGATGAGCGCCAGCGTTTCCGCGGCCGAGAACGCGAAGCCGTTCTCCTCCCGGATCGGAATCGGCACGGGGGTCGCGCCCGTGTACTCGATCATGGAGCGGTAGATCGGGAAGCCCGGGTCGGGGTAGAGGATCTCCGCACCCGGCTCGCCGAACATCAGGATGGCGGCGAACATCGTCACCTTGCCGCCCGGCACGATCATGACCGCACCCGGGTCGATCGCGACGCCGAAGCGGCGATGCAGGTCGCCCGCCACCGCCTCCCGCAGGGGCAGGATGCCAGTCGCGGGCGTGTAGCCGTGATGGCCATCCCGGAGGGCCTTCGCGGCGGCCTCGACGATGTGGGGCGGGGTCGGGAAGTCCGGCTGCCCGATGCCGAGATTGATGATGTCGCGGCCCTGCGCGGCGAGCTCGGTTGCCCGCGCCAGCACCGCGAAGGCGTTCTCCTCGCCGATGCGTTCGAAGCTTTGGACGGTGTGCAGCATTTGGGCCCCAGCATCCGGGCCGTCATGCCCGCTCCGAGGCGGATATGCCGGAGAGCCCGGCGCTTGAACAGGGCCGGCCTCTCTTGATGGGCGGGAGTGCGCCGCCCCGGTTTTGCAGCCTAGTTCATGCCCGTGCTCGTCTGTGTCCTCGATTTCAGCGGCTTGGAACCAGGCTCGTGCGCCATGGTCTTTGTGCGCGACAACACCTCCTCGCCGCCCTTCACCCGCGTCTTGGTTTGAGACTTGCTGAACGTGCCGCCGTCATGGGCTTGCGCTTTCGAGTTAGCGTTGAGAACGGGGCCGTTGCCGCCGTTCACGTTCGTGCGGCTCTGTGCCTTGCCGCCGGCCGAGGCGGCGTTGCCGCCGCTGCCAATGGACGAGCCGGTCCCGGCCGGTCCCGTCGAGGTACCGCCGGTGCCGAGCGTGGAGGCGGACGTGCCGCCGACGGCCGCCGAACCTGCGGTGCCGCCGGTTGCGCTGGTCTGGGCGAGGGAGGCTCCCGACAGCGCAAGAGAGCCGAGCAGCGCGAGGCAGATGGGTCTGCGAACCATGGAAAGTCTCCTTCGGTCAGGGGGAGGACGTGCTGATGGTGCAGCCGCTCACCGTCACGGTGCTTGCCGATGAGCGGGCGCCAGGACCGCTGGAGGTGGAGCTCGAGCTCGAGACGGAGCCGCCGCCCGCCTGCACCTGAACGGAGGTGCCGCCGGCCGAGGAGCTGGACGAGACGGAGCCCGATCCGCCGCTGCCCGAAGCCGCGCCAGTCGAAATGCTGCCGTCCGGGTTGCGGTTCACGGTGACGGTGCACGTCCCGCCGGACACGTTCGTACCTTGTTTTATCATGGTCTCGGCCTCCGCGAGGGTCGCGCCCGCCAGGGAAGCAAAAGCGGCAAGCGCCAGGCGAGTGGTATGGGTTGACATGACGTGACCTCCTGAATGCTGGAACGGCCCCGAAAGGGGCCGTTCCTAAAAAGGCCGGAGCCTTAGTTCTTCTTCTGCTGGCCGGGGGCCTCGTCGCTGCGACTGCCGGGGGCGCCGCGCCCGCCCTGCCCGGGCGCCTCGCTGCTACGACTGCCGGGGGCCGAAGCGGACGAACCACCGGTCCCGACGGATGAGCTGGACCCGCCGCCGCCGGCCGACGTGCCGCCCGTGCCAAGGGTTGAGGCCGATCCCGTGGCAGAGCCTGCTGCGGAGCCGCCGGTGCCGACCGATGAGCTGGACGTGCCGCCGCCCGCAGAGGTGCCGCCCGTTCCGAGGGTTGAGGCAGAGCCTACCCCCGTGCCCGAGCCTGCCGCGGAGCCGCCGGTGCCGACGGATGAGCTAGACGTGCCGCCGCCTGCAGAGCCGCCGCCCGCAGAGCTGCCGCCCGTGCCAAGGGTTGAGGCGGAGCCTGCCCCCGTGCCGGAGCCGGCGGACGAACCGCCGGTACCGACGGAGGAGCTTGACGACCCGCCACCCGCGGAGCTGCCGCCGGCGCCCACCGTCGAGCTCGATTGGGCGTTGACGATGGCTGCCCCCACTACAACCAAGCCGGCCGCAAGCGCAAGTGCTTTAAGTGATATCATGTGATCTCCTTGACGTTTCCCGACCGACAACGTGGATGGGAGTGCTCCGTTCCAAGGTTAAGTCATTAACTACCTGTAATGTTCAGCTTTGGACGATGTTCATCTCCCGTTCATCCAAGTAGTGGCGGCGCTTGTCGCGGGTCGTACTGGTTCTGAGAACTCGGACAAACTCGGCGTTGGCATTGCTTTCACAGCAGACGCGGCTGTCGCGGCACGAGATCCTGGCGAGGCTGTCGCGCGCGCTGCCGCTTCGAGCGACATTTCGGGGGTGTGGTCGCCCGATCATAGCGAGGCGCGCCGTCATCGCCTACAAGGACCGGATTGCAGGGCGATGCGAGGCTGGACGCGACATGCGGGCATGGATCTGGGTGGGTCTGCTCCTCTTTGCCGGCGTCCCCGCCCTCGCCGCGCCCGTCAAGGCGAGGGCGCCCGCGAGGGCCGCGGTGCCGACGACGGTCGTCGCCTTCACGGGCTGGATCCCGATCTTCTTCGGCATGGGCGATTCGGGCGTCGTCCGGATGGTCGAGGATCTCAAGGAACGCGGGATCACGGCCGAGGTCCACGATCCGGCCCACTGGTCCTCCGTCGGCGCCGAGCTGGTCGGCCCGCGCCGGCCACCCGGCCCGGTCGTGCTCGTCGGCTACTCGATGGGCGCGGGCGCCGTGACGCAGCTCGCCGCGGTGCTCGGCCAGGCCGGCATCCCGGTGCGGGCCTTGATCGTGCTCGAGGCCTACAACCCGACCCCGGTGCCGGGCAATGTCGGCGCCGTGACCCATTACTACACGACCTCGAGCGCCACCCCCATGGTCCCGGGACCGGGCTATGGCGGCGCTATCCAGAACATCGATCTGCGCGGCCGCGTCTCCGGGATCGAATCCTACGACCATGTCGGCATGAGCAAGCTGAAGGCCGTCCAGGACATCGTCGTCGGCGACGTGGTCCGCTATGCCAAGACCGGCGGCCGCCGTTGATCTCCCGCCGGGCAGGGTTCACAAGACCCCCCGGCTGAGAGCGCGGGCCGGCCCGCGCTCCCCGAGGGAGAGACGACATGGCCGAGCGCCCCCGCCGCATGACGCCGGAAAACCTCCGCTCCCGTCAATGGTTCGACAATCCCGACAACCCCGGCATGACGGCGCTCTACCTTGAGCGCTACCTCAATTTCGGGCTTACGCCGGGTGAGCTGCGGTCCGGCAAGCCGCTGATCGGCATCGCCCAGACCGGCTCCGACCTCTCGCCCTGCAACCGCCACCACATCGAGCTGGCGAAGCGCGTGCGCGACGGCATCACGGCGGCGGGCGGGGTCGCGTTCGAGTTCCCGTGCCACCCGATCCAGGAGACCGGCAAGCGCCCGACCGCCGCGCTCGACCGCAACCTCGCCTACCTGTCGCTGGTCGAGGTCCTGTACGGCTATTTCCTCGACGGCGTCGTGCTGCTCACCGGCTGCGACAAGACCATGCCGGCCTGCCTGATGGCGGCCGCGACCGTGAACATCCCGGCGATCTCGCTCAATGTCGGCCCGATGCTGAACGGCTACTGGCAGAAGGAGCTCACCGGCTCCGGCACCATCGCCTGGAAGGCCCGCGAGCGCCACGCCAAGGGCGACATCGACTACCAGCAGTTCCTGGACATCGTCGGCTCGTCGGCGCCCTCGACCGGCCATTGCAACACCATGGGCACGGCCTCGACCATGAACGCGCTCGCCGAGGCGCTCGGCATGTCGCTGCCGGGCTCGTCCGCCATCCCGGCCCCCTACCGCGAGCGCGGCCAGATCTCCTACGCGACCGGGCTCCGCATCGTCGACATGGTCTGGGAGGACCTGCGCCCCTCCGAGATCATGACCCGCGAGGCGTTCGAGAACGTCATCGTGGCCAATGCCGCCATCGGCGGCTCGACCAACGCCCCGATCCACATCAACGCCATCGCCAAGCACATCGGCGTGCCGCTCGACAACGCCGATTGGGAGCGGATCGGCTTCACGATCCCCCTCCTGGTCAACATGCAGCCGGCCGGCGAGTACCTCGGCGAGGAGTACCACCGGGCCGGCGGCCTCCCGGCGGTGCTGGCCGAGCTGATCGACGCCGGAAAAATCCACGAGGGCGCGCTCACGGCCAACGGCCGCACGATCGGCGAGAACTGCCGCGGCAAGCCGTCCTGGAACCGCGACGTCATCCGGACCTACAAGGACCCGCTGCTCACGAGCGCCGGCTTCCTCAACCTCAAGGGGACGCTGTTCGATTCGGCGATCATGAAGACCTGCGTGATCTCGACCGAGTTCGCCGAGCGCTACCTCCAGAACCCGGCCGACCCGAACGCCTTCGAGGGCCCGGTCGTCGTCTTCGACGGCCCCGAGGACTACCACCACCGCATCGACGACCCGGCCCTCGGCATCGACGAGCGCACGATCCTGATCATGCGCGGCGCCGGCCCGATCGGCTATCCGGGCTCGGCCGAGGTCGTGAACATGCAGCCCCCGGGCGCCCTGATCAAACGAGGCGTCACCTCGCTCCCCTGCATCGGCGACGGCCGCCAATCCGGCACCTCCGGCACCCCCTCCATCCTCAACGCCTCCCCCGAAGCCGCGGCCGGCGGCGGCCTCGCGCTCCTGCAGACGGGCGACCGGGTCCGGATCGACCTCAACAAGCGCTCGGCCGACATCCTGGTGTCACAGGACGAGCTGGAGCGGCGGCGGGCGGACCTGGCGGCCCGCGGCGGCTACGCCTTCCCGGCCTCGCAGACGCCGTGGCAGGAGCTGTACCGGGCCAACGTCGCCCAGCTTGACGAGGGCATGGTGATGAAGGGGGCGGTGAAGTTCCAGAAGGTGGCGCAGGTGTTCGGGGTGCCACGGGATAATCATTGAGGAGCCACGCGCCGACCCACATGGCCTTGGCGCGCGCGCCTGCTACGGTGCGGGCCAAGGAGGTTGCCATGGCATCGATCATCATCTCCGTCCCGGAGCCCTTGCGCGAGTGGGTCGATCGGCGCGTCGAGAGCGGGCGGTACGGCGACGCCAGCCAATACCTCGGCGAGCTCATTCGGCGCGATCGGATCGACAGCGACGAGCGCGAGGGCTTGGTCGCCGAACTCGAGCGAGGCGAGGCGAGCGGGATCAGCGAGCGTCGCGTGCCTGATATCCTGTCGGCGCTGAAACGAGAGGCCGGCGACGGGGCCTGATGCGTCGCTACCGGCTCTCGGTCGAGGCCGATCGCGACATCGAGGGCATCATCCGCTTCACGGCCGAGCGCTGGGGTTGGCAGAAGGCCGAGCGATACGCCTCCGAGCTGCATGGGGTCTTCGACACCCTGGCCGACCATCCCGAGCTTGGCCGCCGCATCGACCACATCCGGGCCGGCTACCGGCGGCTGGAGCACGGAAGCCACTCCGTGTACTACGTGATCTCGGAGCTTCACGTGACGATCACCCGCCTGCTTCACCGTCGCATGCTCCCTAAGGGCCGCCTATGAGCGGCTACGCTTTCCCGGCGAGCAGACCCCCTGGCAGGAGCTCTACCGGGCCAACGTCGCGCAGCTCAACGAGGGCATGGTGATGAAGGGGGCGGTGAAGTTCCAGAACGTGGCGGAAACGATGGGCGTGCCGCGGGATAATCATTGAGCCGCGCCTGCCTCGCCCGCGCAGCGGGGAGAGGTCGAGTCCGCGGTCACGCGGACCGGGTGAGGGACCAGGACGGGCCTCCGTCAGCGGTGAGTCTCCATCGCCCCTCATTCGGTTGCGCTGACGCGCAACTCGACTTCTCCCCGTCGGGACGGGAGAAGAGGGCGGCGGCTACGCCTTCCGGGCGATCCAGACGCCCTGGCAGGAGCTGTACCGGGCAAACGTCGCCCAGCTCGACGAGGGCATGGTGCTGAAGGGGGCGGTGAAGTTCCAGCGGGTGGCGCAGACGATGGGCGTGCCGCGGGATAATCATTGAATACAGTCGGGCGGAGGCGCGCTTGTCGAAATCAGTGCGATACCAAGTCTTCGTGAGTTCCACTTTCACTGATCTGAAAGAGGAGCGAGCCGAAGTTTTACAAGCTGTATGGGAGCTGGATTGCATTCCGACAGGAATGGAAGCGTTCCTGGCCGCCAACGAGTCGCAATGGGAGGTAATTAAGAAAGTCATAGACGAGTGCGATTATTATATTGTGCTAATTGGTGGAAGATACGGATCGGTTACGGTCGAAGGTATTAGCTACACAGAGAAAGAATATAATTATGCGAAGAGCCTAAATATCCCTGTACTAGCGTTTGTGCATGGAGATACAGACAACTTACCAGTTTCGAAGTCTGAAAGAGATGGGTCAGGCCAGGCATCCCTCCGCAGCTTTCGGAGTCGGGTTTTGACGGACCACCCCGTACGTGAGTGGACGAATCCGCAAGAATTAGGAGGGCTGGCATCCCGCAGTCTCTCTCGCGCTATAAAGGTTCAGCCTAGTTCTACTGCGTCACAAGCGCATTCGGAAGGCTGGATTGCGAGACGCGGTCTGGCAACAGGGGCATCTCGCGAGGGTTCTGGCGAGAGCGACGGTGAGCCGTCTTCGCAGCGTCGCGATCGA